>Ga0315314_1000014_pt1 | contig 311477 bp, 337 predicted proteins | sample TDP9_MG_FD_203631 | JGI IMG/M metagenome (GOLD analysis project Ga0315314, IMG submission 203631) | Freshwater sediment microbial communities from Lake Towuti, South Sulawesi, Indonesia - TDP9 | ecosystem: Environmental > Aquatic > Freshwater > Lake > Sediment | place: Indonesia: South...
GTAATAGAGGTCAAGTCGTTGACTTTCGGTTTGTGGGATACTTATTTCGTAAGTTTTACGATACGGGTTACTCTGAATAATCTTGACAAAAACTTTACAGTAATAGAGGTCAAGTCGTTGACTTTCGGTTTGTGGGATACTTATTTCGTAAGTTTTACGATACGGGTTACTCTGAATAATCTTGACAAAAACTTTACAGTAATAGAGGTCAAGTCGCCAATGATTTTTCAAGGTTATACTCAGCGGGACTGATTTTGTTCTTGAGAGGGATACGTCTATAAGAGCCGAAGAGTAATCCGAGGATAGTACGTTTAACGGTAGAGAGTTTTTTGCTAAGCGCTCTTGCAACAACCAACGCCTAAAAAGTTTGCAATTTTCCCAAAAGGGAAAACAGTTGTAATAATTCCGTCTTTTGCACTATGACTTACTGAAGGATAGGCAGAAGGTTCTATTAACTCTTCTAATATAATTGGACTTTCACGGTGGCTGATTTTCTTCCATTGTTCTCAATTATCACATACCATTTTCCTTTTTTAGGAGCGACATAATCAATATTGGTTTCTAAAACAGAATCGTTGCTATCTTCGGGTTCAAAGTATTTTCTACCTTTGCTCCACTTATCGAAACCAAACTTATCCACAAAGAGAACATCTATGGGACTTGTTGATGTTATTTCTCCCTTCAAATGGTCTCCTTTCATTAAATCAAATTCATAAAAGTAACCGTCAGAAGTTACAACTATTGTTTCTTTACGAAGAGTTTCTTTTTCTTCTGCTGAAGGTTTCTCTGCTTGTTTCTTTTCTCCTGAAGGAACGTTAATATGTACCTCTGCTTGGTCACCTGTCATTACTTGAACTGAGCGAGAGGTTCCTCTCTGTATTTGTTTATTATGCGAATTTGACCCTTTTTCTCCCTCTTCTCCACTTTTGAAAAGAATTCTCAGAAAATGCAATACGGCTACTCCAACTGTATCGGGCTTTGCGAAACTCACACATCCTAATCCACCAAAAAAGACAGCAAAAACTCCCATTATCACGGCTGTTGTCATATTCGATATGCTCATAATTGCGACATAAGCAAATAGGATAGTAACAAATAGGCAAATTATACTTGCAACATATCCGTCTCTTGTTTTTTCGTCCATGCCTAATAAATGATTCAAACTACCCTATTTCTTTTACTATTCTTTAGTTAAACTTTCTTTCATGTATAGTCATTTGTCGAAAGTTTAATCAACACCACAGTAGAATGAGTTATTGGTTCTAATCTTGTCTAATAAATGGGAATTGCTAAAAGAGGAAGATGAAGAATTCCAGACGCTTCTTAGGGATACGTCTATAAGTTCATAAGTCTGATCTTAATAACGATAGAGTTGAAAGAAGTTTAAGGTTGGTTGCTTTCTGCGACACCTTGTGCACCTTCTAGGATTTTGCGGTCAATAAATACATGAGTATAACTACCATGCTTCTTTCGTTTTCTTTGAGTAAACCCCAATTCGTTAAGAATGTGGCTTACCTGTCTCACATCGCACTCCAAGTTAGTTTTTTCTGTAAGATTTTTGAGTTGATACCAATCGGGTTCTGTGCAAACATTTTTTATTACACTTATAATGGCTTGTTTTAAGTTTGGCTTTGGGCGTGTTATTTGTTTAGCAAATTCAGCAATTTCCCGAAACTTCGCCATTTTTTTGTTATATTCTTCTTTCTCCATCTTCTTAAGGCAACTGTTGCAGAAGAACTTTCCTTGTGGATAAAGGTCACCCCAACTCGTGAACATGCCGTGCTCTTCGGTCCTTAATTTACCACATCGTTCACATTTGTATCTGCGCATTTTTCTACCTACCGTTAAACCTACTCTTCTCGGATCAAACTTCGGCTCTTATAGACGTATCCCCATTACTTTGTTAAGTCCGTTCTTCGGGTTCTACTGTCCTCGAATCAGACTTCGGAGGTTATAGACGTATCCTTATAGAGGGATTTGAGCCTCTTAAGCGTCTCCGCCTTTATGAATACATGAATGAATGAGCCATGCATTTTTCTATCTCGTTCCGTAAACCCCAGCATTTTAAGTATATTAGAGGCTTTATTACTTGAAAATACTTCTAACCCTCGCCGTATCCTATAGTTCTCGGCAATGTCTTTTATTGCAATCCATTGGTCTTGGTCCGTTTCGCCGACTAACTCTGATAATGTGTCAATCATTACTCGGCTCTCTTCTTTATTTTCTTCATGAACTTCTATTTTTTTGGCGTTGACTTCTATTGCTATTGGCGTATTACACATGGGGCATTTAACAACCGCTTCGTTTTCTACATTAACCTGCATTTTTTTAGCACTGACTCTGACTTCTATTACTATTGGAGCGCTACATTTGGGACACTCAACGTATACTTTATTTAACGTTGTAGTCACCTCCTCCATTTTTGACTTCGTCAATTTTCTGCTGTATGGAGTTTATTGCGGTGTCATAAAAGTAGCGACATGCTTTGGAGACTATGTGCTGTCCCTACCGCAAACCTTTTTGGATGTGAGGAAGCCATCCATGAGGGTGAAACTCCGGCGAATGTCATTAAACCCCTCTCAGGTTTGCAGTGTTCGGGGCACTACTTCTCCGAATGTTCATCCAAGACCTTCTTTATCTCGCTGACGAATCTTCGTGACCCCGGATTCCAGAGACTAACGATGTTGCTCGGCGGAAGTTTGCTTTCGATTGCTGCATGTAGCGCTTCACACCTGTTAAAGTCGTTGACTAGTGCCTCATAGCCGTTAACTATTTTCTGTGCCTTTGCTTCCGAGCCACCATCTCTAAGCACTTTGTGAACGGCGTCTTGAATTACTTTGGGGTATTCGCTAAATTTCTTTTTCATTATATCACCTCTCAGGCATTTTCACCGCCGATACAAGAGACAATAAAACCTTTTGAGGAGACGAACACTCAAAGACTCCCACAAAAGGAAAAAAACCCTTGTATCGAAATGCTTTGGTGACGCCTAAGAAAGCGCTAATTTTTCGGGGCATGCTTAACCATTCCTTTTATGAAGTCAAAGTTCCTCGTCTTAGCCGCATTTCCCGCATTTCTCGTTGATAGTTTTGACTTGCTTTTTGTCCCATCTCTGTTCCAACGATACGTTGGCACTCTCCCTTGGAACTTACTATGTCAGTGATTAAATCAGAAAAGTTAGGAAAATGGGTCTCTCCGAAGTATCTAAGTTCATGACAGATATTCCGAAATTGAGCCGACAAATTGTAGTATTTCTCAAGATTTTCCATAAACGCTTTTGCACACTCAACATCGCCTCTTCCAGACAATCTGGATTTTGCGAATTTTTCGTTGGACTTGGCAATGTTTTTAATAACCGTTTCAGCCTCTTTTGCAACGGACTTAGCCTTTTCCATCAAGTCGGGTATCGTGCTTTGGTTTTTTCGGTTTTCCATTTCTTTTTGATAAATGGCTAAGACTGCTTGGTTGAACTTTCTGGCTTCTTTTAGGATTACAGCGCTTTCTCTGGCGTCTTTGACGATTTCATCGTATTGCTGTGGGTTTTCGGCTTTAATAATCCGTTTGTTAGTTGCTGACCCGATGATGAACATGATGGGATAGTGAGTGCCAGCGTCTTCCCACTGTGGGGTAGATCTATCAGTGTGAAATTGCTCACCGTATCGCCTGATTGCTTCATCGATGCTTTCAAGTTTTAGTTGGACGTTTTCTATTTCTTGCAGTAGAAGGTTAAACTCTAATCGACTTGCTCGATTAGCATGTTCTGGTATGGTAGGTGTAGGTAAAATGAGCCTTCCCCCTTCGCAACCGACATGGACAAGCGCATCATGAGCCAGCGACACAAGATCATTTATGAAATCTTTACGTCTGCCAGCGTCTAAGTCCGCCTTAAACTCAGCGACCTCTTCTGCCGTCATCAGCGATATGTCAGGTTGTTGGAAGCGCATACCTCGTTCAACTCGCTCCTTCCAAACTTCAAGTTGTGTTATTTTTTCGATGGCGGTATCTTCGTTCCACTCTTCTGACATTTGCTATTCACCTCCATTACTTAATTGCGTGTGAACTTCGTTGATAATCCAATCCACACAGTCGGCACGGTTTTTGAATTTCTTTCGTTCCATGATGGCATCTAACTTTTTGTCTGTGGTGTCAGGTATTGCCACGTTCAAGTTTTTCATATTCAACATATCCTTTTTCGTCTTAAACGAATATTTAATAGGCGAAAAGATTATATATAAGTTTTCGTATAGTTATATAATGTTAATATAATTATATAATCAAAGTGAGATATAAAATGAAGCATCATAAAAAGTTTGAAAGTGAGAGTAACAGAGAAAAAATACGCAACTCTATACCTGAAGCACCAAACAAAATTCGTTCTGGAGATTTGTTAAACAAATTAATGCAGCAGAAGATAAGTAATGCAACAATAGTCAAGCATCTAAAGCAACTTGTAGAGGAAGGTTACATCAAACGCATAGAGAAGAGTCACAAAGAGGTTTACTATCAAAAAGGTAAGTTGTCGAAGATAGATGAACTAGTATTGTTAGCGGAGAAAATAACACCCGAGGCAATAAGACAAGCCTACAACCGACTTGATAAAAACAGCAGAGAAACCTTCCTAAACTCTCTTTGGGAAATAGTCACTGTACATGATAAATTGATGCAAGAACAAAAGGAAAGCGAAGAAAATCAATCTAAGGCATAATCCTAATTAACTCCTCAGGCTCTGCGATGACCTTTCCGCATTTCTTACACCTAGCGACTTTCAAAGGTGCATACATTGGGATTAAGACTTTAACCTTAGGCTCTGTCGGATTAGTTTGCTCAATGAAAATCTTGTTAACCGAAATTCTATTCCATTGACCACAGTCAGAACACTTCATTCTAAGGTTAGTCTTCATGCGTTACACATTCTCGTTTGGCTGTATGGCTTCATGCACTACTTTTCTTATGTCATTCAATCTATCGCTTTCAAATCTGGGGTTTTCCTTAAACCACTTCTTGTTGGCTGGAGATGGGTGAGGCAATACAAATGCTGTTCTGTTTTTGAAGACGAGTTTTTGGAACACAAGTTCAGTGAAATTTCTACGTGGAAATAAGAAATTTGCTGCTCGTTCACCAATAATAATGTAGAGGTGGGGGTTGAGAAATGATAGTTCTTGCCTAAGCCATTTTTTAGAACATGTCTGCTGTAGTTTCGTGCGTACCTTTTTATCAGGACTATAGCAGTGTGCCATTCCAGTAATGTAGAATAATTTGGGATCTAGGAATGACTCTCTCGATATGTCATACCACTTGATCAGTGTCGGTCCACTTCTATCCAAAAACGGTTTGCCACTCTCACTTGCGCCTCTGGACGGCTCCTGGGAAATCTGCACTATCTTGGCTGATTTTTCTGATTTTTCCTTCCTTTCAAAGTGTTTCGGCTTAATACCGAAATGTTCACAGTCTCTGCAATTCCGCAACTGATTTTTAAATTCTTCAAAGTTCACATGAATCTCTCACAGAGAATTTGCATGATAATGAGCATAATTCAATCTATTGAACTTTACTCACCAAATCGTGTTATGATATTATCAATTGAGGTTTGTTCACATGATAAGTAAGGGTTTGAGTGTTGAAAATATCCCGCCTATTGCAAACACCTTCGATAGAAATCCTTCTCTTTCTTCACAGCAAAGGCGAGGCAAGATACACAGATTTGGCTAAGTTGATAGCAAGTAGAGGAACACTTTCTCTTAGCCTTAAGGAATTAGGTGAAGAAGGATTAATTCAAAGAAGGGTTGTAACAACTAAACCGATACAAACGTATTATTCGTTGACAGAAAAAGGCAAAGAAATCGCTAACCACATTAAGACTATCAAAAAGACGCTATGAAGTCTTTTTTTTCAAATCCCTGAATTGAATTCGTCAAAGGATCTATCGCTTAACGATAACCTCTCCATTTGTAAGCCTGTGGATTATTTGCCATCCGTCTTTTAGGCGACTTAGCAATTCTGTTTCGGCTATCTGCTCAAACTTCTCGCAATGTTCGCCATCGGGGCAATCGTTACTCTTACTTTTTGGAGATTTCTTTCTCTCATACATGCGTATATTATACGCCTTGATGTTTCGCTTATCTTCCTCTGAAAATGGCGTTCCCGACACAAGTTTAGATGTTAATTCCTCAACGATTTGTTGCCGTTTTTGTAACTCCACGATGTCCATTAATTTCGAGAAAACAGTCTCCCTCATCGCTCGTTCATAATCGCTTCTGAGGCTATCTGGCGAAACATAAGCCCCTTCTGATATTGTTTTTCCAACGATTTGCTTCCATTTACTTTCTGACATGAATGAACTCAGGCGGTCTATCAGGAATTTTCTCATGCAATGGAACCTGACCCGCTTGTTACCAACCTTTATACCCGCTCTGAAAACTAAACGTCTAATCACTCTCGTTAATTCAATCTCGTGGCTGAACGTCAATATCCTATCTTCTGGTTTACCTCTACCATCCCTCGTCATTTTCTCAATCATTAGTTTAATCACAGGTAAGGCGTCTGCATCGATAAACGGATACGATGGGGCGGATTCTTTTTGCGTTGCGTATTTACCTATGCTAATCGGGATAGGTCTGTCAAGGTATGGCTCTAAATCGCCTCGGGTTATCCCCAGAAAATCTCCTGCCCGTAGCCCGAAAGATTTACCAGCGGTTAACACGTATTTTTCATCTAAGTCGGCTACATCAAACATTTTCTTTAAATCTTCAAGGCTAAACCTGTAATCCTCCGTTTTGGTTTTGGCTTCACCTAACCTTGTACCTTCACTTCGCCTGAATTTAAGGTCTTGCCGATGAAAAGCGAAAAATCCTCTAACAACACCTCCAGCCGTCTTAGCCGTATGCGTACTCATTTTCTTTACGTTGATTAACCAATCTCTGAATGCCATGATTTTGTTTTCCCACGAATAATCCTCCGCTAACGCTTTTTTCTTATGGTCTTCTAAGATTTGGTCGCCCGTTAATCCCGTGAATTCAAGAAAATTATCCCAATTGTATCGATAAGTATGCCTCGTGCCTTTCTTCAGCGAATCTAACCATTCCTGCGTTGCTTTATCTTCCATCTCGTTCTTACCTCCGCAATAACCTTAAAGGCGCAGGCTTATATAAACCTTAGATAAAACTAACTTAAAATGTCATTAAAATAGGTTTTCAACTCCTATCAAAGCAGTGAGCCACCACAGAACCCAAAGCAAAGCCAATTTCAAAATCAGACAGCCAAAACCAAAGTTCCTCCACACAATTGATGAAAAACCAAAAAAATTTCTCAGCGTTTTCAAACAGAGAGAAGAAGAAGAAAAAATAATTTTATCCTTTCTCCCCCCTCTATAGAGAGGTTCACACACGCACACACAAAACATATAAACAACGCCACTTCTGTTCAATAAGCAAAATCAAAACATAAGGAAACCACAAGAAAATGCCTAAATGGGGATACTCAACAACCATACTCGACCCAACAAAAACCGCAAAAGCAAGCGGACGAGAACTCAGAGTATCCCCCAAACACGCAACAGAAATATGCACAACAATAAAAGGAATGAAACTCACCCAAGCAAAAGCATACCTACAACAAGTCATCCAAAAGAAAACACCCGTCCCAATCCGCAAACACAAAACAAAAGTCCCCCACAGACGAGGCTTAGAGCAGAAAGCATACGCAGGCAGATACCCAACAAAAGCCGCCCAAAAAATCCTCCAAGTACTCGAAGGCGCAGAAGCAAACGCAGAATACAAAGGCTTAGACACAGAAAACCTCAAAATAACCCACACATCCGCCTACCCAGGCATGAAAGTAAAAAGATACAAGCCCAGAGCCTTCGGAAGAATGAGCCCCGACATCGAAACCCTCTGCCACATAGAAGTAATCCTAGAACAAACCGAGGCACCATAAGATGTCAGCCGTCCGCCACTTCATAGACGAATCAGTCAAAAAAGCCGAGATAAACGACTACCTAAAAAACGAATTCGAAAACGCAGGATACGGCGGCGTAGACATAACAAAAACACCACTCGGCACACACATAGTGATCTACGCCATGCGCCCAGGACTAGTCATCGGAAGAGGCGGAGAAACAATCAAAAACCTCGCAAAAACCCTCGAAGAAAAATTCCAACTACCCAACCCACAAATCTCCGTAGCCGAAATAGAAATCCCAGAACTCAACGCCGAAGTCATAGCCTCCCGAATCGCTTCAGCCCTAAAACGAGGCGTACACTTCAGAAGAGCCGGCTTCTGGGCACTAAACCAGGTCATGGAAGCAGGCGCATTAGGCGCAGAAATCAGAATAAGCGGAAAACTGAGGACGGACAGGGCTCGATGCGAAAAGTTTCGAAACGGATACCTACCCAAAAGCGGAGAACCACCCATACAATACATGCGACAAGCAGTATTACACGTCCAGCTGAAACCCGGCATTTTGGGAGTAAAAGTGCGAATAATGCCCCCAGAAGCAAAATTCCCTGATCGAATAGAAATAATAAAAGAACCCAAGGAAGAACCCACTGAAGAACCCATCGAAGCTGAAACAACTGAACCAACCGAAACAACCGAAACAACCGAAACAACCGAAACGGAGACCGAAAAATAAATGCCGATTCTAAGACGCAAAGACATACGAGCAATGTCCTCCGACGAACGCAGAAAAAAGCTTGACGAGTTGAGAACCGAACTCACGAGACTAAAAACCATGATTAAAGCTGGAGGATCAATTGACAACCCCGCCAGAGTGCGAGAACTACGCAAAACAATTGCCCGCATCCTCACAATCGAGAACGAAAAGAAAACTCCTGTGGAGAAGGAGAAACAATGAAGATAACACCAGACCTTCTTCAACAAGAGTTCGTTGGAATTAACGCCAAAGTTATGAAAAGTTCGAATCCAAGTCAAAAAGGCATCTCAGGTAAGATAGTTAAAGAAACAAGAAAAACGCTCGTGATACTCCACCAAAACACCAAGAAGACAGTGATCAAAGACATCACTGTTTTTCATTTCACAATGCCCGATGGAACGGTGGTAGAAATAGACGGAAAGACCATCGTTGGACGTCCAGAAAACCGACTTAAAAAACGAATCAGAAGGCGATGGTAATGGCAACCTCTTCTGTAAAGAAGCCCAAAAAAACTTGTGATGATCAAAACTGTCCCTTTCACGGCAAGCTCTCAACAAGAGGACGGGTCCTTGACGGAGTTGTCATCAGCACAAAAATGGATAAAACAGCCGTGGTGCGACGAGACTATCTCCATTATGTACCAAAATTAAAACGTTATGAACGAAGGCGTAGTCACATATCAGCCCATAACCCTCCCTGCATAAACGTCAAAGAGGGCAATCAAGTGAGAATCGCTGAATGCCGACCCATAAGCAAAACCGTGTCCTTTGTCGTAGTAGAGGTTGTGGAAGGGAAGTAAATGGCGGCAAAAGCCAAGGGTCGTGCTTTGATAGCCAAAGGGATGATCGGTCAAAAACCAAAAATGTCAAGGGGTTTGCCTGTAGGGTCTGTTATCAGATGCTCAGATAACACGGGGGCTAGGGAACTGAGGGTTATTCAAGTGATGGGATACAAAGGAAGATTGAGACGTCTTCCCGCCGCCGCTATCGGAGACATGATTGTTGTTTCTGTGAGTAGAAAAGGGACACCTGATATGAGAAATAAAATCTTTCGGGCGGTTGTGGTTCGACAGAGAAAACCCTATCGTCGTAATGACGGTGTTTGGGTTCAATTTGAGGACAACGCCGCCGTCATAATGACCCCAGAAGGAGAAATGAAAGGTTCAGAAATTAGGGGACCAGTTGCGAAGGAAGCGGCTGAGCGTTGGCCAAGAATAGCCAGTGCAGCCAGCATCATCGTGTAGGTAGTGAAGATGATGAAAACAACTAGCCCCCGAAAACAGCGAAAATCTCTTTATCAAGCTCCCTTACATAAACGCCACAAGAGATTTTCTGCGCCTCTCGCACGTGAGTTAAAAACTTCTCACAACACAAACTCACTTCCCGTAAGAAGGGGCGACACAGTTCGAATTATGAGGGGAGACCGTAGGGGATTGGAAGGGAAAATCACTCGAGTTGACAGAAAAAACTATAAGATTTTAGTTGAAGGCGTAACTCGCGAGAAGGTCGATGGAACCACAATACCTGTTCCGATTCATCCCTCAAAAGTCATGATTGTTAACCTTAACCTCGACGATAAATGGCGCAGAGAAGTATTGAAAAGAAAGGGGATAAGCGAGAAAGAGAAGATTACAGAAGAGAAGATTGTGAAAGAAACCAAGCCACCACAAACGCGGAGAAAAAAGAAAAAGCAACAGAAAGTGGAAAGAAGTGGCAAAACTGGAGGAGCCTGAGTTGGGGAAAAAAGGTGGAAAAAAGCATCTAAAACGAAAACCAGCGCCAAAATCTTGGCACATTCACAAGAAGGAATTTGTCTGGGCTCCCAAGCCTGTGCCTGGTCCTCATCCAATCTCAAGTTGCATACCTCTTACACTTATTGTCCGTGATGTACTGGGCTTTGCAAAAACGCGGAAAGAAGCGAAAATCGTGATTTCTCAAGGAAAACTAAAGGTGGATGGAAAGATTCAGCGAGAAGAGCGTTTTCCTGCGGGTTTGATGGATGTTGTATCCATCTCCGAAATCAAGGGGATGTATCGGGTTCTGCCTTCTAGAACTGGTTTGAAACTTCATCCAATAGAGGCGGGTGAGGCAGATTTCAAACTGTGCCGAATCGAAAACAAAACCATTGTTAAAGGCGGTCATGCGCAACTTAATCTTCATGATGGAACAAACCTGCTCCTTCGAGTCAAAGAATCCCAAAGTGTTGAGAAGAACGCTTATGAAACGTTAGGCACACTAAAAATCTGCATCCTTGATCGAGAGGTTCTTGAGTATATAAAGTTGGTTAAGGGAGTATACGCCTTAATCACTGGTGGAAAGAACGCTGGTCGGCACGGTAAAATAGTTGGTATCGAAGAAAGGCCAGAGCAGAAGCGTAGAGACCTAATAGCTACCATCGAAGACAAAGGCGGAGCTCAGTTTCAAACAACCCTTGATTACACGTTTGTTGTAGGCAGCACTAAACCAGAAATATCCTTGCCTGAGGTTGAGTGAACTTGTCAACACAAAAGAATCCTATGCTCCGAACCAAGATTGATAAGGTCGTGGTCAACATCTCAGTTGGGAAATCAGGGGAACCTCTAGAAAAAGCGTCGAAAATTCTGAAACAACTTACGGGTCAGAACCCCTGTAAAAGAAAAGCCAAGAAAACCATACGAGATTTTGGCATTAGGAAAGGAGAACCCATGGCTTGTCTTGTAACCCTTAGAAAAGAAAGGGCAAAGGCGTTCCTCGAGAAAGCTCTTCAGGCGGTTGATAATAAGATTTCGAAGAGCTGCTTTGACCGCTTGGGCAACTTTTCTTTCGGCATTAAGGAACACATTGAAATTCCCGGAACTAAATACGTGCCTGAACTCGGAATTCACGGTATGGATGTTACAGTTTCCTTATGCAGACCTGGATACTGCATTAAGCATCGACACCGCGCCAAATCAAAGATTGGGGCGTCTCACTTAGTGAGACCCGAAGAAGCAATGCCCTTTATCAAAGAAGAGTTCGGAGTTGAAATTGTAGAGTAAAGGTGACTTTCATGGGAAAGCAGAAGCCTAAAAAAGAAAGAAAATACGGGAAGGGCAGTCGACCCTGCAAAAAATGCGGGTCCTACGGACCAGTCATTCGTCGGTATGACTTGTATCTGTGTCGCCAGTGTTTCAGAGAACTCGCTAAAAGTTTGGGCTTTAAAAAATATGAGTGAGGGTGCAAATCGTTTGACTATGATGGATACTCTCGCAAACGGGTTGACAACAATCATGAACAATGAATTACGAAATAAACGTGAATGCGTGATTAGCCCAGCGTCCAAGCTTTTGGGTAAGGTCTTGCGAGTTATGCAGCTTAATGGGTACATCGGTGAATTCGAATTTGTTGATGATGGGCGTTCTGGAAAATTTAAGATACAGCTTCTCGGGCGTGTGAATAAGTGTGGAGCCGTAAAGCCTCGTTTTCCAGCGAGTTCAAAGAAGTTTGAGGTTTGGGAAAAGCGTTTTCTCCCTTCTAGAGACATCGGTATCCTTGTAATTTCGACACCCCAAGGAGTGTTGTCGCACAGGGAGGCTGAAAAGAAAAACATTGGCGGACGGCTTCTTGCGTTTGTTTATTAGAAGGAAAAGAGTAAATGCGTGCTATAGAATCCGTTAGATTCATCGAAATTCCGGAAGGTGTGGAGGTTAAAGCAGAGGGGAGACTGGTCACGGTAAAGGGTGAAAAAGGAACATTAACTCGAGATTTTTCCCATGCACCAGTATCTATTCGATCAGAGGATAGGAAGGTTGTCATCCAAACAAGTTGGCCTCGTAAAAGGGAGACTGCTTTAGTAGGAACAATTTTTTCTCACATTCAAAACATGATAACAGGAGTGACAAAGGGATTTACCTACAAACTCAAGATTGTCTTTTCCCACTTTCCAATATCCGTTAAGGTTCATGAGAAAAAAGTTACGATAGAAAACTTCACTGGGGAAAGAAGCCCTCGTGTAGCCGATATAGTGGGCGACGCCAAAGTTATTGTAAATGGAGAAGACATAATCGTCAAAGGACTAGACATAGAGGGCGTCAGTCAAACAGCTGCAAACATCGAAAGAGCGACTAAGGTTAAAAGAAAAGATCCTCGGGTGTTTCTCGATGGCATCTACGTCTACGAAAAGCGTGAGGGAACAGAGAAATGAAGAAACAAAAAGAGCACATCATCAAGGAACGACAGCGAATCAAAAATAAGAAACCTAAATTCAGGCGGCAAGAAAGTTGGAGGTACAAGCGTGTTAAAGAAAACTGGAGAAAAGCCCGTGGCATAGATAGCAAAATGCGAATAAAAAAGAAGGGCTGGCCTCAAACTCCAAACATTGGCTACCGTGGTCCTAAAAACGCAAGACATCTTCACCCATCAGGATTCGTAGAGGTCCTAGTTCATAACACAGATGACCTTGAGAAAGTCGATCCCAAGACTCAAGCCATCAAAATTGCCCATACTGTTGGGGCAAAGAAACGGGTCGAGATATCCGCTAGAGCAGAAGAGAGGGGGCTTCGTATTCTCAACCCAATGAGAAAAGAGGAAGTGGCGGAGGAAGAAGTAGAAGAGGAAAAAGAAGTAGAAGAGAAGGAGGAAATCGCCAAAAAGGAAGAGGGAGAAGAGGGAAATTGAGCCTATCAAGTCAACGTCGCCTAGCCGCCGAGATTCTGAAAGTCGGTGAAGGCCGAGTCTGGATGGACCCAAATCGAGTAGAAGAAGTTGAAATTGCCATCACTCGGGAGGAAATAAGAAAGTTAATTCACGAAGGCGCCATACAATCTCTCCCTAAAAGGGGAGTAAGTCGTGCCCGGGCACGTGCACTGCACGAAAAGAGAAAAAAGGGGTTAAGAAGAGGACCGGGTCGAAAGAGTGGTTCCTCTGGAGCAATCATCTCCAAAAAGCATGTGTGGATGAACAAAATTCGAACTCTAAGAGGAAAGTTACGGGAGTTGAAGGAGAAGAGGGTGATCACAGAGAGTGCCTATCGTCAACTCTATAGTGTGGCTGGCAGTGGAGCTTTTAAGTCCGCTGCCGAATTAGAGCGTTACATCAAAACTCGTGGTCTATGGAGGAAAAGATAATGGCAAAAGGGCCAAGATACAGTGTTCCATTCCGAAGGCGAAGAGAAGGGAAAACAGACTACCAGTTAAGAAGAGCTTTAGTTTCATCCGGACTATCCCGCCTAGTAACTCGAGGCACCTTAAAACACATGATCGTCCAAATCGTTAAAGCCAAGGCGACAGGCGATGAAGTCGTAGCCTCAGCTCACTCGCAGGAACTAGCAAAAACTTTTGGTTGGAAAGGCTATTGCGGAAACGTTCCCGCAGCATATTTGACTGGACTTTTATGCGGACTCAGAGCGGTTGCGAATGGTGTAAAAAAGGCGATCTTGGATATGGGTTTGCAATCGCCTACCCGAAGTTCACGAAGTTTTGCGGCGTTAAAGGGGGCTCTTGATGCAGGAGTTTCCGTTGCCCTTAACAAAGAGATACTTCCGGATGAGAAGAGAATACAAGGGCAACACATCGTTAATTACGCCAAGACATTAGGCTCTAATCCAGAAGCATATCAATATAGATTTTCTAAATATCTGTCAAAAGGACTAGGCCCCGAACAACTCGCAGAACACTTTGCTTCAACTAAGGAAAAAATTGTCTCTTCATTTAAGGCTGAGGTGAAGAAACCATGAGTCGCCGCCGTGCACGCCCGCGCATGAGTATGAGAGAGGAAAAGGTTGAGGAGTGGATTCCACACACCAAACTCGGGAGGATGATCTCTGAAGGCAACATCTCCTCCATGGAAGAAATTTTTGCTGAGGGGTTCAAGATTCGTGAGCCAGAAATTGTGGATGCTTTACTTCCAGAGTTGCAGGAAGAGGTGATTAACATAAATCTGGTGCAGAAACAGACAGATGCGGGCGAGAAATCTAGGTTCAAGGCTATCGTGGTTGTTGGAAACAGAGACGGATACCTGGGGTTAGGTTCTGGAAAGGCGAGTCAAGTTCGTACGGCTATTCAAAAGGGTGCTGCTGACGCACGTCTAAATATTACCTTGGTTCGTCGGGGTTGTGGGAGTTGGGAGTGCGGTTGCGACAAGCCCCATTCTTTGCCTTTTCAGGTTCGAGGCAAGTGTGGTGGCGTAAAGGTTGTGCTTATTCCTAGTCCTCGTGGCTTAGGTGTTGTTGCGAGTGAAGAGGCGAAGATTATTCTTGATTTGGCTGGAGTGAAGGACTGCTGGATGAGAAGTTATGGTTCTACGAGGACCATTCCTTCCTTTGTTTGTGCTGTTTTTGAGGCGCTTCGGAAAACTTACAGGTTTGTCACGCCTAAAGATTGGGTGGGCTGAATGAGTGAGAAGCGCAAGTGTTTGGCTGTGATTCGGGTTCGTGGGGTGAGCAATGTTTTTCGTGAAGTCAAGGAGACACTTAAGATGCTTCATTTGTCCAGAAACTGCCACGCCACGTTGGTAGATGATCGCTCATCTTATATTGGTATGTTGCGTAAGGCGCAGAGTTGTGTAACTTGGGGAGAGGTTTCCTTGGAAAATGTGGTTCTTCTCCTCAAAAAGAGGGGCAGAGTGGTCGGTAACAGGAAGTTGACTGACGAATATGTTAAGAAGGTTGGTTATAAGTCGCTGGAGGATTTGGCTAAGGCCATACATACAGGGAAGGTTGAGTTTGTTGGGCTTCCGAGTGTGAAGCCTGTGTTTCGGTTGCATCCTCCTAAGAAAGGATATAGAGGTAAAGTGAAGAAGAGTTTTGTTGCTGGTGGAGTTACGGGTTATAGGGGAGAGGCGATTAACGATTTGATAGAGAGAATGGTTTGAGATGAACCTTAGTCTTTTGGGTATTTGCCTCTTTTGTGCGATATGTTTTATAGTTACTTTTCATGAACTCTCCTAATCATTGGAGGGGCCTCAAGTGAGCGAGCCTTGGTGGAGAAGAAAACGGGGAAAGCGTTCGTATCCGTGGTTTAGCATCTTTGACGAGTTGGATAAGTTGGATGAAGTGTTTGATGAGATGATGCGTCAGGCTTTTGAACCCTTTTCTAAGGGGTCGAAGGAGTACAAACCTTATGTATATGGTTTTTCCCTGTCTATTGGACCTGATGGGAAGCCTGTGATTCGGGAGTTTGGTAATGTTCAGAGAGATCGTTTTGGACCTAAGGTTAGGGAGGACAGAGAACCCTTAGTGGATGTTTTGGAAGAGGATGAGGATGTGGTTGTGGTTGCTGAGCTTCCTGGTGTTGAAAAGGAGGATATTAGGTTGCATGCGGGTGAGGATCATCTTACGATTTCGGTGGATACCTCTGATCGGAAGTATTATAAGGAGTTGGTTTTGCCGGTGGGTGTTGATCCAGGGTCTGCTCGGGCTGTGTATAAAAACGGAGTTCTTGAGGTTCGGTTGAAGAAGTCTCCGGAAAAAGTGTTTAAGGGTGAAAGGATTTCTGTTGAATAATTTGTTTGTATGTGAGGTTGATTATGGTGCCCCACAAGCTTCGTAAGGTTCGGAAGATGCGTGGTTCCAGAACTCATGGTTATGGTGTGGTTGGTCAGCATCGTAAGACTGGAACCAAGGGTCATAGGAAGGTGGGTCGCCACAAGGGTGGGTGGACCTACACCGTGAAGTATGAGCCCAACTATTTTGGAAAGAGAGGTTTCACTCCCAGAGGTGTGAAGCAGGAAGTCAGCGCCATCAACGTGGGCGAACTGGAAGAGTTGATTAGCAAGCTGTCGAGGGAGCAGAGGTTGGAGAAGAAGGGTGGGAGGGTGATTGTTGATTTGGGTGGGTTGGGTTATGATAAGTTGTTGGGGATGGGTAGAATGACTCAGCCTGTTTTGGTGAAGGTGGATTCCTGCTCTGAGACTGCGGTTAAGAAGGTTGAGGAGGCGGGTGGGCAGGTTCTTAGAGAGACTGAAGAGAAAGAAACTTAAGAAGTGGCTGCTGTCACGTTTTAGGTTTTATGGGTCGGTTTTTCCGAAGTTTCTCGCTACCACGTAGATGTCGCGCATGTCAATTTTGTCGTCGTTGTTTATGTCTGCGTTTGGGTTCCATCTCGGATGGCTGGGGTAGGAGCCGAAGCCTTTAGCGACTAGATAGACTTCTCGCATGTCAACTTTGCCGTCTGGAACGCCTTCTGGACCTGTTATGTCGCCAACCATAGCAACTATGATCCAACCGTTTACGTATGTGTTGTCTGTTGTGTCTGTTTCGCCTGGAAGTTGGGGGGCAGTGGCTGTTACGGTGTAGTTGCCCTTAGCAAAGCTAGTAGTGTTCCAAACAAAGGTTAACACTACGGAGTTAAGACTTGTCACTGTGCCAGACTGTTCAGTTGTATAATGGCTGTCTACGCTCTCAATGTAAAGCGTCACGTTGAAGATTTCTGTCAAGTCGCCTTGATTTTGAACGGTTACATTGATGGACATTGAGTGTCCTTGTCCTATAACGGTTTTGGATGGGTTGACGTTGGTTATGGCTATGTCGTGTATGTAAACAGGAACTTCTCTCCATGTTGTGTCGTTTAGCCCTTCGCTGTCTATGACTGTTAACGTAACATTGTAGGTTCCCGATGATGTGTAGACATAGGGTATAATTGGATCGACTACTGAAGTGATATTAGTGTCCCCGAAGTTCCATGTATAGTATGCGATAGTTCCACCGTTGGGAGTTGAAAGCGTAGCATTAAAAGTAACTAAGCTGTCTGGCGCCGGAAGTTCAGGCGAATACGTGAAGTAAGCTACGGGAGGCTTCACAATTTTTACGGAACCATCCAAGTAGGTGTTGTCTGCCGTGTCGGTTTCGTATGGGACTGGATGAGCGTAGGCGCTTATATTGTAGATGCCCGGTGGTACGCCTCTTGTGTTCCACGTGAAGGTAACGGTTGTAGAGTTTCCACCTATGAGGGTGACATCTTGTGTTCCAATGATGATTTCGTCACCAATGATTGCTGGACTTAGATCTGCATACGCACTAATGTTTAAGACTTCAGTATAGTAGCCCTGATTTTCAACAGTCGCGTTGATGGACACGTTGTAGCCTTGTTCTACCAGAGTTTTAGAAACGGTCGCCTCTGTCACTGCTATGTCAGGTCGTGGCACAATTTTCACGATGCCGTCTATGTAGGTATTGTCTGTTATGTCTGTTTCATAAGGGACTACGGTGGCTTGGGCGGAAATGGTGTAGTTGCCTAGTGTCACGTCTGTAGTATTCCAGTTTAGGATAAGGGTTGTCTGGGTGTTCGAAGGAAGATTGGTTACGGTGGTGGTTTGAATGGGTGTGTCATCGTAATACGCAGTGACGTTAAAGGTTTCAGCGTTGGTTCCGTTGTTCAGAACAACCACGGTGATGTTGATGATTTGCCCAACGTAACCCTCTGTAGAGCAGGGTTTAACATCAACTACAGCCACATCAGGGACTGATACCGTGAAGTAAACCTTGTTTGAAGAGCCTGTATTATCAGATGTGTCGTTTGCGTAAACTATTATGTTGTGTGAGCCATTGGGTAGATCGGTTAAAGTTGTGTTTCCAGAAATCGTTACGTTCTCTTGACCATCCAGACTATAACTTATCCAAGGAGTAGATGTTCGTTCGACAACGGTGAAAGTCAAGGAAAAAGAGTTCACGGTATACGTCAAGTTTTCCGGCGAATAAATGAATATCACTGGTGGCACTTTATCTTCCAAGTCGATATAAAAATCTGTGGTCTCATAGTCAACTGCGATCCCTTTTTCGAAGACCGATACTTGGGCAGTGGCATTCGGTCCCACAAAAGCCCATTTCGGTATATAAATATCCATTATGTACCACACAAAAGCATCAGGAGGTATCACAGTGCTAAGACTGACATAGCCGATGGGAACGTTAAACGTATCCATGGCGGTTAGATCAATTGACACGTTTTTTGGGTAAATGGTAAGGTTTCTTATGGTTACGTTGAAGTAGGCGGTAGTTCCTACTGGAAAATAATATTGAGGATTACCTACTCTATCACATGAATAGAAATCAACGATCTCTAAGGTGGCACTCTCGCCTCCTCTGATAAAAGAAGTGAATCTTACGAATAATATTAAAAATATCAAAGTAAAAATCATTAAGCGATATCCCCTCTTCATTTACACCATCACTCTAGGTATCCCACTTTAGGGAACTTTTCTATATTTGACTTTTTGGTGTTCTGTTTAATAGCTTGCTAAAATGTGTTCTTGATTGGAAGAGAAGGGATGCGATTGGGGTTTGGGTGGTTATGGGTCTGTTTTTCCGAAGTTTCTTGCTACCACGTAGATGTCGCGCATGTCTATTTTTCCGTCTGGTACACCTGGTAGTATTCCTGTTATGTCTGCGTTTGGGGTGTGGGGGCACGAGGCGCACGGCGTCTTGTGCCAGTACTCGCAGTATCTGGGATCATTTGAGTCTGTGATGTGTTCTGCGCCGAAGCCTCTCGCCACAGGGTAGACGTCCCTCATATCAACTTTGCCGTCTGGCCATCCGTCTGGACCAGTTATGTCGCCTGGCATTGCCACTATGATCCAACCGTTGGTTAGGGTGTTGTCTGTTGTGTCTGTTTCGCCTGGGAGTTGGGTGGCTTCGGCTGTTATGGTGTGGTTGCCCTTGGCCACGCCCGTGGTGTTCCAAGTGAGGGTGAGGGTTGTGGAGTCTCCGCTTGGTAGGATTGTGGTTGTGTGGTTTTTTCCGTCTGGCAGAATGATAGCGGTGTCATTGTAGTAAGCGGTGACGTTAAAGGTTTCAGTAACATAGCCTTCGTTCGTGATGGTTACACTAATATTAGCTGAGTACCCTTGTCCAACCACAGTCTTAGAAGGCGTAACTTTGACCACGGCGATGTCTCGTATGGGAGTGAGCTCGAATACTGTGTTGTTTGTGGCTGTTTCTCCTCTATAGATTGAGCTTACGTATACTGTGTATGTACCTAGTTTTGCGTCTGTTGGTAGTTTGAAGGTTAGGTTGTATTTTCCGTCAGTGTCTGTTTGTCGGGTTCTTGAAACGACTGTTTCGTTGTTTGGGTTCTGAACCTCTATTGCCACCAACCTATCTTGGACTGGTGAGCCATCGTATGTCAGGTTTCCATATACATAGATGTCTTCTCCAATTTGGTAGGAAGCCTTACCAGTTTTTATAGTGATGCTGAGGGCGGATGAAGTAGGTAGAGATGTGTACGTGACCAACAGAAACGTGAGCAGAAGAACGTGTATTAGGACAGATTTGAGAGTTTTCGAGGTGTTACACCTCCGCTATAATTTCGAATGTCGCTGACATTTCAGGGCAGTAAGGAACTCCGCCCTTATGCGGCCAGTCACTAAACGCGTTGGCATACACTGCTGCAATTCCGACATGAGCGTATGTAGGAATCGGTAGACCTAGAATGAATATGGAAACCCCCGGCGTTATTGGACCTTGAAATGACCCTACACCAATAGTAGCCCCGTCCGAATCGTAAATGTTCACTGTTAGAAGTACATTCTCTGGTCCAAGACAGGTGTTATTTACGGTCACCTTAAAGTATGCAATTGTTCCTTTCTTGAATGCGTCCTTTGGGTGTCCAGTTTGATCGCAGGAAATAGTCTCCATGATCTTTACCATTGTGACTCTTACAGCACCATCAATGAAAGTGTTGTCGGCTATGTCTATTTCCCCTGGAATCACACTTGCTTCTGCTCTTATTGTATAATTGATGCCATCTGTCACGCCTGTCGTATCCCAACTAAACGATAAAGTTGCTTCATTATCTGGAGACAAATTACTAACTTGTTGTGTTTCGATAACAGTCTCATCGTAGTAAGCAGTTACATTGCAAGTCTCAGTTTGAGTCCCTTCGTTTTTCACAACGACAGCAATGCTGAGTACCTCTCCTGCGTACACTTGTGTGGCTGAGGGTGTAACGCTAACTATGGCTATATCATGTAAGGGCCTTATTTTTTCGTAATAGATTGTTCCATTATTTCCATTATTTCCATTTTCTCCAGGGCATGTATAGTCAGGATTTATGACGGACCCCCCGACACCGCCATATACCGTGACACTTGCTGAAGAGTTGTCCAGAAGTAGGCTATAAAATATCTTTACTCTTCCTCCTGATCCTCCACCACCTCCCCCACCACGAGCGTTATCGCCATAAACGTTTCCACCATTTCCTCCATTTGCAATTATTGATGACCTGCTTATGTTTATTCGGTCACCGTACAATAATATAGTCCCTCCTGATCCTCCACCACCTCCCCCTGAACATTGGCCCTCACGATAAAAAGTTGCGTATCCGTTTTCACCGCTTGCAAGAACTTGTCCTTGGATAAGAATTCTCGAAGAATTCAAAATTATTACGCCGCCACCTCTTCCTCCATCTCCTGCAGTACCAGAATACCCATATCTTCCTCCTCCACCTCCGCCCGATCCTAAGAAATAGGCTCTGTTATCAGCTCTACTATACGGTTGACCTGGTTCTCCAGGAGGGGCTATCGTGCAACGGACGGCACCTCTTCCTCCGCGTCCTCCTGTTCCTCCATAGGCGCCTCCTCCACCACCTCCACCACCGCCACTTGTCGAATCCCTTCCTCCTCCACCACCTCCATAATTGTTACTTGTAGATTGAGTTGGTGTGCCTGTGTAAGATTCACCCTGCCACGCTTGAGAGAACCCACCTTTTCCCTCTCTATAGCCTTTACCGTCTCCATCAATTTTAGAGGAAGAGTCTATTGTAATATCATGAATCGCTTTTAGGGTCAAAATGCCAGAATCGATTAAAGTAGCATCATACCTATAGACGTAGAGGGTTGCGGAATCTTTGATTGTTGCACGCTCAAAATTCTTAATACCATACATCATATCAATGCTTCTCTCCAGAAGGTAGCGATCAAAGTATTCACCCAAAGAGGATTGACTGAAGTATTCTATAGTTCCTGAACTTCCAGAAGTAGGCGCTGAAACTGTATCTCCACCATTCGCTCCAGGAGAACCGCCAGAAAGTTTAACGATGAGAGATGAGTTATCAAGACTCTTGTAGAATATCTTTATTCTTCCTCCTCCGCCTCCACCACCTCCAGCAGTTCTACTTGAATAAGAACTGTGAGAACCACCGTTACCTCCTTGCACAGAAAGTGTTCCAGCAAGCGTGACATTTATTCCATTTATTAAAATATAACCCCCGGACCCGGACCCTCCACCACCGTTATAATTATCAGATGCTCCCGGTGCACCATTTTCTCCATCTGCAGAAATTGTGCCAGAGATAGAGATTTTCGGAGAGTTTAAGCGAATAAATCCTCCTCCGTTGCCACCTTTACCTCCGGCTCCCCAACCTCCACCTTGGCCCCCTGCAGAACCTAATGTCAAAGTGTTAATGTCATATGTGCTTCCATAGGTGTTTCCTCCTATTCCGCCGTAAGATGGAGGATAACCATGTTCATATCCCCAGCCTCCTTCTCCTCCGGGACCACCAAATCCGGCTCCACCGCCACCTCCTGCGCCGCCGCTGGGGTTTGAGAAGCCGCCTCCTCCTCCGCCATAATTTGCGCCTCGCCCCCTTGTTTGGTTTATTCTATAGCACTCGCCTTGGTATCCAAATTGTTCATTTCCGACATTGCCATCAACTCCTCTATAACCCCTAAAATCGGCATTTATCTTTGAAGTGGAATCTACAATCATGGTATTAGCAGTTATGTTTACCCAACCAGTCCCTACCGTTCCATCATAACCGCGTACTCTCAATTCGCCCCCGTTTATTATTTTTACTAAGTTATAACTTAAATTGCCACATTTTTCCACCGAAATCGCGTCTATTATCAAATCATCAAGCGTTTGAATATGTACACCTAACTGCGTTCTCGCCACTGAAAACAAGAGAAACATGACAAAAACCATAGCTACAGCTTTTTTCATTTTTCCATCACTCTCCACCCTTCACACCTATTCTCTACCTTTGTCCTACATATATACAAACAAAATATATTTAAAACTTCAGGGATAGTCCTCTAACTCACACTCCCACGGCGACATACATATTTAGAGCCTATTTGTGTCATATAATAGACAGGGTAGAAGATGTCTGTGTGTGCGCACACACAAAATATGACTAAACAATCTTCTCCAGAAGCCCATGCGCGCGCATCGTTCTCGGAAAACCTTGTGTCCGCCAACCATTCCATCTTACATAAGAATCATAATTTAAACGGTGCCCCATCATGGCTGAAAAGTTAAACTTTTCAAGCATTGTCTGGGGAGAAGAAAACCTATACGTGGCTTGGTGCCCAGACCTCGACATCCGCCAGCCAAGGAAAAACAATCGAAGAATCCCTAGAAAACCTAAAAGAAGCCATCGAACTCCACCTCCAAGACGAAGAAGCCACAACACCACAAAAGAAAACCTCCAAACAACAATCTAACAAACCACATATAATATACTACGTGAAAATCCTCTTAACCCCCTCCACCCTATCAAAGAGTCTGTCATTAGAATAAACCTCCTCCACCCCGTGCTTCCTCATAAGGGCGACATTGAGACAATCATGCCAATCCATCCCATACTCCTCAACCAACCCAGAGGCTCTCGCCATATCCTCCACCCCAAAAGAAACAACCTCCATAGACACATACGACCGAATAGAAGACAGAACCCCAGAAATCTCCCGACTCCTACCATGCATCTCAAGAAACACACAAACTTCATCAACCACCACAGTGGACGTCACAGCTTCCTCTCCATCCTCAATGCGCCCAAGAATCCTCTCAGAAACCTCAAAAAACCTCGGATCCCTAGTCAAAACATAAACAAACACGTTCGTATCAACAAACCTCCTCATTCACCCTCCAACTCCCTCTCCACCCTATCCGCAATCGCCTTCCTAATCTCCCTCTTCGGCTCCTCAGAAACCCTAACCCCCTCAACAAGACCGCTGAGACGCTCTGTAGGGTTGGGAACAAACCAACTCGGCACAACAACAATCCGACCGTGCTCCAGCCTAACCTCCACCTCATCACCCTCCCCAATCCCAAGCAACGCCCTGTACTCCCTCGGAATCGTTATCCTATACTTCTTCTGAACCACCTGCTTGACACCCATACCAAACACCGTGTAACAATCTAAGTGTACCAAATACCATTACACACTAATAAGCCTTACCCCCCCAAGTGAACAAAACGAAATCAACAACAAACCTCCCATCAAAACACAACAGCCTTATCCCACACGCAACAATACATCCTCATCAAAAAAGAGACAACCCCAAACCAGATAACAGAGCCCCCTCCTAGACCTAGGTATACCCGTCTCTGTCTCTCCTCTCTCCCCCTCTATACTAGACCTAGACAGACAGACACCCACACAAGTCAAAGCGTTTATATCACCCAACAACATACCCAATTCACAAAAACCACAAACTCCTTCAACCCCCAAAAAAGAGGAAAACAAAAATGGCTGGAAGATTCCTCTCCCTCTTCAAACCCCTATCAAGATTCATGCCAGAAGTCAGCACGCCAGAACGCAAAATAGGATTCAACGAAAAACTCTTCTGGACCGCAGCAGCCCTCATCCTATACCTCATCATGACAGAAATCCCCCTCTACGGCGTCGCAGGAAGAGGATGGGAACTCACGTACCTACGAGTAATCTTCGCCTCCAACCAAGGCACCCTAATGGAACTAGGAATCGGCCCCATCGTAACCGCCGGCCTAATCCTACAACTCCTGGCAGGATCTGGAATGATAGCCTGCGACTTCGCAAACCCAGATGACAGATCCCTCTTCACAACAGCCAGCAAATTCTTCTCAATAGTCATGACAGGCATCCAAGCATCAGCCTACATAATCGGAGGAGTCTACGGAGCCCTCGCCCCAGGAGTATCCCTCATCATCTTCAGCCAACTATTATGCGCAGGAATAATCCTCATACTACTAGACGAATTGGTGCAGAAAGGCTGGGGAATCGGAAGCGGAATAAGCCTCTTCATCATGGCAGGCGTAGCCCAACGCATACTATGGGACAGCCTATCCCCTCACGGTCCCATGGGAGACCAAAAACAATACGGCGCCATCATAGCATTCTTCCAAACCATACTAACCGCCGAACCGCTACAAAGAATCTTCGTTAGAATAGGCACAGATGGCACTGTCCTAAACCTTCCAACAATGCTTGGGCTCATCATCACAATAGTCGTCTTCCTCATCGTAATATACGTCGAAGGCGTAAGAGTCGAACTTCCAATAGCATTCGCCAAATACAGAGGATTCCGCGGTCGCTACCCCATAAAACTTCTGTACGTCTCAAACCTACCCGTGATCTTTGCCTCGGCCCTCTTCGCAAACATATATTTCATATCCCAACTCCTGTGGAACCAAGCAGGCCAACCGCAACCAGGAACCAATTTTTGGATCGACCTCCTTGGTCAATTCAGATGGGAAGAAGAAAACCCTGTACCAGTTGGCGGCCTTGTATATTACGTAATTGCTCCCCGAAATGTCATGGACGTAATTAGTTGGCCAGGGTGCATACGAGCCCTTGCTTTCACAGGCATAATGGTTTCCTTTTGCGTAATCTTTTCGCTTACATGGATCGAAGTGGGCGGACTTGGCCCAAAAACTGTCGCAAAGCAACTCGTTGACTCCGGGATGCAGATTCCAGGTTTCCGAAGATCGGGCAAACCAATCGAATTGCTTCTTAAACGCTACATCCCCACCGTGACCATACTTGGCGGGTTCTTGGTAGGGATGATAGCTGCCGTTGCAGACTTTTTTGGAGTTTTTGGAACTGGAATGGGCGTCTTGCTATCTGTGGGCATCCTGTACCAGTATTATCAGCTTCTAATGCAAGAACGCATTGCGGAGATGTATCCTGCCTTACGCGGCATCCTGGGAGGGTAACAGAAGGTTTTGTGAAAATAGTTAAAAATCCAACAAACAACATTGTAAGGGTTGTGATAAAGTGTTTCCAGAACTGACAACTCCGCCGGCTTCAACGATTTTTATCCTATTTCTCTCCATGCTTCTTTCTTTGATCACGTCTTTGGCGAATCGTTTTCTCATTAACCAAGAGGAGCTTAGGGCTTCGAGGAAAGAGGTTGCTGATTGGACTTCCGAGTTTAGGAAAGCCACAAAGAGTGGCGATAAGAAACTTCTTGCTAAACTCAATAAACAACAGCCTCGGATTCTTCAGCTTCAAAAGAAGATGAGTTGGCAGTCTATGAAGGTTTCTTTCATTTTTATGATACCTTTCCTTCTTTTGTGGTATCTCTTCTTGTTCCCTCTTTATAGTGGTGTAGCGGCTGTTGCGTATATTCCAGGAATACCTGGATTTTGGGAAGGAAGCGTGCCTGGGCGCGCAGATCTGCCGCTTTTCCTGTGGTATCTCTTCTGTTCTTTCCTGTTTGGGACTCTCTGGTCTCGTGTGCTCGGTTTGGCTGTTGCAACGACTGGAGCGACTGAATGATGCCTAAGCCCTCTTTACGAACAAGGAGTAAGAAGCGACATCTTCTTGGATTGCCTGGAGGACGTTTAAAGACTCGTTTTAAGAGAGAGAAAGTCGGTGTTTCGCGTTGTTTTCGATGTGGTGGTGTCCTTCATGGTGGTCCTCGGTTGATTCCTTCTAGGCTTGGTAAGCTTTCTGCGAGTGAGAAAAAGGTTGAGCGTGTGTTTGGTGGTCAGTTATGTCATAGTTGTCTTCGGGATGCGTTGAAGGCTTCTGTGAGAAGTGGTTGATAGTTTAGGAGGGCGGTTACTTTTGGTTGTGAAGAGTAGTTGTGGGGGTAGTAGGAAGGTTGTGATTTGTGTTTGTGGTTTGACTGGTTGTGGGAAGAGTAGTGTGGCAAGGCGCTTGGCTGAGAGGTATGGGTTGAGATGTTTTTCCGGAGGTGATGCTTTGAAGGCTTTGGCTGTTGAGGCTGGATGCAAGCCTTTTGAAAAGGCGTGGTGGGAGAGTGAAGAAGGGTTGAGGTTTTTGAAGCAGAGGACGGAGGATTCTAGTTTTGATAGGAGGGTTGATGAGAAGCTTTTGGGGTTGGCGAAAAACGGAGACGTGGTTTTGGATAGTTGGACCATGCCGTGGTTGTTGAAGGAGGGGTTTAAGGTTTGGTTTGAGGCTTCTCCGTTAGCGCGGGCTAGGAGGGTTGCCAAGCGGGACCGTATCAGTGTTGAGGAGGCTTTTAGGGTTTTGAGAGAGAAGGATAGTTTGACCAGAAGAATCTATAGGGGTTTGTATGGTTTTGTTCTGGGCGAAGATTTCAGTCCTTTCCATTTGATCTTAGATACTGATTTGTTGGATGTGAACGAGGTTTTTGGTGCGGTTTGTTTGGTTCTTGATCGTTGGTTTTTTGGTAAGTGAAGGTAACGAATGGTTTAATAGTTTGGGGTTTTATTAGAAGTTGGAATTGTTGTTGATGGAGGTTTGATGAGGGGATGCCGGCGGTTGAGGTTGGTAGGGTTTGTGTGAAGTTGGCTGGTCGTGAGGCTGGTGGGAAGTGTGTGGTTGTGGATGTTATTGATAAGAATTTTGTTTTGGTGACTGGTCCTGTGAAGGTGAGTGGTGTTAGGCGTAGGCGTGTGAATGTTGGTCATGTTGAGCCTTTGGATGTGAAGGTGAGTATTAGGAAGGGTGATGATGATGAGGTGGTTGTTGAGGCTTTGAAGAAGGCTGGTTTGTTGGATGATATGAGGGAGCCTGTGAAGCCTAAACTGTAGCTTGTTTGTTTTTGTGTGTCTGTGTCTGTCTAGGTCTAGTATAGAGGGGGAGGTAGAGACAGAGACGGGTATACCTAGGTCTAGGAGAGGCTCTGTTATTGTGGTTTGGAGTTGTCTCTTTTTGGTGAAAAATAATTGTTGCATGTAAGATAAGGCTGTTAGGTTTGAGGAGGGAAGAGTTCATTCTTTGAAGAAGTTTTTCTTTCCATAAAAACGTGTTCGATCTGGCATCCTTGAGAGGTTTTGGCTCTGTTGCCCTTTTTGTTTAATGGTTTTGTTATGGTAACTCGTAGATTTCAGTTAGAATTTTTTCGGATTTTGCAACCTCGGCTAGAGCGTGGTCGGTGGTGACGAGTTTGGCTTTGTGGATTTTTGCGGTTGCGGCGGCGGAGCAGTCGACGAGTGAGAGTTTGCCCCTGTGCTTACATTTTAGTTGTCCCATTAGGTGTGTGATTCTCTCGTTTTGTGTTGTGATTGTGAGGTTTTTTTGGCGTCTCAGTTGGAAGTATCGGGTGTCTGCTACTGCTTTGCCGAGTGAGATGCATGTTTTGTAGTAGAATTCGGTGAGAATGGTTTCGGTGATTAGTCCTTCGCTTTTTTCGGCTATTATTTCGTTGAAGTATCTCTTGACCTTTGTGTCTCCGGCGAAGTATAGGTGGAGGATGCCGGTGTCGATGAGTGTTTTAGAGGTCGGTGTCTTCATGGTTGATTTCTTCTTGGCGTTCTTTTCTGAGGTTGCGTACCATTTGGAGGAGGAGGTTGCTGTGTTCGGCGTCTATGCCGAAGAGTTGGTCTAGCGGGGGCACGGGGATGAGGAGTATGCCTTGTTCGGTCTCGATAAATTCTATTTTTGTGCCTTCTTTGATTCGGTATCTTCGCCTGACCTCGGCTGGTATGGTGACTGTTCCCTTGCAGGTTACGGTGTAGCTCATAGCTTTCACCATACTTTTAATGAGAAGTATTACATAAATACTTTATGCCATACATGGATCGTCTTGATCTTCTTTCTATTATTTTATATAATATATGGCTTGTTGGAGAGTGTAAATGGGAGTTTTATTTGGAATGTTTTTGGGTGGTTTTGGTTTTTCTTAGTTCCTTAATTATTGAGTGGTATACGGTTGGATCTATTTTGAACTTGGCTTTGATTAGGTCGTCCAGTATTTGTTGTGCTTCGTTGGTTGAGATTAAGCCTTTTCTGTGAGCTTGGACCAGAACGCCGAAGGTTCCGATTGGTTTGATTTTTAGTATTCTTGATACTCTTCTGGCTTCTTTGTCGTCGACGATGAGGATGTCGGCGTTTAACTGTTTGCATAGTTTTAATGCTTGCTTTTCTCCCAGACCGATTTTGTTGTTCTCGTCGAGGAAGGCGTATTTTAGATCGGTTTCAGGGCTTATTCTTTCTTTGAGAATCCATTTGCCGACTGCTTCTTCTATGATTGATGCGTCGGTTATTTTGAGGGTTTTTCCTTGTGTGACGGCTTCGTTGAATACCGCTTCCGGTATCCAGATTTGTCCGTAAACGTTCTTGATCAGGTTTAGTCTGCCGATTTTGGCCAGGTAGATTAGAGGGCTTGAGTTGGAGGTGACTTTTGGTTGGATTCTATCCACATCCGAGCGTCTTCATGTCTTCTTCAAAGTCTTCGGCGTCGTATTGGAGGACTATCTTTCTTTTTTCTAGTGCGTCGATGATTTCCCAGATTGTGAGTCCGGCTATTTCTGCGGCTCTTGAGAGGGTGATTGTTCCGTTTCTGTAGAGTTCGAGGGCTTTCTTGAGTGTCCATTCTTTTGTGTAGTGTTCTAGGGCTCTGTCTAGGATGGTTGATTTCTCTACTTTCTCTTCGTGGGCGATTTCTTCGATTAGTTTGATGCGGTCTTTTGGTAGTCGGGCGGATATGACTTGTGACGGCTTTTTCATTTTGGTCACTTGTCTACAATATATGGTGGTGTCTACGTATTTAAACCGTTCTGCAAGGCTTCCTGAAGATATTCTATATTATTCTAGTTTAGGTAGGCGAATATTTTGTCTATTATTAGTATGTTATGTATGGTTTGTTGGTGGGATGTTTTCTTTCTTGTTATTAGGGTGAGTGATGTTTAGGATGTTCATGGCTGCATGGTCTCAGCAACTTAGGGATGATGTTTCGAGTGATTAGGTTTGTTTTTGGTTTGATGGGTCTTATTCATGATTCCTGTGTGAGATTTTGTGGCGATGGAAAAATGCTTCATGAGTGTTGTGGCGGTTTGTCATTTTGCATGCATATAAAATGTTTTCATAAATCATATATACACAGATGAAGAAGATCAGATAGTTCCAAAGGAAGGAGGAAGAAAGAATAAAAAAAATATTAGCAATGATAATAATTGGTCTTTTATGCTTCTCAACGTTCTCCATATTCACTCCACAAGCTAAAGCGCAAACAGACCTTTATTCCCTGCCTTCTGGGGCAAAGATGTACAATGGCGAGTTAGATACCGAAACAATTCTGCTTTCAATCAGTCAATCAGTAGTTACTGCCTCTCCCAGTGAAACCGTTACACTTACAACCACCTATCAGGTGTGGAGCTCCGGGGGGCCAGGAATAATCAAACAAGCATTCTTCATCGTTTCATGGACTCCCAGCTGGCCACCTCCCACTGGCTACTACATTCCCTTATACAATGGGCAGCCCGGATATTATCCTGGAGTTACAGAAACTAAGAACTTTTCGATAACTGCTCCTTCGACTGCTGGAACCTACTACCTTTGGTTTGGGTCTGGTGCCCATTATTCAATGCAAGATGCTGTAAATCAATACGTTAATCCTCTAACACTTCCAGCGCATGCAAAAATAATCCTTGGCAGTCCACCGTCCGCTGATCTCTCAGTGTCGTCTCCAGACATAATCTTTTCGGATTACAACCCCCCTGAAGGCCAGACTGTCACAATATCTGCGACCGTTCACAACCTCGGTGAAGCGAATGTTGAAAATGTCACTGTCCAATTTTTTGAGGCTTCCACTCTAATTAGCGAGCAAGGAATCTCCTCCATTTCTCATCATTCACACGGAACAGCATCAATAGATTGGACCTTCGAGGGTGAAGGCTTCCATCTGATCAAGGTTGTTCTTGATCCGTATGACGACGTAGTGGAGAAGGATGAAGAAAACAATGAAGCCACACGCTCAATACTCGTTGGAGAAATTCCACACTTTGGAGCAATAATCATTAATGGATCAGCTACTCCGAACGAAACTCGCACCAGTTGCTCAGTAACTGTTCAAGGATACGCAGAATACAACACTACGTATGGTGCTGGTGAACCTGTTGCTGGAGCAGAGGTAACGATTGGAATAGTAGGGTGGGAACAAGAGACAACACATACCATAAAAGACGGAACTTACAAGGCATGCATTACTGCTCCGTATGCCCCAGGAAATTACACCATAGTCGTGACAGTCACAGACTACACTTTCTGGGAAAGCATTGAAATCAGACTGGTCGTCACTCAAGAAACAGGTGTAGACCTAACGCTTTCCCACCATGACATCTCATTCTCACCCCCTGATCCGATAGAAAACCAAAATGTAAGCATCACTGCAACAATTCACAATGTAGGAACGGATAATGCAACGAATATTCTCGTAGCATTCTACGACGATGGCAAACCCATCGGAAACAAAACAATTGATCTAATCCCAGGAGGAGGAAGTGAAGACGCAATGATACCTTGGAATGCAATACCCACAAGAACCCACACAATTACGGTGGTGATTGACCCAGAAAACACAACTGAAGAACTAAACGAAAACAATAACGAAGCCTCCAAGAATATACACGTTTACCCACTACTGCCAGATCTCACACCAACAAACATTGACTTCTCAGATAGCACGCCAGTAGTCAATCAGACAATTACCATCTCTGCAAATGTGCTAAACATTGGCGGAGTCAAAGCCAGCAATATACTCGTAAGCTTCTATGATGGTAATCAATCGATTGGAAACACAACCATTCCGTGGATCCTCGGGAAAGGTGAATCCAGAATAGTATCAATGACCTATAGCTTCACAGTAAACGGATCGCATCTCATAAACGCAACAATTGACATAGAGAACAGCATACTTGAGGCTGACGACGGGAACAACTGGCTCAGTAAGAACATATACGTACACCTTCCTTCAACTGACCTCACCCTTTCCGCCTCGGACATAACATTCTCAAACAGCACCCCAACAATTGGAGATGGAGTCACGGTCTATGCAACGATCCATAACATAGGAGAAGTGGATGCATATAACGTCACAGTTGAATTCTTTGACAGCGACACACGAATCGCACTACCCATTACCATTCCTTTGATCCCTGCAGGCGGACAGGAACCAGAAGATGTTTCTTGGAATGCCACGCCTGTGGGATGGCACCGAATCAAAGTAATAATCGATGGAAGCAACACTATTCCAGAATCAAACGAAAATAATAACATAGCAAGCAGATACATTTACGTTTACCCGCCACCCGAAGAGGCAGCCGACCTATACATATACTCGGAAGACATTGTATTCTCAAACACCAACCCAGATCCAGGCGAAAACGTTACGATCTACACAACAGTTCACAACATCGGAGAAGCAGAAGCACACAACATAACAGTCATATTCTACATAGACGACATCCAGTTAGGCTCACCTAAAACACCACCTTTCATTCCCGCTGGTGGAAACGAAACGGTTTCAACAAAGTGGGTCGCCTCCCAGATAGGATCTCACGTAGTAAAAGTCGTAGTAGACACACCAATAGAATCCAACAAAAACAATAACGTAGCAACCAGAGCAATAATTGTCGGCGAACTGCATGATGTAGCTGTAACCAATGTTGTTCCGTCTGAAACGAGAGTGTATGAAGGTGAAATTATTAGCATCAATGTAACAGTCAAGAATGAAGGAACAGTCTCTGAGATCTTCAATGTAACCGCGTCCTATGATGGAAACGTTATTCAAACACAAACCAATGTTACTCTTAACCCGGATATAGAGATTACTTTGACATTTAACTGGAACACTTCAGAAGTTCCTGGAAATCACAGAATATCCGCCGAAGCCAGTATTGTTTTTGGAGAAACAGATACTTCGGATAATACGTTTGTCAATGGTATCGTGGAAGTTATTACGAGAATAGATATACCTATTAAAGGAGGAGAAAACGCAACCATTGAAGGTAACGTGACTATAACAAAGGCTGTTGTCACAAAAAACACTCTTCATTTTGATGCTTCTGGGCCCTCAGGATCGACGGGCTGGATAAATGTTACCTTCCCGATGATTAACACTACTGAGATCAAAGTCTTCATTAACAAGGAAAAACTTACTCCACCACCTTTCCCAATAATCACAAGCAATGAAACTCACTATTTCATTTACTTCGAGTTCAACCTCAGTACTCACGAAATAATAATCCTATTCGGCGCAAACATAGCCATCACAAACGTAACGCCAAGCAAAACTGTAGTAGGACAAAACTATACCGTATTCATAAACGTGACTGTGGAGAACCAAGGTGATCGCACGGAATCTTTTGATGTTTCTGTCTTCTACGACGACACCATCATCACCCTACCAGACGGAAAAAACCACACAACCACAACCCTATCAAGCGGAAACTCCACAACCCTCACCCTCACTTGGAACACCACGGGCGTGGCCAAGGGCAACCACACCATAACAGCCGAAGCCACCCAACTCCCAGACGAAACAGACACAACAGACAACACCCATACCGATGGTTGGATAATAGTAGCCATGGTAGGTGACCTAACAGGTCCAGAAGGCGTTCCAGACGGAAAATGCGACATGAGAGACGTCTATGTAGTTGCTAGAGCCTGCGGCTCCCACCCAGAGCATCCACTCTGGAACCCAAACGCAGACATAACCGGTCCCCAAGGAGTTCCAGACGAGAAAGTCGACATGCGCGACGTATTCGTGGTAGCGAGAAACTTCGGAAAAACAGACCCATAAACCACACCCTTTCTCTCTTTTCTGACAATCAAAGAGTATGCGGTTGATTTCATCATTGCATTCAACAACTTAGCCTCAGTACCCATCTTCGTCTCCACAACATATCGGGCATCAAATGGCCAGTAGGCGTCACGACTGAAAGCTCTGGAACGATAGTAGACTTCTATCCAAAACGTTCAGGCTTTCTCTCTCGCACAAGGCTCTCGCATACGCACCTTCAAATCATAAATCTTTGCAACCAACGCCAAAACAGCCGTCGCAACAGCCAACCAGAAAACCCAAGTAAAACTCGTTGAAACAGGAACATTCGCAGTAACTCCCCCCTCAGAGAACAACACACTAGCCGTCCCCATCAAAGGAACATAAACTCCCAAGAAAGTCTCCACATACATCGTAGAAACCACCAATGTGACAGCAAAGAGCCCAAGCAACAAGAGAGGCTTCTTATAGGCAAAACCCAGCAACTGCCTTGAGAAAGACTTCCGAGTCGTCACAGAGTACAGAAACATCGCAACCGCACACGACACCATCGTCAACTTACTCCCAATATTTAAGAACCAAATTATAGGCACTTCTATTGAAGCTCCTGCCAAACTCGCTTTGTAATCTAAAGGCGAAATCTCAGCTTGACCCACTCCGTCCCCTATCGTAACACGCCACCAAGGAGCCGCATAAAGAACCGAAAGCAAAACAATGGTTGCCGCACTTATGGAACACGCCAAACCAGGCCAATTGACTTCCCTAAACTCCAAAAAGATGGCTCCTCCATTATGGTGGTATCTCTATAGGTCCAACATCTATTTCTTCTCCCAACTTCACTTCCACACCCTGAGCCACAACGACCATATCCTTAAGAATCGCGTGAAAATCTCTGTCGCCCCTATGCTGAGTCCCAATGTGGATCAGTCCTTCCGTTGTGAAAATTACATGAAGACTTAGTATCCTCGAAGATCGTCCAGAAATTGTCAGAGGGAGACCTGCCCCATAACCATAACCCAACAAAACCTTCCCATGTTGGGAGCAATACACCGAGAAATTCATTGAGGTAAACTTGAAATCTCTGTCAGAATTGTTTGTCACATTGAACATCACCTTCATGGAGAATTCTGGACCAATAACCTCACAACCCACATACTCAACCGTCGGAAAAAAGTCTTCAATCTTGTCCCTCAACTCATCAATGTTGGGCGTTACAAGTTCGGTAATATCGCCTCTGTACATAAAAACCGCCGACAAGATCGGACACACCACAATCATAATAGAAATTACAGCCAAAACGATTCCAAGGTTCAATAGGTTCCCACCAGCACTCACGCTTCACGTTTTTACTTTATATATAACGGAGAAATATATATTAAATATTACGACTCAAGACCTCGAATACACAGGTCGCCGGTGCACAAAGCCTCGTTGGCGTTCCGGAGGAGAAGGCAAAGCTGTTAGAGAAGAAGAAGTCTTTGTTAGGGTTTTGGCTTAAGATCTGTGGAGGAGAAGGACCCGTAAGGCACGAGCGTTTGCGCTCGTGAGAACCGAGTTAACCTTAGCGTGCTCGAGCTTTTGCGCACATGCGCCCGGCGACTCAAGGTTCTTCGAGCCCCTCTTCCACAGAGAGCAGAGCCAGAAAAACGTGAACGGAAATACTGAGGTAAGAATGAGAAGTACATAAAATTTGTTGTACACTGTTCCTGTTCTGTTTCTGAATCGAAAACATTAATCACAACAATCTAAATTATAGCTTCATAATCTTTAGAAGCAGTTGTAGGCGTTTACTTTCTGGTGGAAACGAAATGAAAGGCGCTATAGTGCTCTTGATAGTCTTTACAGTGTTCTTGGCGCTCACTTTGGGGTATCGTGATCTGCCGCCGGGACGTCAGCTCTACAGCTTGTTGGGAGTTCCAGAAACTGAGTACCCGGTACTTGGGATACCCACAACTACCTTGGTGTCTGCCCTGTTCAATGGAGCAATCTATGGAGTGATAGCATGGCTAATCTACACGTTTGTGGAAAGGGCGAGAAGAAAGCGGCAGACACAGGTTGATAAACTGTAGTGGTTTTGTGTGCGTGTGTGAGTCTCTCTATAGAGGGGGAGGGGTTTAAGAGAAAGAGAGGTGTTAGGATAGCGTTGTGTATCGTGTGTTATCCTTGTATTAGGGTTTTATGGTTGTTGGAATTCGTTGGCTAAGGCAGAGTGTGGATAACCGTAGCTTTTTAAGTAAGTCTTTTTACTTATTTTACTTAGGTAATTCGTGTGGTTAATGTTACGTTTGCTGTTCCGGAAGAGTTGCATGAGGTTATGAGGAGACATCCTGAGATTAAGTGGAGTGAGATTGCGAGGAAGGCTATGTGGGAGTATGCCCAAAAGCTGGAGTTGATGGAGAGGATTACGAGTGGGAGTGGGCTTTCGGAGAAGGACGTTTTAGAGTTAGACAAAAAGGTTAAGGCTGAAGTATCGGGTAGGTATAGGTGAGGAGGATTTCAATGTCTGGTGGTGCCTTGAAGGAAGTTTTAAAAGAGGTCAGGCTTGTTCGTGAAAAGGTTGAAAGGTTAGAAGAGCTTGTTGAGGAGAGGCTTATAGGATTGGAGGAACCTTTGGAGGACGAGGTTAAGGCTGTTAGAGAGTATATACGGGCTAAGGAAAAGGGAAGCGTGGAGCTTATACCATTGGAAGACGTTGAGAAGGAGAAATAATTGTTTGCAGAGATACCACGTCTTCCTGGAAAAGAAGGCGTCTAAACAGCTTGAAAAACTGAGTGTAGATGCGCGTGGTAGAATTGTTGAGGCTTTACATACCTTGCGAGATGAAGGCTTCTCTCGAAGGCTTGATATTGTAAAACTGCGGGGATACAAAAACCAGTATAGGCTACGGATAGGTAAATATAGAATTTTGTTTGAATTGAGACCTGAAAGAACGATTATTGTGTATGCGGTACTGCCACGTAAGGTGGCTTACTAAACGTTTCTGAGTAATAGAATACCGTCGTTATGTGATAGATTGTTATCCTTGCATGAGTGTTTTTAGTTGTTGGATTTCGTTGGCTAAGGCTGGATACAGATAGTCAAGAAGGCGGTTAATCTCCTCAACACCAAAACCAAGCAAACTGTGAAAAATCATTCTTCTTGGTTAAAGCTTTTCTTGATAAATCTATTATTTTCATATTTCACAAAAATCAATCGTTTTTTCACAGTTCTTCCCCATTTGTTCGTGCCAGTGTATAAATGCCCACCTTTATTTATTGCCTCTAAAACCTCTCGAGATAATTCTCCGAAATAAAAAAGATACGCATTGTATGCCTCCGCTATGTTTGCGTAGTGAAGCGCCTGTCGGAAATCTGCTACGTTCACCTTTCCTACCTTACATTCTGAAATTATCCATCCAAGCTTGAAATCTTGATTTTTAAGAGTAATCAACAGCGCTATAATATCTGGGCGAATTGAGATTTCTTGGTATTTGGGAATGCGGGTAAGTTGTTCTCCTTTGAATTTCTTTCTGACAAATTCAGAAAGTGTAAGCCCTATATCGTGGAAAACGGTTGGTTCAATTTGATACCTGCGAGATGGAAAGTTTTCTTTTAACCATCTGCAAGCTTCTTGACGTAAGTAAGGTTCGCCCAGTTGTTCGTCCAATTTCAGCCCTCAAACAAACATCTTAACTTTCTGTAAATTCCGTAAGTTTTCGAAATTTAGATATTTGTGTACATCCTTGTTCCCTGCATGTGTACATATAATCTATTTTTCTTCTTCCAAAAGGACAGAAACCAAACATAGATGATCTTTTTCTTCCAACTTTCTTTTTCGCTGCTTCAAGATGTTCTAAAAATTCTTCCTGCTTACGCTTATTATAGTAAAGGGGTGGAGGGAAAAATGATTTATCAAAATTTACGACCCATGTTTTTACTAAATGATCTCTACTTCCTCTATCCATATAGCTACCAGCCCACTCAATATAAAACACAGGGATCTTCAACCTTGTTTGCAAAAGTGCACAAATATCGATTGGTAGTCGCCAGTTGTCATTGATGACACTAAATTGAACTCTCGGCAGACCCAACCACAAATCAATAGTAGCAATGGTATCTGCCAGTCCTCTGAAGAATTCTTGCAACGCTTCATGAGGAAGTTTAAAAATAGCCTCAGGTATCTGGGCATGCCGATAAATGTCCCCTTCTTCCAAGCCATACTTTGATTTTAGTATACCAAAGGCATGTGGAGTAATTTCGCACCGAATGATATGATTAATTATTCCAAACGCACTTATTTCTTCCGTATAGTCAGGACTTGTGGCAAGAAAAGTCGTCGTATCCTTTAAGTGCTTTAAAACATAGTCTTTTATGCCAATAGTTTCACGTTGAAGATATACGTCTTGCCATTTCAGAAATTCGTGTGCTAGCTTTGGATAGTTTATTTTCCATTTTTCTGCATCTTTTATTAACATGGGTTTTGCTACAACCTTGCCTGGAGGGTGCCAGTTTCTTAGCCTTCTAACTACTCCACGTAAATCCACAACATTGTGTGCTCTAGCTTTAGGTAAGTTCAAAATTTCTTTATACGATAATCCCTTGGGTTTCTTCATCAAATATTCTATTATATCTACCATTATCGGAGAACATTCTCGAAAAGGTATTCGGAAGACGAGTCTGTAGTTCTTGGATGCGGTTATTTCAATAGAACCTCGTCCAAAAAGACATCCTAGAAGATAGGCTTCTTCAAGTGGTACTCTTGACAGGCTCAAGGGCCTCCCTTTTTAAGAATAATCACGTTTTCGCGTGCTATCGTTTCGCCCTTAGCACATACCCACGGAAGAGCTTTTGTTGGGATCTTTCTATAATGCGTTTTTATGTGAATGAACCCAATCTCTTCTCCAAATTCTCTGGTAATAATATCCATAGGTATCCTTTTTCGTTTGATAGAGCGATTGCCTACCACTATGCAACAAAAATGTCCTTCATTTAGAACTCTATACATTTCTTCTAGGCTTTTATAATAGTCTCTGAAATATTGAGCCGCCGCCTTTGCCAATTTTATATCGCTTTTTGCAACCGTCTGCAGTGTTTCATTTAGTGTTTGAGATGAAGTCTCTAAGTTTGGATGGTCACGACCACCCAAAGATGCTTTCTCTATTCTTCTTATAAAGGAACTTTCATAACCCAACCATAATGAAGAAAGTTTTGACCATCTTGTGTAAGATATGGTATTCCTTTCTTCGCCATACGGCGGAGATGTAACAATAAGGTCAACCGATTCATCGGAGAAAGGCAGTTCTCTCGCGTCTGCAAAAGTTACATTAACCTCCGCTTCTCTGGAACATATTCTGGAAAAAGCCTTCATTAAACTTATTGCTTCCGTAGTATGTCGTTTGAATGTTGTCATCACGTCAGGTCGATATTTTTTCAGTTTTTCCGATGATAATCGCTTAATGAATGTATCTCCCGGGTTATATATATTAGAAACTTTTCTTACGGTTAACGAAAAACAAACGTTTGCAAAATCCCGAACGTTATTATCTAACAATTTGTTTATGTTTTGTTGAATAACAATGAGTTCATTAATCACATAATCCTTGAACCAATGAGTCAGATTGGGAAATGCTTTAGGTGTTTCTACTTGGATTCTTCCTCTCCTTGATTCCGCAATGTCTTCTTCAACATTCTTCACTAATGAACCCATATTTTTTTCCAGGGCATTTAGATCAAGCGGCTTTGATTTCACTTTGGCGAGCAACAAGGCTAAGGGGTTGATGTCGTTTCCCACAGCATTTCGGGGTAGATCCGTATCCGCTCTCTCATGAGACCTCATCAAAAGAGCTTCCACAAGCACCGTTCCGCTCCCACAGAATGGATCCAAAACAAGATCATAAGGGCTTGAATAACGCTCTATTAATCTATGAGCTATTTGCGGAATCATTCTTGCAGGGTAAGCGTGAAGACCATGCGTATATTTTTGCGTGTTTGTGCCTGCAAAATCCCAATCTTCTTCTATCTCTAATCCAGAAACGAAGTATCCTAAAGATTCTTTAAATTTGGGTCCTTCGAACAATTCAGGAAGAATGATGATTGGTTTTTCCTTCATGTCTTCGATTTTCTCTAAGATTAGTTGAGCCACTTTTTCAGGTTCGTTAGAGTCTGACAGAATTTTGATTACTCCAGGACTTATGTTGAAACCTGCTTCAAGAAACATATGCAGGGCTCTTTGAATTTTCTCTTCGGACATTTCCGTCGGCTTAGGCACACCCATAAAACATCACATACACTGTTCCACTTCGATTTTAATATGCTTTACCACACACAATTGATAAACTTGAAAACCTATCTTATCAATTCAAGTCAGCGAAACCCAACAGAACCCAAAGCAACGCCCACTCCAAAATCAGACAATCAGGATAACGCTTCCTCTAAGCAGTTGATGAAAAAAACAAAAATTTTTCCCATTTTTCAAACAGAGAGAAGAAGATGAAGAAGATGAAGAAAAAAATAATTTTACCTCTCACCAAGAACAGAGAGCAGAACCAAAACAATCCTTTAACTCTTTAAGTCCCTTCATCCCTAATAGATAAGCATGCAAAGAATCCTCGCTCCATGGGAAATCAAACGCAAGCTCGTAGTGAAGGCAGAAGAAGAAACAAACCCACGCCATGGACACGAACCAAACGAGAGACCAATCCAAGACTACATACGCTTCGGAATAATAAACCTGGACAAACCACCGGGGCCATCAAGCCACGAAGTAACCGCTTGGATAAAACGAATACTGGGCATGGAACGTGCTGGCCACGGCGGAACCCTCGACCCCAAAGTGACAGGCATCCTTCCAATCGCCCTCCAGGAAGCCTCAAGAACCTTACAAGCTCTTCTCCTCTCTGGCAAAGAATACGTCTGTGTCACAAGACTTCACTCAGAAGTGAACGAAGAAAAAATCAGAACAGTGCTAAACGAGTTTCAAGGGGTCATATACCAACGTCCTCCTTTGAGAGCCTCGGTGAAACGCCAACTCCGCACCCGCAAAATCTACTACATAAACCTCCTCGAAATCCAAGACCGTAACATACTCTTCCAAGTCGCCTGTGAAGCCGGGACCTACATCCGAAAACTCAGTCACGACATAGGTGAAGCCATAGGCTGCGGAGCCCACATGCAAGAGCTCCGCCGAACCCGTTCAGGACCCCTAACGGAAGAGACAAAACTCGTCACACTCCACGACGTATCTTACTACCAAACAAGATGGAGGGAAACCCAAGACGAGAAATGGCTTCGAGAATTCATACAACCCATGGAAAACGCTCTTCGGCTCCTTCCCAAAATCACCATTCGTGACTCGGCGGTAGACGCGATATGCCACGGAGCAAACCTCGCAGCCCCAGGCATCCTTAACATGGATACAGGCATTAACCTAAAAACCACTGTTCTCGTTCAAACCCAAAAAACTGAAGCAGTAGCCTTAGCGGGAGCCACAAAAACAACAGAAGAAATATTGGAAATGGATCACGGAATAGTCGCCAAAACAGAGAGGGTTCTGATGCCAAGGAGCACCTATCCAAAGACTTGGCAGACCTCAAAAACCTAAAAAACATGCTAACCATTTTATCATGTGAGCCTAAGTGCCGGGTTCTCCTAGAGCACGCTGAACAAGCGTTAAGCGGGAAATCAGGTAGGGAGCAGATTCGCGTCTAACGGAAGCTCACGCCTGGAGTCGTTCAGTCAGCTTGTGACCCTTTGGGTCGCGTGGGTTCAAATCCCACACCCGGCGCCACAGGATTAACTCCCGACGCTTTCTTAGAGACTCTCACACACACGCACAAGGTCTAGGTAGGGTCTTCTATATGATCCAAATAGGGTCGTGTCTTTACGAGTGGTTGTTTTCTTTTGAGAGGAGCGTGTTTCTTGGTTTTGTAGGGGTGGAGTTGGTCGAGTGGATGAAAAAGCCAGAAAGTGAAATGATAATGATTAGAATGGTGACTGTGGTAATCAAGCCTATGTGTTCTTCACGTTTCTTCTCTTCACGAATCTTGTGCTTAATTCCACGGGCTTCTGCTTTCTATCAGCCTTCATAAGAGTGAAATGGTGTTCATTGCTTCTCTTTTCTAGGCTTAACACGTTTGACGTAGATGGCTGTTGCAACTGTTGCGACTAGGATTGTTGAGGCTAAGCCGATGTAGGGAGCCAACAAACCAAACTTATCAACTGGGACGACAATGCCGCCGACGCTAGGAGGTTCTAGTAGATTTTTAGGAGGCGTGGGATATGTTACATTTTCAAAGGGTGGGAGGAGAAACACTTTTTCTTTCGTTTTATCTCCATCCCACCATGTTGGATGTTGTTTTTTACCATCCTTCGTAGTGATTTCCGGTCCAACATATTGTATTGCTTCCTCTACAGAAATATTACCATCCTCATTTCCTATTGGCTTCTCATCGGCTCCCTTTTTTTCTCCCTGATTAATCCCTTCCAGCAATTTGTTTGTAAAATAATTTGGCGGCGTTAGAGTTTCTAATTTGTAACTCGTCTCTATAGAATAGGAGGATTGCAAAACCTCGCATCTATTGGATAGTCCTTCAGTCACACCAATATCTTGCGTTACTTCTGTTGTAATATTTGCCCATCCAGAGTTATCCCCAGCGAATCCTCCCGCGTAACATGCTTCAACAATCACAATGATGTTTCCTTTAATCTTTTTTAGTTCTGGTCCCAACGTATCATCACGAAGCCACTCATTAACCTTTGTTGTTTCCAGGTACTCGTCATCCTTAGGATCTCCAGGTTCATCCTTAGGATCTAGGTCCTTTCTAGGGGGTTCCATACCATGTGCGTTTAGATAAAGTAGAGTCATATCATCCTCATCACAATCTTTGGCAAGCCATTCATCGATGTTGTAGAATAACTTTTCCTTGTCGGATCCTCCTGCTCGAATTTCAGCATCTTTCCAATTAGACCATCGTCTCAGAGCCTTGCATACTTCTTCCCTGTTCTCAATGTACACTCCTCCTCCGCTCCATAGCAGAGCACGGTATTTCATTTCGGGATTGGCATGGACGTTTCCTATATACAATAGTTGCAGTATTAACATAGAAATTGTAAAAACAATATACACACGCTTCACGCTGTTTTTTCTCCTTTCTCCTTTCATAGTTGTTTGAAGGGAGTAATCACAGAAGCAGTAATCGTTGTTGTCTTATCCTTCTCCTCTCCCTTTCAGAACTTAACTCTATATTTAGATTCTATATATAGTTTATGAAACCTTGTTACATACCATTACTTTTTGAGGATGCGAGTCATAAATCAAATGAACTGAATTATTTGATAAATATAGACGACGCTAAACCATCGAGTTTGTAGGATCAAGTATCAAACAAAACAAAGCCTAAACCAAGGTCGACTGAAGAATGCAAGTTACCATACAGCGACTAGTTTCCTCTCCCTTCAAAACATAATTGCCGTCATGCAATTGAATTACAAAATTTTCTACCATAACTATCTAACATAACAAAACATCGCACCTCTAAGAAAAACCTACCACAAAGATTACTGGCAACACTCATAATCTGTTTTCTCTGCTTAGCTCTTTCATTATGTTTTCGAGCTCTCTATGGGTTATGACAATGTCCAATGTGTATCCATTCTCAGAAAGGAAACGCCTAAAGGTTTCGTCAAGGGTCATAAGGTATGCTTGTGTCTTCACAGCATGGGCATATGCCACATTGTCCATGATGTCTCTGTGACCTCTAATCCAAAGCTCAGCAGCCAACTCTATGCCACTCGGCTCAGGCAACTCTACATCAACATCTAAGCCAGCTAAAAGAGCTCTAAACCCATCTAAGGCTTCTCTGGGAAGACTCTTCAACCCTCTCTTCGAGGCTTCCCTCGCAGCTTTTGCCACAAGCTCTGCTATCAGAGGCGCAGGATAACAATAGTCTGCCCGTTCTCTCAACCTACGGATCAGTCGAATATCCTCTGGGTCAAGACTCTTAACAGATATGCCTAAAGAAGGAAGGAGATACGTGGAGTCAACCACAACCCTAGTCTTCAGAGGTGTACTCCTCCTGCATCTCCTCAGATTCCCTCTCAAACCCTTCCACTGTGGTCTCACCCCATTTACGAGTTTGAAGAGCCAGCGTCCACAGGTCTCTAACCTTCTCCACGATAAGTGTATCTCCCTCCACCCTGAACACGACATCGTGACCCTCTTCTAAGCCAAGCCGCTTCATCAACTCTTTTGGAGGATACAGAGTTGACCGTTTCCCAACTTTTCCAACTGCCTGCAACAGCAACCACCAGTAAAAATCAGTCAAAGCCTGACTAATAAACCTTATTGATAATCATAGCCATGCAATAGATTCTTAAGACTTTCTACTATAACTATCCTACTTAACAAAACATCACGTCTCTAAGAGAACTAAGAAAAAGATTGCTAAACCAAATGCTTATGGAACTTTTTTTCGATTTGCTTGACCTCGTTTTCCATATTATTGTTCAGTAGATGATACCTCCATGATGGCGTGGGTTCAAATCCCACCTTCTGGCGCCAACAACTATCCAAACAAAGAATGATACCAATTTATGACATACTCCGGCAGAATCAACCCCTTTTCCTTAAACCTCTCCACAAGCCTAACAGGAAGCGGGCTCAAGACGAAAGCAGCCCTCATATAGAATCTCCTCGGCTGTCCAGGCTTAACCTTCTCCTCTAATATGATTCCGTAGTTCGATTTCTTGTCCAAGGGAGAACCTTTAGTTCCAGTTATTGAAAGCACAATTCCGTTTAAACTTCTGAAGATATCGCACCAGTTGATAACTGACTTGGTTTCTCCAGAATAAGACACGAGAATTTCGAGGTCTCCTGCTCTGGGACGAGGAGTATTCACGCCTCTAACAATATAGACGTTGTCTCCCAAGAACTTCTTGATATGCGCTAATCTTATAGCCGTCATTCTGACCACTTCGTCGGCTGTGCCCTTTCCACCCAGAAAAACGTCACATCGTCTCTCCATAACGTCAATCAAAGACGAGTAGGCTTCTGAATTTACGTTGCGATTAATCATCTCTCCGAGAACCTCAAACTCATTTTCAAACAACTCGAACACTCTATCCACGCTGCTGTTTTCAAACAGCGCCTCACTCAACATGTGAAGAATGACAAGGCTTTGGAGCTCGAATATGTCGCCCATAATGCCCGTCTCACTGTATTCCCCACTGGGTCTCTCCTCTTTCCTACCCTTTACTTCAACCACATGCCCATGCTTGCGAACAATCTTTCCTATTGCAGAGTTGATGTTGGAGGTAACAAGGCCCATAGTGAATTTTTTGCTGCCTGTGTCTTCAATGTATTTTTCAAGTTCTTCTACAAGCGCACAAGGATCCTTAGATTCGCCACTCCCAGAGTTGATCAACAACAAAATATTCCTATATCTCTTCTCTAATTCACTGGCGGCGTCGTACATGTCTTTTCCTGGAAATCCTGGGTCATCCGGGGTGATCACAATTTTTGAGTCTTTCATTGTTGCGATTTGACTCATGGCTGTGTTTAACGAGTATAGAGACCTCCCTGAGCCTCCACAGACCACACAGTCTGCAGACTTCAAAGCCTCATACAGGAGTAGGAGACTGTCTTTTTTCACGTCAAGAAGATTGTCCTTAATTGCGTTGACATAGCCTACTTCGCAAATTTTCCCTCTGATCTTTCCCACCCCGACCAGAAATAGAATCGTGGGTATGTGCTTTTTTCCTTTTCGATAATAGTTGAAGATAGATTAGATTCTCCTCATTCTTCTCTCTGACACATGCAATGCTGTGCCTTCGTTTTTCAGATTTGCTCCGACACGAATACTTAAAGTTTAAATTTGGATTGATTCAACTGAGATTTCAGTTGGTGAGTTAGATTGGCAGAGATATCCTTTCAAGAATTTCAGAAACTCGATCTCAGAGTTGGCGAAGTTGTGAAAGCCGAGCAGATAACCGGCTCTAAAAATCTAATCAGGATGATAGTTGACTTTGGCTTCGAGAAAAGGCAGTCTGTGGCAGGATTACTACAATACTATAAACCAGAGGAGTTGGTTGGCAAGAAGTTTGCCTTTATATTGAATCTGGAAAGGAGGAAGTTTATGGGTGTAGAGTCTCAGTGCATGGTGTTGGCGGCTGAAGATGAAAAAGGCAACGTGATTCTGTTAAAGCCTGAGAAAGATATCGAGGTTGGAAGTCGTATCAGATAGAAGAGCACAGAAATTCTCAAATCCTTTTATCTTAGTTCTCATCTTATGAGTAGGAAATGTCACCCGTTTGGTTATACAGTCTTGTCAGCGTTGTCGTTGTGAGTTTGATTTCTATAGTGGGTGTTCTAACCTTTCTGCTGAGCTCTGAAAGGCTCAGGAGCTTGCTTCTGTATCTAGTGAGTTTTTCTGTTGGAGGACTATTCGGCGATGCCTTCATTCATCTAATTCCTGAAGCAGTGGAAAAGGTTGAGTTTGGGTTTAATGTGTCTGCATGCATTTTGTTTGGGCTCATATCATCCTTCATTATAGAGAAATTTCTGAACTGGAGACATTGCCACATACCCACATCAACAGAACATCCCCATCCTTTCGCATACATGAACCTCTTTGGTGATGCACTTCACAATTTTATAGATGGCTTGTTGATTGCGGGAAGCTACCTTGCAAGCCTACCAGTCGGAATTGCAACAACCTTTGCGGTCATTTTTCACGAGATTCCTCAAGAAATCGGAGACTTTGGGGTGCTGGTTTACGGAGGTTTCAGTCGGTCTAAGGCTTTGCTTTTTAATTTCTTGTCTGCCATTACTGCTATAATAGGAGCTCTTGTTTTCCTCACTTTAAGTCCCTACATAATGGAATACACCGTATACTTGCTACCATTTGCTGCAGGAGAGTTCATCTACATTGCAGGTTCTGACTTAGTCCCAGAACTTCATAAAGAAACCAATCCCTCTAAATCCACACTACAATTAATAGCCCTTATCTTCGGGTTGGCAATTCTCTTTTTACTCATTTTCTTAGAGTAACAAAGTCAAGGACTTAGCCTAAGGAACCCACGTCCACATGATTTCCAAAAGGAAGCTTTAAATCGGATTTCTGCTACTCACTGCATTTACACCATGGGATTGATGATCAATGATTTCTGGCTTAAAAATCAGAAACTTCGTTCAAGGAAAAGATGAAGAAGTCTGGCTTAAGATAGGAAATGAAGCCTTCAAAGAGTATGACGACTTTAGACCAGCAACAATGAAGGACATGGAAATCAAGGAGAAGAACCCGATATTTGATACTAAAGGAATGTTCATTGCAGAGTTAAATGGAGAACCTGTTGGAAGAGTGAACGCTTTTGTGGATAAGATGCGAGAAGAGAAGAAGGGGTTCATCGATGATCTCGGTGTTATCCCAAGGTTTAGAAGGAAAGGTGTAGGAAGAGAATTAGCTAGGAGAGCCCTTCAGAGCCTGAAGGAAAGGGGAATGGAAACAGCAGAAACCTGGACAAGAGAGGACAGACCCGTATGCAAAAGACTCTTCGAATCCATGGGGTTTGAACTAATTCGCATATTCAGCACAATGAAGCGAGATTTAGACTCTCTCCCCTCCAACATCGGAGAGCACAAGGAAATAAAGATGAGGTCAATGAAAAGAAACTCGGACGACATCAAACTCCTTAACTGGATAATAAACGAAACCTTCAAGGAACACTTCGACTTCAGACCAGAAACAGTGGAAGAAACTAGGCACTGGGTCGAAAACAGGCCATGGTGCGACATCGCTGAATACTTCTTCGGTTATCTAGACAAAAGTCTCGTAGGTCATGTCGGGGTCGGCATAGACAGCAAATTCATCGAATACCAAGGAATAAAACGTGGCTGGATAAACACCATAGGTGTATTAAAAGACCTACGAAGAAAAGGCATCGGCACATCTCTAATTCTGCACGGCATGAAATCTCTGAAATCAAAAGGAATGACAGAAGTTGCACTAGGAGTTGACGATTCAAACCCCACGAAAGCAATCGAACTCTACAAAAAAGTGGGGTTCAAAGTAATTTACAAAGACCTCACATACCTAAAGAGAACGACATGAACGATTAGGAAAGTTTATATAAATTCTAAATCACTTTCGTAGTTACTCGTCACGGACGACTCAAAATGTCAAGAGAGTTCCAACACATCATTCGAATTGGTGATACTGATCTGGACGGCACCCAAAAAGTAGGATACGCACTACTTAACATTAGGGGAGTAGGTGTTGGGTTAGCAAATGCCATTTTAAGAAAAGCCGGCATCAACGAAGAGACCCGACTAGGCTTACTCTCCGATGCTGAACTAGAAAAAATTGAAGATATTCTAAAAACTCCTTCCAAATACGGCTTACCTGGTTGGCTTCTTAACCGCTCAAAGGACACTGAAACTGGCAAAGACCTTCACAAAATTGGTTCAGAACTTGCTCTTCAAACAAAAACCGACATAGATGGAATGAAAAGAATCAGATCATGGAGAGGCTTCCGTCACACTCACGGACTGAAGGTGAGGGGGCAAAGGACAAAAACAACAGGTAGAAAAGGGAAGGCTGTTGGGGTCAAGAAAAAAGCACTTGTGGAGCGAAGAGCATAATGGGTGACCCCAAAAAACAAAGAAGAAAATACGAAACTCCAAGGTTCCCTTGGCGAACCGACACACTCCAAACGGAACTGAAACTACTCGGACAGTACGGACTTAGAAACAAAAGGGAACTGTGGCGCCACGAAACCATGCTTTCAAAGTTTAGAGGTATCGCCCGATCGCTTTTGGGAATGCCTGTCGACCAGCGGAGGAGACTGGAAAGCCAACTTCTTAACAGGCTTCAACGCCTCGGGATTTTGTCGGAAAAAGCCGTTTTGGATGAGGTTTTGGACCTAAGCTTAGAAGACATACTGGAACGCAGGCTTCAGACACTTGTCTTCAGAAAGGGTTTAGCCAAATCTGTTTACCAAGCCCGGCAACTGATCACTCACGGGCACGTTGCGATTGGAGAAAAACGGGTCTCTTCTCCAAGCTATCTGGTCTTGAGAGACGATGAACCAAAAATGACTTACGCTCCCGCAAGCCCCTTATCAGCCCCGAACCATCCTCTAAGAGAGTCCATAAGCCTCACAACCGAGATGAAAACACCAACAGTAACTGAGACACCGAAGGAGGAGGAGGTTTGAGCAAAAGGGCAGAGAAGTGGGGCGTCGTTTACATCTACAGTTCCTATAACAACACAATTATTCATGTAACCGACATTTCTGGGGCTGAAACAATTGTAAGAAGTTCCGGAGGCATGGTCGTTAAGGCGGACAGACTAGAAGGTGGACCTTATGCCGCCATGCGAGCCGCTGCAAACGCAGCCACCATCGCCAAAGACAAGGGAATAACCGCCATACACATCAAAGTGAGGGCTCCAGGTGGATCAGGCGCAAGAACGCCAGGCCCAGGAGCACAAGCCGCTATAAGAGCCCTAGCCAGATCAGGATTTCGCATAGGTCGCATCGAAGAAGTGACGCCCATTCCTCATGATGGAACCCGAAGAAAAGGAGGTCGCAGAGGCCGCAGAGTCTAGACCTTTGAGAAGGCAGCAGACACACGCACAGTGCTCTAGGGTAGGTCTCATATATGTTTCTAATATGAGAGGATTTTTTAGCCAAATGTGCCTTTACTATGGCGATGTTGCTAAATACTTCGGTTGAAAGCCTATGTTTACAAGGGGTTGCTTCCTCTGAGCCTTTGTTCTTAAGTTTTATTAGTGTCGAATCAATTTTCCTATGTGCTCCGAAGCCCGTAATTAGTTGTGTGGGCCCGTAGTCTAGCCCGGATCAGGACACTGGCCTGCGGTCGGTGGTAGAGAGCCGGAGACCCGGGGTTCAAATCCCCGCGGGCCCGCCACTTACAATCGCAGCCAAAAACATCCGTAAAGTTGCTTTCTCAAATACACAATAAATTTAATTACCAGCAATGGTAATTTACCGTTGGTGGTAACTTATGGCAAAGTCCACTAAGTTCATCTTTGGAAGGCCAGTAACAAAGCTGGAATATTTCTATGATCGAGAGGAACTCCTTAAAGGAATGGTTGATTTCATCATAAAGGGACAGTCCTATGCGTTGATAGGGTTTCGAAGGATGGGAAAGACTTCTCTCTTCTACGCATTAAGCGAGCTTCTCAGACAGAGAAATTTCATCACAACTCTCATCGACCTAGAATTGCCCAGGGAAAAGGGGCATCTGGACCCTGTCTCTTTCTTACGGACTTATCACTTCTCCATACTTGAAGACTATTTTAGTCAAATAGGGCTCTTTATCAAGTTAAAACACTTAACAAGAGAAGCTTCCTCAAAAATAGTTATGGCCCTTTCAAAAGTCCTCGGACGGATAGAAAGTACAAAGTTTAAGATCGAGTCGCCAATTGGTTCTTTAGACCTTCAAGTTGAATTTGAAGAGGCTGTATATGAACGACGGCGCCGTACTGAAATTGAAGAAAGGCTTCTTGAGGCTGTCTTGACACTACCTGAAGCGCTTAGTAAAGAATCTGGAAGAAAAGTTGGTGTGTTTATTGATGAATTTCAATTCATAAAAGATCTAAAAATCTGGCGCAAGGGTATCTTCCATACAATGCGAAGTCTTTACCAACATCAAAAGAACACAGTGTATGCAATAAGCGGCTCATCAGTTGGGTTAATTACTGACATTCTTGATTCTAAGGATAATCCATTTTACATGGCTTTTATGCCTATTGAGGTCAAGCCATTTAGTTTAGATACGGCTAGAAACTACCTCATAGAAGGTTTTCACGGTGAGAAACTATCGATTGATAATAAGGCATTGAGCGTTTTGGTTCAAAGTGTAGACGGTGTACCTGCTTGGTTAAGCTACATCGGTCAGAAGTGTGTCTTTAAAGCCCGAGAACAGCACACGAAATCCATTAATGAAAAAATTGCTTCTGACGTAGTTGAGAGAATGTTTGATGATCCGTTGCTAAGATCAGAGATCCAAAAAGATTTGTTAAAGCTTAAAACTGCGGTCAAAAGCCGCCGAATTCTAGATGTCCTCGAAGTCATGGCTAAACATGAGATAAGCAGTCCTTCAGAGATTACCCGATTATTGTCAGAGCAAGAAGGAAACCCAATTCCTGAATCTAAGGTTCTTCAACTTTATCTAAAGAGACTCATGGAATACGGATATATTCAAAAAATGGGCAGAGGAGAGTATGCCATAGTAGATCCTATTCTTGAGCAGTATCTCAAGCGAAAAGGAAAATAAATTACCATTACCGATAATTTACCAGTAGTGGTAATTATTTGCTTTAGTTGGAATCAGAACTTTTGTTTACTGAGCCGGAGATTCTGGATTCAAATCCCTCCGGGCCCGCCATCGTCTGAAATCTGTTGCAGATTTTCACGGGTTTAGATGTGAAAAAGTATGTGTACGAAGCTTACTTCTAGGATGGCTGCTAAGAGAAAGATGGAGTACACTGTGACTATGTTTCTTAAGGTGATGCTTCTCTTCAGTATTTTTTCTATTGTCAAGAGTATTGCGTAGGCTTCGAGGATGCCTTGGGGCAGTGAAAGAAGAAGGATAGGCATAAGGTTTTGTAGGAGTTGAGTCTGTAAGAGTGTGTTGGTTCTTAGAATACTCACTCCAAGGATCACCGCAGTAAATATGAAGGCGAACAAGCGGGGATGCTGGAGTACAGCGTATTCAAATCTCCTTTGAGGAAGAAAAGTTAAAACAAATCTGACGTAAAAGACCATGCCTAACATGACAAGCGATACTGCAAAGACATTGTGCAAAAAGACTATGGGAACTGCTATCCAAATAGTTGTAAACACATTCTTTAGAGAGTCAAAAAACAGGATGTTCTCGAAATAGGCTAACGTTAAGCAAATCAAAAAGAAGAGCCCCAACAAGACAACCTTCACTTTTTCAGTCAAATCTTTCTCCGAAAGAGCTAACTGACTCTAAACTGTAAAAATTTGACGAAGACAGAATCAATATTTTTGGTAAATTGCAAGTTGCTTTTGATCGCATCAAAGGGAACATAACTTAAAAACTCTCAGGATTTCTTTAGGTTATGAGGTAACCGTTTTGAGGGTGAGTCATGAAAATCTCGAAAAATCAGTTTGCAAAAATGATCGATCACACCTTGATTAGACCCGATGCAACCAGAGGCCAAATAGTAAGACTCTGTGAAGAAGCCAAAAGATACAATCTTAGATGTGTCTGTGTTAATCCAGCATACGTTTCTCTGGCTGTTCGACTCTTGCGTGAAACCGATGTTAAGGTTTCCTCTACTGTTGGCTTTCCTTATGGTTCTACTCTGTCAGAGGTGAAGGCTTTTGAGGCTAAGAGATGCCTGGAAAATGGGGCTCAAGAGATAGACATGGTCATGAACATAGGCGCCTTAAAGTCGAAGGAGTATGGGATTGTGAAAGAGGATATTGAGGCAGTGGTGAATTTAAAGCGTTCTTTTGGTAGTGTTGTGGTGAAGGTTATAATTGAAACTGGATACTTGACTGACGAGGAAAAGGTGATGGCTTGTAAGCTCGCTAAGAAGGCAAGAGCAGATTTTGTTAAAACTTCTACTGGTATTGTTGGAGGCGCCACAGTAGAGGACGTTATACTGATGAGGAAGACTGTGGGCAAGAGTATAGGTGTAAAGGCGGCGGGAGGGATACGAACTCTCAAGCAGGTGTTGGCGATGATTGAGGCTGGAGCCAACAGAATCGGGACAAGCACTGCGGTCGCCATAATTGAGGATTATCTGAGGCTCGAAAGGGTCAAATAAGACTCTGTTTGATAACGCTGAGAAAATTTGGTTTTTTCATCAATCGCCGAAAGGAAGGTTTGTCTTAGTCGTCCGATTTTGAAATAGGCGTCCCTTCGGGTTCTGTTTGGGTTCTCAGCTTTGATAGAAATTGAAAACCTATTTTCATTTTGGGCGAACACAATCTATTTGTAAGGATGCGACTGGAATTTTTCACGCATGTGCGAACCCTTTGCAAGTTACAAGATGTGGAAGAGTGTGGTGAATTTGTAGTACAACCGAAAGAACTAAGAAATAACAATTGTTGTTATTTATGTGTTTCCCAGAAGACTTCTATGAGCTCTGGAATAACATCGTTTGGAGTCCTAGCTTCACCATCCTTCTTCATTAAAGCATACTTAGCCTGTAGTGGCTTTCTAAAAGTAGCACTACTAACCCAGACAGTTCTAAAGTCACTATCCTTTTCAGATATGGTAATCGTTGATAGGGTTAGTCTATCTGTGAAAAGAAAAAAGGTGGTTGTTATGAGTATGTTTTTCCGAAGTTTTTGGCTACCACGTAGATGTCACACATGTCGACTTTCTCGTCTAGGAGTCCTTGGGGACCGGTTATGTCGGCATCTGGGTTCCATCTCGGATGGCCCGGGTAGGAGCCGAAGGCTCCAGCGACTAGATAGACGTCTCTCATGTCAACCTTGCCATCAGCGTTAACGTCTCCAGGCATCCTAACCATAATTGTGTCACTACCTTCAAAGGAAGTGCCATCGAGGAGCTTACCCGTCAAAGTTAAAGTTACATTTCCATACATTATGCCTGCAGAGAGTATGAACTGAGAAACTGCTGTTCTGTTGAACTTCGCCATCAAATCTGGAATAGTATCATTGTCATAGTCTCCAATAGCTGTAGGTCCTAACTCTGCTGAAACAGTGTCATTCAACATTGTGGTTGAAACATTGATGTCAGCAACATCGTAGCCTCCAGGAAATTCTACATAGCAACTAATCCACTTAGCCTTGCTCCTTAAGTTCAATGTTTGTGGATAGATGTCTACTGTTGCAGTTATGGATGGAAGAGGTGGAGTTAAAATTCTTAGGTCATCTACGTAAAAAGGACCAGGAGATTCTGTAGAGAAATGATACAGAACCTCTATAGAGTATAATACAATATCTGAAAAGTCCATGTTTCCTAACCACGAGTGAAAATCTGCTGTCACATTCCTTGAAAAAAAATTCCATTCTGAAACGTTCATAGTCAAAAAATTGACACCTGGCCAATTCTCATATCCATATGTTATACACCATGTATAAATAACTCCGAACGCATGTTGCACCCCAGAAGAAACGTTGCAAAAATATATGATAACGCCAGATAAGGGATACTGACCAATCCATAACGATCCCACCTTCGATGGGTAGACCCATGCTTCCAGAGTCAGACCAAAGTCAACTGGTAAACGTATGCGTGGGTAGATGACTTGTTCTATCGAATTGTCGTAGGGAGCATCAGAAATATACGCTGAATATGAACCATTATGAACTATAGTGTTGCTTATCGAACAAACCCCTTGCATCTCCCATCCATCAAATGTTCCAGTTTCAAAATCTCCATTGACCAAAACGTTCGATGCTGATTTCACTGTTTGAATATTATTTGCTAAGGTTAACATGCCAAACATAAGCAGCGTTAGAATCATTCTAAAAACTGTTTTCTTCATTTTTCCCTTCTCCTTCTCTCAATATCTTCAAGTTATACTTATTCTTTTCTTAAGAAATTTGTGCTGCATAAAGTTATGGAAGATAGTTCTATTTGCTCTCAGAGATTGTTGCTACTCTTGGTGCATATGGGAACGTGTAGACACTCTTCAAGCATTTAAAACTTCAGAAACACGTTCTATTCAATGATATGGTAAAATGTAGAGATTGTAGATTCATTGACTACTTCCTATCGAAAACAAGTACTGGTGTCACAAGAAAGAAAGACTATGTTGGGGCTTATGAATTGCGCCAAAATTGATGGCAGAACTTTGAGAATGAGGGTGAAGTGACAATTTGACTTTAGCTGATGGACTACATTCTTTGAGGCGCTTCTATTCCAAGGAGGTTGAGGGCATTTCTTAGCGCTATTCTAACGGCATCGACAAGGGCGAGTCTGGCATCGCTTAACCCAATTGGCTTAGCCTTTATCACTGGCAACGCATTATAGAATGTGTTAAATCTGTCTGCTAATGCGTTGGCAAAGTCGGCGATGATGTTTGGTTTGAGGTTCTCTGCTGCGTCTATGAAGACTTCTGGAAAACGAGCTAACATCAGAGTTATGTCGTGCTCTAAGGGATTATCTAGCAAGGAGTAGTCAGGATTTACAGGTGCTTCAGAAGCCTTTCTTAGTATGCTACAAGCCCTCGCATGGGAATATTGAATGTATGGTGCGCTGTTCTTTTCAAAATCTAGCACTCGATCCCACGTGAAGACGACTGGTTTTGCTGGGTCTACTTCAACAAGGGCGTATCTTAAGGCTCCGATGCCAACTACATTCGAGATGTGGCGCTTCTCTTCGTCAGTTAGTTGTGGAGAGCGTTTTGACACCTCTTCATACGCTCTTTTTATCGCTTCGTCAGTAACTTCGTCTAAAGTGATGTATCGACCCTTTCGAGCCTCCATTCGGTAGCCTGGAAGATTGATTAGATTGTAGGCGAAATGGATTAGATTCTTGGCGTATTCTGTGTAGCCTAAAGCGTATAGAGCCAGTTTAAGCTGCAGTTGAGATAGCACCTGTTCCATCCCTATAACATTAATCACTTTCTCTGCTTTCTGGAATTTCCATACGCTATAGGGGATGTCTCGGGTTGTGTAGAGAGTTGTGCCATCCGCTCTCACTAAGGTTAAAGATGGAATTTCATAATCCTCTCTCAAACCAAGCGTCTCTTTGATTTCCAAGGCTTGAGCCACTTTTTCAGCATCAAACTCTAAGACACCGCCTACTTGGAAAACATAAGGTGAATCTTTCAGTTTACTAAGAATACGTTGAACGTCACTGCTCCAAATGAAATCGCTTTCCCAGTCCCAAGAGTCAAAGGTGATTCCCACCCTACCAAGAGTACTTTCAAATCCATCTAGACAAGGTTGACAAACTTTTCTAAACAGTCTCTTGGCATCTTCCTCACCAGACTCGTATCTACGAATTAAATCATCAACCTTAGATTCTGGGTCTTCATCTTCGTTAATTTCACCTAAAAGATGGTTGAAGAGTTTTGGAAATCGTTTCTCTAAATCGGCTGCGACTGATATCCAGTCGTCTAGTTCCCTTTGAAACCTCAATGCTTCCTCACTCGGCGATTGCCCTCTTGCTCTTTCGATTTCTTTCTTGAGTCGACGAATTTCCATTATACAACTCGTTACTGCGTAAACTTGGCCGATGAAGTGGTCGGGTTTTCCCTCCGGTTTCGGTTCCTTCAACTTTTTGTATCCGTATGCGATGAGTGCTGATTGGCGACCAACATCATCGATGTAATAATGTCTGAAAACGGTATGTCCGCGGGCTTTCAAAATACGTGCGACTGCATCGCCCAAAACTGGGTTCCTTGCATGCCCAATGTGGAGAGGTTGTATTGGGTTGACGCTAGTATGCTCTACAATGATTCTATTGGGACTCTCGGTCTTAACAAATCCATATTCTAAATCAAGGGTCCTAACAGATTCAAGAGTGAATGAAGAAAATTCTGTAAAGTTGAGGTAAAAGTTTACGTAGCCCTCTCCAGCAGCTTTAACAGACCGGATTAACAGAAACTTTGATGCATCCATAGCTTCCGCTATTTGGTTGGCTGTTTCAATTGGCTTTTTCCCAATTTGCTTAGCAAGTTCAAAACTTATTGAGGATGCTAACTCACCAAACTCTCTGACTGGCGGGGTCTGAAACGTCAGCGAAGGAATCGAAATCTCAGGATACAATTTGTCCAAAGTTTCCTTTAACACAGTCCCACATTCGTCACGAAACTTCGCATAGGGATTGATAGAGACCATTTTTCGCTCACGACTAACGGGCCCGCGGGGATTTGAACCCCGGTTCTCCGGCTCTCTTCCTTTTGTCCGGAGGCTTACACACTGCTCTGTTGAGACAGTTCGGTGCCTTAATCCGGGCTGGGCTACGGGCCCTCTAACCATCAATTATCGTGGACGCAGATTAAAGTTGTTGCGTTATGTTTCGATTAGTTCTTGGTTTATCCACCACGCTTTCTTTTTCCCTGAGCGTTGTCCGCCGTAATATTCTATGATGGCTTTTCCGAGTTGCTTCCCTGAACGTTTTTCAATTTTTCTTAATCTGTTTAGAATCATCCACCTGTTGGTTCCGGTGGATTCTGCAATCTCCGAGGTCGTGGCGCCTTTATAATGAAGTAGATGATCTATAATCTTGTGGTCGATTTCGTCAATGCAGAAGGCATGTGGGTTTACCTTGTCTTTTTCGTAGGTGAGTATCTCCAGTTCTGCTAACGATTTCTTAATTTCAGAAACATCGTCTTTTAAATCTTTAATCTTCCCCTCCAACTCAAAAATCTTATCGGGGCTGGGGGTTCTTTGGAGTTTCTCCATGACTGCGTCTCGAATGAAGTTACTTCGCTCTCCCTCTGGAATTCGAAGAATCAGCTCTTTATACACTTTTTCAGGTATTTTAGCAGATACTACTGTTAGTTTTTCCATGGTATATCCCATTTCTACCCCGAAATAGATGATAAAACGTTTCCATGAATTATTATTTTCTCACATAAGGCTTTTAAGAGGTTGCCCATGAAATAACAACAGAAACTGGAAATCACAGGTGAAGATTATGCCTAAAACTACTGTGTCTCTAATTAAATGCGATATTGGATCGTTGGCTGGACACCACGTGGTTCCAAGACTGATACTGGACATAGGTGAAAAATGTCTGAAGGAAGCACAAAAGAAGGGTATCATAAATAGCTATTATGTGTTTCATGCTGGCGATGACTTTGAGCTCCTTATGGTTCATGAAAGAGGGGAAGATAACCCGCAAATTCATAAACTTGCTTGGGACACTTTTCAGCAAGCTGTTAAGAAAGCTGTACAGTTGAAACTTTATGGTGCAGGTCAAGACATACTGAAAACAGCTTTTAGTGGTAATGTTAAGGGGATGGGACCCGGGGTGGCTGAAATGGAAATCGAAGAGCGAGTTTCTGACCCATTCGTGGTTTTTGCGGCTGATAAGGCGTCAGGCGGTGCCTTCAACTATCCCTTGTTTCGCATTTTCGCTGACCCGTTTAATACGGCAGGGCTCATAATTGATCCAAACATGGCTAATGGGTTCAAATTTGAAGTTCTTGATATCAAGGAAAGTGAGAAGGTTGTGTTGAAGTGTCCAGAGGAAATGTACGAGTTGATCGCTTTAGTTGGGTCACCTGAGCGTTATACGGTTTCTCGTGTGTGGAGAGCTAGAGACGACCTTATTTGCGCAACAACCAGCACGACACGACTTGCACTGATTGCTGGAAAATATGTCGGAAAGGATGACCCAGTATGCATTGTCAGGGCTCAACACGGATTACCGGCGGTGGGAGAAATTTTGGCACCTTTCATGCATAGCTACTTTGTCGAGGGATGGATGCGGGGCAGTCATTGGGGACCAATAATGCCTGTGGGACTGAAAGATAGTCGATGTACGGCTTTTGATGGACCTCCCAGACTTGTAGCATTAGGATTTCAGGTATCCGATGGTAAGATTGCTAGTGACGATGACGGTAAACCTTTGATCAGCGATATGTTTGATGATCCAGCCTTTGATTTGGCTCGCCGAGAATCCATGGAGTATGCTGTTGCTTTGCGTCGAATGGGAGAGTTTGAGCCTGCACGTCTCACTGCAGAGGTTATGGAGTACACAACTTTGCCACAAGTCTTGGAAAAACTGAAAAACAAATTCACAAAGGCTTGATTCCTATCGCTTCTTTAGACCATGTGAAAGTAGTGATTGTTAAAGCATGAAATGTACAAGAGTTGCGTCACAAGAGTGGATTATTTGCAGAAATTGAAGGAGGTAAACTGTTACGATTTGTTCAAGGAAATTAACATGCCAATTGAACAAATTAGTGTGTTAGTTCGGGATGAAAATAAACCTCAAATAGAAGTTATCTTCATACGGTTTATACCATTCCTAAGCATGTAGAGATACCTTGTCCCTTTGGGTGGATGAAGATGAAAATTGCGGTGTTGGTCTACGAGTATCCTCCCAAGATTGTGGGAGGTCTGGGAACCTATGCAGCTGAAATCACGAGGAAGTTTGTTTTGTTGGATCATGACGTGTCTGTTTTTACGATGAATGATGACACAGGAAGTCTACCGACAAGAGAGTTGTGGCGGGGAATCGAAATTCATAGACCTCTCCATATTGATGTGTCTGACTCCTTGCCAGACGTGATAGCGGAAGACGTGAGAAAGTGGGGGAGAGGCATCCAGCTTTTCTCAAAAATACTTGTTTACAACTATTTGACTGCGTCCAAATTAGTTAATGAACTTGTTCGTCGGGAGGAGTTTGATTACGACTTAGTGGTTGCCCATGATTGGCTCTCTGTGATTGCAGGTATCGCCATAAAAAAGGAACTGGGTTTACCTCTTGTTTTTCATATGCATTCTACAGAGAAGGGAAGAACATCGGGTAACGGGTCAGATGTGGTGAGTAACATTGAACAACGAGGTGGACAAATGGCAGATATAGTGATCACTGTTTCTCATGCGATGAAAGATGAACTAGTAGAATTAGGATTTTCGAACGACAAGGTTAAAGTATGTTACAACGGGGTTGACCCGGAAAAGTACAGTCCTAAGCAGGTGAGTGAAGAAGAGAAAACGGAATTAAGACAGCGGTATGGACTTAAAGAAAGCGATTTGATGGCGCTTTTTCTCGGCAGATTGGTTTGGGTTAAGGGAGTGGATAAGCTGATCATGGGGATGCCGGAAGTTTTGAAAAAGGTTCCGAATGCCAAACTTGTGGTTGTGGGTTTGGGTGATATGCAAGACTATCTACAAGCGTTGGTCAACAAACTGAAACTCCAAGATGTTGTGAAGTTTCGTTTTGAGTTTGTGCCTGAAGAAGAACGGATCGCTCATTACGCAGCCTGTGATGTAGCGGTTTTCCCAAGTTTGTACGAACCATTTGGAATCGTTGCTTTGGAGGCGATGAGCATGGAGAAGCCTGTTGTGGTTGGAGCCACTGGTGTTAGTGGGATGAGGGAAGTTGTGGTTCCGAGTGGTCCTGACCAATGTGGTTTCCATGTCAATCCAAGCGACCCTGTGGACATCGCTTGGGGGGTCACCAGCGCTATAGAGAACTCTGATCGAAAAATACAGTTGGGTCAGAACGGCAGAAGAAGGGTTCTTCAAAACTTTAGCTGGGACATGGCTGCCCAAAGAACCATTCAACTTTATTCTGAACTCATCAAATCCAAAAAAACTCCCGCTTGACGCTTTGCGTCTTGTGTTAGGTTTTGTGCATGATGTGTGTGCGTGTGTGAGTCCGCCTCTATAGAGAAGGGATATTGCATCTTTGATTCTGTTGATGGTTTGGAGTTGTCCTATCTTCTAGGTAGTGATAACTGAAAATTTTTTTAAGCATCAACTGTCTGAAGGAAGTTTAATTTTAGCCGTCTCACTTTGATAAAATGGGTTTTTCAAGACTGTTATCAAGAAGCGGGAAGCAAAAGGTTGAAAAATCGTAATCTCAGTGTCTTGGTTTTTACCCAAACGCCAGAGATATCACCAGATATCTTAAACTGGATCAAACCTTAAATTTAAGATTTTGCTTAGAAGTCATGTTGCTCTTCGAATCTACATGTGCAGAGTCGAAAGGATGAATATGGAACGAAAGGTAATTGCTAACGTAATCCTAACCCTTTTATTTTTCATTGTAGTTCTTTCCTTTCAGACTTCATATTCAGCGTCCATGGACAAAGTGACACAATTCGAGACTGGCGTTAAGACACAATTGTGCATGGTTATAGATGGCTCAGATAGCATAGGAAGCACCGAATGGGATACAATCAAACAAGGGATAGCACAAGCAATAAACAATACGATGCCACGCGATAGCTCTGTCGAACTTACAATAGTTCAATTTGGACACACTTCTAGTTATGACTATGCGAAAACCGAGATACCCCCTACCGTTATAAACGGCACTAACCATGACACGATAGCAAATCGAGTTCTTACGATAACGCAAGGGGGCTTTGATACCTCAATGGCACACGGATTATACTTGGGGTGGAAAGAGATCAGCGGTTCTCCAAACTTCGAGACTGCTAAATACCAAATTATTAACCTAGCTACAGATGGAGAACCTAATAGAAGAAATAATAATGCAACAAGTGACCTTGATGGAGATGAGAATATTGATCATTGGGATGATATCATAGCCGTCGTGAACAACGCGGTGAATCAGGGACTTGAGGAGCTGGACATTGAAGGAATCGGCATAGCCAATTCGTCTCGTGACTGGTTCAAAAACTGGATTTTGCATCCACAGCCAGGTATATCAGCTCCACCTTTCTCCAAACCAGGATGGATCCGTGTCGTTGCAGACGCTACTGAATTCGCCAACACGATAGACCAAAAGTTACAGTTGGTTGTATTTCCAGAAGAGACTTATACGTTGGCGGTTAACATTGTTGGCGGCGGTTCAGTTTCAAAGGATCCTAACCAAACAACTTATTCTTGTGGTACTGTTGTCACTTTGACCGCTATTTCTGACTCTGGCTGGTCCTTCTCCCACTGGAGTAATGATCTGTCTGGCTCCGCAAACCCAGAAATTATCACAATGGATAGTAACAAGACAGTAATCGCCCATTTCACTCAGGATCAGTACATTTTGACGATTAACACTGTTGGCAGTGGTTCTGTAATTAAGAATCTTGATCAGGCAACCTATACTTATGGTACCTCTGTTCAGTTGACTGCTGTTCCTGATCCCGGCTGGACGTTTTCTCACTGGAGTGGTGGTTTGACGGGTTCCACAAACCCAGACTCCATCACTATGGCTGACAACAAGACCGTTACAGCCCATTTCACTCAAGATCAAATCTGGGTTCCTTCTTTACAGGGTGCAGTTGCAGGAGGGGTCGCTACTGTTGCCATAACCTCAACGCTTGCGGCAATGTCTTCTTCACTCGCAAACCCTGCGACATCTGCTGGTAGTAGTTTCTGGAGCAAAATCGCTGCAGTCTTACCGGACTCCCTTCAAAATTTGTTGCAATCTTATGGAGAGGAAATTCTCGCCTCAAAGACACAAAAAGAGATTGAGGCAAGAGAAATCCCCCGCCTTATGATAACTCCCACTGAGATACTTGCTTTCGTATTAGGAGCTTCGATATTGACCTTTTGCTTTTCATATGCAATCGCAGGCGCCACTACTGAAATTCTGAATGTTGTTCCAGTTGTTTTTGTCACTGTGGTGGTTGCCGAACTGGTTTATTGGATGACTATGGAAATGGTTGCAAGGAGCATAGGAATATGGTCGGAGTATCATGTCTGGCCAATAGGTATCGTCATGTTGCTAGTCTCTACTCTTGCTTTCAGATCACCTTTCTGTGTTGCAGGTAGATCTAAATTCCAGTATACTAGACCAACAAAAAAGTCAGTTGGCCTAATATCTCTCTCTGGACCAATGGCATGTCTACTTTTAGGGGGGGTTTTCGCCATGTTACTAAACTTCGGATATGAGCAACTCGGAAGCTTGGGTGTTATGGTGTGCATGACAAAGGCTACATTCGACTTGATTCCCACTCCCCCAATGAACGGCAAAGAAATATTCGACTGGAACAAAATCATCTGGTTAATGTTCATTCTCCCTAGTGCTGCCACCTACTTTTTCTTCATACTGAACTTTTGACTTCCTTTTATCTTGTCCTCTGGGAGGTCATGACCAAGAACGCTTGAAGATCTACTCGAAGCGTGCGCAGATCAGAGACTGTTTCAGGAAAGTAGGCTTGATTATTGATTTCTTCTAGAGCTGTTCAAAAACTTAGAATAACTTGTTCTAAAGCCTAGCTTTAAGAGTGACTAAGTTCTAAGGGAAATTTAGGGAGTGAAGTATGAATCCGTTGGATAGAGTAAGATCATGGTTCTTCAGGTTTGCAGGCTATTTGATTCCTCTTGTTCAATCAGTACCCTCTGTTGGTATCTGGACGGGTTTGATGGCTCTCCCATTCGCTACCTTTTTCGTCATGTTCCTTACAAATCTTCCAGTCAGCCTTATCAACGTATTAGAGTTCTTCTTTTGGCCCATGCCCTTCCTTGTTCTAGAGAGAGCATTAATCATCATAGGTCTCTTTCTCCTCGTTTTCTCAGCGATTATTTTGAGGGTAAAGAAAAAGGAAGGATTGGTTACTTCAGGCCCTTATCGGTTGGTCAGACATCCTCAGTATTTAGGAATGATCCTCTCAACCCTTGGTTTCACATGCTTGAGCGTTTGGATCCTAACCAACACTTATGGCATTGGATTTCTGAACCCATCACAAACTATAGGCGTGTGGTTCGTTGAACTGTTCGCCTATATTCTGCTCGCGCACATAGAAGAGGTATTCCTGTCCAGAAACCATGGGGAAACCTTTGAGAAATACAGGAGCCAAGTGCCTTTCCTCATACCGTTCTTCAAAAACAACAGAAAATATCTAGAGGTTCTTGTTTCCATATTGATTCCAGCTATTCTTCTGTTTGTTCTCTTAAATACCCAGTCTTGATGTTTATCGTGATGAAACAACTGCACGCAAAACTGAGTGGGGAACATTTTGAGAGTAACCACGATTACCCCCTCACCTAAAACACTTGAGGAAGCCATGCAGTTAGGTGAGGAAGGTTGGGAAGAATGGAGCAAATTCAACGGTCTAAAAATCTATCGGAAACACAAGTAACTATTCGAGAAAAGGCTCACAGATTCGTGAGTCTTGCTTTTTTCTCGAACTGTTTCTCGTAGATTTCTTTGACTTTTTGGATTGTATCGGCTTCTTCTGGGCTTTTGTCGTCGCGAATTCGTGTGATTCTGGCGAAGCGTAGTGCCATTCCACATTTATATTTTGGGCTTTTCTGGATTTCATTGTACGCCACTTCCACTACAATCTTAGGAATCACAACGACACGTCCATGCTCCTCTTTCACTGCTAATTCCCTCAGTCGTTTCGTCATGTGGATGATTTCTTCGTCAGTTAATCCCTTGAAAGTTTTCCCTACCATGAGTAACTCTCCAGTTTCTGGCTCTCGGGCTGCGAGATAGTAGTCTGAGAGCCACTCATGTCTTCTTCCGTATCCCCACTCAGCCGCAACGATAACCAAGTCTAAGGGCTCCAAGGTTTTCTTGATCTTGAACCAGCGTTTTCCTCTCACCCCTGGAGTGTATGGACTGTCCAATTTTTTAGCCATCAGTCCCTCGTGTCCTTTGCTTATGGCTTCTTCTAGAAACACTTCGGCTTCTTTAAGGTCGGTTGTTATCACTTGCTTAGTCAAGGAAAGGTTTCCACTGATTTCTTCGAGTTTTCTTCTTCGTTGGAGGTACGTATTGTTGATTAGACTTTGTCCATCAAGAAAGAGAAGGTCAAAGAGATAAAGCTGAATGGGAATCTGCTTGGTCATCTCCTCAATTTCGTGGACTCTTCTGAATCTTCTCATTAGATGCTGAAAGAGCATTGGGCTCCCATCCTCGCCAACAGCTATAACTTCGCCTTCTAGGATGGCTTCATTTGCCTTCACTTGTTCACGGATTAGTTGAACAACCTCTGGCAGGCTTTCGGTTACATCCGTCAACCTACGACTGTAAACCTTTACCTTATCCCCTAACTTGTGAATTTGAATACGGGCTCCATCAAGCTTATACTCGAAGGCTGACTTCCCCTCATGCTCCTGTAAAGCCTCACTTACGTCCACAGCCATTTGTGCCATCATGAGCCTGATAGGTCTGAAGAGTTGGAACCGAAGATTCAAAACGCCTTCTTTTCCCTTTACCTTTGCAACTGCTGCCACTTCAGCGATGTCACCTGCAAACATGCTGGCTCTTTGAACAACATCTAAAGGAATTTGGAAGGCTTGAGAGACTGCGAGTTCCATCATTCCTTCAAAGAATCCCGTTCTCATCTCGCCAATCAGAATTTTGACGAGATACTTGGCTTCTAATGGAGTAGCCGCACCAAATAATGTTTCAAGCAGGCGTTCTTTTCTTTCTCTAGAACCATAACCAGCAGCCTCAGCGATGGCTTCCAATCTCCGTCTCACTTCAAGAATTGTCAAAGGCTTTTCGAATAACATTACTTGTTTTCGAATTTTGCCCGTTTTCTCAAAGATGATTTTCGTTGCAGTTCCAACGTCACCTGTACTGCTGAAGGCTTCCCTGAAATCTTTCCAGTCTACATTGGTTAAACGTTTGATCACGTCACTTAAAGTCGCCCAACTAGCTTCTAGTGTTCTTTGATCCCATTTTGGGAATGCGCGACCGAGAATCATGGTTGTTGCGGGTTCCACTTCTTCAGTGTGCAATTTTTTTAGGAAATCTGCCACTAGGTCTCTCATTAGTAGGCGTTTTGATGTGCTCTCTAATTTTTCGCAAAGTTCCGCTAAGGTTAGGAATTCCGTTGGCATATCTAAATCTGTCTTTTAAGAGTTTATACGAGTTTTGTTCACTTGGCGAAGAATTCCTTCGCCCTATTTAGATCTTTCATGGTGTTTATGGTTAGCCACATCCCGTTGTACTTGTATCCCAAAAGCATTCTTTTGTCAGCCAGTATCTGCATCGTTGAGAATTCGAAGTCTCCCATGTCTGGGAAGAAGCTTTCTACAACTTTCTTCTTGAAAACGTGATGCCCAGCACTAACAAAGAAATCTAGAGTCGGATTCCTTTCAAATCTGATTACATCTCTTTCGCTTTGAAGGGTAACCTTTCCAAAAGGCAACGTGGGCTTGGCGAGCAGTACTGCTGCTCCTTTGCCCGCGTAGTCAAAGAGTTCGTTTGGGTCATAGAAAACGATGTCGTCTACGTTCATGACGTAAGCGACGTCTCCTTTAATCTTCTGGAACGCTTTCTTGGTTGCTCCTCCGGTTCCGCGCTTGTCGGTTTCTACAGAGTATTCTACGTCAAGTGTTGTAAGTCCATCTTTGTCTGATGCTACGACGATATTTCGGAATCCGTGAGCTTGGAGCCATAATACCTGTTTGTCAATTAAGGTTTCCTTGTTAATTTTCAGAAGAGGTTTGGGTGTCCATGTTTCTGGTTTGAGTCTCCATCCTTCTCCTCCAGCCAGAATTATTGCCTCTTTCATTCGTGTCACTATCATTGCGGTTTGAAGCGATTTTTTGCAGAGTAAAACCTATTGTCCTTTCCTTTATAAGAATTTAGTTAAGGCAGTTTTTGATTCCGACTCAGCAGAAGAACATATGAAACCGAGGTGTCTTCTTCCCAAGAGAAGTCTAAAAGGCGGAGGCTTTTTCTTTCAACTCCTTTATCCTTTTCTTAAGTTCTGCCTCCTTCCTCTTTTTTCCCAGTGCTTTGTAACAGTCTACTGCGTATTCTAGTGCGCTAATAGCAAACCTGTCGAAGGCTTTCTTTAGGGCGAGGTCGGCTGCTTTGAGAAAACGCTCAACAGCGGTATCATAATCCTCTAGCAGGTAATTGCACTCAGCTGCCTTAAAGAGAGCATATGACGCGTCGAAGAAGTTGCCATCCTTTTCGTAAAGTTCACTGGCTTTAAGAAACTTTTCTGCTGCTTCTTTGTGTTTGCCAAGGTCAGAAAGAGTTGTTCCTTCTCTGTGAATCTTAATCGGGTCTTCTCTTGTTGGTTGACCGCTATTCATGTTTGATCCCACGATTTGTTAACAATTTGCTTACGTCTGTTTTAAGGCTTTCCGCTTCTAGTGAGATGTTCTTCGAGAAGAATCGTTCTGCAAATCTTATTTATCCGAAAACGACACTAATAAATGAGGAGGAGCCATCTATTCGTTGTCTCTTAAACTCTGGTTCTTGTCACTCTTCGTGCTAAACATCTTAGACATCGTTACGACGATCCCAAACAATGAACTTAATCCAGTCACAGTGCATATTTGGGACAAAATTGGCATTCTTCTTGCTGCTTGGGTTAAAATAGGCCTTGTGTCCTGTTTGGAGTATTGTGCTCGGCAATCAAGAAGGTTGCGACTCCTGCAGAGTGGCACTTTGCTAGACGCTTTTTGGGTGCTATTCTTACCGTTCTTGTTGCCTTTTACATTTTTGTAGTAGCAATAAACTTCGGCACCCACGTTTTTGTGAGACCCTAGCAAAATTTTTCAAGGCAGTTTTCTAAAATGTCAGCTAGTATCTTGAATTGTTAAAAGGGTGAACACAAGTTGTTGGGTAAATTCAAGATTTGCGATGCTCACGTACATTTGGGTGAGTCTGGACCTTGGCAACCCTACTCAAAACCCACTATTCTTGTGAAGGAATTGATTAGGCTTTTTGATCGGTTTAATGTTGAAAGAGCCTTGGTTTTCCCAAATCCAAATGTTGGCGATAAATATCCCGAAACAAACGACTATATCGCCCAATGCGTCAAGAAGTATCCTCATCGTCTTGTAGGATTCGGGCGAGTCGATCCACGAAGAGGGAAAGAAGCCATAGACGAAGTTGTACGGTTTAAAAAGAAGTTGGCTTTGACGGGGCTCAAGTTGCATCCCGTAGTGGAATGCTTTAGACCCGATCACCCATATTTTGATAAGTTCTTTGAGAAGATGAATGAGCTGGGAGTGCCACTTCTCATCCACACAGGGGACGGTTTTTCGTCTCCGGGGCTGGTATTAAAAATTGTAAAAAAACACTCAAACCTGACAATTGTCTTGGGGCATTTAAAAGAAGGCTGCCTAAGTGCGTTGAAAGAGTCGGAGAACATCTATGTGGAAACTTCGGGCACCTTACCAGAATTCATAGAAACGTCAATGGACATTGACGAAGACAGAGTTTTGTTCGGCTCGGATGTGCCCTATTTCCGTTATCCAGTGCAAATCGCCATAGTGGACGCAGCCAACATCTCCAACAGAGCCAAGAGAAAAGTGTATTACGAGAACTTCCAGAGACTATTTAAGCCCACATGATTTAGCCGAGACACTTATGGAGAAAAGAATTGTTAACCGTTGAGACGCTTCCAGCAAAGGGAGTCTATACCCTAATCCTATTCTTGTCAAAGGAAACACTTTTGAAAGTTGGAAAACTGGGCGCTCACAAGTTTCCGAAGGGTTACTATACGTACACTGGCTCTGCCTTGGGCGCAGGGTCTTCCAGTCTGAAACACCGCATCTCGAGACACTTGAAGAAGAAAAAACAAAAATTTTGGCACATCGATTTCCTGCTCGGTCATAAAAATGCACACTTAGTTGGATTGGTTGCCGCCGAAATTGATAGAAGAGTGGAGTGCAAAATCAATCGTTACATCCAGATAAGGGAAGACGCGCAGATTCCAGTTCCTTATTTTGGTGCCTCTGACTGCAAGAAAAACTGTGGAAGTCATCTCCTCTATCTCGATGAGGAAAACGTTACGCGAAGGGTTATCACACTTTACAGTGAAAAATTTGGAATTCACCCAATCATTATTGATTTATCTGAAATGACAAAAATCCTTTATTAGCCCACACAAAACAGAGAAGTTGGCGATTCCTTGTCCCTTACAGTGAAGCTTGCAACTATTGGCGACTTGGAAAATCTTCACAAAATCGAGAGAGAATGTTTCACCATAGAAGCCTTCACCAAAGAGCAGATAACTCGCCTTTTAAAAAGTCCCCGCACTGTGAGTTTGGTTGCGTGGATAAACAGGGAGGTTGCAGGTTTCATCATTGGGTCAATCGAGAATCTTGATGGAACCAAGGCTGGGCACGTATACACGTTGGATGTTGCGGTGAAGCATAGACGTAAAGGTGTTGGACTTAGACTTCTGAAGGGACTTGAAGATATCTTTGCTAAGAAGAGCGTGAAAACTTGCTATTTGGAGGTTCGCCTTGACAACATGGCGGCACGCGAGCTCTATCGAAGGCAAGGCTACACCGAAGTGGCACCACTAACAGACTACTATTATAAAGGAATACACGGAGTCCGCTTAGAAAAAATATTAGAAACGAGCACGTAACTAACTTGTCTAGGCGAGTCAAGGTCTACTCGAAAGACCATAGAAAGAGTTTTGTTTTTTCATCGAATTTTTTCTGCAACCTTACGTCTACTGCTTCAACTAGGACTAATTCTGCGGTCGCAGCCACTGTACAGCCAGGCAATGCGTGTCCACCTGAGACCTGACCTTTTTCGTCTGAGACTGAAATGTGTGCGTGAACAACGAGTTCCTTTTCTTCTCTAAGGGAAATGTTTCCCATGCAAGAGACGATTTCTACGGGTTCATCGATTTGTATGGGTTCGTATTTGCCTTCTCGATAAAATCCCAGTTTCGCCTCTCTTAGAGTGCCAATAAGAATAAAGAAACCAGCGCTAATTCCAGCCTTCCTTGCTGTGTTCGAGATGGCTTCGAGCAAGTCTTCGTTCTCAAATAATCTAGCGAAGATGACTCTTCCAAGTTTTGATTCAACCATCTTCAATTATGATTCCTCTGTCACTTCTTTCTTGGGTCCAAACAACAACGCCAAGAAAACTCCAGAAATGAACCCCCCTAGATGAGCCGTGTGAGCAACATATGGCAGTCCTCCTGAAATAGCATAGGTTGTCTCCATAAAAACCAACAGAAAGACAAAGAGTATAGCGGGGAGTGGAATAGGAATGAAACCGAAAAACGCTATAACTCTTCGGAAGGGAAAGAGCACAGCGTAAGCGGCGAGAACACCGAAGATTGCTCCAGAAGCCCCAATAGTCGGAACAGGAGACGCACTATTAAGGTAGGAGTGAAAAAGTCCAGCAGAGATTCCAGAAACTAGATAGAAAGCCAGAAAACGGGCGCTGCCAATAGATCGTTCGCAGTCGTCGCCAACGAAGAAGAGCACGAGCATATTCAAGAGTAAGTGGATGATGTTGAATGGATCATGCAAAAACATCGAAGTTAATAAGGTGTGAAGATTTTTTCCCTTAACAACTAGAGCAGGGATCAACCCATAATTTAAAAGGTAATAGTGGGGGTTATGAAGTTCTAGAAAGTAGACTAAAAGGTTGGTTGTTATCAATAAATACATGATGGCCCAAACTTTAGAAGCCAAACATCTTTCTCCTTCTTACAACCGCTGGTTTTGTCTGGGAACATCTAAAAGATTTTTGGTAAGGAGGGTACAGAATTTAAACGGTTATTTCTATGCCGGGGATTTTTACTTTATTGTATAGCATGTCTAGACCTTTCATCACGGCGGTGATCCAGAGAAGGTAAATAAACGCTCCTAAGGCGAAACTTTCCAGATACCTCCAAGTCCAAGAGCCTATTGAGTAGAGTGCAGAGGTAAGCTCCGGTACTCCAATGTACAGTAAGGCTGCTGTGCTTTTTGCTAAGGAGCAAAACTCGTTGCTCCACGCGGGTATGACTATTCTCAGGGCTTGAGGAAGCACTACATACCTAATTGCTTGAGCCTTTGAAAGTCCTATCGAGAGGGCCGCTGTCATCTGGTCTTCATACACCGATTCCATTGCTCCTTTTATGTAGCCCTTTTGGTACGCCGCGCTGTTAAGCGCAAAGACTATGAAACCAACTGTGAAATAGTCTATCAGTATGTTAAACATGTTGGGTATGCTATAATAAAATATGAAAAGCTGAACGACAAGGGGGCTTCCCCTGAAGAATTCCACATAGAACTTGATTATTGTCGAAGTGATCCTTCCACCGTACAAGTCGCCTATCGCCAGAAGAATTCCTAATGCAAGACCCACTAATACTCCAAAAAAAGTAAATTGAACGGTTCGAAGGAGTCCATTGAGGATCATGGGAAAATACTCAATTAGAAGATCTATCACGCCTTCTACTCCCTTCTCGTTCGTTTAATCAACCGCGCCATGAACCTCCTTGCTCTCTCACTGGAGGGTTTTGTGAAGAATCGCTCTGGTGAGCCTCTCTCGATAATCGTGCCTTCGTCAAAGAATATCATTTCGTCTGCTACTTCACGTGCAAAGGGCATCTCGTGGCTGATTATAAGCATGGTTGTTCCTTTCTTTGCAAGATCTCTTAATGTGTCTATGACTTCTCCGGTTAGCTCTGGGTCAAGAGCTGAGGTTGGCTCGTCGAGTATTATGATTTCGGGGTGCATCGCCAACGCTCTGGCTATCCCAACTCTCTGCTGTTGTCCTCCAGATAGTTGGGCGGGGTAGTGTTTGGCCCACTCTTCCATCCTCACTTCTCTTAGGGCTTGGTTTGCTCGTTCTCTGGCTTCCTTTTTAGGTAACCCCAGTGAGCGTCTCGGACCCAACTCTACATTTCCAAGAGCGTTTAGGTGGTGGAAGAGCCAGATGTGCTGGAACACAAATCCTACTCTCGCTCTCGCCTTGTTGAGGTCCACACCAGGTTTGGTTAAGCACTCTCCTTTAAGGAAAACATCTCCTTTGGTTGGGGTGGTCAGCATCGCTAAGCATCTTGCCAGGGTGCTCTTTCCAGACCCGCTTGGCCCGAATATGAGTTTTATATCGCCTTCCCTGATTTCTAGGGAAACATCTTTCACTGCGACTATTTTCCCGTAGATTTTCCATAGATTTCTGCATTCTAGCACTACGTCTGCTATTCTTTCTCCCTCCTAAAGTCCTAACTGCTTCTTTTTTCTGCTCCCCCACATGTCTAAGTAGGTCGCAAGGGGAAAGGTGAGCAATATATAGAGAAAAGCAGATGTAATGTATGGAAATACCAAGTCATAGGGAGGGATCCTTGACAGCGTAGTCGCCCTTCTCATTATATCGGCAACCCCTCCGAGAATAAATGCGTATGCTGAGTCCTTAACTAAGAGTGCATATTCGCTGCCCAAACCTGGGGATGCAATAATAAAGGTTTGAGGTGCCATTACGTAAATTATCGCCTGCAGTCTGGAAAGCCCTAGGGATCTAGAGGCTACCATTTGTTGTTCTCCTATGCCTCTTATTGCTCCTCTGAATACCTGAGATTGGTTAGCCCCGCTTCTTAATCCAAGGGCAAAGGTTGCTGAAAAAAAGGGGTTTTTAAAGGGTTGTCTAAACACTGAAATGCCACCTACACCATAGTACAAGAACATCATAGTCACTATTTCTGGGACTCCTCTGAGAACTTTTTCGTACCCGTCAACCAGAATCTGGAGGGGTTTGCTCGTGTATGTCCGTATAAATGCTAAGGGAAGTCCTATGACAAATCCCAATAAAAAAGAGAGGATTGATATGGCTAAAGTTGTGGGTAATCCTCCTAATATGTAGGTTAGCTGTTCAATGGGCTCCACTTTTCACCACGAGTTGTCAGCATCTCCATTTTTTCTTCAGTGCGTCTAGTTCGCCACTACCTATCATTTCAGCAAGCTCAGCATTTATTTTCTGGACGAGTATGTCGTTGTCTTGGTGAACCGCAAAAGCCACGGGGTAATATGACCTTCTATAGACCACGACCAGAGGTGGTTCTCCCTTCTCCTGTGCATCATATATCCACTCGGTTGTGATTGGAGTCTCCGCATAAACAGAGTCGATTGCACGTCTTTTCATATCTGCGAGCGCTAGGATATAATCCGCATAAGTTCTTAGAGCCCCTGGAGCCTCTTCGCTCAATTCCTCTTGTTGCGTTGTGCCATCCTGCGCTCCACAACTTAAGCCAAGAGTATCCAGTTCTTCAAGGGAGTCGATTTCGGTTATGCCTAGTGCGTCGCGTCTGCTTTGAAGCATTATTATTTGGCCTTCTGTTATGCTGTGATACATTGTGAACTGCACCACTTCCAGTCTGTCTGGTCTGACTGAGAAGCCGCTTATCCCCATGTCTATTGTTTTGGCTTTAACTTCTTCTATTATGGTTGCAAAGCTCATCTCTATCCATTCTACGGTGAGATTTAGTCGTTCGGCAATCGTCTCCATGAGTTCAACTTCGAAACCTATGAACTCGCCAGTTGTTAGGTTCAAATACTCGTAGGGAGGCCAGTCTGGGGAACTTCCAATTTTGATGGTGCCCCTTTGTTGGATGACATCCCACATTGTCTCTGGTTTTTCTTCAGGTGGGATAACGTATGGGCTTGCGAATAGTCCCGCGGCAAAAGCCACGACTGCAACAACTATCAAACCGATAGCCATAACCTCTTTTGAAACCGCCAAAATTTTTCCCTCCACGATATAGGCTGTAATATAATATCGTATTTAAAATTACTTATTGGATAAGTTTCATGAGCGTTTAGTTCCCGTAACAATGACAACTTTTTTGCCAGAATACCTCTTCGAGATGTGCATCGCAAGAAGAACGGCTAGATCATAACTAGGATATCGTTCACTCAACTTCAAGACAGAATCAAGGTCGACTGTGGATTCGGTTTTCGTAAACCTCAAGTTCAAGAAACGCCTTTCCAAGTTTTCGCCTTCACTACCGTGAGTGTAAATCGAACTGAAACATTCTTTGAATCGCTCTTCGACGTCATCTAGTAGATGTACAAAGGGATGATTCGGAGTAACACAGGACACAACAACAGAAGGTCTAGTGATTAACTTCTCTGCAAGCATTCTTTGAAACCCACGCGCAACTCCATACGCTAGTGTGTGATTTGCAGACGGCACAAAAATGTAGTCGGGATGCAACTTGCCCAGTTCATAACTAATCTCCACGTCTCCCCGCCATCTGTTCACGAAACCCGGAGAAACGTTGATGAGACCTCTCTGCTTGGAGATTTTATCTACCATTTTGTAAGAATCGTAATAGTATTTTCCTTCAACAATAACGTTGGCACCATATTTCTTTATTGCCTCGATCTTTTCTTTTGGCGTAATTTCTGGAGCAAGCACAGTAGCCTTTTCTTTCATCCAGTGAGCCAAGGATATTCCCGCATTGCCACACGAGATAACTATGTAACGCTTGTCCCAGCCAAACTTGTTAACCAAATAGAGTGTTTCTCTGTCCTTGTGACTACCAGACGGATTGTTGCACTCGAGTTTCAAAAAGCAGTTCAAGTGGTGGTCATACACAACGGGAGTGGTGGCGACTTTCAGTGTTTTTCTTGTCTTTTTTGCCATCGGCTTTCCTTCTGAAGGAAATTTAAATCATAGAAGTATATTATTCGATTAAAGTTATGAAGGTAACCATGCTCCAAAAGAGGCTGCACCAGTTTGACTGAAGTCACCATTCGAAATCTCTTGGCGATAGGGATAGACGTCGCTTCATTAACTGCCTCCGCGAGAAAGGCTGGCTACCAAGTCTATGCTGTGGATTTCTTCGGGGATCAAGATCTCAAACGTGTATGTAGGAAAAGTCGATCGATTGTTAAGCAAAAGCCTGGAAGAACTTGTGGACGCTTAAGTAGAGACTTCAAACCCAAAGCCCTCCTTCGATTAACTAAGGGTCTTCTAAGAAAAAGTGATGTGGATTTTGTGCTCCTCTCCTCTGGCTTAGACGACTTCCCCGAAGTCTTGTTTGAGCTCAACGATATGGTTCCTATCCTTGGAAATTCTCCAGACACTATCAAGGGAGTTCGTGACAAAACGAAGTTTTTCAAGGAACTCAAACGCCTACAAATACCCCACCCAGAAACAACAGTCGCCGAGAACTTTGAAGAAGCAAGAAAAAAATCCAAGGACATAGGGTACCCAGTCGTGGTTAAACCTTTAGCCACTGTTGGAGGAGCAAGCATAAGAAGAGTTCAAGATACTCAAGGATTGAAGCGACTGTCTCGGCGCACACGCCTCTTTCATGGGAAGGTTTTGATCCAAGAGCATATGTATGGGAGACCTGCAAGTGTGTCTCTAATCTCATCAAGAAGAGGAACCACCGTTTTAACAGTGAATGAGCAACTCTTGGGAATACGTGAACTGGGTCAAAAGGAGCCATATGGTTACTGTGGAAACGTTGTTCCCCTCATAGCGGACAAATCAGTCATAAGCGAATGTAAAGACATGGCTGAAAAAATCGCCTCACACTTCGGTCTTGTCGGGTCTAATGGCTTGGATTTAGTGATATCTGAAGAAGGCTTGCTCTACGCCATCGAAGTAAACCCCAGATTTCAAGGAACCCTAGAGTGCGTTGAACGAGTCCTCGGAATGAACATCGTGAAGGCTCATGTTAAGGCGTGCACGGAAGGGGGTCTTCCAACAATCATAAAGAAACCTACGGCTTGTTGTGTTCGATTAATCTTGTTCGCGTCAAGACGTTCAATTGTGCCTGACCTTAGCACTTTTGTGGAGGTTAAGGATATACCGTTGCCAGAAGTCGTTATAGAAAAAGGTGAACCAATCTGCTCACTGGTGGTGGAGGGAGCAGACAGAGACTCCTCGTTGAGAGAAGCAAACAAAATGGCTGGATTGATATTCAGATTGTTGCAGTCATGCGGTTAATCTAGTGGGCTAATTTGCTCTGTAGCCAAAACATGTAGCGTGTGGCGTCTCTTTAGTTTCTATTTAAACCAAGAAGAAAAACCCGTCTTTTTGATAGCCCTGATTAAAGGAGGTCCAATTATAGCCGTAACAATAGTAGCCAGTGTTGCTTTTATGGGAGTCTCAGCAGCTCCGAGGACCCATATGGCACGTAAAGTTTCCACATCAAGTTCGTAAAAAAGACGGTAGGTCTGACACGGTATGAAAACGAAAATCCTGAACAGCACGTCAGCCTCTAACCCAATAAAAGCAGATAAGATAACAGTGTACAGTAGCCCTCTCGACTCAGGTTTGTACGATTTCTTCCTTAATATTATCGTGGCTACGAGAAGACCTGCGTATGCTAAATATACATTCCACATTCCCCAGACTGGAAGTTGCCAAGCAATTGGGCTAATAAAATAAATTACAAGCAACACAGTGTAATAAATTGAAGCAATCTTCCACTTTCCTCTGAAAAGAAAACCAGAGATCATCGCTCCAATTGGAGCTCCAAGGGTAAAGAGAAACTCATAGGGTCCTCTGAAATATACAAAATGTCCAATCATGACTCCTATGAGACTGGATAAGAATCCTGCATAAGGTCCGAGCACAATTCCAGTGATGGGCGTAGCCATGAAACCCCAGCTATACCAAACATGGGATTCCACAGGTAGAGGTGGGCCTATCAAAGAATCACAAATTACGTTGAAAGCTGCGAAAACAGCCACAGTGGATACGAACGCAGATTTTTTCAATTTTCTGTCTTCCATGAAACCTATGATGGATAGTTACAGCTTTTTAACATTTTCAACTTTCGGCTGTGTAACTTCTCTTTTCAGTGTGTGCTCTTTCAAGTGTTCTAATCCTAGTACAGTATGTTCTAAAATGTAGTATTAAATGCTGGGCATTACAGATAAGTGTTTGAAAGTCGCATTATGATGTTTGGTGGAATTAAAGATTTGACCTTGACAGAATTGATGCGGTTACTTCAAGATTTTGGGATTTTCATAGTAATAGTTCTGTTAGCCTACGTTGTCTATAAGATAGGGATACTGATAGAAGTAATAGGTAAGAAAGTCAAGGAAGAAAGGGACTAACCTAAATGCGCATCTCTGTTCCGTTGTGTTCTACTTTTAGTACGGGCTGTTCTAAAGCATGGTATTAAATGCCTACAGCCATTATGAATTAAGATAGGTTTCACTGCTGTTGGTGGAAAAATGAGAAAAATCGTCTTCCTTATAGTACTGCTTGCGGTAATGGTGAGCGCTATCGCATCGTTTTGCCCCCAGACCCATTATTATTCGCTAGCAACCCCATTAAAGAGGTTCTCCTCCTACGAAGAATTGAAAAGTTTCATAAAAGCAAGTTCGCAAGTTCCTTATCATTGGAGATCCATTGATGGCGTATTTCTGTCGCCTAGCTCACGGATCATGGAAGGCTCCACGCCAAAGTCAACTACACCTGATCACTCGACGACAAACATTCAAGTTGCCGGAGTTGACGAAGCGGATATCGTAAAGACAGACGGAGAATACATCTATGTGGTCTCTGGCACTGATGTTACAATCATGAAGGTATATCCCCCTGAAGAAGCCGAAATCTTATCCCAGATAAGACTGGATGGAACCGTGAAGGGGGCGTTCATAAACGGGGATAGATTGGTCGTCTTCGAGGAAGCGGGTGGCACCTTTGTCAAGGTGTATGACGTCTCAGATAGGAGAAATCCTGTGTTGAAAAGACCTGTGTCTGTGAACGGTTGTTATTTCAACTCTAGGATGATAGGCGACTACGTTTACGCTGTGATAGCTCAACCAGCGTACTACGTTGAAGGTGAAGTGCACCTGCCAAGCATATGTTCAGGTGATTATGTTGAAGAAATAGATGCCTCTGCAATATACTATTCCGATGTTCCAGATTACTCCTATGGGTTCACAACAATACTTGCTGTAAACGTGCAGAACGACGAAGAGAAGCCGACACACAAAACATTCTTACTTGGGGCGGCACACTGCATGTACGTCTCTTTGAACAACATCTACATAACCCTTCCACAGAACGAAAACACGCTCATCTATCGGTATCACATAGAAGGAAGCGAAATAGAATGCGTGGCGGATGGTGAAGTGTCTGGCTCAGTCCTAAACCAGTTCTCCATGGATGAGCATGAGGACTACTTCAGAATAGCAACCACAACTGGACACCTCTCATGGATTCCAAGCGAAGCCACATCTCAGAATCACGTATACGTTTTGGATAGGGACCTGAATATCGTCGGGAGGCTAGAAGACCTTGCACCAGGAGAAAGGATTTACTCAGCCAGATTCATGGGTGACAGATGCTACCTCGTAACCTTCAAGAAGGTTGATCCCCTATTCGTGATAGACCTAGAAGACCCAACTAACCCCACGGTTCTTGGTCAACTGAAGATAACTGGCTACTCAGACTACCTACATCCCTACGACGAAAACCACATCATAGGAATAGGCAAGGAAACAGTCGAAGCCGAAGAAGGGGACTTCGCATGGTACCAAGGAGTCAAAATCTCCTTATTTGACGTTAGCGATGTTGAAAATCCAAAAGAAGTCGCGAAGTACGAGATAGGCGACAGAGGAACAGACTCACCAGTCTTGAGTGACCACAAGGCGTTTCTATTCGACAAGACGAAAAATCTTCTTGTAATACCAGTTCTAGTTGCTGAGATTGACGAAGAGAAATATCCTAGTGGTGTTCCACCTAATATGTACGGGGACTACGTCTGGCAAGGCGCCTACGTATTCAATGTAACCATAGACCAAGGACTTGTGCTCAAAGGTGGGATTACCCATCTCGAAGGCAACAGCGAATTGAAGAAAAGTGGCTATTACTTCTATTCTTCTTACTCGGTGAAGAGGTCTCTCTACATAGACAATGTGCTCTACACGATTTCTGACAAGAAAATAAAAATGAACGCCTTAGGAGATTTGACGGAAATCAACGAAATAGAACTCTCCTAACCTATCCTCCCCCTATTTTTGTGAAATCGACTTCAGATCGAAACAATCTCGTGTGTTAAAATCTCCAAAATAGCGTCTAGTAGATAATCGCTAACAAATCTTTCATCCACAAATTCTCCATTTGGATTGTTTAAGCCCCTACAGCAAGGAATGAACTTTAACAGAATGGAGTTAGAGTCGATTCTCTCAAAATGAAATGGATAAGTCCTACACAAAGCTGGTCGAACATCGTAGATTGAACATTCGTACATCTTTAACTTGTCATCGAACCTGAGGAAAACACAAGAGCCATCGTCTCTTTTTCCAAGATTGAGAAAATCATCTCCGATGTAGCCTGCCTTCTTGATTCGTTGAACGTCTTTTTCAGTAAGGTTTGGACCTCCAAGCTTGCAGCAAAAAGTCGCGCATCTTTTGCACTTGAATCGAAAATTTCGTTTGTAGAATGTTGTGTCTATGATTTGTTTTGTTTTAGGGTCTATTACGATTTTCGCGATGTTTTCATCCACTTGACCAGATCCGCCTTAGTATAATCTTAACAGTTGGGTAATATAAGTTGACTTAGAGACCACTTCATGCGAACAGAACACTTTTAAGATTGCGATGAACCTAAAATCAGTACACGTTGTGAGGATGGGGATATGGTTAGACGAACTAGAGAAGACGCCCAGAGAATGATCAAGTCCATTGCAGTTTTACTCTACAACACGACTTGGAAGTGTGGGAGCGTTGAGCGCGCAGTTGTGAACTATTTGAGAAGCCAGTTCCGAAGATGCGGACGAGCGAGCACCCCTATAAAAGAAATGCTCCAGCACCTAAAACTTAGTGGAAAGCAGAAAAGCGAGTTTCTGGACGCAATCAAACGACTGGAGAAAAGGAGAATCATCAGGATAGAGGGGTTCTGAGAGTTTTGAGGCTCTCACACACGCAGTGGGTCTAGACCTAGGTTTTGTATATGGTTCAATTAGGAGTCAAATATGACAGCGAAAGAAGGGGCAATTTTAATAGTTTGTTGGGGTTGTTCGTAGCCCTAGGAGTTGGGCGAATTGTTTTGGTGTTCTGTGTTCTTCTAGGGCTTCGAAGTGTTTGTCGTAGGAGACTAAGTATTTTATGCCGAGTTCCTTGACTGCGGTTAGTTGTTCCAGGTCTTTTTCGTTGATTAGGCTGGCGTATTTTGTGGAGTGTTCTTTGAGTTGGTGGGAGAATATTGTTTTGCATGTGACGAACATGTAGACTCTGAGTGTGTCTGCTGGTTTCTTTGAGTGGTGTTTTCTGAAGTAGCGGTATACTTCTTTGAGGGTGGATTCGGTGATTATTGCTTCGAAGAGGTCTTGGTTTAGGGCGTTGATGATGAGGTTTGAGTTTGATTTGGGAATCTCGTAGGCGTGTATGAAGACGTTTGTGTCGAGTAATGCTCTTATTTTAATGGTCTTCAAGGCTTTGCAGGTCCCTCTCTAACTCATCGGGACTTACTTCTCTTCGTTTGTGGGCTTTCACTCGCTTCCACAGGTCCTCTCTGCTTAGTAATCCTGAGTCTACCGCATACTTCATGATGGCTGCTCTGATTGCTTCTGATTTTGAGTTGAAGATTCCTAGTCTGACCATTTCTTCTAGGAGTTCAGCCTCTAGACCTCTGAACTTCAGCGTTAGAGTGGTGTTTCGCATCTTACAGTTCCCAAAGTTATAGTGATTTAATAGTTATTAAACATTATTGCGCCTGAGAGTAAGTATTTTTCGGTTGTCATGGCTAGTAGGGATGTGACTCCTTTTTTCTAGTTGTGTATAGGCTTCTGAGGCTGGGTGAAGTTTCTTGGCGGTTCGTAGAGAAAGTCGATGGCGAAAGCGCGACCAAAGCTCTTCTTCCCCAATCTGGATTATGTTGGCTCTGATCTGGAAGCCAATGAAAAAACGGAACATGGGTCATCACAAAATCAAATAATCTTTTAAGGTTCCGTAATTCGACCCTCCCTAGATATGGCTTCCGTAATCTCTCTATAGTTTGAGGACACACTGTTGCAGGAAGGCTGGCGAAGGAGTTTCAATACCGCCTGTGACTTCTTTGACGCTTGAGTCTCCTTTTTTCTGTTTTTTGATGAATGAAATTCGATGAGTGAACAAACAATGACATGTGAGGGTTGTTGTAGAAAATGGATGTTATAGACTTGGAAGCCCGATAATAGCCAAACTAGTTGGATGTTCTTTGTGTACAGAAAGAAAAAATATTGACGAGCAGACTAGTTGGACTTTGTCAACTTCAATATTCCAATCAGGACAAACGTAGGCACTGCTTTACTTCCAAGAAACTACTCCTCCTTGATGGGGGTGTACGAAATCAGAAGTTTTCCAAATTCGTATTCTTGTTGCGTTGGACTCAACATCATAGGTTCCATCAATAGTACCTTCAAAGTGTTGGCTGAATATAGCTTCTACGTCTTTTGGAGTCTCTAGTCTGACTGAGAGACCCTTCGTGAAGTATGAGGCTGTAACCTCATAGTTATCTTGTTTCGCCAAGAACATCGACCACTCCAGAACACAATGCAACCTTTCTTCTGGCCCGATCTCTTTAGTAAGTATCTCATCCAAAGCTTTTGATACTTCAGCTTCAGGATGTTCACTCAGATTGACGAAGACTAGGACACCCTTGGCGCCTTGAGGAATCAAAGCCTTTGGGCATCGTTTTTGCAGTTCGTCGTACAGATCGCCTTTGTAAGCTTCGCTACCATCATCTCTTAGTATTCTGAATTTCAAGGATCTAAGACGTATGCATTCACTTCTAGGTATTCCGCTATAGTCGAAGTTCTCCAAGCGGAGCGTGAAGCGGTAGAAAGACTTTTCACCAGATACATTGATAACAGTGTATTCCGCTTTGAAAATCCCTTCATAGTAGTGTTCCCGAATCTCTTCGCTCTTTCCAAGTGGATGACTCGCTATGATTGTTTTCAATGTGAGGTCAGTGGTGAAGTTCTCACGATAAAAGCCTTGTAGGGAATTCTTACCTGCAGAAGTAGCAATATATCTTACTAATTCTTGGGGTGGATGAGCTCTTGGTCCAAATAATTTCCGAATTATGGCATTTAGAGCAACACACTGATCCTCTTGCTTGTCTGAAAGATGTTCCACCAATTTCTTTGGGTCACTCAGTTCTTGTGATGTGTAAATTGCCTTATCTACGACCTCGGGTAGGGTGGCTCTCGCAAACTACCATTGCGACACAGAAAGACCGATGAGTATTGCTCCGATCTGAGCGACGATAATAGAAAGAATCTCACCTAAATGAGGACGAATTAAGAGTCCGATGAGAATCAGGATGGTACCAATAAACAATTGAAGGAAAACAATGAATAAACTTCTAAGACGTTCTGGTTTTCTTGAGCCCTTATCTGTCAAGATGCATCAGCTCGAGTGTGTGCATCTCTCCTTTGGCGGATTGAAATATACACATCTCTCCTTTAGCCATGGAATTCACCTCTTTTTTACTTCTACATTTCTTATTGGGTCGCCTTATAAACTTAACCTTTATGTATGATTTTTTTCTAGAACTAAACTTGCTGTTTTCTATACGCTTATGGACTTTCTTCATCAATAAGGTACATCCACAATATATCACACTCCTTGACAGCAGTAACTCGCTTTCATTATAGCATCTGCGCGTGCACTCCTATTTTTCCGTGGACTGCTTCTGTGATTAGGCTTATGGATTTTGCGTATTGCATGAAGGCTTGACGTAAGACTGCGCTTTCATCCATATCTAATTGTCTGCAAATCTTCTCACAAAGCGCACACATCATATATAGGAATCACTAATTGAACTTTAATAGGAATCACTAATTGAACTTTAGGCTTAAGTTATTATTCTTGCTTTTTTCTTTGCGACAATGACAAGTTTTTTCTGGACTTCTTCAAGCTTTATTTTCTTCAAGGCTGCATCAAGGGCTTCAATGATATTCAACGGTGTCAGTGGCTTTACTCTCACAACAATGACTCCAAGAGAGTTTCGAAAAACATCATGATAAATATGCGCAAAATCTGTATCAAGTGTAAGAATAATCATCTTATTCTCTAAGGCGTATCTCGCTACATTTTCGTCTCGTGCCCCTTGCAAACCAATTTCTGAGACTCTTTTTACAATCAATCTCCTCTTCTTAAGCCACTCCATAACGCTTATTGGCACGTTTTCGTCAACGAGTATTCGAGTCAAAATATAACCCTAAAGTGCAACTGTTATTTCTTTTTCCAAAAGTTTCGACGCATACAAAAGCGCCGCTTTAACATCATCTTCATTCAGTTCAGGGTACTCTCTAAGCACGTTTCTCACAGTCATGCCACTGGCAATAAGCTCTATAATTAAATAGACTGGTATTCTCGTTCCCTTTATCACAGGCTTCCCAGCAAGTACATTAGGGTCAATGACAACCCTCTCCAGCAATTCCTCCATGTAAACCACCCATCCATAACTATCACATCGTACTATTTTAACTCTATTAGCTAGGTGGCATTTTGCCTATGATTTTGCCAACTTATTTAAGCATGGCAGAGAAAATCTGTTTCTGAGGCTTGAGAGAGCATGTCGTTACACTCTTCAAATGCCCCCTAACACCAGCCAAAGCCACAATACCCCTACAAACTGAATACCGAAGAAGCCCTCTTAAACATTTACTCAAAATGATTCCTTTCTGGGAATGGAGATGAACACTCCCTTCGGCTCCTTCCCCAACATGTAAAGCGCCAACGCCAGCGCATAAACAATATCATCCTGAACGTTTGGTGGATGAGAAATCTCCAGTCTCGTCCTCACAGTTCTGTCGCTAGTCACCTTGACGTAGCGTCTTCTGATGCTCTTCAGTTGTAGAAGAAGCTTCTCATAATCAGGAATAACAACCCTCCCTTGCTCGAAACAGATTGTCAACCACCTGAAAAGGTCAAGCTTAACAGGCTTAGTCACGTTGACAGGCTTAATCGGCAAACCCATGTTAATCAAATCCTCAACAATCGGCTTACCCAAACCCGTTTCATCAACTGCAATCCTTTGCAGACCCAGCCTGTCACAAGCAAACTTAACGAAAGCAGAGAAGGCACCGTATTCTTCACCAAGCCTCTCACGAATAAAAACCACTCTCGCAACCTCGCCTTCCTTCTTCAAAGCCACAAAAGCCGCAGGATTCTGCCTACCACCAGGATCATAGCCAGCCCAGTCAGCACTAAAACGACGCTCCAAAAGATCATCTTCAGCAATCAAGTCGTAATCTTCAACACAAGCATGAATATACCTTGATTTGATAAGCTGATCACTCTCGTCTGGCAACACCGCCATATACTCCCTCACGAACTCATCACTTGGAATAGTCCTCCTCTGCTCCTCCAAAAACCGTTCTCTAGCCTCCACACTAGGAATCGGCGCGATACTACTCGGAAAATGATACTTACTATAACCCCACTCCTCAGCGTGCTCAAAAGCCTCCATAAAAGGATGCTCACCATACTCAGGCGTACTAATCATAATCAAATAACCATCAGTAGCGCTAATCATGGGCAAACAAACACTCGTAACAATCGAAGGCTTGATGAAATTCGCCTCATCCAAAATCAACAAATCCGCAGTCAAACCCCTAATAGTATCACCCTCAGCCCCAGGCGGCAAAGCAACAATCCGACTACTCAACGGCGCCTTAAACTCAATCTGAGTCATAGTCGTCCCCGCCCCTCTCCCCACAACCAACTTCCTCAAAACAGAACTCTCAAAAATCATCTCCCGCACCTTCCTAAACAACCACATAGACTGACGCATAGCCCTACTAACAATAAGCACAGTAACCCCAACATGCATAACAGCAAACCACACAGCCTTAGCAGCAGCCATCGTAGTCTTCCCAACCTGCCTACCACAACAAACAACAACACGCTTACTCCCATCCCTAAGAAACTCAATCTGAAAAGGAAAAGGCCTAAAAGCACCACTCGGCAACCGCAACAACAAAACCGAAAATAAAGCCGCATCCTCCCTCAAAGCCCTCAAAACACGAGGCTCCCTTACCAGCTCCTCCAAAGCCCTAGGACGACTCCACAAAACCTCAGCAACCTCACCAGCAAAAGCAAGATCAGAAACCACACGATCTACAAACGACTCTTTCTCCACTTCCTCATCCGCCCAACAATCGCTCTACTAAACTTCTTCGGAAACTTCGCAATAACCGACACGAGAGGCTCCTTATCAACAGCTGGCTCCTCGCCCCTCCTAACCAAAAGCTTGTTGAGGGTATTCACATGATAGGCTAGAGAGTTCGAAATCCTAACCATGTCCGCATGAGAGACATCCGAATGGAGCTGCCTCTCCAAATCGTGGATTATATCCCACTCAATCGCAATCAACTTATCAAGAGGACTCTCAGATTCCACACTAGACATCTTAACACGTAATGCAAAAGGCACACAGTCCTTAAGAACCAATATTACACAGAGACACAATATCCTCACACAAATATGAAGTGTCAGATATACTTACGAGCGACGCTTAGAAGTGTGAGCCCATCTTAACTTTTAACAGAAAAACTTTATTAAGTTGCTCGCTCATTTTTTCTTGATTCCTTGGATGGTGCACCCATGCTCAAGAGGGTTCACGTTTGTCTATAGAACCATCATGCTAGAGGAATCTGCCTTTCCAAATTTTGTTTCTGGATTCGCAAAATATCTAAAGGAGATTAGAGTTTTGATGATGCGTTTAAGTGTTAGAAGCGGTGATGATTAATCATGGCGTCTTTGAGGGTTTATAACACTCTTACCAAGCAGAAAGAGGAATTCGTACCATTAGAAAAGAACAAGGTTAGAATCTATGTCTGTGGTCCAACAGTTCATGACGACATACACATAGGGAATGCGAAAGCCTTTGTCGCCTTCGACGTTATTCGACGCTACCTCGAATACAAAGGCTACAAAGTAACATATGTTAGCAACATAACAGACGTTGATGACAAGACTGTTAAGAGAATGAAACAGACAGGAATAAGCCTCCAGCAACTCGGAGAAAAACACAGCGACACCTACTTCAAAGACATCGCGGATCTCAATATAAAAAAGCCAGACATCAACCCCAGAGCGACACAACACATCGAAGAAATCCTCAACCTGATTCAAACTCTAATAGACAAAGGATTCGCCTACGTAGTTGACGGCGAAGTCTACTACGACGTTTCAAAATTCGAAGATTACGGCAAACTTTCCGGAAACAAAGCAGAAGCGTTAAAGGCGGGAGCCAGAATAGAAGTTGACCCCCGCAAAAGAAATCCTGCAGATTTCGTTCTCTGGAAAAAAGCCGGACCAAAGGAGCCTTCTTGGATTAGTCCTTGGGGTAAAGGGAGACCTGGCTGGCATATTGAGTGTTCAGCCATGTCTATGAGATACCTTGGAGAAACGTTCGACATACACGCCGGAGGAGAAGACTTGATATTTCCACACCATGAGAACGAAATCGCTCAGTCTGAAAGCGCTACTGGTAAAGAGTTTGCGAAATATTGGCTACACAATGGGTGGCTTACGGTGAATGGAGAAAAAATGTCTAAATCTCTCGGGAACTTCATCACCGCTCGGGACGCCATAGAGAAGCATGGTCCACAAGTTGTGAGGTTCTTTTTGGCTTCGGTTCATTATCGCAGTCCCATAGACTTTAGCGATAGGGGTTTGAGGCAGGCGCACAGAAATCTTGAGAGACTAATAGGTTCAGTCGATAACGTGGAGGCACTAAATGAAAGCCAACGAAAAAAGATTGACGATAAAAACCTCTTAAAGAAAGCGGAAGAGACAAGGCGGAGATTTGAAGAGGCTATGGACGACGATTTCAACACTTCTCTAGCCACATCTACACTCTTCGACCTAGTGAAAGAGATTAACAGATTCACCGAAACCCACACGGAAATGGGAGGCAGAACCAAAAGAAAAATCGTCGAGATTATGAGGAGCATGCTAGAAGATGTGCTCGGAGTTCAAGTCAAGATATATAAACCCGAAAGTGAAAAGATTGTGAAAGACTTGATGGATACCATTTTTGAGGTTCGACAAGAAGCCCGTGAACGAGGAGACTGGAAAACCTCCGATGAAATCAGAAGAAAGCTGAAGAAAATAGGATTCGCCATTGAAGACACACAAGAAGGAACGAAATGGAGAATCAAACAAGCAAAATTATGAAGTAAAATCCTAAAAGTTCCATCCTTTGATTTTGGTTCTGTTCCAGAGATTCTAGAGGATTACAAGTATTGTGGTCTTTTAGCCTTTTTTGAGTCCAATTAGGAATCCGAATGTAAAGCTGCCTACAAGCGGTAGATTCGCTATTAAAGGCATCAGCACCTCTGCTGCTTGAGTTGGATCAAGCAGTTTTGATACAAATTCTGCAAATCCTTCAAGGTTAATGATTAAGGCACCTATGTAACCGAGGGATATCACGGCAAGAAAGAAAACTCCAATGGCAATAGCCAAGATTTTGGCGATTTTCTTTAGCGCGTAGCCTATGAAGAAGCCGCCGATTCCACCTATCCCTAACAGATAAACTGCTGGAGCTAAACTCATTTTGTGTCGACCGTCGATTCTTCTTCTTGAGTTTACTATAATGTTTTATGAAACACAGATCGATATTCGAAATCCACGTCTGAGAGTGCTCTTAAAACCGCACTACAAACTCATCTCACAACTTCTCCCTCTGTATAGAAGGGTTCTCACACACGCACCCTTTCTACTCTAGGTCTGCTGTATGATCTTATTAGGGTTGAATTAGAATGAAAGAGGTTTTAGGCGAAGACTGTGATAGTTGGGTGTTGATGGGAGTTCGGTTGTTGGTGACTCTGTATGACGTTTGTGGGTGTTGAGGATTGTCCACCGCATGATTTGTTGAAGGTTCTTCATTGGACGAGGCATGTGGATGTTGGGTTTTTGCCCGAGATTTTGAAGGGTAGTGAGGTTTGGGATGCTATTGAGAATGGTCTCTAAACATGCAGTTTTTAGCCTATCTGATTTGTCCACCGAAAAATTTTTCTCTGATAAAAAAATCGTAAACCTTTTCTAATACGTCAAGTCAGTTTTGGCTTATTTGGGGGATTAATCTTTAAAATCTTACAAATATGCAAATCAGTCTTTAACAACGATGTTCTTCTAACTGAAGACGGTCTAAATCACATAGTGGTTAGGCATCCTGAACTAAAAAGAATACCGAACTTACCGAACGAGATTGCAGAAACTATCAACAAACCAGAATACATTGTCAGAGGACTCCACGGAGAACACATAGCGGTACGAAACATCGGTCTAACCCCCTACGGTCCCAAACACCTGATTGTCCCGTATGATGAAGGCGGCGAGGTCAGAACAGCGTTTATAACATCCGACGTAGATAGAATACTTAAGAGGGGAATCTTATGGAAGCAACGGTAGAAAACATAGAAAAACTCGATGTGACATATGATAAACAAAGGGACGTACTCTACATAAGTTTCGGGAAACCAAGAGAAGCCGACGAATCCAAACTAACCGAAAACGACATAGTAGTAAGGTACAGACACGGAAAAGTTATAGGTCTCACGGTGATAAGCTTCTCAAAAAGACTACCCTCGGAACACTAACACGCAATAAAGCGGAACCATGTCTCGAAGCAACGTTCTCTTAACCAACAAAGACTGGACCCCACTCTTCAAATAGAGGGTTTGGTTGGTGTGTAAATCTTTGTTTTTTGGGAAACTGAAGATAGATTAGGTTAGTTTTTCGATTTGTTTTCTTACGGTTTTGTAGAGGTCGGCGCTTATGTACATGGTTTCTGCTAGTTTGTCGAGTGTTTGTATTGCTTCGTGGCTGTTTATGATGTTGTTTTTTGTTGCTTGGATGAGGATGCCTAATGTGCCGCGGATTGTGATGTTTAGTGTTCTTGCGAAGATTCTGGCTGGCTCGTCGTCTAAGAGGGCTGTTAGATTGTTTTCGTATGCGTATTGTATTACTGATGCTTCTGCGTTTCTTATGCCTGCTGTTTTTGCGGCTTTTTGAAAATCTGGGTTTAGTTTTATTTGTATGGTTTTTATCCAGCCTTGTTGTATGGCTTTTTCGATTTCCAATGCGTCAGAATGTCCTTTTTCTTTGCCTTTTTCAACTATTTCGGTCTTGACTTCTTCTGGGATGAGTATGCTGTGGTAAAGTGTTTGTAGGATTTGTAGTGCGTTGGCTTTGGCGAGATGGATGAGTGGGCCTGCGTTACTTATGGCTTGTCTTTGCTGTGCCTGTGATTTCTTCAATTTCTCGCCTCAGTTCTTGTTCTGAGAGTGGGAATGGTATGTTGTGGGTTTTGAGGAGTTCTAGCATTTCTCTGTATGTAATGTCAGCGATTTCTGCTGCTTTCCACACTGTTATCTTTCTGGCTTGAACTTGGTTTAGGGCGTCTTCGATTCTTTTGTTTTTTAGTGCTGTGGCGAGTAGTTCACGTATTATGGCGGATTTGTCTGTTCCTTTTTTTGAGGCGAGGTGTTCGATTTCTTCTGCTTGGGATTTTTGGATGCGGGCGGAGACTGTTGTTAGTTCTTCTTCCATTCTGGTAAACCATCTTCTGTTTACAACTTAATAAAATGCATACATATAAGCGTTGCTTCTCCATTATACTATAATAGGCTATTAATTCCTGATTTGTCGAAATAGACGCCAGCTCCGATATATACATGAAAATTGGGGTGCCATAAAAGAAAAAATGAAGATAAAAAGGGGTTTCAGTCAAAGCTCAATGTACGCATTAGTCCGCATCTTCAGACTCGGCATTGATTTCTTGCAATGCTTCTTCTATTCGTTGTTGGAACTCTCCAAAGCATTGTTTTAGAAAGGCATCCATATCACTTAGGTCATTGTCTATGCCACCTGCGAGCACTCGTAGCTTTCTTGTCTTTTGCTTGGCCTTTTTCATAAACTCAGCATAGCCATAGGCTTTCTGTATTGGTTCTTCAACTCTCTTGTCAGCCAGCACTTTCTGAAGATCAATCGGTTCCCTTTGCAATGGGTTGAGACCCACTAGCACTGTCCGAAGCGCACCATAGGCTATTCCGCAATTTTCACGAGAGGTGACAAAGATTACTCCTTCACTGTAGCTTTTCACCATATATCCATTGGCGCCTTTTGGCATAGCTTCAACTGCCAGAATTGCATGTTTTATGCCTCGGTTTGCCATGTGTCGTCTGACTTCTTCGATGTATTCGCTTTTCCAACCGCTACCGCTATTCATCTTGGATTCAGTCATTATGGCGTCTAGGACCTTTCCACTGTAACGAGGTTTTGATATTATGTCTGTGTCGCCAGGGCCTCCGAAGCGCTCGTGCATATCTTCTGGATAGAGGTCATTGTATTCCTCGAAAAGCTCAAGTTCACCTTCTTCTCCTTTTTCACTTGGAACCTTTTGTACTTGCACTAGCTGCTGCAGCAACGGTAGGACTTTGGGTATCAGCTCGGACAGTAGCTTCATTTGTTCTGGTTCTGGAAAGCCAGTTTCTTTAAGAGTATCTTTGATGCTTTGAGTCAGTTCCTCTTGGAGTTTTTCCAGTTCACCTTTAGCCATTTTCTCTATTTTCTCTGTAGCGCTACCAACCTTTGCATCAATTGTGTCAGTGACTGCCGTAATGGCTTCTTTCAAGTTAGAGAATGTTGGAGCAGACTTTTGTAGCGCTTCAAATTTGTCTTCTAGGTCCTTTCTCACACTCTCAGGAAGTCCTTGAATTGATGGGCGAATGGCATCAATGAATGTCTTGACCTGCGTTATTATTTCGTTTGCTTCTTGACGTAAGTTCTTCAAAACAACTTCAGAAAGCTCTCGTACGATTGTCTTAGAGTCGGCGCTAAGCCTAAGCGATGGGAAGTTGTCCCATACACTTCTCAGCAAGGAAACTGCCGAGTTAATTTTGTCTTCATCAGCCAGTTTTTTAAGAAACTGGCGGTTTGGCTCGTCGAGTTTTCCACATATAAGGCATGATGTGGTCGTCATGGTTTAACACCTCCTTATTGCTGGGCCATCAAGGTCAGAAGCATAAGCGATTGTAGTAGCAACTAGTTTTTAGGAGCAACATCCTATTCTTCTAGGGGTTGCTTCGGGTCAAGTTTCGTCGTCTTCAGGCAGGCTGGCGAGATGAGACCTGGACGACCCTTCTTCCTTTCTGGCTCCTTTCGGATACCCTTTCGGCCTGCCACAAGCGTGGTTTAGCCTTTCTTTGATATGACACATGCCCATACATCCATCCTATCTATTTCTGGAAGTTTTCAATCGTTTTTGACCAAAATAAAGTATTTTTAATCGTCAAGAGGGTACAAAGCAACCAAATGACTTGAGAAGAGGCGAAAACAACGGGAACATTTAAAAGGCGTTGAGTCAACTAGTTGACAGAATAACCTTTTTATCAACTTGGAGCGTGCGAAGAATGCCAAAGAAGCAAGACTGGAAAACCAAAGTTCTTAAAATTATTCCACCTCGATTAGTCCTCGGTGCGTACAGGGATATAATTGGAACAATCGTTGGGCTCGAAACAAAAGTTTTCTCTATGGAGAATGTTAGGAAGGAAATGGTAGAGTGGTTAAATGACATTGATCCTCTCAGTCCATCGGTTGTTGAACGAGATCGCTGTATCAAGATGTTACCAACTATTATTAGTAGTCTCATCAACGCTGAATTATTGCTTAAAAGAGAGGATGGTCGTTTTAAGAAGAGTGAAAACTTCGAAGATTTTTGGGATCTAACGAAAAAAGTCCGTACAAGCGTTGAAAAGGCTATACGCTGGGGGGTCTATCATGTAGTGTCAACAACAGAAAAGAATTCATTTTCATGCAACGAACTGATTGATGCCTTGACGTCATCTCGTCAAGAAATAGTTGAAGTTTTAAGTAAATTAGCAATACCTCATCAAGGTAGATGGAAAAGAATATTGCAGGAAAAAGATAGCAGATGGACCATTACAGAGAGACCGCGGCTTAGAGCCACACCTCCTTCAGTAGTTAAAGATATTTCTGACAAACTGTTATACGTATTTTCACTCTTTTCCGAGTCAGGCATGACTGAAGTTGACACGGATAAAATAATTATCAAAGTTCGTTCTGTTGACATAGAAAGCGTTGAGAGGTTCTTGAAGAGGCTTCATTTCAAAAATCATGATGGTCTCTGGACTTTGCCTCCTGACGTAACAAGCACCAAACAATTAATCGAAAATATCGAAAAGCCAGGAAGGTTGTCTCCTGGCTATGCAGAGGCGTTTTGTCTAACTCTCTTAGACAGCGCTCACCTTTCTGCTACAGAGATTGTTGGGATCACCCGAATCGATAAATCAACAATCTCACGAGCACTGGGAAGGCTGAGTAAGAAAGATTTGATAACGCTGACTGGGAAGAAGGGACCTTTTGGAGAGACCTACTATACTGTTGATTGCGACAACTGCTGGCTTGGAAAAGATAGAGAAGAATGCAGAGATGAAACGATAGCAGATATCAAGAAAATGCTTACAGACATTGAACCGGGCGTTTTCGACAAAATCAACTGGGATGAAATTTCAAATCAAGCTCTCAATCAACTACAATCTAACCTAACTAACCTAAAAGCTGAAAAGTTGATCAAAAAACAAGTAAGTGAGTGGGTTAGATTATGGGACGTTCTACTTAGACCTAAGCTGGGAAAAATGATGAAGGATTTGGAAGCGAGAGCAATACAAATGACTAATGAGGAGGGCTGGATAGATGAGGAGCGTATTTACGAGTTGGTGGATGAAAAAGGGAAAAGTCTGCCTTTACTATATCTTCTTGGTGTTAAGCATGTTCTAAGATCTGCACCAGTTAAGCTCGGTTTAGAATTGCTTTCTAGAGAAAAGGCCAAGTCCACGTAGCACATGATAAGCGAGCTTAATAAAATGTAAGGTTTCGTCACGGAAAGAATTGAACTTTATTTTTGGTTTAAATTTTGTTTGAATAAGCTTTGAATTTTTAACTGTTATATGCTAATGTATGAAGTTCAAGGTTATCATTAAGGTTTCTCTCAAGGCTTGTCACTCTGACCCTAAACGCCAAATCAAAAAAAGACGTGAAAGACAAGACGAAATGTGCAAAAGACCACTCGCAAACCCAACCAAAGACAACTACACTTTCACAGTAGAGGAAACAAAATGACCTCTAACCTATACGAGAGGAAGGCTACAGGATTCGAACTAACAGAAATCAACATACAAGAAGCAGACAACAGACAACTAATAACAATAAGCAACCAACTAAGTTTAGCACCAAATCCACAAGAAATGCAAGCAATCAAACAACACTTTTCACGCTTAAAGCGTAACCCAACAGACATCGAACTACAAACCATGGGACAAACATGGTCAGAACACTGCTTCCACAAAACATTCAAAGGCAACATCATAAGCCCAATTCTTCTTTGGTCACCATGCCTGAACCAGCTATGTCGGTTGCATAGAGAATCTCGATGAAAAGAGAAGTGAAACGGAGTTACTACCGAGACCTTGGTTACAAGTCCGTCGAGGAAGTTGCAAAAGGAATAACCATCCAGACAGATTTTTCATGAAAAATTTAAATGCATGAAACACGAATTAATATGTGAAAGTGATACTGATGACTAAAGTCGTTCAGACCACATTAGAAGAAGAAGAGTATAAGGCATTCAAAGAAGCTTTAAAAAAGAAAAACCTAACAATTCGACAAGGCCTAAAACTCGCTGTTTCAAACCTCCTTCAAAACGAATTCAAAATAGACGCTGACGACCCATTCTTCACTCACGATCCAGTTGGCAGAAGCAACCTACACAACCTATCAACCAAACATGACAGATACCTGTACAAGGAAGAACGCCGATGAGGCTGTTCATCGACACCACAGCATTCATAGCCCTCGAAGACGAAAACGACGAAAACCACAAAGCCGCGCTAAGCTACAGAGAAAAAATCAGGCAAGGAAAAACAGCCTTCAGAGCCCTATACACCTCAAACTACATTCTAGACGAAGTAATAACACTACTACGGTTAAGAATAAGCCACCAAGCCGCTGTAACGCTCGGAGAAACTATTAAGCAGTCAAAAGTGATAAGAATACTCAGAGTCACCGCTCCTATCGAAGAAAAAAGCTGGGAGATATTCAAGAAATACGCAGACAAGGATTTCAGCTTCACCGACTGCACAAGTTTTGTGATAATGGAGCAAGAAGCAATATCCACAGCGTTCACCTTCGACAAACACTTCCAACAATTCGGACTGCAAACAGCTCCCTAATAATAGGTTGCATAGATAATCTCGATGAAAAGAGAGAGATCAACTCAAAACCCCCCTCAACCCCATCTATATAGATAGTCTCACACACACGCACACAAACCATTGATCAAAACACCATTAAATCACCCATAAGCCTATAATAAAACACCCAAAAACCACACCAAACACAACCCAAAAAACAAAGCCTAACAAAAACAAAACCCAAAACACAAACCAGCCACCAACCCAAAAAACAAAAAATTTTCTAGCAACCCCACCAACAGACAGAATCCCTATTAAACCATTTCCGTTCTATGTTTTTCTTTTAGACTGCAAAGAAGACTTGACGCTTGCCTCGCGTTTTTTGTGGTTGCGATCTTTCTTGTCTTATTTAAGATCAATCTGGCTTCACAGTGGGGACATTGTCTAGTTTTCTGATCAGTTCTAGCCAATAGGTACAGTCCACACTTGTAGCAGACAACCACTGAATACATTCTTTATTCCTTTATACTTATTAGGGATAAGGCTTTCTTTTACCGGGTAAGGTTTTAAATATTCTGACATGCCATTCATCGTGCGCATGTAAAAAAAGGAATGTGGGATGGCGGTTAATCTATTTTGGACGGTTAAGTCTTTGCCAGTACATCAAGGCCTCTGCTTTCTTAATTTCTGATTCCAGAAGATAGTTTTGTGCATGTGCATGTGCGTATGTAAGTGGATTTGTTGTTTCATACGAAACAGGAGCAGTTAAGGAGACGCTTCTTGCGCTCTGGAATAGCCTAAACAGCTTGGATACTTTCTGTCTCACTGAACCCAATCCTTCCTTTAGTTCAAATATTTTCCAGGTCATTTCCATCACCTGCATAGATGGAATAGGGGTTTTCGCAGATAATTGTGTATCTGAAGGAGGTTCAAATACAAAACGAAAAATTTATTAAAAATCGAATGTTATTCAATATTATGAAGAACATCAAACCTAAACTAATCAGGCTGTTCAAAGAAGGTTACTGTACTCCACAGATAGGCGAATAGCCCAAACTATAGATGAGCCTTCCGCCACCATTCATTACAACATAAAGAAGCTGGAAAATGAAGGAGCAATAAAAACTTACAAAGCGGTTTTTGACTACAAGAAAATCGATGAAGGGTTCTGTGCATATGTACTCATCGCTTTGTCCCCTAGTGAATATAGTACTCCTGAAAGGATAGCGAGGGACCTAGCTAAACAAAAGGAAATTGAGAGTGTAGACGTTCTCACTGGAGATTGGGAATTGATTGTGAAGGTCAGAACAAGAGACCAAGATGAGTACTATAACTTCCTAAAGAACATTCTTTCCAGAGAAGGAGGCCTTCAGAAGAGTGTGTCCATGATTTCGTTAAAGCAGTTCAAAACAGAGTTTGTTTTATTGTGACATTCACGCATGGGACAAGCGTTGACACAAACATTCTTACAACAAGTTTAGTTTTGACAACGGAAACAGATAAATGAAGAAAAAAGGGAAGGTTAAGTCTTGTGGTTTTGCTAGCTCTTCTGCCCCTAAGCAATGAAATTGAGAAGAGAATAAAAAGCAACGGCGGAAGTTCTTCGCCATAAACAATTTTATTAGGCGAAAAGCTTTTCCTTACTGTAGGTTTAACTGCTGAAGAGGATAAATGATTGAGCGATGTCTCCCTTGTTGATCTTGCAGTCACCTATTTCAGGCAAAGAGGTTATAGAATAGAGAAAGATGTGTTTCTTGAGGGTTTTTCTGGGCTTTCAAGAAGTTTTGATTTGCTCATTCGTAAAGGCAATGAACAGCACTTGGTTTGGATCAGGGATTGGAAACGAACAGTCGGCGTCAACATGGTCATAAACATGGACATGGCTTCCGAGGATGTGGGTATCCCAAACCCAATGATGATATCAGAGAAATTTAGTGGTCACGCTAAAGCGTACGCTAACCGCCGAGGCGTTACATTGCTCACAAAACATCAGATCGCCCGAGAATGAGATGAACTAAAGGGTTTCTTGTCTTCTTTTCTCTTTTTTCAGTAACCTACTCTCCTATTAGTCTTGAAAAGAAGTTTTTGGACCAGAATATGCTATTTATCAAACTACTATGAAAAATGTTCATCGGCATTTAAGCGCGTGCAATCTTCTCTAAGAACTTAAATACAACTAGAACTTGTGCTTCAGAAAGTTTGTGTGCGTGTGTGAGAGACTATCTATATAGAGGGGGGTACCAAATGAATTCTGATGCTACTGTTAGTCAAGGTGGTGTGGTTTAAGATATCCTAAATAAAACATCTGAACAGTCAATTTACTTTTTTCGAAGTGACTTGATCCAGAAAAAGGGGGCTGTGAAGTTGTTTTGAGGTTGTTTCAAGTTCATTTGCATGTTCCGAAGTTCGTGACTACCATCCATATGTCTCGCATGTCTACTTTGTTGTCACCGCAGATGTCTGCGTCAGGGTTCCAGCGTGGGTGGTTTGGGTAGGATCCGAAGGCCTTGGCGGCTTCGTAGACATCTTTCATGTCTACTTCTCCATCGCCGTTCACGTCGCCTATCAACTTAACTTTTACTAGAGTTGGGCTGGACGAGGTGTTGTCGGCGGTGTCGGTTTCGTGGGGGACTGGAACCGCTACCGCAGTAATCGTGTAGTTGTGGCAGGGTGTTACGCCTGTGGTGTCCCATGGGAATGTTAATGTTCTATATTCACCTACTGTCAGATTCAAAATGTGTTGCGTTCCAACGATGACTTCATCGCCTATGACGGTTGTGTCGCTGTCGGCGTAGACGATAACTGTGCAGTTTTCTGGTACGTCTCCTTCGTTTGTGACTGTGACGTTGATACGGACGCTTGGAATGGGGTGTCCAACATAAGTTCTGTTGGTAGAAGGTGTAACGTCAACTACAGCTACGTCGTGCACCTCTGGTCTAAGCTGCTTAAACACTGAAACTATTTCTGGCGATGTTTGATCTGACGGATTGGCTGTCCCGGCTACTATGTCCAATAGGCCGTCGCCGTCGATGTCTGCGATTTCAATCTCCGAGACAGTGTGCTGCACCGTGCTGTTCCAAATCATGGAGCCCTGTGAGCATAAGACATAGAGCATGCCGCTTACGCCAACAACTATTTCCTTCTTTCCATCACCATTTAGGTCAACGGCTACCACCATGTTTTGAGTGTTAATTCTGCCGCTGAGAGGACTTTCCCAAATTTTGTTTCCATTAGAATCCAAAGCATACAAAGTACTTGTACTTTCGTACCAAGTCAAAAACTCAAACTCGCCGTCATTATCCAAATCAATCACGCCAACCAACAATCCATAGCCGTGTGGAATAGTTCTAAGAAGAGATCCATCCGTGGAATTGAAGATCAAAATCGCGTTATCGCTATTTCTGTAAGTCACCACTTCTTTGATACCATCGTTGTTTAAGTCTGCGAAAAAGAGGAGTGACCATGCACACCCGGGAATTCCGGTGCTCCATTTCACTGAGCCATCAGGATTGAATGCGTATAGATATCCAGTTGATGTTAGTTGGGGCCTTCCGTAGTAGGCGAAAACCTCTTCAATTCCATCTTTATTTACGTCTGCGGCAGAAGGTATCAAGTCGTCTGGCAGAGTATACTTCCACATAAGATTTCCCGTGTAATCTAAAACGTAAATATTAGCAGGTGACGCCCAATAGACATTGCTATCCCATTCGCCCACAACAATTTCCAATTTGCCATCACCATTAATGTCTGTCAAAGTCAGAGGACCATGACAAGCGAGTTCTGCGGTAGGAAAGCTCCAAATAAGGTGTCCATTGGTGCCGTTCAAGCAGTACACATGACGATCCGCTGAAGCAACAACCACCTCTTTACTTCCGTCACCTTGGAGATCACCGATTTCTATGTTATCATACCATCCTGTAGGAAACGTCCAAAGAACATCTCCCGAGGAGTTGACCGCATAAACCATTCCTGTCCATTCCGCATATACAACCTCATTTTTGCCATCGCAATTAATATCATCCACAGCCATTCCTTGAACAGTTGCAGAAGTGTTTCTGGTCCACAGCAATGAAAACGAAAACGGTTCAGTTGACGCATCGACTTTAGGTAAAGGTATTGAGAACGTTACGAAACATAGAAGACCAATAATTACCACTGAGAGTAACTTTTTCAATGTTCTTTTCTCCTTTTACCAAAGTAGAACTGAGTTTGCGTAATTGCTTTTAACATTTATGGGTGATAAAACTCTAGAAAAATGTTCTATCTGTCACATCTTAGCCACGATCAAACCTTAGTGCTTATCACCAAGAGATATGCATGGACAAGATTGTTAAATGACTAAATGTTAGATGAGTGAATTAAAAAAACCATACATTCCAGTGACTGAAAGCAAAGGAAAAGTCGTATGCCTTCTTCACTAAATCGAATGCACCGATAAGAATTCTCATTTCTGAAAACAGGCGTTTCGTATCTAAGCTTTCTCAAGCTAAAAGTTCTTTAGAAATTCGTGTAATCGGTTTTCCGCTTCTAATTTTCCTAACCAATCAACTATTCCAATTCGACACCTTTCTTCTCCACTCAAAATTGAGAGCATCTCTTTCACAATGTCTTCAACCTTTTTGTCGCTGATGTCAATCTCACAAACCTTCTCTGAACCACAAGATGTTATAGCCTCCCATAAGCAAACATCTAAGACTTCCGCAGCAAGATTTTCCCAAAGTTTCTTCCCCCCAAAACCACGACTCTCCAGGGTCTTCTTCAATTCGTCTGGGTTTCGCCGAAGAACAAAAGCCAAATAAACATCCCTTGCTGAGACAACGTCCATTGCGTAGTGCCCATCAATCACAACACATCGCTCACCAGAACTTTCCAAGATTTCTGTAACCCGTTTCGAAACCCTCTGTGTATCGGCAATCAACGTGTCTCTCGCTTTATCTACACCAACAATTAGCTTTTCTCGCTTAACAAGTTCTGCCAAGTTGATATACATAGCATCCATCTTAGAAGCTAATAGCTTAGACACAACAGTCTTTCCGACGCCGGGTGTCCCTACAACTAGAATGACCCGTTTGAACTCAGCCACCCCACTTTACAATAGAAGTTTATCCCTTCAAATATATGGTGCATGCATGCCTCCTTTTGTAATTAGAACTAAAGTTCGCGTGTAAACCTACTTAGCTAATGAAAGAGCGATTCATAAAAGATAAGAGGTCATAATAGCCATTTACAAGGAAGCAAAAAGGGGAGATGATGTGTTGAATGAGATTCGAAGGGATTACCTGCTTGATCGTTGGGTGATTGTAGCATCTGAGAGGGCTAAGCGACCCACAGATTTCCTAACCAAAGGTTCTGAGGAAATCGAGACCAAAACCGAAAACTGTCCATTCTGCCCAGGTAACGAGAAGAGGACTCCTCCAGCGTTTCTTCTATATCTCCCCAAAAATGGAGAGATAAGAAGAGAGAAAGATTATAACGATGAACGAAGAAAAGACTGGCTTGTTAGATGCATTCCAAATCTTTATCCAGCCCTCACTTCTAGAAAATCCGTTGACCTATCCAGCCACGAACTTCTCAAAAGAGTGGACGGCGTGGGGACTCATGAAGTCATAGTCGAGTCACCCCAGCACGATGAGCATCCAGACAGGGCTCCACTTAAACAGGTTGAATTAATGGTACAAGCCTATCTGGATAGGCTAGAAAGCCTCTCTAAATGGGATTATGTTTCTATCTTCAGAAACCACAGAAAAGAGGCTGGCGCCTCCCTCTCACACGCCCACAGTCAAATAATAGCCACACCTCTGATTCCCAAAACGATTTCAGATGAACTCATCGCTGTCAAAACAAGACATCACCAAACCGGTATGTGCCCCTACTGCACGATTATAGAGTTGGAACGAAACGGTCCTCGTCACATATATGAAAATCAAAACTTCATTGCGCTTGCACCATGGGCTAGTGTTTACCCTTTCGAGTTTTGGCTTCTCCCAAAAAGACATCACCAAACCTTGCTCCAACTCAAAGATCACGAGAAAAAAGATTTGGCAAAAGCATTAAAAGCATGTCTCGGTAGCCTCGCAAAAATCTTGAATGATCCACCTTATTGCTATGGTTTCCATATCGCTCCAACCAAAGGAAAACATCAGTATTTCCATTGGCATCTCGAAGCATACCCTAAGCTGACTATTCATGCAGGATTTGAAATGAACACTGGCATGTTCATCAATGTCACACCCCCAGAAATTGCTGCAGAAAACTTGAGGCTCTCAAGCAGCTTATGAAGAAACCTTCGTTTTTTCTCTCGGATGTGGCGATTATGTGCTCGCGCAATATGTTTATATCCACAAATCCATAGTTTTCAATTGAGATGACATGACAATAAAGAGACAAACGTCATTGCTTTTGGTGGCTCTTTTACTGTTGATCGCCGCCAGTGGATTATCGATTAGTCGTCAGGTTAACACAATTTCGTATCTTGAACAAGAGTATTCGGACACAGAAAAGCAAGTTTCGAATCTGATAAAAGAGTGGGAAATCCTAACTTTGGAGCGATGGATGCTTCTTAATTTGGGAACATATCCTCGAAACGCTTCTTCTCTAGGGTTGATTGTGGGTGTTGAAGCCCTCATATTTTACTCCTACAGCGTTTCACTAGAGAATTTAACGTCAAGATTTGATCTGTTGGCAGAAAGCCTCAGCGTGACTATCGCATATTTTGAACTCGTAAATCTAACAAACTTTAACAAACTCAAAGACATATGCAACAAAACTGGCTTTCCTGAACCAACAATATGGCAGAGCTATGTTATTGTCTTAAACTCAAGTAAGATAATATGTTTGGGACTGGAACAGGTTACCGATGAGGTGTTTAGCAAGTGCGTGGAGTATCTAAGTCTATCAGTTCAGGAAATCAAAGCCGATTGAACCTATACCTAAAGGCAGCGGTTTTCCTCATGGTCTTAGCATTAGTGTTATCTAACGCATTTGCTTATGCTCAGTTGGCTTTGATTCAGCAGGGGTTAGGAAAGCTTCAAGGAGATCAGTTGGAGTTGGAGAATGCCATTGATAAGTTGAAAGAAGGAAATGAGAACTCCACTGTGATGCTGGTTGCAATCTATGGGAAAACCGGACAGTTCCCACGAAGGCTTAATCAAACGCTTTCCTTAAACAATAAGACTCATATATATCACTTTTACTGGACTTCTTGCCACCCTTGCGAAGTAAAGAACGAAGAGAACTTTCAGCTAAGACTTCCTAGATGGACTATGAACGTGTCTACGGATGAATTTGAGGCTGCCCAAAACAACACTTATAAGCAAAGAGATGTAGCAGAACAAATATTCAATGTATTCGCCCTTCCAGAATCTGAGGTAACGGCCCCTCAACCAAATCGCGTATTAGTGTTAAATAACTTTGAAGGGTTCATTTTTGAGTTTCCCGGTTCCATACTTCCAGAACAGGATGGTGATGACGCCATAAACGCTGCTGTTATCTATTTAACTAAAGGCGGCATTGCTCTCACGCAAGGCTTAAACGAACAAGGCGTTCCTTCAGTCGACCAAGATAGTTCTTTGGTTCCCTCCAGTTCTGTTTTAGCGTTGGTTGTCGTAAGTGGGTTATTGGACGGTATCAACCCGTGCGCGTTCGCGGTTTTGCTTTTTTTCACAGCCTTCCTTTTCATAACAAGCCGAACCTCTTTAGAGCAGACCAAAAGAAGGCTTCTAGTAGTGGGGCTGGTCTACATTACTGGCGTGTACCTCACATATTTAATGATAGGCTTAGGCATCATTAATGCAATCGCAATAACTCCCATTCCTCATTTAGTTGGGAAACTAGGCGCCTTACTCGTGATATTACTGGGAGCCATCAATCTTAAGGACTATTTTTGGCCTGACCGAGGACCTACCCTGAAAATGTCAATCTCTCAATGGAGAATTGCTAGAGAGTGGATGCGCAAGGCCACTGTTCCTTCCTCGTTTGTCGCTGGGTTATTGGTTAGCCTTTTTGAGTTTCCGTGTACAGGGGGGATTTATGTCGCTGTTTTAGGGATGTTATCCAGTCAAACAACGTTTACACAGGGTTTCGTGTATCTCCTTATTTACAATGTGGCATTTGTCCTTCCGTTGATAGTCCTTCTTGTCTTTGTTTCGCGCAGAAAAGTCATGGGATTCTCGCTGGAAAAGTGGCAACAGCAACATGGTAAGCGCATGAGATTACTATTGGGTTTAGTGATGGTGAGCCTAGGGGTATTCTTGCTGTTTTTCGGCTTCGTTTAAACCGTTTCTTCTGATGGAAGAATTTGTTAAATCAGTGGATTCTGTTTCCAGAGGGGCATGAAAAGATCGGTTTCACAGTTTTCAGAGTTCGCGACTTAGAAAAAAATTAAAACAATTTATACAGAATTAACAAGTTGAGGTGTGAAGATGGGATTGATTCCGGAAGAACAAAGGCAGCGTTTAAAAGAAGAGTTTGAGAGAAGCCTAAAGGACGATGTGAAAATTTTGGTATTCGCGCAAGAGAATGAATGTCCCTTCTGCAAACAGACTCGAGAGCTTGTGGAAGAGGTTGCCAGCGTTTCGAACAAGATTAAGGTAGAAGTTTATGACTTCGTAAAAAATAGTGACTGGGCTAGGGAATATCAAGTAGACAAAGTGCCAGCGATTATAGTCCTTGGAAAAAAGGATTATGGCATACGATTCTACGGTTTACCATGCGGCTACGAATTTAGGTCCTTCACGGAGAGCATAATAAATGTTTCTAAAGGAGCTACCAATCTTTCCGAAGAGACGAAGAAGAGGATCGAATCCATTAAAATTCCTGTGCACATTCAAGTCTTTGTTACGTTAACATGTCCACACTGCCCAATCGTAACCGGGTTAGCACACAAATTAGCGATGGAGAGCGATCTTATAAGAGCGGATATGATCGATGTGAGTGAGTTTCCTCATTTGGGACACAAGTATAGTGTTATGGGTGTACCGAAAACTGTTATTAACGAAAAAACGGAGTTTGTGGGCGCTCTTCCAGAAGAGCTCTTTGTACAGCAGGTGATGCTTGCTCAAAGGTCATCCAGCATGTAGGTTTAAGTGTGCATGTAAGGAAGGAAGGCGAATTTGGCTATGGTGGTTATTAATTCGAGGGCTAAACGTATCGGAGATTTCAGGATAGTTGTGGATGACGGAAGAACACATAGCGTTTGTCTCGATTTGCCTCGGGAGATGGGCACGGATATGGGTCCAACCGCTCTCGAACTAGCAGTTATGGGTTTCTCAGGATGCGTAGCAACCATATTTCTTCTTATGGTCAAGAAAATGCGAGTTTCTATAAGCGACTTAGATGTCAAGATTAAGGCGGAAAAATCCGACGACGCCCGCACAGTGACTAAAGCAGACGTTGAAATTATCGTTAAGACTGGCGAGAGCGAGGAGAAGATAAACAGAGTCTGGGAGAAAACAAGGAAAAACTGCCCCGTCGGCATCCTATTCGAACAAGCAGGCGTTCAAGTGGACTATAAGCTCAAAATTGTGAAAGGATAGACAACTTTTAATTACAATATTTCCGCTTAAGTGAGAAGACTGAATACAGAGAGGTGAAAAACATGACTAAGAAGGGTGAAGTATACGTTTGTGAAATATGTGGAAACAAGGTGAAAATCTTAGAATCAGGCGCTGGAACCCTAGTTTGCTGCGGACAAGACATGACCCTAGTACAATGACCCTTCAGGGCACTGTGAGCCACAAATAACACAGAAAAACTGGTCGAGGAATTTCAAAGAGTGGCAGTACTGATTCTTCAACACTCTATGAGGTGAAATGTTGAAGCGGTTTTGGAGAAAACACAGAGAGTGAAGGCTTAGGCGTATCTGTAGTTTCTTCAGAACGCTCAAGCAGAAAGGCTGACGCCTTTGAGGCATCCGAGACAAGTTTTGCTGTTTCCTCTAGAAAGTTGGCGAGTTCCATTCCATAAGGAGTCAATTCGTAGGTTTTCGGCTTTTTTCGAGTAAAAACAAGTCGTTTCTTCCTTAGCCTTCGTAGATATTTGTATGTTCTTCGGAGGTTTATACCAACTTTCTTGGAAAGGTCTCGGACAGATATGCCAACTTCTGGAATTGTTTCGTAGACTTTTTTCTCTGTTGGTGAAAACGCCTTCTTCGGCACTCTCTTGGTTCTAAAGTAAAATACATAATCTGGGGTTTTGCTCTTTGTTACCAGCCCATTTTCTGTAAGCCTTTTTAGAGACCTCGACAAACTTTTTTGAGTCACTGATTCAACAAGGCCTGCATAGGATTTTGGTCCACCCTTTAGCTTCTTCAATACTATCTCTTCGTGGCAATGGGAATTGGAAGGCAGCGGATTCTCAACACTAAACCTGTTTAATATACTGAGAAATTTTTGACCATACAGTGTCAATTCGTGTTTGTGGCCGTCTTTTTTGACGAGACCTGTCTTTACCAGTGGCTCAACGTATGCGCTGTTGATGGTTTGCTGACTGTGATAGTATCCTTTATTTTTCAAGTATTCTTGTAATCCCTTTGTGCTATAGGGACGTGCAGAAAGTGCCTCCATAACCTTTTGTCGTCTATCATTTTTCACAGCATTGAGTAGATCATGTGCGTGATCGTCTAGGGATAACATTCCATTCATTTGCAGAAAATCATTTTTCGTTCTCCATATTTCACATCGTTCGATGCAAATCATGGGAGAAATAGGCTCGCAGTATCGACAAATGCTGTCAGCTTGTTTGAGAATTTCGACCAATTCTGTGCTATTGGTTACTATTTTGGATAGCCATTGACGGGAGTTTATTTCAAGAACCATCCTTGAGGTCTCCTAGGATGACGTATGTCATAAAGAAGTCATGAGGGATCATCATTTTTGGACTAACTGAAGGAGAGAAAGGAGAAAGGAAGAAAAACGTGTGCTTCACCCTCTCTAAGCCTTTTTTATGACATACGTCATGTGTATATGACATACGTCATGCTTAAATATGTTTCGATACAATACTACAGTCTGTGAGGAAAAGCATGTTACTCCCATGCGAAGTCGCGGTAAAGTCGCTGATTCCAGCCCTACGATCCGCCATAGCAAGAGAACTAATACAGTCGTGTGGACTGAAGCAAAACAATGTGGCAAGTCTCTTAGGTGTCACCCAAACAGCCGTGAGCAAATACACTCGACACATCAGAGGAGTAGTCCTCAAAGTTGAAGACGTAGAAGAGATTCAGCCAACGCTCAAGGAAATAGTTGTCTCATTGGCTAATGGTCGTATGTCGAAGTACGAACTTGTGGCAAAACTCTGCGTAGCCTGCGAGATCATCAGAAGAAAAGGATTGATGTGCGAGTTATGTAAGCGCTCAGACCCATCAATTGATACCCGACAATGCCTCATCTGTCATTCAGATATTATTTAAAGCAGAAAATGTTTAATGCGCCCACAACCACTTGGGAAGAAGAGGAAAATGAGAACTATGATGGTTCCAGGCGAAAACAACAGGCATAAGGTTCTCGTGTATGCGATAAGCACATGTGCGTGGTGTAAGCGAGCGAAGAAATTTCTAAAGGATAATAACATTGAATTCGAGTATGTTGATGTCGACTTATGCGCAAACGAAGACCGAGAAAAAATCAGAGATAATATTCTAAACCGTGGAGGAAGCCTTAGCTATCCTACAATAATTGTGGACAATAGAATTTTGATAACTGGTTTTCAAGAAGATAAGATAAAAGAGGCCTTAGAGATTTGACAACTTTGGAAAAAGTGCGACGAAGAGCAGAAAGCGAGGCAAAGAGCCATGGCTACTACCTGAATCCTGATCGTGATTTTCTAAAAAGTCTTCTTGAGGGGATTAAGCAAAACGAAGATCGATACGGCTATCCTTCATGTCCGTGTAGACTTGCTTCTGGAAAGTTTGAGTTTGATAAAGATATAATATGCCCGTGCGACTATCGAGAACCAGACCTAGAAGAGTATGGACATTGTTACTGCGCGCTCTATGTTGGAAAGGGTGTGTTCGAAGGCAAAACTACCATAGCCTCAATCCCGGAGCGTAGACCCCTCGAAAAACAAACCAAAACTTTCACAGTGTCTAGCGAGGCTATCGCTGAAAAACAACCTGAAGCGACTACTATGGCTACCGAAAGACCTTCTGGAACTAAGATGAAGATGTGGTACTGCAAACAGTGTGGCTATGTTTGCTTTCGCGAAGAACCACCCCTTGTGTGTCCTATATGTAAAGCAAAAAGAGAGATGTTTGCTAGAATAGCCATAAGTACAAACATACATGGATAACGCTATTCAGGATAAGAAAGGTTTAATAGCCGTCAAAATTTCATCCAACAAAGGCGAAAATCATGGTCAAAATACTGATTGACTATGCCAAATGCGTTGGAGAAGACATGGATAAAATCTGCGTGGAGATATGTCCTTTTTCAATTTTTCGCAATGAGAAGTCAGCAAAAGTTGAAGTTGTGAATGAAGAGAGCTGTATTATGTGCAGAATATGTCAAGTCAATTGTCCTTGCCAAGCCATAGAGATTTTGACCTAACCCTCTACAAGGTTTTTAGTAATTCTCCTTTGCTGTTCCTTACTTCAACGATTAAGGGAGTGTTTGTTGTTCTTGTGGCGCATTTTATACACGGGTCGTAAGCCCGTATCACCATCTCTATCCTGTTCAAGAGTCCCGGCTTAATTTCGCCGTGATATATGAATTCCATTGCTGCATCCTTCACATTGAGGTTTATAGCCGCGTTGTTCACTTGGGTCGGTATAATCAGCTTCATGCTTTTCAACTGTCCGTTTCTGGTTAAGGCGTACTCGTGGGCAAGTGTTCCTCTCGGAGCCTCAACAACTCCGATGCCTCTGCCTCCTTTAGGCTTAACTTTAACCCTTGTGTCTGTGCGTGTTAAGCTCTCGTCCTCTAAAATTTCTTTCGCTCTCTCGCATGCGTACATTAGGTCTATGAGGCGGGCGTAGTCGAAAAGCAGAGTAGCGTGTGCTGGGCTTCCGAATTTTCTCTTAAACTCCCTCAACTCCTGATTAGCAAGTTCAGCTGTCGTCCGCTTGTTCACGTTCATTCTCGCTGTCGGACCGACTTGAACTATCCCCTTCGGCCAACCCAACGCTTTCAGGTAGGCAAATTTTGCGTAGGTCCATTCGTAGGTTTTTTCTTCAAGATGATCCATATAATCTTGCGCAGTAAATTCTGATAGGGTTTCGCCCTCGGGGTTTATGATGTGGATTTTGCCGTCGTGGAATTCTAGTGCGTCGTCTTTGGTTAACGCCATGTAATAGGTTTTGTAGTCTCCGGCTTTCTTGAATTCCTCCCAGTTTTTGTCGAAGAGCTCCTTTCCGAGAGCAAGAGCCTCCCTGGTGATTGTACAAGCGTTTTCTGATTCCTTGAGCAGTTCTTCTCGTTCCCTTTCTTTGAGCGGGTTGATTAAGCCGCCGGGTATCGTGGAAATGATGTGGACTTCGCGCTTACCGATAACGTCTAAGATGTGGGCTCCGAAGCTTCTCAACGCTATGGCTTTTTTGCCTATGTCTGGTTTCTCTTGCATGATTTGGAAGATGTTTCTTTTTGAGGGGTCTTCTTCTGGGGGAAACCAGAAGTCGGGGAGGGTTAAGAAAAAGAAGACTAGAGAGTGATTGTTGATTATTTGTCCCATGAGTAGGAGTTCTCGGAGTTTTTTGGCGGTTTCTGTTATCTCTGTTCCGTATATACTTTCTATGGCTTTGAGGGAGGCGATTACGTGGGCGGTTGAGCATACACCGCATATTCTTGAGATTATGAAGGGAAGCCTGTCCGCTTCCATTCCTCTTAGGAAGTAGTCGAAGCCTCGGATTTCTGTGGCGTAGAAGTGGGCGTCTGAGACGTTTCCAAACTCGTCAAGCAAGATAGTGACTTTTCCGTGTCCCTCAATCCTCGTTGTCGGCGAGATGGTTATTTCCCTTCTGTTGCTCAAATGACTCTCTCCCTCGCCTTGAAGCGTTCAAACCTTGAGAAGGTGAAGGTGTGGAAGATGAATGGGTTGCGGTAAAGTTCCTCCTTTACAGTTTCCTCGGGAATACTGGTTCTCTTTGATATCACTCTGACCAAGAAAGCGTAGATGTCTCTTGATCTGTACATCAGTGAGTCGGAGGGTCCTCTGCATCCGAAGCATGTGAAACCAGCTCTTGGGCACGGTGCTCCACAACCTTCACGGGTGAGGGAGCCTAAGCAGACGAAGCCTTGGCTTACCAGGCATGTTTCTGGGTCTGTTTCTTTCTCGTATATTCCGTAGAGGTGGTCGAGTTTTGCTGGGATTATTTTTCTATGGCATTCTGTGCAGACCACGCTTTGATGGCGGATGGGTGTTTTTCCGCTTGCTATAGTTTTTAGTGTGTGGACTATGAGGAGGGGCATGGGTGGGCATCCTGGGATGTAGTAGTCGATGTCGACGAAGTTGCATATCGGGTACATCAGGTCTTTCAGTTCTGGGAGCCTGCTTGTGTGGAGGAAACCGTATTTTTTCTCTAGGAGTTTTTTGATGGAGGGTATGTTGCCTAGGCTGGTTATTCCGCCGTGGGTTGCGCACATTCCTAAGGCGACGATGATTCGGGATTTGGCTCTGATCTCTCTGATGAGTTCTTCGTCGTTTTCTGTTCTGACTCCGCCCTCAACTATTGTTAGGTCTACTGTTGGAATTTCCTTTAAGTCCACGAATGTGGGGGAGTAGACTATTTCGAAGTCTCCTGAGAGAATTTCTAAGAGAGCGTCGCCGGCGTTTAGAAGGGAGGATACGCATCCAGCGCAGCACGTTAATGAGATTATGTTAACCTTCACGAGTTTTGCCACTCTCAACTCTTTAGTAAAGTCATGGTTTGTTTATGAATTATGTGGAGTTTTTGTGTGTGTGAATTTTTTGTTTTTGAGTGTGTGGGTTGGTTGTTTGTTTTTGGGTTTTGTTTTTGGTTTTGTTGTTGTTTTGGGTTTTGTTTGGTGTGGTTTTTGGGTGATTTAACAGTGACTTAATAGTGGCTTGTTGGGTGTTTTTAAGCTGATATATTGGGTCTTGCTCCAAAAGATATTCATGCTCATCTGACAATTGGAGTAAGCGCTTACGAAAGGATGGTTGAGATGGAAGAGCTCAGGGCGCACAGTTTTTAGGGTGAACAGACATTTCTTAAAGCTTAACGGAGCATCGCAGGTGAATCTAAACAAGTTAAAGCCAGAAGAAAAAGTGAATCTGTCGATAAACATGACCGACGTGTGTGTGCAGATATGCGCTGATGGCATCAGGGATCAGAATGGAAATATTAAAGAGGCTCAGTTGATGGAAGAGGTTAGAGCGAGAATCATGCGCCAGAAACGACGTCATCATGAGGTTTAGAAACTGAACAAGTTTGAAGACTTTGTCAGAAGGATTGTCGATAATTTTAATGCCGTGGGAATTGACTATATGTTTACGGGTGCTTTGGCTGCGAGTTATTATGGCACGCCTCGAACCACTATAGATGTTGATGTTGTGGTTAAGGTTTCTGAGAAAGAATTAGAAACTAATCTGATAGCACCGTTGAGAACGGCTGGAATACAAGTTGACGAGCGAAAAATCAGAGAAGCGTTCAAGTCAGGCTACAGAATAATAACCTTTAGAGACAAGAGGTCGCCTTTCACCCTCGACATCATACTGTCTGATAAGAAACTTAGGAAACAGTCAGGGACCATTCTTGGGCTGTCGACTTTTTATCAGGTTCCTGAGGACCTTATTTTGGCAAAGTTGCGTATGATAAAGGCAACGGTTCCTAGGGAGAGAGCTCAAAAGGATAAAGAGGATGTTAAGGCTATATTGAGGGAGAGTAAAGTTAACGTAGATGCCCTAAAGAGACATGCACGAAAAGAAAACACGCTAAACATACTTGAAGAACTAGAAGAGGATGATTCCCATGAGCATTGAAGCCCTAAAAGAGGAGTTGAAAGAGTTAAGACTTCTCTACAAGAAGCTCGTTGAAAAACTGATACTAGTCGAAGAACCGACGCTAGAAGAGAGAAAAGCCATAGAAGAAAAAGACGAACTAGCCGATGAAAGAGAGCTAATGAAGGCTATATCGGCTTAATTGAATAAGAAGTTTACATGCGTTGAATGTGATTCTATAGCTCTAAGGTCTCGATTTTTTCTTGCTTGAAGTCAAGGCTTCAGCTATTCTTTCGGGAAGGGTATCTAGCTTTTCGTTCATTCCAGTCAGTTTCTCGTCCATTCTCTTGGCATAGTCTCCGAAAACGCCAAACCTTTGGGCTACGGTGCCGAACTTCTCGTCTATCCCCTTTAGGGCGGATGCGACTGTTTGGATAGCATTGCCTACAAACGCTGGGAGCTTGACAACTTCTTCTCTGCCCTTGGTTAGCTGTTCAAGGGTTAAGAATTGAAGATATCTGTCTATGGACGGAATCGGGATCTTACCATCATAGGGTTCCTTTTTAACGTCTTCAACCACTGCACCTTCTGGTCTTTCGCTTTTGATGACTTCGTAGAATTTGTTGATCTTATGTTCCTCGTCGGTTAAGAGTAGCTCAACCTTATTTTTGTCAAGGTTTCTGGCATAAATCCTTTCAATGCCGTTTTCTAAAGCTTTTTCTAGCAGGAATATTCTGTAGCCGACTTGTTGAACTGTCTTTCCTTCGATTAAGATTCTCGCTGAAGCCACTGGTCAATTCCTCATTCTATGTGTGGATTCTTAAGATGTGTGATTCAATTGAATAATGTACTTGCTCAGATAAATCTTATGGGCATCATTAGGACGTGTGACTCAGCTTCCATGCTTCCAATAGCCCGAAAAAGTAGATCAAGTAGGATTCCTATTGTAAATAGCATAGAAAAGGGAGATGGGGTTCTGGATTATATTAAAATGGCTATTTTCTCTTTTTCTCCAGCAGGTTTTCGAAGGCTTCTTCGTGTTGTATCTCTTCTGACAGTATGTGCTGTATTAGGTGGAAGGTTCTTACATCCTTTTCATAGCAAGCAGATACCTTCTTGAGAAGCTTATTGTATACATCGATTGCGCATCCTTCTGCCTCAGCAACTGCGTTGAGTACACCTTCAAGGTCCCTTTCATTCTTTGGAAACACAACTTTCTTGCAGTTCGCTATCTTCTGCAAATCTTCAATGTCTCTTTCTGGTTCTCCACCCAATTCATAGATTCTGTCAGCCAGTTCCGACAAGTGCTCAAACTCTTCTTTCGCGATTTTTTCGAGTTCACTGGCTATCGTTGGGTAATCTGGTCCCTCAATGAAGTCTGCCGCCCACGAGTAGTAGAAGAAGGCTATCCATTCATCAGCGTAGGCACTGTTCAGGTCTCTTAGTAACGCTTTGATGTCAACTTTCACTATTTCTCTTCCTTTTTTCCCCATAACAAACACCTCCATTTAGTTCTGGTTGGTATGAATAAAAAACTTTCTAACTCACAGGCAAACAAGCAAAGAAAAATGGGGATTGGTGTGTTGTTAAGCCGACGGCCAACCTAAGGTTTTTTATGTATCTGGATGTTGCCGTTGAGCAGTATGCCACCGGCTGAGTAGCCGTTGCTCAGTGTTATTTTGAAAATGTCGTTTTTGCCTGGTTCTCCGTTGTCCTCAACGTATGCTTTGAATGTGAATCCGCTGACGCCGTTGATCGTGCATTCCCCTGTGAAAGTTGCCTTTGTTTTGTCTGATGAGACGACTAGGCTGGTCATGTTATGGCTGTGCACTATCATCTTGGTTGTGTGGTCCACATACTGGAGTTCTCCGTTTGGTGCTGAATCTCCTTCTTGGTACATTATGTTGAAGCCGAAGCTGGCCTTTCCCGTTTTGAAGCATGGTAGCGGTATTACAATCTGACCTCCCCCAGTTACTTTGCCAGGCGTCAACCTAGTTTGTACGGTCAAGTCGTAGAGAACGGGGGAGACTTCACCTGTAAAAATCTGCAGTGTGGTTTCGATTTGTAGGTATCTTCCGTTTGGGGTTGTGCTTAATGGAATTCCATTTGCTGCAGTTTCCCAAGTTGACCAAGTAATGTTATCGTTTGAACTTCTCACTTTGACCGTGATGGACGTGCCCTCAGGTTCATACGAAGTCCAGGAGATCGTTCCCCATGGCGTGTCTGCTGCTTCACTGTCAAAAACAACAGTCCATGTCCCTATTTTCGTGGTTATGGTTCTTGATACTATTCCGGTGAAATCGCTGTAGGTGTAATGCCCGCCGCTACCAACTATCCTTTTAGATAGTTCAATCGTATTTGTAGCAGGGTCTATCCTATGAATGTATTCGTCACCCAGATTGCATACCCAAACTTTACCAGCCGCGTCAACTCCCACCCCTGCTGGCTCATTTCCGACAGGTATAATCGCTTCAAGATTTCCATCATTATCATATCGATTAACTGTACCATAGCCACTCACTGCAACCCACACATCATTATCGCTTGTGCATACTACTCCTCTTGCGCAATATGTCTCCCACTTCCATTGTGTCCATTCTATTGTGGGTGTCGGGGTTGAGATGTCCACTTTGGAGAGACAACTCCAGCTCCATCCAGCAGCAAAGAGATGACCAATGTAATCCAGACCAAGTCCGTAGACGAAATGGCCCATATACAATTGAGTTATGGTGGGGGGATCTGTTGAAGGATCCAATCTCAGTATATCTCCGTATTCCTGTCCAGAAGACCAAAGAATGCCATTGCCGTCCATCACGGCACCATAGGCATGGTGATACCAAGGAGACACATCAATTGTCTTGAGGATTGCCCCTGTAGCTCCATCGATATAATAGAACAGCATAGATCCCCAACATCCAACCCAGACATTATTGTACATGTCGATAGCAATAGACCTTGGACCAGGATATCCCCAATCGTGAGTATATGGTCCAGGATAGGTTCCAGGAACGTAAGTGCCTTCAAATCCTGGAATTACTACAACTTCCCAAAGGACACATTCATCTTGGCCCCACGGGAGGATTTCAGCGCCTGTAATATCCCCGTCTCCATTAGTATCTTGCGAAGTTTCGATAATGCCGTTTCCATTTCTGTCTATGTACTGACCCGCCTCATAAAGCCCGATCTTTACGACAGTCCCGGCGTATCTGTTGCCTACCCAGCAGTTGCCCTGAAGATCTACTGTTGTCCTAGAGGGTTCTCCATCGAACCCTTCAGGACCAGTGCGATAACGTGCAAGTTCTCTTCCTGTTATTGAATCCACCTTGGAGACAGTGTCGTCTTCATTTGGAATCCAGAGGAAAGGCAAAGTCGTGACTTCTTTAGAGAGTTGCAGTTGGTCATGAACTGTTTCATGTTCAACGCCGACAAGGATTCCTTCATCGAAATCTGCGTCCAACGTATAGGTTCTGCTTGAAACAAGAGCGTTCACTCCGCTTATCAACATAGCAGCCATAGATAGTATTAGAATGGCAAACAAGGCTAATGTAGCTATCTTCCTTTCCATACTCCTTTCTCCAATTTTTGTTTTCAAGTACGCAGAAGTTATGTTTCTGCGCAAAACTTATCGTTTGTGCGGTTTTTCCTTATAATTTTTTTCCTAGAAAAATAATATAGAAGAATATTCTATTTTTCCGAAAGGCTTCTAGCTTACACGCACGATACGCATAGCCGATGATTTTGTAAGAATTGCCGAGTTATCTAGGGGGTCTGATGAATGACTTTTCTTCATTTGAGCCTTTTGTTTACTTCATCCCAGTTAACAATGCTCCAAAACGCATCAACAAACTTGGCTCTCTCGTTCTTGTAATCCAGATAGTATGCGTGTTCCCAGACGTCGAGAACCATCAGAATCCTGAACATAGGATAAACATTCGTGTTGTGCTTTTCTATCTGCATTATTATCGGTCTGTTAGTTTGCCTGCAGAAAGACAGCGTTGCCCAACCAGAGCCTTCTACACTCACAGCCGCCTGAGTGAATTCCTTCTTGAATCTTTCAAAACTCCCAAACTCCTTCTCGATAGCGCCACCTAAAACTCCGCCCGGCTTTCCACCGCCTTTACCAGCTGGTGCCAAATTGGGCCAGAACAACGAGTGCAGTATATGACCGCCTATGTTGAAGGAGAGTTCCTTTAAAGTGGATTTAACGTCCAAGTCTGTGCCATCTTTTCGTGCTTTCTCGAGTTTTTGGAATATCGTGTTCGCACCGTTAACGTATCCCTGATGATGTTTCTGATGGTGTATCCTTAATTGCTCTTCAGAAATGTGTGGCTCTAAGTCTCGGTATCCGTAGGGCAATTCTGGTAAGATGTAAAACTTGCTTTTTTCCATTTTCATCCCCCCAAACGCTGTTATAGACTGTTTTGCATTTTAACGCTTTTGATGCCTCTATTCTTCTTCAACGGTTATCGCTTCAGTGGGGCACGAAGTCACACAAGCCATGCAGAGGATACAGTCGTCTGGTCTGACGGGCACGGACTTCTTTGTGTCCGGATACTCGGGCAAGTCTTGGAGTTCGAAGACGCTTACGGGACAAACCTCCACGCACACTCCGTCTCCGTTGCATTTGTTCCAGTCAACATTAACCTTTGGCATTCTTATCCAACCTCAAATTGTTCCTCAATCAAGACGTAAGAGATTTTAATACTTTACGTCTCCACTAGACTTATAACAGTGTTATAAAACATCTTTATATCCACAGTTTAAAGAAAATCAAAACAGAAGTGACAAACCATGTCTAAAAAAGGAAAGAAGAAATTAGCGATGATAGTCCACAGCGGCACCTTAGACCGCCTCTACTGCGCCTTTATACTCGGTTCCACAGCAACAGCCATGAACACGGAAGTTCACCTCTACTTCACCTTCTGGGGTCTTAATGTGCTCGTTAAAGGAGGCTTAGAAAAGGCAGGATTACCCGCCACCTACAAACACTTCGAAGGGGAACTGAAAAAGAAGTTGGGAGCAATGAAGTATCCTACGCCTTATGAGTTGCTCAAGAGAATGAAGGCGTCTGGGTTGTTGAAAATCTACGCTTGCAGTCCCACGATGGCGATGTTCGATGTGAAGAAGGAAGACCTGATTCCAGAGGTAGACGAAATCGCCGGTGCAGCAGCTTTCCTCGAGGTTGCCTCAGACGCAGACATAACCCTTCTCGTTTAGCTTCTCCTCTTTCTTCTCTTTTTTTTTGTGAAGCAACAACCGTCTATCTTGTTACCTTCACCTCGATCTTCTTCCAGTCCTTCTTTATTCCACGCAGAGACGTCACCGCTCCCACAACGGTTCCACCTAATATCTTTATGACAAACTCGTTCAAATTGATCTCTTCTCCGTCAACGAGAAGCTTCACATTCATGAGCATCACCTCAAAACATCATGTTGTTAGAAAGGTAAAGACTTTGTGTAACTATCTTGTCTTAGGGTGTCGTAAAGCATAAATATGACATAAGTCATATTGTATCTTTCGGACCACATGCCCAAATAACGGGCTATCCAACTGATACATAAATTGGGGGTTAGACATGCCGAAGTTGCCCAAACTGCTTATACTCTACTACAGCCAAACAGGAAACACCCAGAAGATGGCTAAGGCAGTTGAAGAAGGAGCAAAATCCGTAACAGGAGTAAATGTGGAACTGAAGTACTTTGCTAGACCAGAAGAGTTGGAAAAAACGGATGGCATAATTTTTGGAATGCCCACTTATCACCACGACATAAGCATGGACATGAAGAAACTCTTGGAAGAGTTGGCGGTCAAGAGAATCGATCTAAAAGGTAAGGTGGGGGCATCCTTTGGTTCCTATGGCTGGAGTGGAGAGGCTCCTCGCATGATGTTGGAGGTTATGAAGAACAAGTTTGAGATGAAAACCGTTGAGCCCCATCTGCTGATAAAATACTCTCCAGACGAAAAGGGCTTGGAAGAATGCCGAAAACTGGGAAAAACCGTTGCCGAAAGGATTATTGGAGTTCCATGACCGAAGTAGCCATTGTGAGGGGAACAACTCCTCAAGACATGACCGTTAAAGCCCTACAGATGGTAAAAGCAGATGAGGTTCTCTCTAAGCAAAAGCCTCTTTTGATAAAGCCAAACTACATAAACGCAAGCCACCCATCAACAGGAATCACAACCGACAGCAGAATCATCGAAGGCGCAGTCAAATTCCTGAGACAACACAACCTCAAAGAAGTCATTATCGGTGAGGGAAGTGGATTCGCAGACACCCTCGAAGCCTTCAAAGTGGCTGGCGTCGACACTGTTGCAGAAAGATGGCAAGCAAAAATGGTTGACCTCAACAAAGACGAATTCATCGAGGTCGTTCCCAAAAATCCCCTAGCCCTGAGGAGGGTGCAGATAGCTAAAACCGCTCTGGAAAGCACGATCATCAGCGTTCCAAAACTCAAGCCTCACAGACTGGCTGGTGTGACGTTGAGTTTAAAAAACATGATGGGAGCAGTGAAATCGAAGGGAACAATACACAACCATTTGAGCCAAAAGATCGTCGATCTAGTTTCGATCATAAAACCAAGCGTGGCAGTTGTAGATGGGATAATCGCTGGCGAAGGACATGAGACGAGTGGAAACCCTGTGGAAATGAATCTGGTTATCGCGGGAACAGACTCAGTTGCAGTAGACGCCGTTGGCGCGGCTGTGATGTGCATACCTCCAGAAAGCGTGAAACACTTATGCTTAGCAGAGGAGACTGGGCTTGGGACATGCCGTCTAGAACGCATAGAGATATTAGGCGAACCTCTGGAGAGGGTGAAAAAGAAGTTTAGAACATCCTCGCTATCTAAATTCCTTGTTCATCTGGGCTAAGCATGCAGTTTAAACCTTACGTGTTTACTTCAGATACTCTGGTTCCGCATAGCGGTCAACCTTTTTTTTGATGAAACTAGCGAATATGCGCACAAGAAAACACCCGAAATAATTATTATGAGCGCCCCAACGATAAACGCAATCGATTGGTTGAGTTTAGTTACGCGTACGTATGCATAGATGTGATACCGATAATCTTCGCTTGTGGCCTGATTTCCGATGTTGTCAAAGGCGATAATTCTGTATTCTACCCAAGTGCAGTCTTCATGTCCAGGGATTGTTGTTTGATAGGTGTTTGTGGTGATTTTAGTCATTGTTAGAGATGTCCAAGTTGTTCCGTTATTGATGCTATACCGTAAAGTCACGTTCTTCACTCCCATCCCGAGGTCTGTGACGTTAACCGTAACCGTTACATTTTGAAACGCCAGAACGTTTTCAGGCGGCTCTTGTAATGGAGCGCCTATTTCAGGTGGAACGTCGTCGACGAAGTAAGGTGTCAGTGTGTGATTCATGTTCATAACCATGGTTATGGGATTTTCGACTCCTTTTTTACCATCAAGCAACCAATAATCAAATGAGAAGCCAGGATCAGGAAGAGCAGTCACGTTTAATGTGGCGCCAGCAACGTGACTACGGGTTCCCGCAGAAGGGTCTGTTGTTCCTGATGGTCGTTCAACAGAGTGAATCGATAGATAGTAGAGTACGGGGTTAAAAACAGCCCGCAACGAACAGTTACTGTGTATGAGAATTTCAATTAGATTGTCGGATCCAACATTTGTTCCGTTGAGTTGCCAGTAAGCGAATTCGTAACCCGTGTAGGGGATTGAAGTAACCGAAACTGCTGTTCCGTTAGCATGGGTATACTTTCCCGGTGATGGGGCGGTTGTCCCACCCTCTGTAATGGTGATGGTTAATTCATATGTTATAAGTGTGAAAACAGCGTGTAGGGTGTGATTCTTATCCATTTGAACGGTTATCGGATTCTCCTTTCTTTGTTCTCCATCCAGTAGCCAATGATCAAACGAGTAACTCAAACTTGGAATAGCCGTTACAATGACTGAGGACCCCACAGTATAGTTACGAGTTCCAGGAGTTGGGTTCGTGTTTCCTCCAGCTGTGGATGTGATTATGAGCGTATATTTGCGTAGAGCAAAAACTGCCAACACCGTGTGATTCGCATCCATAATGATGTCGATGGGGTTCTTTGAGCCTATGTTACTGCCGTCACGTTCCCAGTGATCGAAAACATAACTTGCATCTGGTATGGCCGTTACAGAAACTACTGTGCCGTTCGCATGGGTGTAGTTGCCTGGTTTGGGATTGGTGGTTCCACCAGCGGTGGTTGTTATTGTTAGATTGTGTGTGAGCAGTTTGAAGATCGCTTGCAGCGTGTGATTTGAGTTCATCAGAACTTTAATTGGGTTGATAGTGCCAGCATTCTTTCCATCAAGCTTCCAATGATCGAAGAGGTTGTTAGTATCTGGAATCGCTAAGACTTCAACTTGAGTTCCAGCCGAGTAGCTGTATTTGCCAGGCAGTGGCTTTGTGGTGCCTCCCGAAGTTGTAGTTATCGTGAGCGTATACATGCACGCACGCAACTCATAGTATCCGTCTTCCTTGGTCACGTTGGGTATGATGCTACCTTTTGTGTCAAGCAGATAGGTGAGTGGATTGTTGATGCTCAGAGCGCAGGACAATTTCTCGTTTTTGGAGGGAATCGCCGTAACGATGAATTCCAATATGCACAGTTTTCCGCTGCCGCTGAAGGGAGTCTGATCTGGTGGAAGAGGAATCAGAATCGCCCCAACTTGGATTGAGCCGTTGCCAGGACCCACGTGATTATAGGCGCAGTCTGGTGGGGTGGGAGCGGTAAACGTTTTGTTTCCATAGAACACGTACTCGTGATCCCATACGGGTTCGAACCATTGGGTTACGTTTATGATGCTGTCGTTGTAATACATTTTCATCTGCCAAGCGACAAGGTCTGCGACTTTGTCCACCCTCAACGTTACATTGAATTTGTAGCCGATTGAGACGGTGCATGAATCGAATATGTAATTTGGTGGGTCTGAATAGATTCTTGTATCAGATGGAGAACACTCGATAACTATCGACATCAGACTGAATACTACTATTACAAGAAAAGCAAGTCCAAAGACTACATGTATTCTCAAATCTTGATTCTCTCTTTCTCCTCAACTATGATTTTGAAAGGTATAGGCGATTCTTAAAGGTTTATGAAATTAGCTTCTATAGCATGCAACCACAAGGGTTAACGAATAAATGCTTTAATATGCGTCGACAGAGATAGAAATTCAACAGTTCTAGGCGTCTGTTTGGCACATTGGTGCTCCGGCCTAGATAGGTTGTCGTTTAAATTTCCCGTTTGGGAAGTTTCGTCCTTCTGTTGTCTTGTTGCCTTCTCTTGGTCAGCGGGTTTGACAGTCATCTAGTTGGTACTAGGCTTGGAGTAGAAAAGGTGGGTTATGTTTGTTTTGTAGCACTTGAGATGCGCTTTAAATCCTTAATCTTCAAATAGACTAATGGTAAGCGATGTATCTAAATGAGCGAATATAAAACTAAACTCAAGGAAGTTGAAAGAATAAATGTGGAACAATCGTGCTGATACATATGATGAATGGTATAAGACTTTTCGGGGTGCTGTTGATACCCATGTAGATTTGGCGCTGCTAAAGAAATATTTACCAAAAAACAAAAATGCAAAAATCTTAGACGCTGCTGGAGGAACTGGGAGAATAACTTTACCACTGGCAAAAATGGGATATTCAGTTACTTTATGTGACATATCCCCGGCAATGTTGGCTGTGGCGAAGCAAAAAATGCTCCGAGAGGGAGTGATCGATAAAGTAAAAATCTTGGAGTGCGATATTCATAAGCTCTATTTTGCTGATAAAAGTTTTGATTTTGTGTTGTGTTGGAATGGGGCTGTAGAGGCTGCAAAAGAGTTAATAAGAGTAACCAAGAAGGGAGGGAGAATTTCAATATTCCTTGTTAACAGATGCAGAGGAGCTCTTGATTTATTCGCGGAAGAACCTGCATCGGCTCTTGCACTAATCAAATCACGCACGGATTATTTCTACAATCATGAAGAGAAACACAGGGCTATCAACGAAGAAGAAGCTAGAAAGTTGTTTGGGGCCGAGGGGATCAAGGTTCTCGACATATATGCTGTTTGTGGCTGGATGGACGTGCTCGGTATCCCAGAAAAAGTTCTAAACTCTCGCGATTGGGATCAAAAATTTTTTAGGCAAACGACCGAGATGATTTTGAAACTCAGTAAAGAACCATCTGTTAAAGGAATGTCAAGACACTTAGTTTTGTATGGAGAGAAAACATAAAACAAAGGGCAGAATTTTGTTTTCTTAATGAACATATGGTGCTCCGGCCGGGATTTGAACCCGGGTCTGTGGCTCGAGAGGCCACCATACTTAACCGGACTATACTACCGGAGCATCCAACCGAGTCTTCGTTCTATTTTGGATTTAAATATTGTTTCTGTATTTCCATCGCTTTCCTTTTGGAAGCTGTAAGAACGTGTTGAAAGATTCTTTATGGTCTCTTCTGGACTTTAAAGAAACGAAAAAAGAAAAGGGTGAAGTGGTTTGTTAGTATTCCTCTTCGCCTTCAGGCATTTCGCCAGGAGGTCCCTTCTCCTCCTTTGGCTTTGTGGCAGCGATTACGTCGTCGATTCTTAGGATCATGGATGCGGCTTCGGTTGCTGACTTGACTGCCTGTTCTTTGACACGTAGGGGTTCGATCACTCCGTTCTTTTGCATGTCGATGATTTTGCCGGTGAAAACGTCGACGCCCATCAGATAGCCGTCCTTCTTCTCGTGGGCTGATCTGAGTCCAACCAGTATGTCTATGGGTTCTAGACCAGCGTTTTCAGCCAGTGTCTTCGGCACGATTTCGATGGAGTCTGCGAAGGCTTCGATGGCTAGTTGTTCTCTTCCTCCGATCTTGGTGGCGTATTCGCGGAGTTCCTTTGCTATCTCGGATTCCACGGCTCCTCCGCCAGCGACTATTTTGTTGTATTCCACTACGTCGGCAACCACGGACAAGGCATCATTCATGGCTCTCTCTGCCTCGTCAACCATTCTTTCGAGGCCTGCGCGGATCAAGATGGCTACGGAGCGTGGGTGTTTGCACTCCTCAATGAAGATCATTTTGTCTTCGCCGACTTTTCGTTCTTCTACGAGTCCTGCTTTTCCTAGGTCCTGGGGTTTCAAGTCGTCGAGGTTTGTTATGATTTTTCCTTCAGTGGCTCTGCTGAGTTTCTCCATGTCTGATTGTTTAACTCTTCGGCCTGCCATTATTCCGTTCTTGGCTAGGAAGTGTTGTGCCACGTCGTCGATGCCTTTCTGACAGAGCACGATGTTGGCGCCTGAAGCCTTGATTTTTTCGACCATCTCTTCAAGCATGCGGGTTTCCTTGTCTAGGAACGCTTTCATTTGAGAAGGGTCGCGTATTCTGATTTCTGCGTTGAACTCTGTCTTCTCAACTTCCAAGGGACAGTCGAGCAGGGCGATTCTTGCTTTTTCGATTCGTTTTGGCATTTCGGCATGTATGACTTCTTTGTCGATTATCACGCCTTTTACGAGGTGGGTATCTAGAAGGCTTTTTCCCTCTTTCTTGAGGATTTGGATGTTGTCGATGTCCGCGACTTTTTTGTCTCCTCTCTGTTCTATGATTTGTTTGACTGCGTCGATGGCGATTTCTGCGAAGTGTTCTCTTGCGGCTCCGACTGCTTTGCTGGCCATTGAGGTTACGGCGACTTTCTTTAGGGTTGCGTGGTCTTCGAGGTTTACGGGGGTTCCTACGTTTTCGAGGGCTTCTATGGCTCTTTGAGACGCTTTTCTGTAGCCGCTTACCACGACTGTTGGGTGAATGTTTTGGTCTAGTAGTTCTTCAGCCTTTTTTAGTAACTCGCCGGCTAAGACTACGGCTGTTGTGGTTCCGTCGCCGACCATGTCGTCTTGTGTTTTGGCGACTTCGACCATCATTTTGGCGGCTGGGTGTTCGACTTCGATTTCGTCGAGGATTGCTGCTCCGTCGTTTGTTATGGTTATGTCGCCGAGGCTGTCGATTAACATTTTGTCCATTCCTCGAGGACCTAAAGTGGTTCTTAGTACTTCGGCTATTACGCGGGCTGCCATGACGTTGTTTCTTTGGGCTTCTCTGCCTCGTCTGCGGGCTGTTCCTTCTTTTAGGATGATAACGGGTTGTCCTGCTTGTGTGGTTAAATACGCCATTTATAATCCTCCTTTTCATCGAAAACAGTTTGACTATCTACAGCAACAATTTCCACACTAATATAAATTTTCTCCTAGTTTTCAATGCTCAACCCTGATTTTATCATTTCTGCTTTTTAGGAAGACCAAGCCTCTTTTTGGCATACGTATTCGAAACCGGCTTCAAGCAACTTTGATTTCCTTTGGAGTTTTTTCATGCTATTGGATGAATTTTTGCTCAATGCGGACCTACCCCTATCCCTCTACGCTCTCACCATCTCTGCGGTGGTCTTGAATTTCAGTCCCCAAGCACCGTTTCTTCATGAAATACTTCAAGATACGATTAGGTAAGAACGTTCCCTATGTTTTGAGATTAATTTTGCAATCGAACTATTGAATTCAATGTACTGAATTCAATTCGGACCAATGATTAATTATTAATACACATCCCACCTTCATAAGTTAAATCAAGCATGAAAACTTGATAACCTGTGGAGGACAAAACCATTTGAATGAAGATATAAGAGCCTCAGTTGGCGAGAAGATTACTCTGATGAATAAGGTCAGAAAAAATGCAGTGAGAATCCTATTAAGTTGCCTCGGCTTTGTTTTGCTGGCGCTCTATTTGATAAGTGAATACATTGAGGAAGCGTCTTTAGAAGGGTTCATCGGAATCTTTACTGACATAACGATTCTCTTTCGCATTGGAATGTTTCTGTTTGTTCCAGTTTTCATAATACTTGGTTATTACTACCAGAAACAAAGAATTCTTACGGAGCAAACAGAGACCGGAAGAAAGAGGTTAGAAACTTACCTTGAAAGCATGGTTGATGGAGTTGGTGTCGCTGGTGCAAATGGAACCATTATACAAGCTAACAAGGCTCTTGCTAGAATGCATGGTTATAAATCATCAAAACAACTCATCAGAAAGCCGTTTTTTCTACTTGTGCCAAAAAGAGCTATTCCAGGAATAAGAAAAAGGTTTATGGAAGCCATACAGAAGAGAGAAAATGTTATCGAAAATCTTGAGGTAATTCAACGAAGAAAGGATAGCAAAGAATTTCCAGCTGTGATTAACATAACCAACTTGTGGGACGAAAAAGGAGAGTTTGTTGGTAATATTGCAGTAATAAGAGATATCACCGAGCGCAAACGGATGGAGGAGCGACTTCTTAAAGCAGAGAGATTGGCTGCTATTGGAGAAATGGCTGCCATGGTGGGACATGACATGCGTAATCCATTAACAGGCATCTCCACCGCCGCATACTACTTGAAAATGAAGTTAGGCTCCAAACTGAACAAGAAAGCAGGGAGAATATTAGAGATTATCGATGAATCCATAGAATACTCGAACAAAATCATAAGCGACCTCCTAGACTACTCAAGGGAGATACGGCTAGAACCGACAGAAACTACTCCCAAGGCAATCATGAAGGAAGCATTATCCATGGTTGAAGTTCCCAAGAGTATCGACATGTTAGATGCAACTCAGAATGAACCAAAAATAAAAGTTGATGTGGAGAAGATGAAAAGAGTTTTTGTCAATATCATCAAAAACGCAGTTGATGCAATGCCTAAGGGCGGCAAACTCACATTAAAAAGCAGGAAGACAAACAGTGACTTGGAAATCGCCTTCATTGATACTGGAATCGGTATGTCAAAAGAGATCATGGAAAAGCTTTGGACACCATTTTTTACAACAAAGACAAGGGGAATGGGATTGGGCTTGCCTATTTGTGCACGGATTGTAGAGGCACATGGCGGAAAAATTTCTGTTGAGAGTTTGATTGACAAAGGAACCACGTTCATCGTAACTATTCCTATCAAGCCCAGAATTGAGGAAAGTGAATAGAACCTCTAACGTAAAAATGGGAGTTTGCGGGGGGCATCACCACATAGCGATGAAATATATTTTTATCTTCCTTCCTCGCTCAGTCCAACATCTTCCATCTGTAGTCTTATGTGGTCCTCGTTTTTCTAATTACTCCTGATGTTTGTGAAACAGGTCTATTTCATTTTTATCTAGAATGTCATCTGGTCTCTTTGGACAATCCTTTGAAGTTCTTTTCCGTAATTTTTCGAGATTTTTCAGTCTCATCGCATGGGCTACAATGCCAATTGTTAGAGGCGTTGTTTCAACCCTATTTTTCCCTTAGTCAGCAGCGAAATACATGACTTAGAAATGCAGAATTCCATCCTAAGACATCTGAAAAAAGTGAAGGGTAACATTATTTAGATCTTCTGAATTCTATAGGCGTCTCCCAAAATTGATAGCCACTATGCAAATATCTATCATGTTGATCTTGTTATCAGGCTTAAGGTCTGCCATTGGATTCCAATCTGGATCACCTGGTTCGGATCCGAAAGCCCTTGCCACGAGATATATATCGCGCATATTAACCCTGTGATCGCCATTTATATCACCAGATGACGCAATGAATTGATATTGACCGTCAACCCTATCATGGGCAATTGGTGTAGCATCTGCAGTTTTCAGTTCTGTCATCAACAGATGTAGATCACAACTGGCGTTGAACGACAGCTGGCGCGTCGTGAAATCCACCCTCCCAAGTACTCCAGAACCGCCTACGGAGACAGACGAATCCGCTATCACGCCAACCTTACCTAACGAGCCTGTCACTTGCTTGCAGGTTGCATGGCACCGATATGGAAATATATCACCAACTTCAGGAACTGCAGCATCTAGAAGCGTTGCATTATAGGTTAGGTAAAAGGTATAGTGGGCCAGGTTGGTAACATTAAACACCTTCACTTTGACTTCAAAATCGATGCCTCCAGTAGTGGCAACAAACTTTGATGGCAACACCTTAATCACAGGCTTTGACGAGTAGCACCAGTACTCGCCGTCGTGGGTCGTGTGATCAATGGTCTCAGCATTCATATCGGCTAGTAGTGTGTCAAACAGTTGTATTGGGGACGAGACACTCTCTGGATAAATAGGGTCATATGTCACTTCAAAGGTAAGCCTAGCTAATGACGCATCGCCTGTGAATGACGGGGCTGGAGACAGAGCCACAACAGCAAGCCAATACTGACCTAAAGTTTCATTTATCTCATTGACAGGTACAAAATACTTCTTACCCCAGTCCACTGGAGGCGTCACCTCAGCTCTCACGCAGTCTAGCAGTGTTGTGTTCCACGACAACTTGAACTCATATCCAAAGAGGTCGATGACATCAGCTACAGTCACGTTCATGGTGAAGACTTCGCCATATGCTGGAGTCCAACATTCTACTAGCTCGGGCAGGACCCGCAGACTAACTGTCGATCCAGACGATCTGACGATCGATGTTAGGATTCCAGCGATTACAAGAAGCAGTGAAACAATCATTCCTGCTATCACTTTTCTCCTCATTTCAATCCCTCCTCTCTTATGGGTGTATTTAATGGGCATCATTCGGGCCCAACTTATCGTTATCATAACTAATCAAATTTAAGAATTATGGGGGGTGCACGCATGCATTGGTTTCACCAAACGAAGGATTATGTTGACCCAGATAGCTCGATATGTGACAGGTATAAAGCTCCACTAAAAGGACCATTTATCGATACGTTTAAGGTACTCCCGTAACCTCCTCGTTACGTAGTAGCCTCCCCCTTCCAGTATGGATCGTATAGTCTATGGCTTCAGCTGAGTCTAAAGCTTCTCGAATAGTTGCGATGCATAGGTTTCTTCTTTAGAAATGCGCATGGATTCGGTGACTATTTGTTTGCGAATTTTGGTTGAATGAGGCTTCTTGAGTTATAACAACATCTTAAGTTGACTCTCCGAAATATTTATCTGTCAGATAAACGGTTCATTCTGATGATGCCTTATGTCGGAGACAGAAGAGGTTAAAATCGGGAAACGAGGCGAAATCTATACCACGCATAGAATGAGGATGAAAACAGGCCTCACTCCGGGTGGAAGAGCCATAGCCATAGTGGAAGAAAACAGGTTAATTGTTCAGCCTAAACCAACTGCGCTAACCCTTCTAGAAAAGCCCAGGATTAACCCGAAGCCTCTGAGCCCTAGAAAATTGTCGCAGCTCAGAAAGGAGCTCGCCCAAGAAATTGAGACTAGATAACAGCGCAGATGTTTTCTTAGACACCACCTTCATCTTACCATTTTTCCAAATAGACGTAAAAGTCGAAGCCTTCACCCTAAGCAGATTCAAAGAATTCTTAACAAAACTTCCAAAAGTCCACCTCAGCGAACTCTCCATATTTGAGGCAAAAGCAAAGCTACAAAGACTCTCAAGAAAAAACACCACTTATACGCAAGCCCTAGAAGCCTTTGGGGCCAACCTATCCATACTCAGAGAAGACGAAAAATTCATCTTTCATCCCTACACCGCTCAAGACGATGAAAACTTCAATCTAATCCGCTCTAGAAACCTAGAACTCGACCCCTTCGATATGATCATAGTAGCTCAAGCCCTAAACATGGATATGTTAATCACCGAGGATAAAGAAATTCTCACCATACGAGAACAAGACGCCTTCATAAAGGACCCACGACTTGGAAGAATCAAGATTAAACGATGGAAAGAACTAAGAACATGAGCTGTATATTGAGGCAAACTTACACAAGACACTTAGCCCAACAGCTGCGCAGAGAAAAGTATACGACTGATAATTAGGACTTCAAAAGGCATGATATCAGTCAAGAACTTTAAAAAATAGAGGAAGTGGGATAAGTTTACTTGCCTATCACTTTTCTAGCCGCTATCTCAATGTCTTCTGCCTTAACAGTCTTTCTTCCAGCGTGCAAGGCGTAATCTATGGCTTCTTTGGCTATCTTAACACCAACTTCATCAAGAACCTTGGCTAACTCTTCCGCAGCCGCTTCACTGACCCTCTCGGCGCCAGCCTTCTTACAGATTCTGTGCATTGGAGCAACAGCCAAATCTAGGTCTGTCATACAACCCCCTCCTTAGCCTCTTTTTCTATTTAAGCCACTATTTAAGATTTTCTCGTCACACTAAAACTTCATCATCTCCCTTTTTCCATTTAGATAGACATCCTCGGCTTTTCTTGCCACCTCCACCGTACAATGAAAAAAGATTTCATTAGGTTTTCAGGAATTATCAAAGCGAAGAAAACTAACAGAACCAAAAGCAATCCCCTCTTCAAAATCAAATAATCAAAACCAAAGTTCCTACGTACAATTGATGAAAAAACTAAAATTTCCTCTGGTTTTCAACTAGGGATAAGATGAAGGAGAAGAAGAACAAAACTATTTTTCTCAGCGTTCCACCCAGAGAGAGGAAGATGATGATGAAGAAAAAATAATTTTTATCTCTCTCCCCTCTATAGAGACCTACACAGACACACAAAAACCCCAAAACACTCTAACATCGCAAAACATAAAACCAAATCACCAACACAAACAAACGAGAACAAATGAAGTACGTTGACGCCCACATCCACCTCTCCGACCCAACATACAAAGGAAACACAGAAAACCTCATCGAAGACGCAAAACAATCAAACATAATCGCCCTAGTATCAAACTCAATGAACCTCGAAACGAGCCGCATAAGCTTACAATTAGCAGAGAAATACCCCAACCTCGTGTACGCCGCCATAGGAATACACCCATGGAACATAAAACAACTACAACCCAACGAAACAGAAGACACAATCAACCTCATCTTAAGATACAAAGAAGGCAATGAAAAAATAGTGGCAATCGGAGAAATCGGCTTAGACTTCCAATACATAAAAACCGATGAACTCCTGAATCTACAAAAGAAAACCTTTGAAGAAATGCTCTCCACCGCAGAAAAAACATCCCTACCCGTGATCATACACTCCAGAGGAACAGCCACCCAAATCATGAACATCTTGTCCTCCTACAACCTAAAAAGCGCACTCTTCCACTGGTTCAGCAGACCCATGAAACTGCTGTCTCAAATAGTGGATCACGGCTACTTCATCACAGAAGGTCCACCATCGCTTTATTCAAGCGGAATCAGAGAAATCATCAGGCGCACACCCCTAACAAACCTACTCACAGAAACCGACAGCCCAGTCCAGTTTGGAGGACCATTTAAAGGCAAAATGACCAAGCCTTCCTTTATTCCTCTCGTTGTGAGCGCCATATCTCAAATAAAAAACAAGAAAGAAGAGGATGTGGCTGATCAGTTGATCAAAAACTTCAATCAACTCTTCGAAACAACATTAGTCTAACCAACAGACCCGAAAGAAGTCAAGTCAGCGTAAGCAATAAAAAGACACCCATGGAGATCAGAAAGTTTGGGTAACGTACGACCAGAACAGGTAAAAAGAATAGCACGAGAACTCCTAACACTGTACGCCGACAAATTCACAACAAGCTTCGATAACAACAAAAAAACCATTCAATCTCCCAAACATTTCTTCAGCAAAGCTGAGAAACAGAGTGGCGGGATACGTAACGCGACTACTAACTATGCAAATTGCCCAAACTTCTCAATCAACAGCTGCAGAAGAAGAAACAGAATAGTCTTTATATACAATTTCCTTTACTGCATATGCAAAGGGCAAGAGGAGGCAACCCAAACACGTCAATGATAAGTGACTACCAAAAAGGATGGGCTTCACGCTACCTCAGAGAAGCCAAAGCAGAGTTAACAGCAGCCCAAAAGACACCATACATGGCTTCAAGTCTAATCTTGGAAGCAGTGCGAAAGGCACAAATAGCCATTTACTACAGCCTCGGAGAACCCGCATTTGTAGAAACTATTGTTCATGAGGCGATGCACAAAAATCGGATTATAGAAGATCCCGTTCTAAGGTGTCTTGTCGAAATTGAACGAACTGTGCAGCAAGTGGCGCAGACCAGTGAATTAGGTCATGAATCCATAATGCAGCAAGTGGAAGAGTTAATCCAGATTGCCTCAGATATAGTTGAACTTTTCGTTGGCAAAGAAACTAACTGATCACTATTCTGTTCCTACAATTGTTAGTGTTTTTGGGTGCTCTAATTCAAGTCAGAGCTCTTTGATGCCTCTGAAATTCTTTTCATAGCCTTCTCTATGTTTTCCACAGAGTTAGCAAATGACAATCGCAGATAGCCTTCTCCATAGCTTCCAAACGCGGTTCCAGACAACACAGCAACTCCAGCCCTGTTCAAGAGAAAGTCGGACAGTTTTCGACAATTCATTCCAGTGCCTTTCACGTTTGGGAAAACATAGAAGGTTCCATGGGGTTCCCTGCATGTAATACCCTTGATTTTGTTCAATCCTGAAACTATGACCTCTCTTCTTCTCTTGAATTCTTCATCCATCTTTCTTGATTCATCTTGCGGGCCTCGAAGAGCTTCAACTCCAGCCATTTGTGTAAAAGCACAGGTGCATGAATTGGAGTTTATCATTAGCTGCGTTATCTTTTGCGCTAAGTCCTTTCGCATTGCAGCGTATCCGAGTCGCCAGCCTGTCATTGCGTACGTTTTTGAGAAGCCGTCCATGAGTATGGTTTGTTCTTTCATGTCTGGTATTGAAGCTATGCTTTCGTGTTTGCCTTCGTAGATGATTTTGCAGTAAACTTCGTCTGAAAGAACAAAGAGGTCGTCTCTGTTTTCCACTCGGTCGGCTATAACTTCTAAATTTTCCTTGTTCAGCACTCCTCCAGTCGGATTTTCTGGTGAGTTAAGTATAATCATCTTCGTCTTTTTAGTTATCTTGTCAACGGTATCCTGATTGTCTATTCTGAAGTCGTTTTCTTCTTTCAGTGGCATGGGAACGGGTTTGGCTCCGACGAAGTTTATCATCGACTCATAGATGGGAAAACCCGGATTTGGATACATAACCTCGTCTCCACGCTCAACCAATGCTAATATGCTGAAAAAGATGATTGGTTTCGCTCCAGGAGTCACAACAACCTCTTCCGGGTCAACATCGATTTCCCTACTTTCCGAGAGGTATTCAGCAATTGCCGTTCTCAGTTCTGGAATTCCAGCAGCAGGAACATAATGTGTGTAGCCAGCTTTCAAGGCTTTGATAGCGGCCTCTTTGATGTTATTTGGAGTGTCAAAATCAGGTTCACCAATCTCGAGATGAATTATCTCCCGACCTTTCTTCTCCAACGCTTTAGCTTTCGCGAGTACTTCAAAAGCTGTTTCTGTACCTAACAAGTCCATTTTTTTGGCAAATACTTGTTTCACACATGACCACCTAGAAACGATTGTAAAGGCGAGACAAGATATTTAACATTTGCAGTTTTGTGCGTGAGCTCTCGTTATGGTAATATAAATTTGGCGTCCGTTACCTCTTCTTCCTTGCCTTCTCAACTTCGGGATTTACAAGGTTTGGTGGGGTTTTCCCTTCAAAGAACGCAATCAAGTTTTCAGCGACCATCTCAGCCATTCTTGAACGCGTCTCGTAACTCGCACTCGAGATATGAGGCGCCACAACCACATTGTTGAGCTTCAGCAAGGAGTTCTCTGTCGGTATTGGTTCTTGTTCAAAAACATCCAGTGCAGCTCCGGCTATCCACCCTTCTTTTAGTGCCTTATAGAGGGCTTTCTCGTCTACTATTGGACCACGAGCGTTATTTATCAAGTATGCTGTCTTTTTCATCATCTTTAGTTTCTCCTCGTCAACCAGATGATGTGTTTCTTTGGTTAGAGGCACATTAATTGTCACAAAATCCGCTTTTTGGAAGAGTGAGTCCATGTCAGTGAATTTTATGCCGTACTCCTTTTCGAAGTCAGGTCTTCTTATAACATCGTAATAAAGGACTTTCATGTCGAAGCCCTTGGCTCTCTTCGCTATTGCACAGCCTATTCTTCCGAGGCCAACTATACCTATTGTAGCCCCGTACACGTCTCTTCCTTGCATCATCATTGGGTGCCATCCCACTTTCCAGTTTCCAGAGCGAACGTATGCGTCAGCTTCAACAACTCTCCTTGCTACAGCCATCAAGAGCGTCCAAGCAAAATCAGCTGTGGTTTCGGTTAGCACGCCTGGCGTGTTGGTCACGTAGATTCCTCGTTTTGTCGCTTCGTTTATATCGATGTTGTCGAATCCAACAGCCATTTGAGCAACAATCTTGAGGTTGAGTGCAGCGTCGAAAACTTCTGCATCAATCTTGTCTGACAGAAGTGTTGCTAGGGCATCAACTTTGGCTGCCTTTTCGATTATAGTCTTTTTAGGTGGAGGAGCGTATTCCCGCCAAACCTCGGCATCAAACTTTTCTTTAATGATGTGTAGTCCTCTTTCAGGCATCTCACGAGTGACGAAAACCCTAGGTTTTTGCAAGTCTTTCCCACCACTATGAATTTTGAAGTTCTTGTTATACTCGCAACAAACTTATTACGCTTACGCTAATCATTAATGGCACGATGAAAAACAGTGACGGCTGTGCGTGGAGCAGAATGGTTAACATAAAGAATACTGAGGAACTGCTAAGGAATGCAGAGTCTAGTCTCGACCGAAAAGCCCGAGAACTAGCCATGAATGCTCTCAACGCTGCTTTGGAAGCTGTGGACCCTAAAGTCATAATCCAATCTCAAGTCAAAGTGAATGGAGACACGCTGAAAATCGGAAATCTCTCGTTCAACCTGCAGGAGTTCGAAAACATTCTTGTTGTTGGCGGAGGCAAAGCAAGCGGAAGCATGGCTGAGGCTTTGGAAGAGCTTCTAGGAGACCGCATAAAGGATGGAACCATAAACGTACCTTACTCTTATCCCGCACATCAGACAAAGAAGGTAAAACTTCACCACGCTGGGCATCCTATTCCGGATACTTCAGGGGTCAAGGGTGCAAGCCACATGCTGGATTTGGTTAGCCAATCCAAAGAGAATGACCTTGTAATCTGCTTGCTATCCGGCGGGGGGTCAAGTCTGATGCCACAACCCCGCAATGGTATATCCTTGCAAGATAAAAGAAAGGTAACAGACGCGTTACTGAAGTCTGGGGCCACGATCAATGAAGTCAACGCTGTACGAAAGCACATCTCAAGCTTAAAGGGTGGATGGTTGGCAAAGAGAGCATATCCTGCGACTGTTGTAAATTTGATTCTTTCCGATGTTGTGGGTGACCCATTAGATTCCATAGCGTCTGGTCCAACTGTTCCGGATACAACCACTTTCCGTGATGCCATCGAAATTCTGAAGAGATACAGGCTCTGGAGCAAGGTTCCAACTTCGGTGACAAAAGTCTTGCTTAATGGCGAGAGAGGTGTGATCCTCGAAACTCCGAAGGCTGGTGACAAGGCATTCACAAAGGTTCACAATATAGTTGTGGGAAACAACTTGACAGCCAGCATTACAGCATACAACAGTTTTCGGAGGGCTGGGCTTAACGCTTTGCTTCTTTCGTCATGTCTCGAGGGGCAAGCCAAGGATGTGGGCACAATGCTTGCCTCCACAGCCAAAGAAATCGTTGCTTCTGGAAATCCCGTTCCAAAACCTGCTGGTATAGTTGTTGGAGGAGAAACCACAGTCACTGTTGTGGGGAAGGGGAAAGGGGGAAGAAATCAGGAAATTGCTCTGGGGGCTGCACTGAAAATTGGCAGCTTGGATGGTGTAGCTATTGCTTCTGCAAGCACAGATGGCGTGGACGGACCGACGGATGCTGCCGGAGCTATAATCGATGGGAAAACTCTGCTTCGGTGTCATAAACTGGGATTAGACCCGAGAAAGTTTCTCGCCGAGAATGATTCTTACTTCTTCTTCTCAAGATTGGGCGATCTTATCTTTACTGGACCAACGGGCACTAATGTTTGTGATGTGTCAGTGGTTGTGGTATTGTAGCTAAACATAAGGCAGAGCTTGTGGCGAGGGCGCTATGATTCGAGTAAAAGTAAAACTTCTAGGAGTTTTTGGAGAACTTTCTGGAAAAAATCGGGTCATTATAGAGTTCGAAGACGCAGTCACCGTAAGAAGTGTTGTTCAGAAACTGACCGAAACTCTTCCATCAAGATTTAAGGAAACTCTAATTGATCCTGAACTTGGTGATCCAAGACCGAATGCACTTATTCTCGTTAATGGGAAAGAGGTTGGCGTTTTGCAAGGACTACAAACCATATTAAACGATGGTGATGAAATGATTCTTCTTCCTGTGGCACATGGTGGGTAGAGAACTGGTGGATGTTTCTTATTCTAAATGATTGTGTTCTCCCGACAACTGAACTCTGAGTTCTGCTTTCTTTGCTTTCTTCAAATCTAGCGCGCGCTTTTCTAGGAAAACCTTAAAACAATGTTTCCTTTCCGATAGAAAAGAGTGATATTTTAAACCTGTGTTTTCCAAGTTCAAGAGCCTTTGGGCATGGTATTCTTGGGCCTGCATCTCCGTGACTAAGTATTTGAACGCTGCGAACCAGTGTTAAATAAACCTCTCCGTCGTCTTTAACTTCATAGTCAAAACAATCGTCGCTGTAGAAGCGAAGCCCATTACCGTTTTGATCTTTATAATCGAAGAAATCGTTAAAGGCATACAAAGTGTTCACTTTTCTCTCAGCCCAAACATCTTTCCAAAGATGATGAGTCAATCTGCCATCTCTTATACCAGTGTTCACGACGAGTCTTAGGATGTGTCTGGGATATTGAAAATCAGTTTGGACTAACAAATCCAAATTGGAATCTTTGCGATAAGATTCTAATTTGATAGAGTAGGGAGGAACTGCTACTTTTACAGATGGTATGGTGTGGTAGAGGTCTCCCTCTTCAGATTTAAGTTCGAAGGAAATCCTACGCAGAAATTTTCCTTTGTATAGTTTTCCTTTTCTTGCCGCTTTTTTCCCAATTACAATCTTTTTTAGCCTTCTCTCGGCATCTGGATATACTTCATCGATCCCGGTACCACAGATCAGGTCATGAAATGCTGCATAGAGTAAATTCTTCCATTCTTCCTCATCAGCTTCTTCTTTATCTAATACTTCGTTTTCAGCGCTTCTATAGAGTTGCTTGAAACTGACTCTACTACTATAATACCCTTTGAAATTAGAGTAATCGGATAACATCTCACCCTTTATTATCGGTAACTCGTTCTCGTGTTTTTCCAATTCCCTGAAGAATTCTGAGGGCAAAGCGAATTTAGCACCATTAGTTTTATGAACCTGTTGAATGAGTTTTTCATCAGGAACATAAAAATCAGCCCCAAACGGTATGAAAGCAAGGTCTGTTGTGGGCTCTAAGGCGTCTATGGCTTTCACTAAATTATTAAAGCGATACCCGAACAAGCTATAACCATGCGTCATCCAATGGGCAAGAATAACACTTCCATCTGTTCCAATCCAGAGAAATTCCTGAGTAGAGTCAAGTTCATTCATCCCTCTCCAAAAAACATAATGTTTGAGGTTTGCTTCTCTCGCTATTTTGGGCATAATCCCTGGATGTCCAAAGCAATCGATCATCCAGGCAACTTTGGGTTTTATATTAAATTCTGCTTTAGCAAAATCATTCATGATCTCATAATTCTTCTTTATTGTAAATGGAGAAATTAGATTAAGATCTGGCATGATGTATCCCGCATTAACAACCTCTATCCTACCTTCAAGAATCCTCTCAGCTACTTGACGGAATAATTTTCGCCTTTCCTTTTTCATCTTCTCAAGATAAAATGCTTGATCAACAACATACTTGAAATCCTTATCTTTTTCCATTATTTGCATAACTTTACCCAAAATTTTGTAGACTGTTTTCAAGTATTCCTTTTCTGTGCTAATCCATGCAACATCGTAATGAAAATGGGGAATTACGAATACTCTCTTCTCTAAATCCATAAAGTTAGACTAGTAGATGAAATTTAAGAACTTTGCTACCTAACACTTATCAAGATTTAACCTTATCCACTGATGCTCTTTCAATAAATATTTATCTCTAAACACTTGGCTTTGAGAGAGTACATGCCTTGAACTTGCGCGGGCTGAACTCACGCGAAGTTGGCACGCGAAATCAGAATCCAGAGCCAAGGTCAAGATTTCGGAACTTTTTGCCTTTTTCTCCCGCAAACTCCCCTTTTCTTAGGATCTTATCCACAAATTTTCTACTTATCTTCTAAGATATTTTATTAGAGATATCAACAAGGTTGTGATTAAGAGCAGAAAAGCAAAATTGGCTATCCAAAAGCCAGCTAAGAACTCTAAGTGTAATGCATGAAAACCAGAGAGTACACTACTCTGCGAGATAATAGCTCCAATAGGCGTCGCTAAGAAGAGTAATGTAAGACCCAGAATCATCAATTCGTATTTCTTGTTCACTTTCTTCAATAGGGTTAGAAGTCCAAAGAGAATGGTAAGGATTTGAGATGCAAAAAATGCAGTTCCAATGCTACATGAAGACCAATAGTCAAAAAACATCACTTCACCGTAGAGAGGAGGATTAGTCGTACAATAATATTCCACTTTATAAGACCAGTAGATGGTGCCGCATCCGAGGCGAGAGGGCTGAAACCATGGTAGAAACATGGATGCTGCGTAAAGCAGCAAACCACACGCAAGCAAGACTTTTATTTGCTTCATAACGTTTTGCCTATCTTGCTAAGTAGTATACATCTTTATAATACCACGTTTTAGAACGCATACTCCCTGAAACATCTTAACCTACGGCGCCGATAACAAATCCTAAAAGTCCAACAATGAACCACAGAAGAACAATTTTCTTAACTCTTCTGGCGTTTTCCCTTGAATAATCCTTAAGAAGCATAAATGAGGATGCCACAAGCCCAAAATCGGTGATAGCCACCAATGGAATAAACCATGGAGAGACAAGGTTTAGCATCCAAGGCATTGGAGTCAACAAAACCGCAAGCAAATAGAAGATTATCGCCACAACCGCGGCGTTTTTCTCTCCGTAAAGCACAGCCAATGTTTTCACGTTTTGCATTTCGTCGCCCTTAACGTCTACTATTCCTTTGGTGATTTCTCTGCCGGTGTTTGAGAGAAAAGCCATTGAAGCGAAAATCAAAACGGTCGGTTCAATTGCGTTAGCCACCGTGTAGCTACCATAAAGGAAAGGTATCGCAACACAAAGACTGACTAGGAAATTTCCAGGCAATCCGCTCTGTTTTCCAACAGTAGTGTAGGTTACAAAGGCTGTCAATGCGATTATAGCTATCGCAAAACAAGAAATGTTCTTTAAATATGTAGTCGTTAAATAAGCAGCTGCTAAGCCTACTGTTGTAAGAGTAAATGCAAAAGCTAAGGCTTCCTTTGGCTTGATTAAGCCACTTGGAATTGGACGTTTTGGCTCGTTTATGGCGTCGATTTCCCTATCATAATAGTCGTTTATAGCCATGGATGATGCGGTTAGCGTAAAGCCGGTGATGAATCCATAAATAAGATTTAACCAGAGAAGGCTTAGGACACTGGGGGTTGCGAGTGCTGCACCGACTATGACGGCAAAACCCATCATTAAGCAGTTTATGGGACGCATTAAGCGAAAATAACCGCCGAGTTTACTCATAATGGTTCAAACCTTACAGTAACGGAAGCTTTCATGGAGTTATAAAATGTACGATTGGATTCGAAGGCGTGTGCTGAATTCTTAAACCTTTCGCGGATTCGGGCGGTTTAAGGCTTATATTTAGAGATTATATAGAGCGTTGTAGCGAGTTGAGTAAAAGATGGGTTTCTTTAAGAAACTCAAGGAGAAGGTGACAAGTCCTAAAGCTACTGTGACATTGAAACTTAACAAGAACTCCTATGTTTTGGGAGAAAAATTGGAAGGCACCTTGACCGTAGCCGCAGAAGAAGAGATTGATGCGACAGAGATTAGAGCGGAACTCCGATGCATGGAGAGGAGAAAGACAAGAAGACTCGAGACAGAGACTAGGACTCTTCCTGACAGGAGACAGGAAACTCGGCAAGTATGGAGAGATTACACAGAAGAGACAGCCATCTACTCTGAAGATCCTCAGGCTTCCGGACCGACGCATCTTTCCGCAGGATACAGAAGCGATTTTGCATTCAGCACGGATATCCCTCCAGGTGGGCGAACCAGTTACGCTAGCATAGATGCAGGCATCAAGTGGAGCATAAAAGGCGTTATCGCTGTTAAAGGACGACCTGATGTCACAAGCCCAGTAACCGAAATTCAAGTTGTGGAGGCTCCGGAAGTGGTCATGATGCCGTGTGAATATTGTGGTACGCTAATGCCAGAAACGACACTAACTTGTCCAAACTGTGGAGCAAAAAGAAAAGCCTAAAGGTATTTGTTGATGGTGTGTCGTGCCGGATTCGAATCAGCGACTTTCTGCCCAAGATGTAAAGCGCCAAGCCGATAACAGTTGATGCGATTCTTGCAGGGCTCATGTGAGCAGGTGTATGTTGCCTACGCGAACCTTTTCTAAGTGTTTTTCAGCTGTCTTGCGGCAGTCGTACGCTAGCTCTTGGCTCGTTGTGGGCAAATCTGTCAGTACGTATTGTGGATAGAAGGCTAACAGGGTATAGGGGATTTTTGGGTCTATTTCGGCTATGAACTTTGCTATGTTATAGACTTCCTCTTTATCTACGTATCCTGGTACTAGAAGAGTACTGGCAGTTAGAATAGGCAGTTCGGAGCGTTGTTTGAAAAATTTTTCACCAATCATTTTGAAGTTCTTGAGGGTTGGTTTGTTTGAAACTCCACAAAGAGCCTTGTTCAGGTTTTCATCCCAAGTTTTCAAGTCAAACTTTATGTTTCCTCCACTGGCAAGGGATAATTGTGCGGCTTTTAAGGCGGATTGTTTTTTCCAGTACCCGTTTGTTTCCCAGCAAATTCTCAAAATTCGCTCCTCTTCTCTGGCATTCTCTAAGGCTATTTGGCTTGTTCTGAGGGCATGAGGCATCTGCGCTGAGGGGTCGCCTCCAAAAAAGCATATACACGAAACGTGGGCGTCAGCCTTATCAGCCAGGCTTTCAGCGCTCATTATGGGACCGAGTTTTGCGGCTAGGTTTCTGTAGTGCCAGTTTTGACAAAACAGGCAGTCGAGGCTGCAGCTCCCATAAAATACCGCAAGGTTTGCGTGGTTTGTTTCTGCGCCTTGTTTGTATGCGTATTTTGGGTAGCCTGCACCCGTGCATCCGGGACAGAACCACCATGCCACACAGTTTGTGGGTAATGGGTCATAATACCATTGAAGAATCCCTTTCTGCGGGGTTCCTCCCATTCGGATTAGTCGACCGCCAGCATTGAACACTAAACCGCAAAAACCTTTACTGTTGACGCCGATTTTGCAGTCGTTGGTACACACGCCACATAAGATTCCGTTTGGGTCTTTCGGTGGCTTCGGAGGCAAATCAAATTTTTCTCGACTTTCGGCATGAACTTTGTCGGTTATGGCTAACGCCTCTTCTGGCGTGTCTCGAATACATCGGATGCAAACTCCTAAATTACCAGAGGTGAAAGGCGAGTTATCATTGCAAATCTTGCACTGCCCCACCGATTACACCAGATAATGTTAGGCATTCCGTGTTTTTAGTCGTTGTCCTCAAGAAAAAGGAGGTTTAGCTACAGTTGGTCGAGTTGGCTGTTCTTTCCCAGTGGGCACCCATGAAGGCATAGCTATTTTTTAGATGGTGCGACATTTATGTTGGGGCTACCACACCACGGACAATACCGAGGGTCTTTGTTTCCTTCAGTGGACCATTTATAATCGCACTTTAAGCAAACCCATGCTGTCAAGTTTTTCACCAACATCTTGTAATACGTTTAGCCCCTTAAATAATCTGTGCTTCAGGATTAGCGAGCAGTTTTCTCAGACTTAAAGGGTAGTTCTTGTGACATTGTATAGGCGTCTTCTCCATTGGCATAGTAACTTCTTTCTGTTTTTGTGATTCTGAAGCCCATTTTCTTGTATAGATTTACAGCCGGGGTGTTGCTCACTCGAACCTCCAGAAAGATTTCTGTCGCCTCATACAAGAGCATGGCTTGCATCACTTCCTGCATCAAGGCGTATCCGATGCCTCGTCTTTGGTATCCTGGAAGAACCGCGAGGGAGATTAGATGACCCTTTTTCTTAAGCCCTATTATCCCTCTCTCAATACGACACATGGCATAGCCCACAACCTGGTCGTTCTCTTCCGCAACCACGAAGGTGGCTGGAAACCTCTCGTGTAAATCTGTGAAGAAGAAATTGGAGTAGTTTTCTGGCAGACAGGTCCGATTTATGTAGATTACTCGCTCTAAATCGGCTGGTTGAAACTGTCTAATCCTGAAAGTGGTTTGCACAGATTTTCCCATCGCTAAAATAGTGGAGTGTAAATTAAATATTTACCCTACTACACGGATATTGAGAAAAAAGCGGTTGCAACGTGCCTACGCTTCGCAACATCAAACACAATAAGAAAACAATTCTACCACTACCTACTTCCAAACGGCTACTTAGAACGAGTCAGCCGAGGCAAATACAAAATCACACCAAAAGGAGAAAAACTCCTAGAGATTCTAGTCTAGAACCCGAGAATTACAAATCATACCATGCGCACGCTTCTCTTGGTCCAAGTCAGTTTTTGGCTTTGTGGAAAAGTTATAGCTGAAGCGAGTTTAATAAGCAAAGAACATACCGACGCAGTAGTAGAGTCTTGTCCAAAACCTTATAACTTGGACGAGAGACATAGGTTTGGGTGATTCTTGTGGATGCAGTAGAGTGTTTTAGATTCATTAGAGACATTCCTTACAGAATACCTATGTCAGCCAGCGAGCCTGACCACTGCTGTATCGGAAAGCACATTGTTCTTAAAACTCTGCTGTCTTCTCTTGGGCTTCAAGTCAGATACGCTTTTTGCCGATGGTTATGGAGTAGTCTTGACTTGCCAAAGTCTCTGAAGGAAATTCCGCATGAGGATCGTATGAGCCACGTCTATCTTGAAGTCTATAACAAGAAACAAGAAAAATGGATGATCGTAGACGCCACGTGGGACAAGGGGTTAGCTCCCAAGCTACCAGTATCTGAGTGGGATGGAAAAGGCGACACGGCAATTGCAGTTAAACCCATAGAGATTCTTAAGGAAAGAATAGACAAATATGATGGACTATCTGAAGCTCAACGGACCGAACTCAAAGTCAACGGTCAGTTTTTCGAAGCCTTCAACAAATGGCTAGAAAGCATCAGAATATAGACATTTGGCAAATCATGCGGTTCTATTTCTGTAGGTTAATTAAACTTCTATCCAACCAACCAGAAATTGGCGGATGCGGAAAAGTTATAGCTAAACTGAGACAGACTACATTGTTTGGCAATTGTTAGGTGTTATGAATGGTTGACATACAGACAGTTTCTATAGTTATTGCTTCTGCGGGTGTGTTTGCAGCTTCTATCTACTACATTCTACAGATTAGACATCAGAATAGAATGAGGCAAACTGACCTTGTGATGAAACTATACTCACAGTTCAGCAGTTTGGAATTCCAGAAGGTATGGTATGAGGTTTTGAAGAGAGAAGCCAAGGATTATTATGACTACGAGAAAAAGTATGGCTTCACAGAATACTCAGCAATCGATATATTCTTTGAAGGAATCGGCATTCTTCTGAAAAGAAAACTCATAGACATAGAGTTAGTTGATGACATGTTCACTACGCCTGTTAAATGGACATGGGAAAAAATGAAGGATATAACATTAGAATGGAGAAAGGTCAGAAAAGCACCAGAGATAGGTGAGTGGTTAGAATACGTTTACAATGAAATGCAGAAAAGAGAACAACGAAAATAGAAGACAATTCTGTCACTCTTTTTAAGGCAGTTTGACCCGTCTATTTATGGAGAAAGTAGAAATCGGAAGTTGGATTTCGCATTGCGGGAGATTTCTCCACACTGTAGGGGGTTCAAATCCCACTTATTGACGTCATCTACTAATCTCGACAGTTCGGAGCATGCTTTTGCTAAGCCAGAAAAACACAGTCTTTAGATTATGGTTTTTTTCGCCAAAATAGGTTAAATTCGGCTTCTTTCTCGTCTTCTGTTTTGGGGTCAGGGTCAGCCTTGACAAGCGTAGGCGTTGATGATGTGCGCGACGTGATTAATGTCAGCTCAGCTGAGGTTCCCAACGCTAAGGTTTTGAAGATGATGAAGCGTGCTGAGGTTACGCTTGAGCTTGAAACAGGCAAAGAAATTGCCTTCATCACGAATTATGCGCCCTACATTTATGTTATTCTAGGCTCAGGTCCAAACCCCCTTGGGATTAAATATTTACTATAATAAGCTGTTACAATAACATTGTTGAAACGGTCAAGCCACATAACAGGTTTAAGTGGGATTTGTCACACGTCCCATGGAACAAATTGTATGTTGGAAAAGTCCAGATGGCGAAAAACAAAAGCAGAGTGATATTTCACGTTGACATGGACCACTTCTTTACAGCTGTCGAAGAGAGAGAACACCCTGAATATAAAGGCAAACCAGTTGTTGTAGGCGCTGACCCAAAGGATGGCAAAGGACGAGGAGTCGTCAGCACATGCAACTATGAAGCCAGAAAATACGGCATACGATCTGCCATGCCCATCGCCAGAGCGTGGAGAAAATGCCCTCAAGCAGTTTATCTACCCGTCAACTATGACCTCTACAAAAGGGTTTCTTCCAGAATCATGGATATTCTGCGTGGATTCGCCGACAAGTTTGAGCAGTGGGGCTTAGACGAAGCCTTCTTAGGTGTGAGTTCAAGGGTCCAGAACTTCGAGGAAGCCAAGCGTTTGGCACGAGAAATCAAGCGAGAAATATACGAGAAAGAGAAGTTGACTTGTTCCATTGGCATAGGACCCAACAAACTCGTAGCGAAAATAGCCAGTGACTTTGAGAAACCAGACGGCTTGACAGCGGTTGAAGAGAGCGACGTGAAAAGATTTCTTTCACCTCTGCCAGTTGACAAGTTGTTGTGGGTGGGCAAAAAGACCAAGCAGAAACTCAACGCTTTGGGTATCAAAACGATAGGAGACTTAGCCAAATTTGACGCATCAGTGCTCATAGAAAAGTTTGGAGTTATAGGTAGACAACTGCATCTCTCAGCACAAGGAATTGACAGAAGTGAAGTTCAGGAGAGATGGGAGATCAAATCGATGAGCAGAGACACAACCTTTGAAGAGGACACTTCAGACACCGAAATCATACTGAAGACCTTAAACACTCTCGCAGAAGAAGTCCACAAGCAACTCATAAAATCAAACTTCAACTTCAAGACAGTCACAATAAAAATTCGATACAAAAACTTCGAGACACACACCCACAGCAAGACCCTGCCATTCCTAACTGACCGACTCCGCGACATTCAAGAAACAGCAAGCGACCTAATACAAGCGTATCTTCAACCCAACCGAAAAGTGAGACTAATAGGCGTGAAACTCTCTAATCTCGTCTCAAGCGAAAAACAGAAAAAACTAATTTAAGAAGTCAGGCAGTTTCTTGTTCCACAGTTTTCATGACAGGTAGAGTGAGGTTTCCATGAGGCATAGCCCAAACCTTAGCATTGGTGCCCGCCAAGTCAAAAGCATCACGTAAAGCGTTGTTCACCGCTGACGCTGTCTTCAAATTGAAAACATTCACAGCCAGATAGTCGGGCATGACAGAAACAAGGATTATCTTCACCCTTTGTAGTGCCTTCAAGAGATAGTATGATTTATGTCCACCCAAAACAAAATGTCTCTTAATTTCCTTCTCCATATCCTTCAAAGTCTTGAACTTTACTGTCCATTCGTGGAAAACTTCGTTTCCATGTCCTTCTGGGCACTCTGCGACTAAGATGATGACTCCGTTTCGTTTTACCGCGTTGAGGGCGTTGTCGATTCCTTTGTAGGCTTGGTAGAGGTCTATATCCAGTGGATGCCCTCCTGAACTCACAATCACGATGTTTGCTCTTTGTTCGATGGGCACCTTATACATTTCATCCACTATTTTTACGCCTTCATTGAAGGCTTGTTCCATGTCTCCAGCGAACGCTTGAACCAACTCTTGTTTGCTGTTTGTGACAATGTTAAGAATGAAGTCAACTTTGGCTAGCTTTGCGGCTTCCACCATATCTTCATGAACAGGGTTTCCTTCTAGTATTCCTGTTCGGGCTTTTGGGTGCAAAAGGTTTGCATGATTATGTTGTATAGTCTCTGCGCCAGAGACACCTGGTAAGATGCTTTTTCTTCCTCCACCATACCCAGCATAATAATGCAACCCGACATCTCCCGTGAGTATCTTCACATCGGCTTCAGCAAACATCCTGTTCACATAAACCTCGGTTCCAAAAGTCTTTGTCTTGCCCAGAAAAACCAAGTCCTTAGCCTTATAATCGTGATTAACGGCCTTTATTCGGTTCAGAATCTCTTCGCCTATGAGTCTTTTCATTTCTTCTGGTGTTACTGGGCGGTGACTGCCGCAAGCAAAGATTACGGTTATGTTTTCGTCTTTTATGCCCGCTCTATTAAGTTGGTTAAGGAGTGGTGGCAACATTAGATGGGTTGGAGTTGCCCTTGTGGCGTCATCGACAACGATAGCGACTGTGTTGTCTGGCTTGGCTATTTGGTCAAGGGTTTTAGTTCCAATTGAGTTGTTTAGGGCTTTTTCGATCTCTGCATTTGGATCTGATGCTGGCGGTTTTTCCTTTGGTTGTATGGTGCCCAAGAAGTCTCGTGTTGGGATTCTTGCGCAGACCTCGGTTTTGCCATAAGGTAGCCATACATCGGTCATCTCAAGCACATCCTAATCGGGTTAAGGTTGTCTTGGTTTTGGGTGAGTTAAACTTTTCCACATTCGGAATAGCATAAGTTCTTTAAACCTAATTCATATACCTATCCAGCGAGATGACACAGATGTCAATTGAAAGTCTGACTCTTAAAAAGGGGGAAGTTGCCTTTGTGTGGTTCAATCCTTATTCTGGGGTTGTGTTAAGGACGCCAACCAAAACTTTGCTCATAGACCCAGCAGAAATAGACCCAAAAACCTTTAGAACAGCAGACGCGATTCTCGTAACTCATGAGCACAGCGACCACTGTGACCCCTACGTCATAAAAGACATTCACAAACGAACCAACTGTCCAGTGATCGCAGATTCCACATCCATAAAGAAATTAAGAGACATAGTCTCATCCAACAAATTACTTGAAGCCACCATAGGTTCAGAACACAAAATTGATGGCATAACTGTTCGAGCAGAGCCATGTAAACATCCAGCCGCCACCCCAGTAACCTACTTGATCACAACTGAAGACAACATAAAAATCTATCACACAGCAGACAGTCTACCCCACCCACAGATGAGCCAAATAGGCCAACACAGCCCACCAGACCTCGTCTTTGTCACGGTAGGTGCGCCTGCGCCGGGCGCCTCACCGAAAACAGGGATAGAAATCGTAAAAATGGTAAAGCCTAAAACCGCAGTTCCCTACCATGCACCTACATCGGAACTAAACCAATTCGCTCAGCTCCTCTCAAAGGAACTTCCGAAAGTCAGATGCATACTTATCGAACATGGAAAGCCCTACACATATCCTTAGAAAAGGGACAACCCATGGAAAAAGAAAGAGAAGAAATGAAAGCAGAATTATGCAAGATCCTAACAAAAATAGGCGCCTTAAAATTCGGAACTTTCAAGCTAGCAGGCAGAAAGGTAAGCCCCTACTACATCGACCTCAGAATTGTTCCAAGCTTCCCCGACGCCTTCCAAAAAGTCTGTAATCTCTACCTCAGCCTCGTAACAACCGACATCAGAACCAACAACTTCGACCGAATCGCAGGAATCCCAACCGCCGGCATTCCCTTCGCGTCCATCATCGCTTATCACCTCAGAAAACCCTTTTTCTACATCCGTCAACGTGTAAAGTTACACGGGCGAGGGAGGCGAATTGAAGGAATAGTGATGCCCGGCGATCGTGTCCTGTTGGTCGACGACCTCATCACCTCGGGAAAATCCTTGAGAAACGCCGCTATGGCGACCAGAGCTGAAGGCGGCGTCATCAATGATGCGGCAGTGTTGGTTGATAGAGAAGAAGGCGGAATAGGAAACCTCGCCAAAGACAACATTAGACTGCATTATCTGCTGAAAGTAAGTGAAGCAGCGGGCAAACTCTACGAAATGGGCACCATCACAGAAGATCAATTAGAGACTATGTTGAAGCAGGTGAAGAGAAAATAAATTCCATTTAAATAGATTCATTTGGGAGAAATCCCGTTTTCTTCCCCACCGCCACTATCTCAGATTCCCACTGTTTAAAATTTGCCAAATCGGTTTTCCCTTTTATGTGATCTGTGTAGAGGTATGATGGCTTCCTCTTAGAGTATTTGCTATAGTATCCTTCTTTCTCTAACTCGCTGTTCATCTGCTTCAGAAACAACTCCATCTCTTCGTTTGATGAATCTCGGTAACTATTAACGTGCATAATGGCTGAAAGCGGCAATCTTGGTCTCGTAGGCGGTTCTTCATCTGGATAACCAATGCAAAGAAGCGTGAGAGGTAAAACACCCTTGGGAAGCCCAAGAGCCTCAATAACTCTCTCGTTTGCAAGAGCCGAGCCGATGAAAACAGATCCCAAACCGTAACATTCAGCGGCTATCGTCATGTTTTCGGCTGCGAGACTTGCGTCGATCATACTCATCAACTTCAAGGCATAACCGTAGCCGTGCCTGAGACAATGATCATAGTGAAGGTAGTCTAACGCCTTAGCAAGTCTCCGAACATCTGCACAAATCACGAAAACGACTGGTGCGTCTTGGATAGATTTTGGAACTCCGCAAGCATTCCAAACTCTGTTTTTTTGTTCAGCATCTTTGACCCATACAATAGTGTAGGTTTGAAGATTACACGCTGAGGGTGCGCGTTGTCCTGCCTCAACGATTCTTAAAACTACTTGATCAGCGACTGATTCAACTCGAAATTTTCTGATTGTTCTTCTGCTAAACAACAACTCCAAAAACTGAGCAGCGCTATCAATCATAATACTTCCCCAAATTTGATTATTTGATTAGGAATAGATATTGTTACGGCTTATAAATTCATGGAGTGAGAATAGGAAATGCCGAAGATTCCAGTGGTTGCCTATTCATAGTATATTAGTTCTTGGTCTTCCAGTCTTTGATGAAGTTTGTTAACCGCATCATAAACGTCATCTTCTCGTTTGGCGCCCGTGCAAACTAGTTTTCCGCTTGCAAACAAAAGAATCACCACTTTTGGCTCATCCATCCTATAGATAAGACCTGGAAACTGTTCTGGTTCGTACATGGTTCTTCCGAGTTCATAAGCTGATTTCTCGAGGTCAATTGTTCCTCCTAAGCTTGCGGAAGCGACGATGTTTTGTATTTTGAGTTCGGGTTTGCTGATTATTATTATGCCACTCTTCTTTAATTCTTTAATGACCTTCACCACGGCTCTTCTCGCTTCCTTTTCAGATTTGGCGCCTGTGCAAACCATTTTTCCAGAGTTAAAAATGAGAGTGGCGGTTTTGGGTCTTTTCAATCGAAAAACTAAGCCTGGGAATTGTTCGGGACGATACTCCACACCTGGATATCCTTTTACCACAGCGTTTAGGTCGACTCGTTGCTTCAGAGTTGCTGAGGCAACTACATTTTCTATGTTTACAGAAGCCCTGAGTTTCGGCAATTATAACCCTTCTTTGCGTGACAATTACTGCGACTTTATAAAGACTTGACTTAAAAACATTTGCACAACAAAACTGTGGTTGGAAGGGAGTAGGAGGGATAGACTCCCTTCCAGCGTCTGTTACGGAATCTCTCCCTTCTCTCTTCAGTATTTACATGACATTCTACTTCTCGTCTTGATATAGAGCTTATTTCAAGGGCAACAATATGTCAATTTGTCCACATAAACGTGGCAATAGTCATGCTACAATTATGTCCTTACCCGAAAACGTTTGATGATGTGCTCCCACATTAATCCTAACATTACAATGAGTATTAGAAGTAGCCAAAAGACGAAAACAAGGAATTGTGTGTTCGAGACAGATATTTGTTCGAGCATTCTCATTCATAAAATCACTCATCAGAATCTCTGTAAAAAGAAAAGTTTCCCAAGGGGATTATTCATGGGTATGTATTGATCATAATTATAGAAGAAACTTCTATTGTTGTGGCACATTCTTCGATGAGGAAGCATCTTCACAGGGTTGGGGCTTTTCTTTTCTTTTCCAGATGGGGAGGAATTCTGCGAATATTAGAATAAGCATGAGAACAACTATTATTAGCATTCCATGGGGTTCTCGGACAAATAATGGGATGTGACCAATTAACGGTATATAACCAACGACTTTACCGACTAAGTACTCTTCCGAAAATGTCTCTTCTGAGCCTGGGGGATTAGCGTCTCCGTGGGTTGTGAAATACCATTCGCCGTCGTGTATATTTTCCTTTTTCACAGCTCGGTGCACAATAAGTTCTCCTGGTTTTCCAATGGGATCACCGTTAAACACGATGATGGTTCCGTTGTTGTAGTCAACATTGATGTCGTCATATGGAGCTTTTAGTCCACCTTGGACTACGATAAGGTCGCCGATGTTAAGGGTAGGTGTCATGCTTCCTGAGGCAACCGCAAGTAGTGGATATTCAGTTTTCAACACTGCCTTCAAACCATACCAAAAGGCAAAGACACTCCCTATCATTAGAACGAATAACAGAATAGTTTTCACATAATCGCTCTTGAGGCTCAGTTTCAATTTGATGTGCATCTCTGTTGATTACGCCTAGAGGCGGAATATCTCGTAAAGTTCATCGTCTTTGTATATTAAAAACTTAACGTTTAGATTCTATAAAAAAGAGGGAAGTAGTGCACTTCCTTGCTAGAGTTAAAACCCTAAATCGTGCGTTTACTCAAAACTTTTCTGAAGGTCCCGCATTTGGGACAGTCGTAGAGTCCTATCTCCAGCTCAATCTTCTTGCCCTTTTTGTCCGGGCGACCAGCCATTTTCCAAGGTTTTCTTTTTTCCTTTGCTTCAGCTCCACACTTCGGGCATTTGACCATTCATCTTCCTCCATCATAATCGACCATCATGGTTTGAATGTTAACGAATAAAAGATTTTCTATGATTAGAGGCAATAAGGACCAAATTGACTAATTTCAGGGCGTTTTTATTATCCAAAACGCTTTTACATCTGCGTTCATTGTATCTTCTGGGTCTTTAAGAGGCAAACAGGTTTGACAGAACGCTCAGAGAACGCTTTCGGGATGTTAGTTAAACCCATCCGTCGGCTAATCGAAGAGAGAGGATTTCAAGTACCTACTGAGCCCCAAGAGAAAACCATACCCAAAATCCTTGAAGGAAAAAACGTGCTTCTCATCTCGCCCACCGCAACCGGGAAAACCGAGGCTGCGTTTCTTCCTGTTCTGAATATGCTTATTCAGATGCCCGAGAGACCACTGGGAATCAAAATTCTTTACATAACGCCTCTCAGAGCCTTAAACAGAGATCTTCTTGAACGTCTTGAGTGGTGGTGCAACAATCTAGACATAAAACTGGCTGTTAGACACGGCGACACCGATGTGAAAGAGCGTTCTAGACAGTCTAGAAGTCCACCAGACATGCTGATAACAACACCAGAAACTCTTCAAGCAATAATGCCAGGCAGAGTGCTGAGGCAACACCTTCAACAGATCAGATGGGTGATAGTAGACGAGGTCCATGAAATGGCTGATAGCAAACGAGGCAGTCAACTCTCATTAGCCCTTGAAAGACTACGATGGATCACAGGCAGAGAGTTTCAACTAATCGGCTTATCTGCCACCATAGGCAGTCCCGAAAAGGTTGCCCAGTTTTTAGTCGGTGATGGACGCCCGGTCGAGATTATTAAGGTGCCAGTTGCCCGACTCATGAAACTAAAGATTCTTTTTCCAAAACCAACCTCAGAAGATTACGAACTTGCCTCAACTCTTTTCACCCATCCTGAGGTTGCTGCTCGTCTCCGCATCATACGTAGGTTCATCGAGAAGCAAAAGTCAGTCCTTCTTTTTACCAACACGCGTGCAATCTCAGAGGTTTTAGCTAGTCGATTCAAAGTTTGGGACATCGACTTTCCTGTCTCCATTCATCATGGCTCCTTAGCTAAGCCATCAAGAATTGCGGCTGAACGGGGGTTAAAGAATGGTGAACTTAAGGGTCTCGTTGCTACGTCTTCATTGGAATTGGGGATAGATGTCGGGCGAATAGACATGGTCATACAATACATGAGCCCCAGACAAGTGACACGTCTCATTCAACGTGTCGGAAGAAGCGGGCATAGAATTGGACGCATCGCCAAAGGTCTCATAATCACAATGGATTCAGACGACACCCTAGAAGCCATGGTTATCGCCCGCATGGCAGAAAAAGAGGAATTAGAACCAGTTGATATACCCCAGAAACCCTATGACGCTCTAGCCCATCAGATTATAGGCTTGCTAATAAAGAAGAAGCGGTGGTACTTCTACGAAATCTACGATCTTTTCAAGAAAGCATACCCATATTATAATCTCTCTTTACAAGACATAGAAAAAGTTCTGACCTACATGCATTCTCGCTTTCCAAGACTCGCATGGGTCTCCTTTGAAGACATGCTCGCGATAAAGCCCAGAAGAACCAAGGCAATGTACGAATACTACTTCGAAAACCTCTCCATGATTCCAGACGAAAAACAATATCTTGTTGTCGATGAGACATCGGACAGCGCAGTAGGGGTTCTCGATGAAGCTTTCGTCGCTGAGTATGGAAAGCCTGGAATCAAATTTATCATTCGTGGAAGCCCATGGAAAATTACCAACGTTTATGGTGACCACATTTATGTTAAACCTGTAGATGACCCAACTGGAGCAATTCCGAGCTGGATTGGAGAAGAGATTCCAGTCCCATTTGAAGTGGCTCAAGAAGTTGGATGGGTTAGGGGCTTTGTTGAAGAACAAGTCAAAAGTGGAATAACGGGTGAAGAAATTGCCGCTAAATTGAGCGAGAGATACCCTGCAGACAAAGAAACGATTTTACGTGCGATTTTCGAAACAGTTGAGCATGTTCAGAAAGGCTATCTCGTCCCAACTCACAAGCGCATTCCTATTGAGGACTGGGAAGATTTCGTTATCATTCACGCTAATTTTGGTTCTCTCACCAATCGTGCTGTCGCTCAGTTAATTGGTCACATAATATCTGAGCAAATAGGCTCCACTGTTGCGGTTCAACACGATCCCTATCGCATTTTTATTCAAACTATGGGCGCCGTGGATGCCAATAGAATTGTTGGCTTGTTCAATGAACTGAAGGAAATGTCCGATTCAACTATTCAGGAATTGCTTATCAGAGCAACTGTGAAGACAGGGCTTTTCAAGCGACGAATGGTTCACGTAGCCCGAAGATTTGGAGCCTTGAAAAAATGGGCAGACTTCAGCAGGGTGAGTCTCCAAAAATTGGCAAAGAGTTTTGAGGGCACCGCAATTCACGATGAAGCACTCAAAGAAACCTTCACAAAAGACTTGGATCTTCATCACGTGATTCGGGTTCTTGACGAAGTTCGAAGGGGCGAAGTTGAAGTGACGAAACTTGACACTGGCGGAGTTGCAACCCCTGTTGCTCGTGTGGGCATAGAAAGAGTGAGCATGAAGACAGACCTAATTCCTCCTGAGAGAATGAAGCTTATACTTGTAGAATCGACGAAGGCGCGGCTGCTTAACGAGACCAGCACTTTCATCTGCACAGATTGCTGGGATTACGTAGAAATGATCTGCATAAAGGACTTGCCAGACAGACCAGCGTGTCCACGATGTGGATCTACAGCTCTTGGAGTGCTGAAGAAGGGGGAAGAAGAAGTTTATCCACTCTTAGAAAAGAAAGGCGAAAAACTGACAAAAGAAGAGGAAAAAACAAGAGAACGGGCTCAAGAGACTGGACGATTAATGTCTATGTACGGAAAACTAGCCGCCACCGCGCTTTCCGGAAGAAGACTAAAAATCTCGGATGTTGAACAAATTCTCAAACAAGAAAAGGAACTTTCAGATCGTTTCTTTGAGTTAGTGATTGAAGCTGAACGCAGCGCCTTGAAAATGAGATTCTGATAGCGTTTCTTCTTCACGTATTCAATGATATTATTTAGAATTCTGAAACCATAAAAGGAAACCTTAATAACAGAAACCTCTAGCCTTATTGGAGAAACGTAACATTGGAGTTGAGCCGCCAAAAACTAAGAGAACAAACCCTCAACAGATTCAAATACATACGAACATGTGTTCTGGCAAGAGAACTCTGTCTCCTAGTGCGCACAAGCCGTGTAGCGTTTAACCTCAAGACGCTCATTCCTGTTGCGCATATATCGCCACTTTATGCAAAGAAGCAGGATGCATAGTGAAAAGCAACTTGTGCGAAAGGGCTGCGGAAGAGGTTCTGAAAAGCGAAGAAAAATGCTTAATGCTCTGTCAAGAGAGCTGTAAAAAGTGCGGACAATTCAGACAGTCCCAACTGAAAAACCTCATATGTCGCCTAACCAACGACCAAGCTAAAACAGTCAATGTTAGAAATATATAATAAGGAACAGTGTGTAGTATCAGAAAACACCCGTGGAGAGAAAACCAGATTGTTCGTCGCACCATACGTTTCCACTCCCCTCCCAGTAGTCCGCCAAATGCTCATTCTCGCAGAACTCAAACCAGGCGAAATCTTCTATGACCTAGGTTCAGGAGACGGCAGAACAGTCATAATGGCAGCCCAAGATTTTGGAGCCCAAGCCATAGGAATCGAACTGAGAGAGGACCTTATCAAACGAGCATCTAGCACAATTCTTGAACTGGGTCTTGATTCTAAGATCAAAATTGTTCAAGATGACTTTTTCAAAGTAGACTTGAGCCCAGCGGATGTTGTCTTTCTTTATCTCACTACAAGCGCAAACGATAAGGTTAAGCCAAAGCTAGAGCAGGAACTGAGACCAGGAGCTCGGGTTGTGTCTCATGACTACGAGATACTGGGATGGAATCCTTCAAAAATCGACAACTTCTGTGAGAACCCAAAACTAGGCTACCCCTCACACACGATATACGTTTATAAAAGATAGTTAGGAAACCACAAACCTCGAGAATTTTACCGTGGGCGATGTGTCGGAGGTTTCTGTCTTAAGGTGAGTTTTTCGATCAAGAGAATCGGTCTTTCAGATTTCTCTGGCAGAAGAACGTAAAGCAGGGAAGTTTCTTTTACACCACTATTAAACATGAAGTTTTCTGTCTGGTTTTTTTTACACTCAAGTTTAAATATACAGATTTCCAAGTTTCTATCAGGAGACGGGAATGCCTCAAATAAGATGCCCAAATTGTGGGACCTCAATTAACCTTGAAATGCGTAAAGAAACAGATTTGAATATCATTCTGGAATCTCTCCAAACAGGGCCAAAAACATTCACCCAACTTCTAAAGACAACTCGCCTACCGCGCAAGACCCTAAGTCTCAGACTCAAAGAACTCATCAGTTCAGAGACTATCATAAAAGATGAAGGCTACCGTCTTAATGGATCGTTACCATCCAGCATGTTAGGAGGAATTAAGTTGAAGAAGGTTTTTCCTTATTCAAGAAAAAACGCGATGTTGATGTTGCTGATGTTGTGCATTGGGTTTTTACTTGCTCAAGCATACGCTAGGTATATGGTCGCACCAATCCCACCAACAGAGACACCAAAGCTCATAGTCACTGAAACGTTTGACGTTAATGTTGTGATCCATGACGTAACTAATCTCTGCGCTTGGCAAGCAAGAATAGTCTTCGACCCTAAAGTCATGGTTGTTACGAATGTAGTCGAGGGGCCATTCCTCCAGGAAGGCGAAGGCAATACCCTCTTTGTGGCAGTGACTAGAATCGTTGAAGGCATCTTCTCCCAAGACACCTTAAACACTAATGATCCGTTTACGTTGATAACGAATGATGAGACTAATCCAGATAGCGTTCTTCTTGGTTGCGCGTTTATAGGAGAAGCACATGGAGTGAGCGGGCGCGGCGTGTTAGCAACCGTTACTTTTGGAGTGATTGGAGAAGGAAGTCACGGTTTGGAAATCACAGATGTCTTAGCGTTGGGTGTGGACGGAGCCGAGCTGAAAGGGTGTGAGTTGACTCTCGAGATAATATAGGGTTGAGAACCTAAATCTCCCTTCTTTTTTTATGTTCTTTGAAAGTGTGAAATAGTCATGAGATTTTAGATTAAGCTTCGGTTGGAAGAAACTTTATTTTCTCTACACCAAGTTATCACACGAATATTGAACTATTGGCGACCAATGCATGAAACCTCTTCCATGGAGATATATAAAATCCTGGACCTGCATCGCTTGCGGTGCGTGTTGCAAGGGTTTTGACGTAGTTTTAGGTTACAAGGAATGGGTGGGCATCATTCGGAGATATGGAATAGAAGTCACTAACCTGGCATCACAAAATTGTACTTGAGAAGAAGAAGTGATGGTAGCTGTGTCTTCTTAAGCAGGTTTTATGATATGTGGCTTTGCGCCCTCCAACACATGAAGCCTACAGCCTGTAAACTCTGGCCGTTCGAAATCTCTAATGAACCCAAGTATGGCTTGCCTGACCAAGCCTTTTACAACTTAAATGGTAAACGACTTTTTGTTTATGTGAATCCGTTGTGTGTGGGCATAAGATGGGGAAGCCCCACACGAGAGTTTGTGTATGGAACTATGAGAGAGCTTGTCGATATCGCTTTAGGGGTGTGTGAAAAACAACTCTATACAACCGCTCAGTTAGAAGAGTGAGTATTTTCGCAAGATTACTTTACTCTTAGGCGTGATATTGGAAGGATGATCTGAGGGTTTTGCTACGAGTCATCAACAACAAGTTTTCCCTCTTTGAACACTTTTTCTACAAGATTTACTCCAAAACGATATCCTAAAAATCTGTGGTTAGGAATGCTTAACACAACGATGTCTGCTTTTTTGCCAACTTCCAGGCTTCCAACTTCTTCTGCCCTGTGAATGGCGTGAGCAGCATTTATGGTTGCCGCTGATATGGCTTCTGCAGGGGTCATTTTCATTTGGCGACAAGCCATCGCAATTACTATCTGCAGGTTTTCATTCCAACAACTCGGGTTGTAGTCGGTTCCCAAAGCAACAGGCACTCCCAGACTTATCATTTTTCTGGCGTCAGCGTATCGCCCGGTCATCAATGAAAAGGCTGCGCCCGGAAGTAGAACCGCAATAACTCCTCTTTTCGCCATCGCTTTTGTGCCTTCATCGGAGGCAAAGATCAAGTGTTCTGCGGAAACCGCTTCTATTTCTGCTGCTAACTCTGCGCCACCAATGTTTGTTAACTCGTCGGCATGCAGTTTTGGCTTTAAGCCGTGTTTTTTGGCGTTTAAGAGAATGTTTTTTGACTGTGCTGTGGTGAAAACTCCTTTTTCGCAGAAGACGTCACAGAATTCTGCTAACTTGCGTTTCGCAACTATGGGAATCATTTCGTCTACTATGAGATTTACGTAGTCTTGTGGATTGTTTTGGTATTCGGGTGGAGTGGCGTGGGCTCCTAGAAAAGTGGGGACGATGTCGACGAGTTGTTTTTCATTTAAGAGCTGCATGACTTCTAAGCATTTTGTCTCATCTGCTGTTGTTAGTCCGTAGCCACTCTTTGCCTCTACAGTGGTTGTTCCATGCTCCAACATTACTTTTAAAGTTTTTAGGCTGGTTTCAACTAACTCCTCTCTGGTGGCTTTTCTCGTCTCTCTTACAGTTTCTAGTATTCCTCCTCCTTCTCTCAAGATTGCCAGATATGGTACGCCTTGAATTCTCTTTTCAAACTCGTCTTCTCTTGAACCCGCAAAAACTAGGTGAGTGTGAGGGTCTACGAAGCCAGGCATAACAACTTTCTCATTGGCGTCAAGTTTTTCTTTTCCGACAAATTTGCTCTCAATGTCTTCTGTTTTTCCGACTGCAACTATTTTCCCCTTGTTTATGGCTAGACTCCCTCGTGTGATAATCCCCAGTTCCTTCATTCTTTCTCCTATGAGTGGTTTTTGACTTGCCCCTTGCAGAGTTAGGAGTTCATTTGCGTTCTGAATGATTAAATCTACTTCGTTCTTAACCACTTAGCTCACTCTTTTTTTTTAGGGCTTTCTCCACTGCAATCTCGAGAATTCGGTTCTTGTCTAACTCGTCTATTTTCAAGTAATATTTGGCTACGTCAATTAAGGCTTGTATTGGGACCATACCACAAAACTCAGACCCAATGATTTGAACATTGTATCGTTTTGCCTCTATCTCAATTAATTCGAAAACTCTGTGGAGAGGAGTTCTCTCGAAGTCACTTAGGCTCATTCCGATTTGAGTTATCCCCTTCTCCGGAATCTTGGCAGCCATCGCCTTTACATAGGCTAAACCTCCCTTTTTCCCGTGCAAAGCCCTGGCGATTTTCTTGGTTGTTTCCAAATCCGCAGTGTTCAGGTTTACATTGAAACCTACCATGATTTTTCTAGCGCCTGTAATTGTTGCACCTGCTGTAGGGTGAGGGGAAGTGGGACCAAAGTCTGGTTTTCGCTCTGGGCTTTTCATCACCTCCGAGAGTTTCTCATACTCTCCTTTTCTGATCCAGTCTAAATCGCTTCTTTCTGGTTTGGAAGCCGCTTCTCCATATAGATAGACTGGAACACTACATTTTTCTGCAAGTGCTTTTCCAAATTTTTTTGCTAGTTCGATACAGTCTTGGATAGTTGTGTTTTGGATAGGAATGAAGGGCACCACGTCTACTGCTCCAAAGCGTGGATGTTGCCCCTTATGCTTTTTCATATCTATGAGTTCAATGGCTTTCATGGAAGCGTTTAAAGCCGCAGCGAGGACTGATTTTTCATTTCCGACAAAGGAAATAACGAGCCTATTGTAGTAGTCGTCGAAAGTGTAATCAAGAATGTAGGCTTCTTCTATCTTCCTTATTTCACTTAAGATTGCTTCTACAACTTTTGGGTCTGAGGTGCTGAAGTTTGGCACGCATTCGATGACCTTTCTCAAAAGCGTCCACCTTTTTGTTTCAGCAGATAAATCGTGGTAATTGAATTTTAAGCCTTTACTATTTGGTTCTCTTCCATCATTAAATTTCTATTTTGCGCTTATTTCGTGTTTATGGGTTTCAACACGGTTGCCGCACGAGGTTTTTCTTTTCCACATGATGACTGCCAATAGTGCCGCTATCATAGAAAGTGGTATGATAAAGGATGCCGGAAACTCTGGTATAGTAGTAACGTCATATATTACAAGCGGAGGATTATCCACTGTTAAGATGACTAGGCTATTGTCATACAATGCTATCCAGCCATCATAAGCGCCTGAAGGCGGTTGTGAAGCTATGACAGAGTATTGTGGGGATTCTGAACTATAGTAGTAGTAAAGTGTATTACCTTTTCGAAAGCCCCATAGTGATTCACCATCTGTGAGGAAGAAGTTCATAGCTCCGGAAGTTGCTTGACTTATGTCTATTACTGCTTTGGCTATTCCTTGGGTAACATTCCAATCTTCTTCTTCGGCACATTTTAAAATGTACAGCATGTAAAGGTCGGAATCCACAACATCTGGGTGGTCCCAATTCTCTCCAACTGTTGGCGGGTTCTCAGCTAGATATTCTTCGCAAATGAGATTTTTCAGTACGGTTTTGGAAAGTACTCCATTATGTCCAAAGGCCCACCATCTACCTCCTTTATACCGTACGAATGGGTGGGGATTTGGGATGTTTGTGGCGCCAGAAGCAGCTACCCGAACATGCCCGACCCCCTATTCTCCCACCGCTTCGAGCTAGTTCATGAGCAGCCAAATCAAAATTGGCATCTACGTTTGCGGGTGGTTTGCCTCTCAAAACTACAGGTTCAGTGTCGTTGTAGTAGGTGAGTCCCCAACCATCATCGTTGATAGCACCGAGATTTTTCAAGCAATATGGCAAGTTTATCAGATGATCTAATACAACATTTTCTGGTATTGATTCGGCGATGATCCCCCATAATCGGCACTGATGCGTCGGAGAGTTTTCCATTTTAACAAATGCAGTCATCAACAAAGAGAAGACAAGTATAACGAGCAAAAGCTTTCTACGCATGTTACATCATTCACGATATTTTGATATAGTAGATTAAGTTCTTTTCGATGAATTTTATTGGTTATACCCTTCTACTATATCATTACATCAGCGTCAACAGAGTGAAGCTTTACACAACTAGAATGATTTTATTTCTTGTTCTTTTCTTCTTTCTCAGCCTTCTTCTTGGACATACACGTGATTCATTGACCTATTGAAAGTATTTTGTCTAAACTACAAAAAGCTTTTTGTTTCATTATACGTCAATTGTTCTAAAAACAGTGGCTGCGCATAGTGTTGGATTAAGTTGAGCGAAGATTTAGAGTTCGAAATTCCCTCTTTGGAACAAATCTATGAGATGCTTCTCAACCTAACCAATAAAATTAGAAAAGACAAGTTTAGGCCTGATATAATTGTGGGGGTTTCTCGCGGTGGATGGATTCCTGGCCGAATTATGTCCGACTTACTTGAAAATCCGCAGATTGCAAACGTTAAAGCTGAGTTTTATCAAGGAGTCGCAGAAACGAAAGGCGAACCTGTCATTACTCAGCCTGTTTCTATGCCCGTGAAAGGAAGGAAGCTCCTAGTTGTGGATGATGTTGCGGATACTGGCAAGAGTCTTCGCCTAGTGAAGAAGCATTTATTAGAGGAAGGCGCAACCGAACTTAAAATTGCTACCATTTATTATAAGCCATGGAGTCTCATAACACCAGATTATTACATGAAGAAAACCAAGTCATGGATAGTTTTTCCTTGGGAAAGAAAAGAAACCATCCGAAACATCCTAAAAAAATGTGAGCAGCAGAAGAGACCAATCGAAGAAGCAAAGAAACAACTTGTAAAGTCTGGACTAGACCAAAAACTTGTGGAGCGATTTATCCGAGAGATACTGGATGGAAAGAGAAAAATTGATTAAAAGAATCGAGGGCTACGACAAATACGTTGGAGTAACCGGATTCAGAAACGTCAAAATCGAAGATGCTAAAGGCTTCTTGGATGGTGTCCGAAAGAAGACCGAAAGTGTTTCTGTCCAGTTCTTTAACGCTAATTCGATAGCAGGAACTGAGCACCTCTACTTTGCCGCTCTTAACGCCTTAAAGGCTTTTGAAAGCAATTTGAACATCTCAAACAGTTTGGCTGTGGAGACACTTCTCTATGCCTCTGCTCAAAGACAGATTAAGAAAGCCGTAGAATTACTTGGAATCAACGCCGAGTCTTCGGAAGTGGCAGTTCTTGTTGTTGCTGAAACTGAAGCTAAAGTTCGTGAAACTTTAGAATCTATTTCTGAGTTTGTCCAGGCTATACGTGATGATAGTGTTATTGAATTATCCAGTGAAAAATTTAAGACAATCCAAGAGCTTTTTGGTATTTCTGAACTTGAACTTGAAGCGAAGTTGGAGAAGAAGGGCTTTGAAAAAGAAGTGTTAGTAAATTTGGTAATGGAGCACATGGCTCTTCTAGCAATAGAACGTTAACGAAACTTTTCTTTCATCACAGAAACGACTTCGTTGCGTTTCACAATGGATATCCCAGTGAATTTCCCAACAATCTCTATCAGAACTATTTTGTCAGGGTTTTCCAAGTCAACTCTTCTCTCAATGTTTGCTGCCGCAGTTTCGATCACGTCTTTTGTTGAAACTTGGGTGAATCTTTTTTCAACTGTTACACGGAAGGATTCATTTTCACCTATTTTGGAAGCCAGTTCCGTGACCGTTTTCTGGATATCCTCAAGTTCTGTTCGCACAACTTTCTCGACGGGTATTACTCGAAGGGTGTATCGAAACTCCCATGGACGTTGTTTCAGTATGTCTCGGAATTTTTCAATTACATCGAATGGGTTGAAGGCTGTTTTTGCGGCTATTAGCCCTGTGATGCCAGTTTTGTCTACTGTGGCGGCTGAGTCTCCTATTTCTCCTAGTAAATACCAGATTTCTGAGCACGCGTCTTCCTCGTTGCCACGTGCGGTTGTAACAAGCAAGTTAAAGTCTCTAAGCATTTTTGCTTCTCCATAATGCTCTATTAACAGGAAACTTGAGGGACATCGATTACTTGAACAAAAGAATTACAATAATAGTGATTTGAAGCAAGGCATTTATGACTAACATAGCCTCTATTGTTTTACCCTTTTTCCAAAGAGCAGCCACAATAAATAACGTAATTATAATTGCCAGAAGCAAGATTCCAATGGCTGAAGGAACAACCAAAATTTGTTGCGCCACTCTCTCACCGCTACAAAGGTTGTTTTCATTAGAAATTAAAACTTTCTCGAAAATTGAAAACGTCAACCTTCAGTACAACGTTTAATAAAGAAGAATCTAATTTATCTCTGCGCCCGCTGAGGTGTAAGCTGTGCGTAAACATATAGTCGTATGCACGGTTCTAGCACTCTTTTTTACTCTTGTGTTTTCTTGCCCTGTCAAAGGAGATTACCCCGGATGTACAATCGATGCAGTGTATGGTTCAGCACCCACAGTTGATGCCATACTACATCAGCCACCCGATGCAGAGTGGAATGACGCTTCCATCATTGCGTTCAACAACACAGTTATTTATCTTAAACAGGATGGAAAAAGCCTTTACATTGGGTTCTTCGTGCAAGACGGCAGCTGGTACCCAGATTATGACGTAATAAGATTAGGAATAGATGTAAACCATGATGGGGGTGCTTTCCCTAAAACAGATGATATTGAATTCAACGTCACTCGATATGGGGTACCCCAAGAAAGACATGGTGACAATCCGCCAACCTCACCGATTGGCGGCTGGAGCGTGGCTGTTCATGATGAATACTTTGATGGGTGGATGGCTGAATTCAACATCACATTTGCAAAAATTGAGGTTACCCCTGGAGAAGAAAAAACTCTTGGAATAATATTTAGATCCACCGATCGATACGCACATGATCCACCCTTAGAGGTTACGTATTTGTGGCCGCCAGTAACACCAGTTGAGGGTAACAGTCCATCAAACTGGGCGGATCTAACATCCGAAGCAGATTGGATACCAGAGTTTCCACCATTTATGGTTCTGCCACTCTTGATGGCTCTTACAATGCTTGCTTTAGCTGTTGCGTTCTCAAAGGGGAGAATCGTAAGAAAACTCGAAACTTGACCCCGAAAATCGCGCCATTTTCTCTCTTCTGTTTCTCGGAAAGACTGAACTGCCCAAAACGTTCAGCTAAAGGTTGTTGGTCCTCCGTCAAAGTATCATGTCGACCTCATCCACCGATTTGATTTTGTGTGCTCGAATATGTGAAAAGGTGATGGGGGTCAGCGCAGGTTAGTACAGTTGTCACTGTATACACTCCAACCGTCGCCGCACATCATCCCCTAACGAATTTTAGTCGTTTTTCTTATATTAACATTGTTGGTGCTTTATTCCTAAACGTCCACCATGGAACGTAGTCTTTAAATCCAAAAGCTGGGCATGGTAGGTAATTCAAGCTAACAAGAGTGCGAACCATGAAAAACCAGTAATCATTGTTCACGGCGGAGCTGGGCTCTGGCGCCCTGAAAGAAGAAGAGCAGGAGTTTCAGGAGTAAAAAAGGCTGCAAAGGCTGGGTATGAAGTCTTGCATAGAGGCGGAACCGCCCTTGACGCGGTTGAAACAGCCGTTATGTGCATGGAAGACAACGAAGTTTTCAACGCGGGACTAGGGTCGGTATACTCTATTGACAGACGCATAGAAATGGAGGCATCAATCATGGATGGAAAGACGCTTAACGCTGGAGCCACTGGACTCTTAACCGATGTCAAGAGCCATGTTCATTTGGCGAGAATCATAATGGAAAGTACCGATCATGTACTCATAGTTGGAAACGGAGCCGAAAAGTTAGCACGATTGTTTGGCTTAGAAAGAAGAGATCCCTCCACAAAATCTCGGATCAAAGACTGGCATGAATTGAAAGAGAAACTGAAGCAAGGAAAAGTATACTACCTGCCAAAACTACATGAACTTATTAGATTGCATCCGCAACTTTTTGATTTGGACACCGTTGGCGCGGTGGCGCTTGACGAGAACAAAGACACTGCAGCAGCGACATCCACCGGAGGCTACTCCCTAAAGTTTTCAGGAAGAATTGGAGATTCTCCACTTATTGGGTGTGGCACCTTATGCGGACAGTGAGGCTGGCGCTTGTTCAGCGACTGGAATAGGTGAAGTCGCCATTAAACTTGTTTTGGCGAAGAACGCTTGTGATCTTATGCGACTTGGACGAACGGCTCAGAAGGCTGCTGAGGAGTTGATTAAGCTTGTAAATCGAAGAATGCGGGGTAAGTCTTTGGGCTTGATAACTGTGAGCGCTTCAGGTCAGATCGGCGCTGCCCACTGTTCCGAACATCTCTGCTGGGCCTATATGACTTCGGATATGAAGCAGCCTAAGGGAGCGCTGAAAGCGAAGATAATAAGGGAAGTTAGATAAGCCCTTTTCTGCCTTCTTTACGTCGATTTTCCGTGGCTTGATAGAAACGCTTAAAAAAGGTTGAATGTGTCTGTGTAGGATTACGAAACAAGCTGGTAGGCATCAAAGGAGGTGAAATAAATGGAGGAAGAAGAGTGGGAAGAAGAAGAGGAAGGGGAAGAAGAGGAAGAAGAATGGTAACCAACTGATTTTATAACCCTCATTTTTTATCTAACTTTTTACCTTTTTACCTTTAAACCTTAAGAGTCGTTTACAGCTTCTATCTCTGTTTGAAATAACATATGGCGAAAATCAATGGTAAGAGTTGCTGTCTTGGATGAGGATAAGTGCAAGTCTAAACATTGCGCTAGAGAGTGCTATCGTTTTTGTCCCCAGATAAGAAGCAAGGTAGAAGCGGTTCGATTTGAAAATGAAAGGCCATTGGTCGTGGAGTCTCTTTGTGTGGGTTGCGGCATATGCGTCAAAAAGTGTCCATTTAAGGCTCTGTCAATTGTCAATCTGCCTGACGAACTTGAGAAAGAGTGCAGTCACAGATTTGGACCCAACACCTTCAAACTCTTCCGTCTTCCTATACCTTCTCCAGGCGTTGTCTTGGGGCTTCTAGGACAAAACGGTATTGGAAAAACCACTGCCCTTAAAATTCTTTCAGGAGAAGTCGAACTTAATCTTGGAGATTATAAGGAGCCTCCGGATCAATCTCAGATTATTGAGCATTTTCGTGGTTCGACTCTTCAAGAGTATTTCCAAAAACTGAGTGATGAAGAACTTCGGGTGGTTCATAAGCCACAGTATGTGGATAAGATTCCACGGGTGGTTTCGGGTCAGGTTGGGGAGCTTCTTGAGAAGGTGAATGAAAGAGATAGGCTGGAGATGTTGAAGGAGCAACTTCAACTTCAGACCGTTTGGGATAGACCCTTAAACGTTTTGAGCGGTGGTGAACTGCAGAGGGTTGCGATTGCTGCCACTATTTGTCGGGGTGCGGACGTCTATCTTTTCGACGAGCCTTCTAGTTATTTGGACGTGAAACAGCGTCTTCAGGCGGCTAGAGTGATAAGAAGCCTTAGAGAAGACGACAAAACCGTGATCGTGGCGGAGCACGACCTTGCTATTCTGGACTACTTGTCTGATCAGATTTGTGTGTTTTATGGGACCCCAGGAGTTTACGGCATTATATCTCCCGTTCACGGGGTGAGAGTTGGAATCAACATCTATCTAGAGGGCTTCATTCCGGATGAAAATGTTCGCTTTAGGAAGAACCCCGTAGTCTTTCATGTGAAGCCTCCAACGATTAGTGTGACTGCTGGCGAAACACTGCTTATGTGGGGTGGAATGAAGAAATCCTATGGAGAGTTTGCGTTGTCTGTTGCGCCGGGAGAGGCAAATCAAGGAGAAGTCATTGGAATATTGGGACCCAACGGTATTGGAAAAACTACTTTTATTAGGTTGTTGGCCGGGTTGGAGAAGCCTGATGCTGGGGGACCTTCGTTGCAGTATGGATTGAGTCTTAGTTATAAGCCCCAGTACATTTCGGCTGAATACGAGGGGACTGTCCAACAACTCTTGAGGAGCATAGCGAAGGATGATTTTGGTTCTGGTTGGTATCGGAGCGAGATTTTACAGCCCTTGAACGTTGAGCCTCTCTTGGATCGTGATGTTTCTGAGTTGAGTGGTGGTGAACTGCAGAAGGTTGTTATTGCTAGTTGTTTGTCGAGGAGTACTCAGTTGTATCTTTTGGATGAGCCGAGTGCGTATTTGGATGTGGAGGAGAGGTTGTCTATGGCTCGGACGATTCGGCGTGTGGTTGAGAGCCGAAACGTGACCGCCTTTGTTGTTGAACATGATGTTGTGGCTCAGGATTTCATTGCGGATCGCCTTATGATCTTCAGTGGAGAGCCTGGAATCTATGGTTTGGCTAATCCGCCTACAACTCTTCGTAGGGGGATGAATGCGTTTTTGAAGGAGATGGGGATCACCTTTAGGAGGGATCCGGTGACGAAGAGGCCACGGGTGAATAAAGAGGATTCTAAGTTGGATAGGCATCAGAAGAAGATTGGAGAATACTATTACGTGCCCCTAAAAGAGAAAACGTAAACTTCCATACCTTCATGTTCTTTTCAGAATAGTTCTTGAATAACGTTATCTGGACTTCTTTACCATCCTTCTTCATCAAGTTGACTTCCCGTACATCAAATCCCAGTATCTTAAATGTTTCAGCTAGGGTGTTGCTTTTTCTTTTGAGCACCGATATGTAGCAATAGGCGTATTCTGCATCATTTGCATAGACATCGCCACCAAACATTTCTGCTATTTCGAGGATTGATTTTCCAGCAAGAGTTTCGGGTATAGTCACATTCAAAAACTTTGACATGTATGATACATTCTCATAAACTAGATTCCATGCACTTGCGTTATACAAAAATCTATCGTAGACCTCTTTAGGTGGTAACACTTCTACAAGGTCGAACTCGGGATGAGGGAGAAAAGATATCATGTAGCGGACTCCTGCTGAAATAATAGATATATAAACAAATGTTACGACGAAGTGACCAATATTTCTCTTCAATGACATAAAGAAAACATTGGCGACGCCCATTTAAAATTCTATGCTTTAGAACAAACCGAACATACTTAACCTCTAGTATCTTTCTAAAGTAGCATTACTAATCTAGATAGTTCCAAAATCCTCTTCATCAGACACGTAATCATTAATGAGGTTATTTTCGTTGAAAGAAAAGAAGAGGGTGTTATGGGTATGTTTTCCTTAAGTTTATTGCTATGTGGTATATGTCAACCATGTCCACTTTGCCGTCTTGGTTTATGTCTGCTTGTGGATTCCATCTTGGATGATTGATGAAGGAGCCGAAGGCCTTTGCAGCCTTGTAGATGTCTCGCATGTCAACCTTATCATCGTTGTTTACGTCACCCTTGATCTTGACTTTCACTGTGGCTGGGCTTGTCATTGTGTTGTCAGCTGTGTCGGTTTCATCTGGGACTGATGGGATTTCCGCCTTTATTGTATGCACTGTCACGTCAGTTGTTGTCCAGTTGAAGATCACCGCTGGTTCGGCGATTGGTCGAATATTGCTAACGGTTTGGGTTCCAATGATGTGTCGGGCACCCTCTAATTCATAGACGCATGTAACTACCAAGGTTTCAGCGGTTGTTCCTTCATTCCTGACGATAACAGTGATTTTGACCACCTGCCCAATGTATACCTCCACGGTGGAAGGCACTACACGCACGACACAAACATCATGAACCTCCCAAGGATTCATAAGAGGATACTGATCTTGGTTGTTTGGGTCTATAACATATGGCGTGTCGCCTATTCCATCACTGCCCGTTTCATTCTGGTATGGACCGTTAAACTGATCAGAACCAGTGTAGCCACTCCAATAGTTCCCTCCAGAAGGATAGCCGTTATCCCACTCGTTTATCGACTCTAAACTATGTATGTGGAATGTGTTGTCGACGAAATTGTTGTGGTGTATCGTGTTGTTGAAAGATTGCTCGGACCATAAGCCAACCCCAATCCAATTCCCCACAGAAATGTTGTCTGTCACCGTGTTTTCCCTAATGACATTGCCTTTCGCGCCAGTCAGAATTATCCCATATACGTCATGTGAAACCTCATTGACACCAACGATGTTCTCGTCAGAGTGATACATCCAAATGCCAATAAAGTTCTCGCACAATATGTTGCTCAGAAGGGAGTTAGCATTACATTCATCGAGGAAAAGACCGCAAGCATTGTCTGACATGTTGTTGAGATGAATTTCATTATTTATGGAATCATATATTTCAATGCCTTTCTGACCTTTTTGCACTATGTTTTGACTAATATGATTACTTCTGCACTTGTCCAGATATACCCCAACTCCCACGTAGGCACTTGTTACGTTATTGTCGCAAACAAGGTTAGTGTCGGAATGTGAAAGGTGTATTCCTATGTAGTTGCTTGAAACCTTCACATTTTCTATTGAAGAATTCGCTGTGTAGACAAATAATATACCGTCATAATTCTTTGCTAGGTCTAAGTCCTTCGCGACTACACCTGTGCAGTTAAAGGCTACTACACAACCCGCGTAGGACGGAACCCTTCTGTTATGCTCATTAACCCAATAGCAGAGAGCTTTCCCTTCAACGGTGTTTGATTCGTCTGCATCGTGAATGAAATCCCTAGAACTATACCCGTCAACCCCGAAGTTGTATCTATTTTCACTCATGCTATTGTGCCTAAGAGTAGTGCCAGGAGAACGAAACAAGAATATGCCAACAAAATTTTTCGATGTTGACGTGTTTCTAATGGTACAGTTGTTGGAGCAATAGAGCAAAATGCCGCTGAGCGGTGGGTATGGGTAGGGGTCTTTACCGCCATTTCTGAGTGTGAAATTACTGATTTCAACATTGTCCGCGGTCACTACAACGACATCAGACGTTTCATTGCCATCAATTATAGTGTTGGCTCTGTCTTCTCCAACAAGCGTCAGAAATTGCTTGTTTATCCAAACGTTTTCATGATAGGTTCCCGAACTCACAAGAATGGTGTCGCCTTCAAACGCCACATCTATCGCACTTTGTATTGTTTTGCAATCGTCTGGAACCCTAAAGACTTTTGGATTTCTAACCCAAACATTTTTAGAGAAAGCATTGTTCTCCACGAGAGTTTCACCTTGCACTGGAACGACATAAGATGTGACTTTGTATACCCCTTCAATCACTTGGGACGTGTTCCATGAGTAACTCACTAAACTTGATTTCCCTCTTGCCAAAAAGGAAATGGTCTCCGAGTGGACAACAGTGCCATTAACAAGTAGTTGCATGGTCAAACTCCTTTCATCTCGTTTTCCCATGTTGAGCACTGTACTGTTAATGACCACCACTTCTCCCCGTCTCACAATTGAAGACACCTTTAGGTTCAAAACAAGAACATCGTGGTCAGACAGAGCCCGTTCCACAGCTTCTTTAGCATTGACTCTTCCAAACCCATAGTAAACATCAAAACCGGGATCACCCAAATCATCTGAGGTGTATTGCAGTTGAGCTAGTACTTGGTCTCGAGTCATATTCGGAAACTGACTCCATACCAAAGCAGCGACACCTGCCACAAAAGGAGCCGACATTGATGTTCCGCTCATATAAGTGTAAGAATCCTTCCCAACAGTCGAGTAAATGTTGACGCCCGGCGCAGAAACACTAATCCAATCTCCGAAATTCGTGAAAGCGGCTGGTTTGTCAAATTCATCGGTAGCCGACACAGCGATGACCTCATCGTAGGCTGCCGGATATGCCTTCGTGCTAGTGAAGTCGTTTCCTGCAGACGCAATAACCAGCACTTTTGAGTCAAAGGCGTATTTTATTGCATCATGGATTAGGGTGCTCTCTTCGTAGCCTCCCCAACTGTTGCTTATTATGTTTGCTCCCTGATCCACTGCGTGAATTATGGCATTGGCAAGGTCGTCCTCATATCCCTCTCCAAATTCATCTAAGGCTTTCTCGGTCATGATGCTGACTTGAGCCAAGCCTGCTATGCCGATGCTGTTGTTGAGCACAGCGGCGATGATCCCAGCGCAATGAGTCCCATGTCCATTGTCATCCATCGGATCTGCATCATTGTTCACCCAATCGTACCCCAGCGGAACATAATTCGCAGCCAAATCCGGGTGATTCCAATCAATTCCTGTGTCTATTACCGCCACAAGAACAGAAGGATCACCTATCGTGGTGTTCCAAGCATAGTCAGCCTTTATTATCCGTGGTCCCCATTGTTTCGGCCAATCGGGATCGTTTGGGACAAAATCAATCTCAAACCTCATGTTAGGCTCGATATATCTGGACAATCCTGTAATCTTTGCCTCTGACACAAGAGTAGACACAAACCTATGAGGTATGTCAGCGACAACAGCGCTAATCTTGCCGCCCATTGAAACAGTGTCAGCAACCTTGCCACCGTAGTTCATGATAAGATCCATAACTTCTGAGTAACCGTCTGTTCCCATATCGCTAAGTCCAATCACCAACTCCACTGAATCATCGTCAACATAAGTTAAATCATCCCACCCTACTTCATTCTCAAAGTCCAACCTGCCACTAGCCTCAAAAGGCACGTGAAAAGCATCCATCAATTGCGCATCTAACTCATCACTAAGATGAGACTTAATTACTTGCTTTGACCGATGTTTTATCGTAGCTCGATCACTGTCTTCTTGTATCATTTGGAAGTCTCCTAGTCTATTATTAGCACTAGTCCAAGTTGCGGATGCTCTAACAGTTTTCATGAACTGTGTACTTCCTAGGCATGACGGGAGTAGGACTAAAAGAAAAGTGAACAAAATGACCTTCTTATTCATGTTTTGTCCCTTCTCCATTCTAGGATATTCAATTCACATATTTAACATTTCTGAAATAGTATTTTTTACAATTATTCCTTCGAAAGTTGTGATTTGAATCTTTCGTTGACTTTTATCAAAGGTGGGTGGTGACTTGAGTATGGCTAAGTGTAGAGACTGTAGTTTCATTGACTACTTCGTATCTGAGAACAAGTATTGGTGTCATAAAAAGAAAGACTATGTTGATCCAGAGAGCTCTGTATGTGACAAGTTTAAAGCTCCAATAAAAGGACCATTAGATAGGTATGTTTAGGGTGACCACGTGACCTATCATTCGAATGTTTTTCCAAAGTTTTTAATTGCTAAATAGATGTCTCTCATGTCAACTTTGTTGTCATTGTTCATGTCAGCGATGAAATTCCATCTTGGATGATCTGGATAAGAGCCAAAGGATCGTGCAACAATGTATACATCTCTCATGTCAACAACTCCATCAAAATTCACATCCCCGAGGAAAATTATTGCGAAGTAGACAGTGTGATTGTAGTTGTATTCGTATGCCATATACATGCCTGATTTTACATAACTTCCTGTGAATTCGTTGTATTGGTTCCATGTATCGATTATGGACTCCCCCGGGTCTAAATGCCATGCCAACCATGCATATACCTTGGGGTAGCAAAACTCCCAGTCGGGATATATCCTACATATATCGCAAGGTGGCCACCCGCCAAAACCGAGAGTCTCATTACTGATGTTTGTGAGAATAATCTTCACTTCTTCGCCTAACACGTACACACGCTTATCAGTTTTTACTAACAGTGCTTCGTCGTGTGCTTTTACTGTTACAGAACCTAAGGCTATACATAGCATTCCAAGCAGAGGGACCAGCATTATGCCACTAACCCGTGCTTTCATTTCTCTTCCTCTCTCTGTTCTACTAAAATACAACTGAAATACTTAAAACTTTAGAAAGAGTATTCTACAGACCATAAAAGTTTCTTTCTTAAATCTTTAGTACATCTTGAAATGATATTAAATATAAGAGAAAACTCTTCTATTATCTAAGGGTATTCAATGGAATATCCCTTCTGTGAGAAGACAGACTGTGTAAATTACAAGAAGGGACGCTGTACCCTAAAGAACCCAGAGAAAGACAACGAATCCTGCTTACATTACGAAGAAATAATGGATGCCTTGAGACTGAAGGTAAACGTGTTCAAAGGTAAGCTCGAAAGAGAATAACACTAAGTATTATATATCCTCTCTTTAGACAATGTTCTATGTAATAGTTGGTTCTTTCTTAAAGAAACAATCGGATTCCAGAAATGATGAACACAACTAACCAAATTATGGGATAAGTTGCTGCAATAAGTGAAACTACACTCATGACAATTCGAGTTTTCCTAGAAAAACCATAAACTTCACTAACGTAAGGAATCAAGCCTACCAATCCTGAAACCAGAATGTAAAGCCAAAAACGCCACTCAAACGTCAAATCAGGATGAGAAGTAATTACCATAAAGAACATAAAAACGTCAAAAAGCCCACACCATTTGCTAAGTTCTTCTGGTAGCTTAGGAAAGAGTTTTTCTTTCAAGCGCATCTCCATATATTGACGATTCTACCAGAGAATAACATTTTGGGAGCACACATATTGAAGATATTATTTATCTCAATGTAAAAGGAAATCACGAGTTTATTAAAATCAAATGTCAATGTACACATAGCATGTCGTGTTTTCAGATTTGATTCTGAATCTAAAAGATCAATTATTGCTAAAAGCCTCACAACAATTGTTAGGGGAGAATAAGGCATGTTAAATGGCTAAACGGCTGCGATTCGTCAAGATCAAGTGCGAATGTGGACACATGAATCTAATTCCAGTCTACAAGACCCTTCGAATCGAAGCCAAAATAGAATGCGAGCACTGTGGAAAAGTAATTGTTCAGCCAAAACCAAAGAAGAATCTAGACAAGTCTTGCTAAGAAGGAAGGGTTATATTCGCCTAGAGTGGTGTTAAGCTTCCTAAGAATATGCCAAAGACTATAAGAAATATCCCATAGGCTATGATAGAGAACCACTTTGAAGTGGGAAAGCTTAGAATCCAAAACTCTATAGTTCCTCTCTTGTGAGGCCAGAACCTTCGCACAACCATCCCGATTGCGATAGAACAAAACCAATCACAATGAAAGCACTAGAAAAGGGTCCCATTAAACGCATCTCCCCAACTTTCACTACAACGTCCTCGCTTATTTATGTCCCTTCCCCTCTATAGAGAGGTCTCTCACACACACGCACACCCAACAACCCTCCAACTAAAGCAACTATTTTAAACCCCCAACAAACATCCTATAAACCGTGAACACCATGACCAAAATCAGAACCCCACTAATCCTCATAAACTTCAAAACATACCCAGAAAGCACAAGAAAAAAAGCATTAGAACTCGCAAAAACAGCAGAAAACGTAAGCCTAGAAACCGACGTCTGCATAGGCGTAGCACCCCAATTCACAGACATCTCTTCAATCGCTCACTCTGTATCTGTCCCCGTCTTTGCCCAACACATCGACCCAATAAAGTTTGGTAATTTCACAGGTCACATACTCCCCGAATCAATCAAAGAAGCCGGCGCCACAGGAACCCTAATCAACCACTCAGAAAAACAACTAACGCTGGCAAACATCGACGCAACAATCAAAAGAACCCAAGAACTAGACCTAATTTCATTAGTTTGTGCTAACAATCCCTCTGTAAGCGCTGCAGCCGCCGCACTCAAACCCAACATGACCGCTGTTGAACCACCCGAATTAATCGGAACAGGCATACCAGTGTCCCAGGCAAAACCCGAAGTCGTAACCAGCACTGTAGAACTCATAAAAAGAATAAACCCCGACATTGTGGTCCTCTGCGGAGCAGGCATAACCACTGGCAAAGATGTGGCTGCTGCCTTAAAACTCGGAACTGAAGGCGTGTTGGTCGCTAGTGGCGTTGTGAAGGCAAAAGACCCTTACAAAGTGCTATTAGAGTTCGCAGAAGCGACAACAAAAACGTGACAGAGGCATTTCATTGAAAGTCGAGGTTGAATGCGCCTCCTGCATCCTTCACCGAGGCTACCTACAAATCATCGAAGCAACGAATGACCTATCTATCCAATTCAAGGCTATGTCAGCCCTTACCCATCTTTTAGCAAGAGAGTTCAAACCAAACGCTATTCCAGCCATCCTAGGCACCCAAAGAGACCGAACGGTAAAGAAAATCACAGGCAACCCAGACCCCTATGCAAAACGGAAACAGATGAGTAACCGAAAGGCTTTGGAAATGCTTCCACAAGTCGAAAGGGCAATTTTAAATGAGAAATCAGCCGAGTCATGCTTCAGAAAAGCCTGTTTATGCTCCATAGTTGGCAACATCATAGAATTTGACATCCCAGGTCACACATTCAACTACGACGACATGAACAAGCTGATCAAAGAAGCGGAAAATGACCTCGTCATCGACGAGATTCCTCAAATCTTCAATTTGGCTAAGAAGGCTAAGAAAATTCTGTATTTAGCGGACAACGCTGGAGAGATAGCCTTTGATAGGCTGTTGGCTGGTGAGCTGAAAAAACTTAGAGCAAACGTTACAGTTGGAGTGAAGGGTGGATCAGTTCTCAACGACGCTACCATGGAAGACGCTGAATACGTAGGAATAGATGAAATTGCAGATGACGTGATTACAACTGGCATAGACGCTGTCGGATTGGTTCCAGAAGAATGCTCCAAAGAGTTTCTAACAGTCTACAACTCATCCGACATGATCATAGCAAAGGGCATGGGATACGTCGAAACCTTAACAGAGTTCAGCCTAAACACTCCACACGCCTTGCTGTTGCGAACAAAATGCAACCCAGTCGCCAACTTTCTCAAGGTGAAAAGAGGCAAAAATGTTGCCAAATTGATACCTTAAAACATGTGAAATAAGATGGAAACAGACCTCCCAAAGATTAACATGCAACCCACCACCCTCTCAAACTTTGACAAAGCCATCCAGATGGAATGGATAATAACAAATGGACTTGGAGGTTACGCTTCTTCCACCGTTTTGGGAATCAACACCCGAAAGTATCACGGACTTTTGGTCGCAGCTTTCAATCCACCCACGGATCGCAGAGTTCTCCTCGCAAAACTTGATGAAGAAATCGAAATCGAAGGCAAAAAATACTCGTTGGGATCAAATGAGTTTAAGGGAGGCATCCAACTACAGGGGCATCAGTTTCTCTCAGGCTTCTCTTTAACCCCCTTCCCAACGTACAAATACGATGTGCATGGAATCCATCTCGTAAAATCCATCTTTATGCCTCATGAAAAAAACGCCACAGTAGTTTTCTATGACGTTTTGAATTCCAATGAAAGTGAAGTGTCAGTTCATGTTCTTCCCCTTGTTAATTCACGACATTTTCATTCCGTCACCAACAAGAATGAGTTAAGCTGGGTTTTAAATCAAGGAGCTTCTGAGCAAACAATGATTATTCAACCGTCTACAATGGTCTCAACCTTGCTTCTTTCTTCGAGCGGTGGACAATATGTCATGGATGAAGGAAAATGGATTTCCGAGGTATTTTTTAGAGTTGACTCATCTCGTGGGGAGAGTCACTTGGATGACGTTTTTCAACCTGGAAAATTTAATATAAACATTGCACCTAAAGAAAGGAAGAAGTTTTATTTTCTAGCTGTAGCTGGAAAAAGTCTCAGTGAAGCAAAAAGCGTTTTTTCATCCGTTCACAGCAAATCCATAAAGATCGAAGATTTGTATTTATCAGAATTGAATCGTCAGAGAGGTTTGCTTACGAGGTTTAAGGGTGAATACTCTGATGTGGTAATGGAAGAATGGCTGAAATGGCTTGTTTTGGCAACAGACTCCTTTATAGTTAAACGGCTGTCAACTCAGATGAAGTCTGTAGTTGCTGGGTATCACTGGTTTGAAGACTGGGGAAGAGACTCGTTAATCTCTTTGCCAGGCTTAACACTTGTTACGGGACGATTTGATGACGCCAAAGAAATCCTGTTAACCTTCAAACATTATTGTCAAAAGGGCATAATCCCAAACCGATTTCCAGATCAAGTCGGAGATAAACCAGAATATAACACGGTTGATGCCTCTCTCTGGTATTTCAATGCGGTTCTTCAGTTTCTCAAGTACACGGGAGACTTCGATTTTGTTAAGGAACAACTCTGGGACACACTACGCTCCATTATAGAGCACCATATCCAAGGGACACTCTACGGCATACACATGGACCAAGACGGATTGATCACCCACGGACCACAACTTACCTGGATGGACGCCATGATAGACAATCACATAGTTACGCCGAGAGACGGAAAAGCCGTTGAAGTCCAAGCCCTATGGTACAACTCCCTGAAAACTATGCAACTACTTGCGACTCGCTTTAATCAAAGAGAAGATGCGAAGAAATACGCCACTTTATCTGAAAAAGCAAGAGAAAATTTCGGAGAAAAATTTTGGCATACCCAGAAAGACTACTTATTCGATGTAATATACAACAACATGCTAGACACATCCCTCCGACCAAACCAAATAATCGCGGTCTCACTGGATTTTTCCATGCTTGATGAAGAAAAATGCGCGAGCGTTGTTGAAATGGTTTGGAAGAATCTGTTGGGTGTCTACGGGTTGAGGACCCTTTCAGCCGGTGATCCACGTTACATTGGAAAATACTCAGGCGACTGGGCTCACCGTAACAAAGCCTACCATAATGGAACTGTTTGGGCTTGGCTTCTCGGTCCATTCGTCACCGCCTTCTTAAAGGTTAAGAACTTTGAGGAAAAATGGCGTGACTTTGCCTTTCAAAATTTTTTGCAACCCCTCTTTAGAGAAGAGATATTCCGTGCGGGACTCGGAACGATATGTGAAATATTTGACGGGGATGCTCCTCACGAATCGAAGGGATGTATTTCGCAGGCTTGGAGTGTTGCAGAACCATTGCGAGCTTACGTTGAGGATGTTATGTTGAAGAGACCCGCCTATGAGAAAGAGGTTTTCGATGTTCTACGTTCTTAACTTATTAGGCATAGGTAAGGGAGATATCTCCCGCACAACCCCTTTTTTTTACAGTGGCTCTCTGCTAATCTTGTCGGTTCGCTCGGTTTCCCACTTTTCCCACTTTTCTAATAAAATTGATTTATATAAACCTAAACGAAGGAGAGAAAAGACTTATCTAGGTATGGAAAACCATATGTGAAACAAAAAGTAATAGCCATTAAGTATGCGGTTCTATCTCTTAACTTTGCACTCTTATGATTCGGATTCAACCCAAATGTCATAGGAGACATAGGTGTTTGGAACTCGCCCTTCTGGTTTAACTGGATTACTTTTATGCGACCATGTACGGGGCCAAATCTGATGCACGCTGAACTTAAAAGTAAGACTTTTAGACTCACCAGAGTCTAAATGGATGCTTTTACTTTCTACACCAACACCTGAGTATACACCAGTCTGAATTACCTTAGCATAAACCGTAATGTTCTCTGAATCTCCAATGTTTCTAACAGTTACGTACACATAAGCCACTTTGTCCGCTCCTTCTAAGAGTACATCCATTTTCCTGTCAACTATCTCGAAATGCGATACATTTGAACTGCGAACTCCAAAAAACATGATGAATACTAGGCCAGCTACTAAACTAACAACAAGGAAAACAAGAATAATCCTGATTTTGCTTCTCAAATCTGCTCCTCTAATATTACATGTATTAATATCAGATTTATCTGTTGGCGTAAAAGAAACTAAAAAAGGGACAGCAGAAACTACCATCTGACAAACACTGGTTATACGCAAAGGTTCAATCTATTTATAAGGGAGGGAGTAGTTTCTCTAAGAGCTAAGCCTTTATACATAGAAGCAAGAGTTGAATCTATATAAGGGAGGTCTAGTCTCCGTAGAGAGCAACAGAAAACATAGTTATGCTCTATGCGTTTTGCACCTTGAGTCGGGGACCATCGTCTCGCATGTTATGGAGAATCCCTTTTTTTCCGATTCTCAACTGTTTTTCCCCTCTCTCGGAAGAGAAAGTAGGTGCTTACCTCAAAAAGTTAGCACCTCACTTATTAAGCGTTAAGAAAAGATAAATAGAACGTATGAGGCTTTTGCAAAAGTGTGTTAACATCGAAGGAGTATAACTAATGACTGACATCTGCTTCATCTTCGAGGTTCACCAACCATTAAGGCTAAACCGCAATTTTAACTCCGACCTACTTGTTCGCCCATCAACAACAAAGAAGGACCTCTTTGACCTTTATTTCGATCATAAGTTAAACCGTCACATTTTTGACAGAGCCTCTAGAAAGTGTTACTTTCCTTCGAACAACACGATTTTGGAGCAAATTGATAGATACAAGAGGGAACGAAAGAAATTCAAAGTTGCGTTCGGCATCTCAGGCGTTTTTATTGAGCAATGTGAGCACTGGAATCCAGATCTTCTCGATTCTTTTAAACAGCTTGCCGACACGGGTTGTGTGGAATTTCTTGATCAACCATACTATCACTCCCTAGCCAGCTTATATGGAACGGATCGTTCAGAGTTTGTTGAGCAAATTAAACTTCATCGTCGTCTTATGAAAGACTTGTTTAACTATGAACCCACTATGGTGGAAAACACTGAATGCTTGTATAACAATGCCATTGCGAAAACTGTTGAGGGAATGGGATACCAAGCCATAGTTACCGAAGGCGTAGAGCGTGTTCTTGGTTGGAGAAGCCCAAACCACGTCTATAAGGCTAAAGACTCTAATCTTCGGGTTCTACTGCGCAACTACCGCCTCTCAGACGACATAGGCTTCCGTTTTTCCTCCACCTGGTGGGAGGAATGGCCCCTAACTGCGAGCAAATATGCCAGTTGGTTAGCAGCCACCCCAGGACACACAATAGTTCTTTTCGTGGACTACGAAACCTTTGGTGAGCATCATTGGCCAGAAACCGGAATCCACGAGTTCTTAAGATGGTTACCAAGCGAAGTGATAAAATGGGATCATCTCTGGTGGTGTACTCCTTCTGAAGTAGTCCGCAGAAATGCTCCTGTTGGCGAAATCGATGTTCACGAGTACAACACAGTTTCTTGGGCAGACTTAGAGCGAGACCCCACCGCATGGATTGGCAACTCAATGCAGACAATCTGTTACGAGTCCTTAAGGGGATTAGAGCCCTTAGTGAAGGGAATTGGAGATGAAGACTGGATTAGATTGTGGCGGTACCTTCAGATGAGTGATCATTATTATTACATGAGCATAAAGGGTGGTGGTCCAGGAGATGTGCACAGCTACTTTAATCCTTATAGTAGTCCTGTGGAGGCGTTTGCTATGTACTCAAGGCTTCTATCAGATCTTGAGGCTAGAATTGCACGAGAACTCGAAAGACCTAAACTCGAGGCAAAGAGAATTCTACGGCAACTTCCAGCCGAGAAAGGCTTCACTTTCTTCTATGAGTTTGCACGACCGACACAACAGGTTGTTCACAGCCTCTATGAATTTCAATCGGCTCTAAAAGTTGTTGACCTCAAGTCTATTCAGTTTCATATAGAGCGAGGAGATTTTGCGAGATGGCTTCATCAGGTTATTGGTGATGAAAAGTTGGCTGAAGAATTAATTAAACTGTCAAACAGAAAACTAGCCGGTGCAGGTCTACGTAAGAAGATTATAAGCGTGGTAAGACGCAGGATTATGGAATTGGAGAAGATAGCGTTGTAGATGTCCTTAAGATCGCAAGAAAGATTAGTTGAGGCGCACGATTATATTATTAGTGAAGCATGATAAATAGCGCTCGATGTTCAAGTAAGCTCGGAACATAACTCCACAAAAAATTTATCTTAGAATTCCGCCTAGTTCTAATCTGGATGGACACATGAAGAAAAATTTTATACCCTGCGTATCCTCAATGCTTGTTTTGCTTTTGACAATCTTCATTAACTCTCAGGTATATGGAGAATCTTCAACAATTCTTAAGATCGTTCCTCCGCCTATTGAGGTAAGAAAATGCCTAGACTTCACAGTTTCTATAGATATATGTGATGTCATTGAGATGCATGCATTTCAATTCAAGATATCTTGGGACACGGAATTTCTTGATTATGTTTCACATACGATTTATCCGCCGTGGCCACCACCTATAATAACTGAACCGCCGATAATAGGTGAAGGTTACATTATAATTAGTGGAGCATGCCTCCCTCCGTCAATCCCATTTACAGGCAGTGCCTCTCTTGCAACCATAACATTCCATGCCAAAGAATCCGGCACCACCAACATATTTATCTCCGATGTCGTAATTCAACCAGACCAACCAATAATGTGTGAACATGCTGTCATAACGATCCTTCCTTCGTACACATGGGTAAGTGTTGCAGGGGTAATTTCTTCCTATGGGTCTGATCCTGCTTATGGCTGGATGAGCGTCTTTGCGATCGTGGAAGAATGGGCTGATGGATGGTGCACTTTTATGGTTCCTCCTTTAGGAGGATATAAAATCTTAATTTATCCACCCCTGCCCTTCGATTTCACTCTGTATGCTGCTTGGATACTCAACGCTACGGCAGTTAAACTCAATTATAACGCGTCTGATTTGTGGATTTCAGGTTTTTGGGCGGTTAGCAATGTAACGAACCCTACTTCGATTATTGATATTGTGAAGCTAACACGAAACATGACTATAGCGGCTGGAGAATTAAGGATTTCAAACAACTGGACTTCTTTTACCATTAATATGGAAGGTTTAAGTCTATATATGGAAACATAACTCACCATTGCATCCGAGAAATTGATGATCCTCATAAGAGGCTCCCACGCTACGACATAAACCATGACTACAAAATCGACATGAAAGATATATTCATATGCTGCCGCGCTTTCGGATCGACACTTGGCTTCAGCCGCTACGAACTCTATGCTGACACCAACTTTGATCTTCGCATAGATATGAAAGACATATTTAGTTGTTGCCCTAAACTTCGGGAAAAAATACTGAAATCTAAACGCGTTTCCTTCACCCATAATCGAGCCCCCTCTATACCTATAGACTCTCACACACAAAAACACAAAATCCTCAAATCAAACACATGTTCCAATTCTTTTTTAAACCGTTAAGCTTCAATAGATAATTGGAGAGAACACATGATATGCATGCAGTCATCATGACTGGTGGTCAAGGAACGAGACTCCACCCATTAACGACACGCCACCCAAAACCAATGATACCCATAGTAAACCGCCCCCTACTAGAACGCACAATAAATCTTCTAAAGCAAAGTGGGATTCGTGAAGTAATCGCCACCCTCCAATATCTGCCTAATGTCAAGTTGTCTGTCCTCCACGGAGACTTGCCAAGCTTCTGCATGGCTAAACAGGTGATCTCAGTTTCTTGGGAACTTCGCGGAAGAATCATGCGAAGCTTAATTGAGGAATTCCGTGACCATCAAATTGATACAATCGATGGTCTCAAGATCTTTTACGATGACAATTGGGCTCTTATACATCCTAGTTCCGAAGAGCCTGTCACCAATTTGCTTACGGAGGCTCCAAACAAAGAGGTTGCAGACAACCTGATCCAAGAGTACAGCAATAGAATCCGTGAATTAATGAAGTGACTTCAACGTGGTGCTTCAGTTATGAGAATTTGCATGTTGACCTGGGAGTTCCCACCTAGAATCGTTGGAGGAATCGCTCGCCACTGTGAAGGTCTGGCTAAAGCCCTCTCTCATCAGGGGCATGAGGTTCATGTTGTCACGTTGGACCTGCCGGGAATACCCTACTACGAGGAAATCGATGGAGTTAAGGTCTATCGTACAGCGGCGCAGCTTGGGCATCCTAACTTCATAACTTGGACCCTTCTATTCAATCATTTCTTAGAGAAACGGATGGCGGACCTGTGCAAAACGGGTGAGTATGATGTTCTTCATGTGCATGATTGGTTGACCGCTCCCGTGGGTGTTTCTTCTAAACATTTCCTAAATAAACCAATGGTCCTTACGGTTCATAGCACTGAGTATGGGCGGTCAAGTCTCCACAGTCCCGACTCCTACACCATTGACGGTATTGAATGGTGGGCAGTCTATGAGGCAAACAAACTCATAGTGACAACTGAGTTCATGAGAAGAGAAGTGTGCGATCACTTTTGTGTGCCGTGGGAAAAAGTGGAGATCGTGCCAAACGGCATCGACCTGAGAAAGTTTCCCGAATGGGTTGACCGTGAGGCTGTAAGGAGAAGGTATGGGATACATGCCCATGAGAAGTTGGTTCTTTGTGTGGGGCGTCTGGTTCCTCAGAAAGGAGTTGAATATCTAATCAAGGCTGTCCCTCTCATAGCTCAACGCCATCGTGATGCAAAATTCATTATTGTTGGAGACGGATGGCTAAAGAGTCACCTAGAATATCTCGCTCGCTCCACCGAACATGGAGGGAAAATATCCTTCACGGGTTTTATTCCAGACTCTGAGTTAGCGGCATTGTTAATGAGTGCTGATGTTCTGGTTGTTCCGTCAATTTATGAGCCCTTTGGCATCGTTGCAATCGAGGGTATGGCTGCAGGGGTTCCGGTGGTTGCGACTCAGATTGGAGGTTTAAGCGAGATAATAGAACACGACAAGACAGGGATTCTCGTCTATTCTAGAAACCCAGAGTCTATCGCTTGGGGAGTCGACCGAGTTCTGTCTGATTCAGGTCATTCAAGGTGGCTGGTCCAAAATGCTCGGGAGAAAGTGCAAAAGACTTATAGTTGGGAAGCAATCGCTATGAAGACTGTAAAAGTTTACGAGGAAGTGGTTGGATAGGCAATGTGGTCGGGTTCATCAGCCCCCGAAATCCCCGAGGAACTTCGTCTTCTCTGCATGCTACACAACATCGGTGCAACCACTCCAGAAAAGTCATTATCCTTACAAGAGATTTGCGACTGGACTACGATGGAAATCTCAGCAGTGCAGTCTCATCTCCAAAACTTGACGGGTCTTGGTTATGTGGGCTCTACTAAAACGGAAGGGATCGACAAATATCACGTGACACTGAACGGAATAAGAAAAGTGTTGTCTATATACTCGTAAACACCATTTCTGGGTCAATCTATATAGTTAGCGCGCATTAGTTCTGCTAAGTTTCATTAATCCACCCAGACATCCTTACGTTAAAAGCATCAATCTTAATTATAGTAGTGAAACATCTCCACTATCAGGAGAAAACGTCGAAGTTGCTGACTAAGAAACTGGTTAAGGAAATACTCAATGACCCTAACCTAATTGACAGAGTGAAGCTAGAAGACTACCTAATGGTAGCCCTACAAGTCAGACCATGCTCAATCCTCACCTCTCTAGCCGAGCTCCCAGACGGCAATGAATTAGGCAAGAAAATTGATGAGACTGCACACGAAGACGTCATTAGTCTAAGAGAAGCCGCAGATTTCGAGACTAAGAGACAACTCATCTTGAAGTTAAGGGAGAAATTAAAGAAAGCCTATAAAGACGTGGTTTGCACGTCGCCTTCGTACAAAGCCCATATGAGGTGGGCTAAGGAGCTAGACCTTAGGATTCGAGAGGTAGAAATACGCCCAACCATACACGAATTCTATCTATTCAAAGACAAAGAGACCGAAAAGAAACTGGAGGAAATAATAAAGATCAAAGAGGACATCCGAGAGGGTGCCTTTCGGTCACCGTCTCCTTCCACACCCAGAACCTATTTAATATATCCAGAGGACCTTTCCCGCGATTATGTAGCCTCTCTAGGAGAGCTACTGGGCTACCCAAAATGCTGCGTAAAGGAATACATGGAGAACCGCCTCTCTAGAACCGTAAATGTAGAGGATAGAGCATCGTCTCAAATAAAAGAAGCAAAGAAAAAAGGTGACCAGCCGAATTTTTTTGCGTACTTCGTAAGAGACTTCTTTCCGTGCGAACCATCTTGCAAAAGGGCTGTTCAGGTCGGTAAGCAGGTATACGAGACCTTCAATAAAATTGACTCACGGTTAGGAGAATTATACGTAGAATGCTTGAAGAAGAATTTGGAAACGGTTGAGAACTATCCGGAGTTAATACGGAAGCACGAAGAGAAGCTTAGAGAGTTCAAGGAAAAAGAAACGAGCGTTCAATTAAGTTGCTGACATCCTTAGAGATTTCAACTTTGTCCCATTCTTTTAGGCTCTTCCATTTCAAGGATGGGTTTACGTGGGCTTCTCTATCGGGAACTTCTTTTGTAATGGCCCTTAATTTGAACTCGCCTGGAGGAACTAATGGTTTAGGTCGTGTCAAAACAAGCTTTATTTCCTGATGTTCTTGAATACTCAAAGTTTCCATGATGGTCTTAGATAAGCCAACGTATCCCTTAGGAATATCCTTCGAGTACTTGATGATAAGGGACATTCCATATTTTCTTTCGTAACCGATAAATTTTAACGTTACTCGATTGTTAAATGGTTGCGTCCGAGGAAACTGGGATGTTGAAGTTATCCACTTATGCTTGGGTCGTAATCTTTGTAACCCTACTTTTTGGAGTAAGCATAGCTGTTGCAGGCTACTATTATTACGTCGTTCCTCATCCAACACACCTCCGCATACTGTACACCCATTCTCCCCAGCTGATGAGTGAGATAACTGCTGACTTTAAAACTTGGTATGAAGAAGAATATCGGTCGCCAATAGAGGTAACAACAACTCTGGTCGCTCCACAGACAGCATACCAAAAGGCGATAACCACTTACAGAGACCCAAAAGCAGAGATTTGGTGGGGAGGACCAGTATCTCTCTTCGAAGACGCCTACGCTGGTTTGCTCGCTTACAACTCAACTCAGAAAAACGAGATAAACGAAACATGCCACTCCGCTCCTCTCATGGACTTGAACCACAGCACTCCATCATGGTATGCGGCAAGCTTGTATGGGTTGGGACTGATGTACAATGAAAATTCGCTAAGCATGTTTGGTTTATCTAAGCCTCAAATCTGGACAGACCTCTTGAACGAAAGGTATGAGGGTAATATAACTATGGTTGATCCCTCAGATTCTGAACTGCTATCTCCCTTCATTTCCCTTATACTGCAAGCCAGAATGTTCACGACAGATGGATTCCAAAACTGGACCTTGGGATGGGAATACTTAGTTAGATTGTCGGCTTTTGTTGAAAGATACGATAATGATGAAATGGAGAGCGCCTTGAAGGTTGCCTCTGGTTTCAGGTCTTTGGCGATTCTTCCAGACTTCCACGCCTACGACAAAATGATCAACTATCCAAACGTCAACTTCACGTACTTGGATGCCACTTTGCTGCAACCGGACCCAATCGCCATCTTTCAAAAAGGCACGTATCTCAATGAGGCAAAATCTTTCATAGACTACATACTCACTCAACGAGCACAAAATATAATCGGCAAATATCTTTTGCCCATTCACCAAGAGATACCGGTTGCTCCGCCAAGAATTAACCCCTTCAACCCAAACTTTCCCTTCATCCAAAACTACAACAAAACGTTTTCAGAGATAGGGAGAAAGATTTTACAAGACTACCACAAAGTATGGATGACTGAAAAACACCAGCAATTGAGAGAGGTATGGGCGAAAATAAAGGAGGCGAATGAAACTTTGGCATGGAAGAACTTCACATATCTTGGGTACTACATGAATCGTTCTCAGGTTGACATTTTATATAATCAGACGAATGGTTGGATCGAAAATGTAAGTTCGTACATGACAGAGTGGCGAATAGTAAGAGGAGAGGCTTATCAATCCAGTATACTTGGTAGCGCAATCAGGGTTTTGCTTAGAACGAATATGGGAGACATCATTATTCAGTTACATGATGACATGCCTATCACAACTGGAAATTTCAAGAAGTTGGTCCAAAAAGGGGTGTACGATGGCACCATTTTCCACAGAGTAATCGATGGCTTTGTGATCCAAGGAGGAGATCCCACTGGAACAGGACAAGGAGATCCTTCAATACCCACAATACCGGATGAATTTACAGATCACAATCGCAATGATAGGGGCACAGTAGCTATGGCAAATGCAGGCCCAAACACGGGAAGCAGCCAGTTCTTCATCAACCTTGTAGACAACAACTACTTAGACTCACTACATCCAGTTTTTGGGAAAGTGATAGAAGGAATGGACGTAGTAGACAAAATTGCAAAGGTAGAGACAGACGAAAATGACAGACCACTACAAGAAGTCACAATAATCAAAGCAGAACTAATCTATTAAAACATGCACACATGACAAAATCAATCGCGTGCATTGACTTTTTGCATGCGCCGTAGAAAACTCCCGAAAAATCCAAAGAAAGTTCTTAAACACCACAGCAAAACAGAATGGGAAAAGCGAACCCATCCGAATTTTATATAACCAAAAATAATGCGCCTGTTTGGTTTGTCAGAAAATGAAAATTACAAGAGTTTTATCCCTGAAGAAGGATGATTTAACATAATGTTTGGAGAGGAATAATATTTGTTATCGGAATCAAATTCTCGAAATAAATCGAGCTCTTACTTTATATCAGAAAAAACGCAAAAAATAACAAATAAAGATTAGAAAGAACATCTTATTTAAACACCTTTACTTAAAAAAGATCACCTCACGAGCATCCAAAGATACCGAAGAAGTCTATTCGCCAATAACTTGTACAACCACGGTTCTGTGTCTTGGATGCACATCAGTTTCAACGAAAACCAGAGACTGCCAAGTGCCTAGAACCACTCTTCCATCAATCACGGGTAAAGTTCTGTCTGGACACAGAAGCATGGATCTGAGATGGGAGTGGGCGTTGCTAGGATGCTGATAAGCTGCACGTTTTGGAACTAAGTTTTCAAGGATGTTCTTGATGTCGTTTGCCAGACTTGGCTCAAACTCGGTTAGGACCAAGATACCAGTGGCGTGAGGAGCGAACACGTGTGCAAGACCGTTCCTGATCCCTGATTTTCTTACAACTTCCTCGACTTTGTTGGTGAGGTCGATGAAATCAATTTCACCTCTCGTAGAAAACGTGAGGCTCTCATTAAAGACTTTCATCCATCATCATCTTCCTTTTAGTGGAAAACTTACTTTCTTAAAAATAAAAAAGGTTGTGGATTACCGCAGAGCCATAAGGAAAAGCTCGGTTGACCTGCCAGAGCATTCGCAACACATTCCTGGAATTTTCTTTACATAGACTTCGGAGAAAAACTTCTCAGCGAGTGTCCTAACCGCCGACGGATTAAAACCGAGATGAACATCGCCCATTTCTTTCCTAAACTCTTCGATAGAGTGTTCATAAAGGTCAACGATCACGGCTTTTCCGTTTTCCTCCAAGACATCGTTTATCCCTTCGAAAACTTTGGCTATGTCTAAGCAATGATGTAACGTAAGAGTCGAAATCACGGCATCGTATTTGTCAGGAACAAGGAGGTACTTCTGCGCCTGCTTTATGCTTCCAGGTATGTTTTCTGCAATCCCCAAAAAAGGCATTATGTTGCTAATCTTTCTTGTCAAAACCTTTAGCATGGCGGGTGTGACATCCATGGCATAAAACGTAGTTCTGAGTACCTGAGAGTGAAGTTGTTTTGCAATCTTTATGGTGAAAAAAACCTGACCCAGCGCCTACATCCAAAATTTTGGCATAGTTTCTTAGCTTGGGTGGCGACAACAAAAGGTCAACTATCAAATCGACGACACGCTTTACTCCTGTCTCACCAAAATAGCCTAAGACGATCTGATCCCGTTTTTCTGCCTCCTTTTCGGTAAAATGCTGGGCTTCTTTGATTATCATATCTATGTTTGGTGTCTTCAGTTCTTCTAGCAGACTACGGAGGTTGATATTTTCAATGTAACTTTGGATGCGCTCGAAATTCTCTCGATTCATATAGAGAGTTAGAAGAACCCTACCTTTTAAATTGTGAGTTTAAGCTTGGAAAGGAAAATGAAAGTAGACTAGAGCCCTCAAAACAGTTTTTTCGTTGATGCTTTTGTATACGAAAGTTTCTCGGTGGTGACTGATTGGCTTTGGTGACGTATATAGTGTTTGGTTTACAAATACAACCAGAATCACCTAATATTACAACTTTAACATTGCGAAGACGAAAAAATGGCTGGTTTTGTCTACATAAACAACCCGACAAGTGTTGCCTCTCATAAGAAAGACGAGGAAAACAGTCCTTTTGACGGTGAAGTAAGCGTCACTCTCAACTCATTTAAGGCTAAGTTGGATACAAAAGCATCAATGAAATCACTCTTACTCTCTTCTCAATCCTTCTCTTTGTCTTCTGATGTGCCCTCTAAGAAACGTGTCGTTCGGTTTAATCGGAAAAAACGAGGATAGTACGTTCTTTCATAGAGATTTCACATAGTAAATGATTCTGAAATAGATGTTGGTGGAAGAAAGAAACGTTAATATATTGTTGAAATGAAATAAAAGAACAAGTTTATTTCAAAGAACGTAGACAAAAAAGTGTTAAATCTGAGTAGAGTGATAACATGAGGATTAAGATTTCAAAGGATGAGCAGAAAGAGATTAGGAAGTTTCGGAAAGCCAAAAAACAGGTGTAAAGGTTGCCTTCCTACCTCTTAGACTCCGCCCGTTACAAAGGGCTAAAAACCCGGGGCAAGGTTCTCATTTGTCGTATTTGTGGGAAGCCTCTAAAGGTTGGTGAGCGTGTGGTTCATGATGGTTCATGGAAAAAATATTATCATGCGAAATGTTTTGAGAGTCTACTAATTTAAGAGAAAAGGGCTAGGGTAACCTACGCAAAAAGGCTTCTCTCTATCATAATGGTTGAATTTCTCTTCTGAGTCTTTCTCTTCCGGCCTCTATGTGTCTATGACTTAAGCCTATGTATGAGTCTACGGTCTTGATACTCCGCCAGCCAAACCATGTTCTGATCTGTGGAATGGTAGCGGAAGGATCGTCAAGCATGCGCGTGCAACGATTCAAGCGGAAGAAGTGTGGATAAAGGTTTGGAACAGCGCGCTTAACGATTCTCCATGCTGTAGCAGGATGAAAGCTCCAGACCTTCTTTCCTTCTTTCGTATGCTCAACTTGATAGGCTATGAGGTCTACATAGGGTAAGTCTAAGGGTGCTTCTAACGGGAGTCTCATCTCTCCTTCTTTTATGGGTGGCATGTTGACAGAGAGTATTCCTTCATAGTGGTTGATGTTAAAGTCCTCTTTCACTCTTCTGAGTGCTTCTTCCTTTCGACATCCAAACCAATATATGAAACTCAGAAAAGACCTATGATAGTCACCTTTAATGAATTGTCCTTCTTCCATAATGATCTGAAAGGTCTGAAGATCTATCGACTGAAGAACCTTCCCATCCCTATACTTGTGTTCGTAAGGGTTACCTACTCCATTGTGTTTCATTTTGCTCATGCAATATTTTGTTAGATTATATTGCTTTTATGTTTTGTGGAAGGCATGAAAGAGAAAACTATGGACGCTATATCCTCTCTCAGTAGTGTCACTTGTCACTGAAGTTCATGGTCGGAAGTGGAAGCGTGTAGGATGGGGCTGTCTATGCGGTTATGTTCTGGAAGGCTACAAGAAAGATTTTCCAGAAGGCAAGAAAGCAGTCTACAGATAAAACATGAAGTTCTCTAGGGATGTCACAGAAATCAACATGCTTTTTTCATATCGACATATCTAAATATATTGATATGTTACCACGCTTCATTATGCTGTTTGTCCTTTTAAAAGGACAATCAGCATAATATACAACTCTGAGGTAACACCATTAGTTTCATTTTAACATTGTCACCTAACAGTTTTCCATAGTGACAAGCTAAAGAATCTAACAAAAAGAAAAGGTGCGTGCGGGCACCATTGAATACAGAAGCTCACAAAGAAGATAAACCTTTCTTCAAGAGGGTCTATTTCAATGAAGTCTATGTTCTAGGTCAAGCTCTCAAGGGTTATCCTATCTATGTTAAGGAAATGGCTTCTGAAATGAACAAAAGCAGAAGGTCAGTCCTCACCATAGTCAACAAGCTGATCTCTCGGAATGGTCTAGAGAGAGTAGGCCGCCCTCGTTGTCCCTTTCAATTCTATGATAGTGAGTTTATTCTACCTCGGATAACAAAGGAGAGTATGAGACTTCTCAATCGCTATATCCTCAAATTCTGTCTGACAGGTAAGAAATGGCTACGAGGAACCCTGTATCTAAAGCTAGTATCTCTTCCCCCTGATTCTAGTCGTCTATGTTACCAGCGCAGTATGTCATTTGGTTTATCTTCCAGGGCTTTGAGGTCAGATTTCTGTTCTTTTGATCTCGAGAGGTTGTTTCTTTGGTGGCGTGATGTCTTTTGGGTTGAGTTTCGTGGTTGTTCTAGAGGTGTTTTCTTAGATTCTTACATTGAGCTTGAGGATTTCTTTAGGTGTATGAATGTATCGTATTTTGATGAGTTCTCTGAGGATTCTTTTTCAGATTTAAAGACAACGTCAAATGAAATAGAAGAACAATTCTATTTCACGAAAATTTCAGGACGGATGATGTGAAACATGAGTAAGAAACGTGGGAACCCTTACAAACATCATTATAAGTATGGAAAGCAAACCGAACCTATAGACCTTCAAACGTTCAAAGTCTTAATGCAGAATGGTGAGTTTGTTAATCCGTTAAGAGACAAATCTCTAGTAGCATTCTTATATTGGTTTGGAATCCGCAGAGCAGAAGTCATTGAGAGGGTGAAGGAGGACTTCAGTGTTAAAGACGGCTTGCTGATCGTGAATTGCCCACCAAAGAAGGGTGGAGAAAGGGAACCCTTAGAGATTCCTGTTGATTATCCTTTTGTCGACTTAATCATAGAGCAGGTCGACCGAACCAGAAGAACTTTGGCTAACCCTACACGCAGAGTGTGGGACATCTCAGAGGAGACAGCGTGGCGGATAGTTAAGAGAGTCATGCCGAAACGGTATCCACACTATTTTAGGTTGAACAGGGCAACCAGGTTCTTGGAAGATTCGACAACCACTATCCCTGAGATGAAGGCGTGGTTTGGATGGAAGTCTACAAGGACCATAGATGAGTATGTTGGTTATAGTCGTAGACACATCCGTAGGCAAAGGGAACGATTAGCTCGGGAGCTAATGTAGACGAGTCTCCATTTTGTAGTGGTTAGTAGGGGCTATTCTGTATAATTTTGTTATGTCTCTTTTTTCGACCATATTCCCGTATACAAAAGCATATACAAAACTCACAATAAACCAAGCGATCAACATGGCTATTGTACGAAGCACCCCCAAAAGCAGCCTCCTCCCCTCTCTAGAGAGAGGTGCTCACACACGCACACACAAAACCCCTAAATTCAAGAACAAAGGCAAAAGTCATGAAGACAATTATATCCAAACAAAAGCATATTAGTGGAGATAGAATGGACAAAACTCATGTCAAAAGTGGCATTCAAAAGTGGCGTAAGAGGGGTTTTCGTAGCGAAGTCGTCTTGGTTAAGAACCTTCAAAAACATGGATATAAGGCTGTTCGCGTGCCAGTCAGCAATCCAAGTCTCAATCCCTTACCAGACACAATCGCCAGACAAGACCAGCACATTTATGCCTTCGAAGTGAAAAAGGCACAGGACTACGCCTACTTTCCAAGGAGGCAGGTTGAGAAACTGTTTTGTTTCCTTGACCAGTTGATCCCCATTCATCCCCGATATAAACACGCAGTTTTGGCTGCCCATTTTGGTAAGAGATGGGTGTTTCACGAGGTAGACTGGAACGACTGGGAGAAGGGAGAGTTGCCTGAACAAGTGCGTGTAATGAAGAGGGATAAGGGTAATTTTCGGCTCTAATGGTTCTGCTGTCTCGCTCTCAGTCTCTCATTTAGTATCCATACAACTTCGAATACTTATCATTAAGATAGTCTAAGTAGTACTTGGCGTTGATTTTCTCTCCAGTAACCTTCTTAATAAGGTCTGCAGGATCGTAAAGATTCCCATAGTGGTAGATGTTTTCAACCATCCATTGTTTAACGTTGTGAAAGTTTCCCTTTTTAATCTGGTCTCTCCAGTTGGGTATGTCTTTCTCCATTCGAACGAGAATTTGCCCACTGTAAATGTTGCCCAAGGCATATGTTGGAAAATAACCGTAAAGACCACTCGCCCAGTGGGTGTCTTGCATCACGCCTTCAGAGTCGTTTTCAATGTTTAAACCCAGGTACTCCTTGTACTTTTGGTTCCAGATGCTGGGAAGTTCTGCCACTTTGATCTCATCAGCCATCAACTCGCGTTCGATCTCAAAGCGAATGATTATGTGAAGGCAGTAGGTAACCTCGTCTGCTTCAACACGAATCTTGGAAGGTTTAACCTGGTTTATGGTAAAGACGAAAGTGTCCAAATTGACATCGGAAAACGTATTGCCTGTGAGTGCTTTTAGTTTTGGGAGGTAGTAAGTCCAAAATTCTCGGGATCGACCCACTATGTTTTCTACGAAACGTGACTGGGATTCATGAAATCCTAAGGAGCAGCTGGTTCCGACGGGTTGAAACATCCAGTCTCGCTTAAGATTCTGCTCATAGATGGCGTGACCGCTTTCGTGTAACACGGAGAACAAAGAGGACGCCAATCTGTCCTCATAATAATGTGTGGTGATTCTTACGTCGTTGAAGTAGCCAGTTGTAAAAGGATGCTCAGTCTCATCAACTCTGCCTCCGGCTTCTTTTGACTCTACATCGTATTCGATAAACTTCGCGAGGGAATTGGAAATCTCACGCTGGACATCGATAGGAACTTTGCGCTTAAAGAAAGATATATCTGGCTGTTTCGGTGCGGTTTCGCACTTCTTGATTATAGAGATTAAGCCTTTCTTCAATTCGTTGAAAACCTTGGTTATCATTTCTGTGGTCATTTTTGGTTCGAAAATGTCAATGAGGGCGTCGTAGGGTGTTGGTGTTTCCTTCACTTTCATCAAGATTTCAGCCGCTTCTTTTTTGAGGTTGGTGAGTTTCTCGAGTTCTGGCTTAAATTTGGGGAAGTTTTTGGCGGCTTTAGCTTTTTTCCATGTATCGATTGCTATGGCTTGTTGTCTTGCGGTTTCTACCACGAGCTTTTCTGGCAGTTTGGTTTGTTCGTCATAGGTTTTCTTTATTAGGTACACGTTTCTCTTTTGGATTGTATTGAGGGTGTCGTATTTTGGGTGTTTCTTGATTTTTTCCAGTAGGGCTCCGATTTCGGGGTTGGTGCTCATCTTGTGTTCGATTTGACTTAGCATGGCAAGTTGCTGACTTCTTAGATTGATTCCCTTTGGGGGCATCTTTGTCTCCATGTCCCAATTGACAATGCTCGTAATGGATTGAAGGGTCAGTATTTCTTTGGCTTTTTTCATCAGTTTGTCGTAAACAGAACTTAACTTGTCCGTTGTTGCCATCTTTATCACCGTGGAGAAGTGCTTAGCTCTCTTTAATGATATATATGAGTTGCGTATGGATGGAAGGTCGAGATAGAATGCATTGGTTTTGTGGGTGATGTGCATGTGTGTCTGTCTAGTTCTATAGAGAGGAGAAAGGGGTCTATTAGTCTATCCACTGCAAAAGGTATTTTTATCTTCATGCTAAGGATACTTATAAGCAAGGGTGAAGATGTGTGTCTCAAATTCTATCTGGCTTTGTCATGAACTATAGAATGGGTCCAAAAACTCAGTGCTGTAAGGTGTATATCCTCAAGTTTTCCGGCGTTGAATCATCCGAGGAAGCTGCACGCCTTATAGGTCGGAAGGTTGCTTGGCCTGCTGGAGAACATAAGATTAGGGGAAAGGTAGTTGCTTTGCACGGAAAAAGCGGACTGGTGAGAGCGAGGTTCAGGAAAGGTTTGTCGGGTCAAGCCATAGGAACTCGGGTTGAAATAATTGGATAGTCAGATCGTGTAAATATGTAAGTTTCTGTTAATTTCTCTCTCTTTTTGTCTGTTTTTAGAAAGATTGCTTGTTATTTTCCCGCAAACTTTGTCTGTCTGCGACCATCCATATTCTTTTTAACAGGTTCCTTTAAAATATACGATTTTGGGTTTTCGTATTTAGCAAATTTTTTGCTTTAAAGAGAATTGCTTTTTAAATTTTTCCTAGTGAAAACACGTCAACGCGTCTGTGTGTGCTGGTAGTTCGCTTAAGAAATTTTGGAGTTGTAGAATCGGGACTATCGGTGTTTTTTTGTAGAATTTGAAGGGACCAGGAACTAATGACAAGATCAATGGAATTAGTATCCTTTGTTTCCAGCTGGTTAATCTCGGTTTTCTGTGGGTTAAGGGAGCGAAGTTGAGAGCATCAACTAGTGCCTTGGTTCTCTCTATCTGAGCCTCAACTGCTCTGGCTATTACTGATCTTCCTAAACCGTGATGCCAATGCTTACAGTCGGCACAAGCAATCACGGGCTCTTTACAGCCTAACACATCGATTTCCCACTTTCTGTTAGCCCAAGTAAAACGAAATCGTCTCTCAACCGCAAAGTTGTTGGCTTCGAAAGCCATCGCGGCAACACTTTCAAACTCTTGCCAACTAAGAAAACCACACACCTTTTCGGAGTCTGCCCCAAACCTAAGAGCCGTAATAGCGATCTTAATGCGTTGAGTCAGTGAGGTTTCTACAGTCTTATCGCTTAACCGAATCAATCCATCATCAAAAAATCTTCTCAGAGATTCTTCGGCGACTTGAGAAGGAACCCTCGCATCTCTGCTGAGTAATGCCTTTGAAACAGGCTCCTTCACAGTGAGTTTCAGAATCGATATTAGAATCTCTCGATCGACACGAGAAAGATCACTTGCTTTTCCCAAAGACTTCGAGTTCATTTTATTTCGGCGACTCACAGAAGCATTTCTATTTCTTTACAAACTTTTTGTATGGTTCTAGATTGCCCACCCAATCTCTCTGGTTGATTGGCCAACTATACGCAGGATTTCGAGGTTTACATATGATCTCTTTGATTTGCAGTGCTCCATTTTTAAGCAAATTCACTGAATTCGCCGCTCGCACAACTAGTGCCGTATCCAAACCAACCCACGAACCCGCGACAGCCACCACCTCTTCTCCCTCACTCAAAACGCCATTATCCGTAGCCATAAGAACAGCCGCAACACACACTGCGGTTCCTGAACTAATCGTTCTCAAACACATGCGGACTAGTGTTGCCAGCGTAGGAACACCTCTATGTTCCAAAGCAGCGCCAACATTGTATAATGGGTCGGTCGCACGCACAATCTTGGCACCACCTCTTTCCAGTTGATTCCAGATTTCTTTGTCAGGGATGCCTATCCTCAAGTCGCCAATCACGATGTTTTCGACTTTTGTGCCGGCAGCGGAAGTGACCACTATCAGGTTTATTCCAGAACCTCGAAGCATTTCAACCGCCTCAAGAGCGCTTAGCCCTGTCTCAGAAGCAACAATCAGTTTCTTTATGTTCAGTTCATTAGCCCGTTTAATGGCGAGCTTTAACGTTTTTTCTGTGTTGATTTGACCGCATACATTAAAGTAAAAAATGCCCTTTAACTTGCCTAGACTGTTATTCATTTATTTTTCTCCATCTAGATACTGTTAACTTATCTGTCATGGGTCGATTAATTTGATTAATCAGAGTTTCCATTGTTGACATTAGGACTCAACTTCTTAGCTCCTACTTCTTTGGAATCGGTGAATAAGGAGGAAACACTCCACCATGCTTTTCTAAAAGGAAAACAGATTTCACCATAGCCTTGTGGACCGCAAAGATACTATTCATCAAATTCTGTTTCGTTAAGTTGTCATAGAAAATGCGGTTTGAAGAGACAAATAGCTCTTTAAAATCATGAGGCGGATTTGGACTGATTTGAAATTCACCAAGCTGACTATCATTCAGCAACGTGAATTGTAAATTCCAGTAGTAAGCTATCCTTTTTGAATCGTCCCATAATATTCTTGTGAAGATTGAGTTGGTTATTTCCAAGAGTCCACTTGGTTCCTACTATAAAACTGTCAACAAAGTGCACGTTTTGTACCACGTTTAACCATAGGTCTCCTGATTTTATCTTAAAGTTGAAGTAAGCATTCGGATCAACGATTTCTTCTGGAGCTAGTAATTCCTCTTTTAGCCAAAATAGAATCTTATCCCTATTTTCCTTAATCTTTACACTCAAAATTCCTCATCCTCTTTCTATTTTGAAATCATCAAAATCCTCTACAGTAACAAAAAAAGTCCAAATGTTCTTTGGATACCTCTGTGCTGTAAGTCCAATTTCAACTTCGAACTTCAATGTTTGACCGCTACTAAACACGCTGCCTGCATGAGCTGTTTCGATGTCCGTACAAAGGAACACGTTAGGCAAATCCTTGATCATGTAGAAAACTAACAAGTCCTTTTCATCCCCCTCATGCAAGTCAACCGAAGTGTTCTTAAGATACTTATTCAAACCAAGATGCTTTGCTGGATAGATTTCATCAAACTTGTTTTGCTGAATATCCCGCTTGATTGCCACGGAAAACCAATTCAAATATCCCCAATCAACAAAATTAGTCGGACGTATCTGTCCATACATTTCAATAATTCTCACTTTGACTTGTGCCCTGCAATTTAACGCATCTCCACTTATGCAATGGACGCGGATTACTCCAAACTTTACTATCAATTCGTTCATGGGTTGATTTATGGAACCTTTCCAAGCTTCGAGCTTTTGGGAAATTTCAAGTAAATTGTACTCGGCTGTGCTTGCCCCGACATTAGTTGCTGTTGCTTGATGCTGTCCATCTGGGAGGTCTGGAAGAATTTCGACTTTGAGAGGAAGTCCATAACCTTTGTAATGCGGTAACGGTCTGAGGTCGAGTACTGGTGACGGTTCAGGATATTTTACCTCAACTTGAATTGGTTTCTCTTTGGTTTCACCAGATTTCCCTCTAACAATTTGTTTTATTCTCGGTTCGAAACCCCAACCTAATATTCCGAAAATTGCTGCAACAAGAACCGCTGCAAGTGCAGCCGACACATCAGACAAGACAATCACTCCCCTGGACAAAAGTGCAGCTAATACTATGATAACGACTATCGCTCCAATTACCGATAGAATTTCGCGTAAGCGTTTCATTAAGGGTCAGTAAAAAATGAAAGTTCAATTCGTTTATTTAAATTTACCCCGATAGTTATCGTTGAGGCATTTTGTCTGGAAAACCGAAGAGTTATCCGAACCCCATGACAGATAAGTTAACAGTATCCTCCATCTAAAGCCTTACTTCATGTGTATCGAGAGGTTAAAGTTTGTTGTTGGACTTGCGTGAAAACGAAATTATAGATACTAGGTGCTAAGTGCTAAGTAGCAACTATTTGTCTGTACTTCTTTCTGAGTTGTTGTATCCAAACCTCGATTCCCATAGTTTTTATTTGACTGTTGGCTTCGATCATTGCCTTCTTATAATCCAGCAGAGGTTCCTCCTTCAGTTTTTTGCATGGAAACTCTTGGCATTGATAACAAAAGTCTATGCCTTTTTGAACGCAGCAATCACGAACTGGGCAGTCTCCCCACCAAGACCATCCTCCCCCAAAGCGGCAACCTTTACAAGGTTTTTCTTGTGAAGCCAGCCACTTTAAGCCCTTCATGAATTCGTCAAAGTTGCAAGTTTTGTATGCGTTGGCCATCACCCTTAACGAACCATACCTTTCAGCGAATCCAAGAAGGTTCTGTGCTGCTTTAACTATCGTTCCTTTGTAGTAGTCACAGAAGGCACAATAGTACTTGCCACAATAAGAGATGTATTCGTATTCTCCTTTCAAACCTTTCACCTCTTCATCACAAAGTCAAAAGATAAGCACGACATATAAATTCGTGCCGACAGATATAGTAAAAGAATCGAATAAGAAGTAAAGAAGTAGGCGAGATGGAAAAACAAAAAATTTTGAAATTGTCTCAACCCCGACTTAAAGGTGGCATGTCGATTGAAGAGGCACTTAAGTCCAGAAGAACTATTCGGAGTTTCTCAAGTAAAGAAATAGATCTGTCTGTTGTTTCACAGCTTCTTTGGGCTCTTCAAGGAGTCACTTATGTTGAGAATTTGCCTGAAGACGAAAAGATTTTTCACAGAGCCGCGCCATCGGCAGGTAGAACCTATCCCTTAGAGGTGTATGTAGCCTTCTCGATGGGTTTGTATCGTTATGAGCCGAGAGAACACACACTCCATCTAATAAGTGACGAGGACGTCCGTAACAAATTGTCGGAAGCGGCGATGACGCCTCTAAACAAGGAAGCCATCAAAACCGCACCGTTAACGATAGTTTTGGCTGCAGACAACAGAAGAGCTTTGAAGGCAACACCGCTATTTGAGAATGCGATAAGATTTGTCCATCTTGAGGCTGGACATGCAACACAAAACTTGATCTTGCAGGCTGTTTCTTTTGGCTTAGGAGTTTGTATAATCACAAGTTACCAAGTTACAACAGTTTATGAAGCCTTGAAGTTGCCTATGGACCACAGACCAATATACGTTCTGCCAATCGGTTTTCCAAAGGAAAAAACTGTTGACACTATTCTTTCAAGAGAAAATACGCAGACACATAGAAAATAACGAAAATCGAAGCTGACAAAACGAAGGGAACCATAAATCCCCACAAGGCTATCAAGAACCCAGAAATTGCAAGGCTCACTGTTGTTCCTCCGTGAAGCCCCATCATTAACAAACCGATATCAGTGCCATAAGACCCCTCTTTTGAAATCTTCACCAATATCCCCTCTTGTCCACCACTCAACAAGCCATCAACAACACCATACATAACTACAAGAAAAGCAGCCATCACATAACTCGAGAACCCAAGCAGAAGCAAAACGAGGGAATAAAGAACCCCACTTAGAAGTATAAGCCTTCTAACTCTGATTCTCTTTGTAAACGTGTAAGAGAACAAACCAGCCAGTAAAGTCTGTATCCCAAGGAAGACCCCGATGGTTTCAGCGTTAAATCCATTTTCACTTAAAAAAACGGGAAAGACGTAACCACTTATGAAACCAAGAGATAATCCCATAATGAAAAACAACAGCAAGAATTTTTTGAATACTTTCTCCTTGTTTCGCAAGTCCAAGTGATGCAAGGCTCGCTTTATGCTGAACCTCTCTCTTCTCCTGTTGACCAGTAACAAAGACACGGGAATGACGAAGGAACCAACAAGAACGCAAAGCAATAACGTGTTTGCATAAAAAAGCCAGACGATAATGAAACCAGCTGACAAACTACCAACAGCCGTAGAAACATAAGCAGAAGTCCTCAAATGAACCAATGAATCCCTTTTTCGCTTACTTTCTTCTAAAAGAAAGGCTCTGTTCACAGCCCAAAGAGAAGCACTCTTAGTTCCTTCAGTCACCTTCCCGAGAAGAAAATGCAAAGGCGTGAAGGCAACATAGTAAACGAACCCCGAAAGTACGCTGAGCAAACCATTTAAAGTAAAGAATACCTTTCTGCCCAGAAAATCGGAGACAATGGCAAAAACCATTCTTGTGAGCTGAAAAATCATAGGCAACGAAGCGAAGATTAATCCCATGGTAGGCACATCAATGTTTCTGTCTTTCATTAATAATGGCAGGGCTACAGTTAGGACCCCACCTATGTAAGAGTTTAAGACTTGAATAAAGAGACTGATCTTAATCTGATTCAGGGCCGATTCTCCTTCTCTTCTTTGTTCAGGGTGTCGTTTTGGAGTTGATTGAGTTGATTTTGCTGATAATATCCTTTTCTAATGAACCCCACACCATAAAAGGATTTTTGATAAAGAAACTCTATAAGATGAATGATACTAAGTCAGGTATTCCCGGAGAAAAATTTTTTGTTGTTTTGGGTTGGTGGCTGGTTTGTGTTTTGGGTTTTGTTTTTGTTATGGGGTTGTTTTTGGGTTGTGTTTGGTGTGGTTTTTGGGTGATTTGTGGTTGATTTATGGGTGATTTAATGGGTGTTTATTAAAGGAAGATTCGCCAACCATTACATCCGTATTCCTTGAACTTCTTAGTGTAGCCGAATTTTCCGACGCTGACTCTGATATCGAGTGTGTCTTTCTACGTCTTCCCAATCTTCAACCGAATTGACCAAACAGGTTTCACCTTTTATTATGGTTCATTGAAGAGTTTAAGGACTTTCTGGCGTCCGCAAAGTATAGTATACTTTGGAGAGGCTTGCAAAGTACAGTATCAGAAAACGGACATATTCAAAACAGACACAGAGATATAGGAAACGAGAGTTCGAACCTATCCCGGGCTACCATTACACCGTGGACAGGTCAAGGTTTAAATTATCGGCGAATTTTGTTGGCATTCTCACTTTCGTGAGGCAACCATTCGAGTTCCAGATGGATCTCATATTTGTGATTTTCTTTTGCATAAAGCACCTTCAACATGACAGGTTGCGTTGGCTCAGCTTGCCTTTTTTCTTCTGAGGGAAAAATCTGAGAGAACTCAAAATTTTTGTCTTCAAAAGCGTTGCCGAGATTTGTAAGCATTTTCGTAACTTCATTCAATGTACATGCCTTTCTGAACTTGAACAACGCTTCGTGTGTCTCTCTGTAAGTGTCAATCATTTCAGTCATTTTTGCCCATTGCATCATAGCAGATTTGAGCTCTTTTCTTCCCTTACCAGTAATAGCATAGTGCTTCCTATCTGGTCCGTGATCTCTAAACTCGATTTGCCCAGTTATCAAACCGTTTTGTTCCAACTTTTCTAGTGCGGGATAGACTGTTCCAGTTTTAGGTTGCCAATATCCTGAAAATCTGCGTTCTAGTTCGCGTATGATTTCGTAGCCGTACATGGGCTTGTCCGAAAGCAGCAATAGAAGCCAGAGCTGGACTGTACCTACCTTCATGCTCCTAAGCCGATGCATTCTGTTTCACATTGAGAATGTTGGATTAAGCTTATATATAAGTAGATATTCTACTCAAAATAGGTAGTTAATCTACATAGGTGAGAACAATGAAATGGGTAACAAGACAATACGTGCACGTTGACAGAACCGCTTGTCCGTGGCTGATAAAGAAAGTCGTCGATCCAAAAGCAGAATTCATCTTCGTTCCAGTGGAAAAGATTGAAGAAACCGCCAAAAGAGAAAAGGCAATACCCTACGACGCGCCTAGTGTCGAGCTAGGGCATCACGGTGACAAATGTAGTTTTGATGCAATAGTCGCAAAATACAAAATAAAGGACCCCGCGGTACTGGAATTGGCTAAAATTGTGCGAGCTGCAGATACGGACAAAATGGAATTGGCTCCTGAGGCTGCTGGCTTGGAAGCGATTATGACAGGTTTTGGCATTACCTCAAAAGATGATTATGAAACTATTGCTAAGGCAAGTCCTGTGTACGACGCATTCTATACAAACTGCAAGCTGAAGCTAATCCGCGAGAAATACAAGGCAGAAATCGAAAAGCTGGATAGAAGAGAGCGAAGAGAATTCTTGAAAAGAAAGCTGACGGAGTAAACCAACCGTTTCCTCTTTTTCTCCTTATACCTGTAAGGACGTGCGATTATGACGCTATTGCTCTCCCAACATATCAGCATCCCACCCCACAAGCCTGGAGGTTTTGATCATGCCGATGTGCATTTGGAAAGCGGTCGGGTGTACGTTGCTCACACTGCCACTGGAACTGTTGAGGTAATAGATGGCGAGAAAGCTAAACACTTGGCGACGCTTCCTGGATGCGAAGAGGCGAGCGGTGTAATTTGCGCTCAAGATGAGAACTTGGTATTTGCTGCTGCCCGAGGGGCTGGCAAATTCTTAGTGATTGATGCGATAACGAATCGGGTCTTGCGTGAGGCAAAGGCTGGTTCAGCACCTAATGGTCTTGCGTGGGACAGTAAACGCAAGAGGCTTCTCGTTGCTGACGTGCAAGACAATCAAGCAAGGCTTGTTGACCCTTATTCAGGAGAATTGGTTTCGGCTTTACAACTGGCTGGAAGACCGCGGTGGTGCGCCTACTCTAAGAGTAAGGATTTGTTCCTTGTCAATATTCGCGAACCTGCTGGTGTGGCTTTGCTTGCGCCAAAAGAAATGTTGCAAAAGACTTTCCTTCCTATCTCGAAGGGAGGACCCCACGGTCTTGATATTGATGATGAAAGTGGCTTGGCTTACATTGCATGTGATGTCGGGGCAGTTGTTGTCTTGGATATATCAGCCGGGTACGAAAAGGCTGTTGTCCAGATTGGAGGAGGACCTGACGTGGGTTGGCTTAATATTGAAAAGAATCGCTTCTACTGCGCTATCGGGACATCAGGCTTGATTGAAGTGATAGATACCCGAAAAATGATGGTAGTTGAAAGAGTCAATACAGAAGAAGGTGCACACACTTTTACGTTTGACAGGAAGAGACAAAGGCTCTACACATTTCTTCCTAAGAGTTGCAGCGCAGCTATCTATGAAGAAAAGTGATTGGCGGTGCAGCCCATTAAGTGCGTGCTGATTTCCAGCTATCTTAAAAGTTCACACACAGGTCAGATCATGTGCAGTAAGCGGATTTATAACGACTACTATCAGCTTTATGATTTAACAAATAAGAGGGTTTCGTCATGGCTTGTCAACAGAGAAATGTTAGCAGCACGTTTTGGACACTTTGCATCATGGGTTTCTTTGCCATCTTAAGCTCAACAATGTCTAAAAGCCCCGTTTTGAAGCCCTTCTCCCTGAGTCTTGGTACACCTGCAGACTGGGTGGGCGTTGTCGCTGCCGCCTCCACTATTCCCGGAATCCTAATCAGTTTGCCTGCTGCCTCTCTTTCGGACATTCTTGGCCGAAGACGATTCTTTCTTCTGGCAGGTTTTGTTTTTGCTTCTGCTCCTTTTCTGTATCTTTTAGTAACTGTGTGGTGGCAGCTTATTCTTGTCCGTTTTTATCATGGTTTTGCAACGGGAATTTTTGTCCCAGTTGCCGAGGCATCGATAGCCGAATTATTCCCCGAAAAAAGAGGAGAACGCATATCACTTTTCTCTTCAGCAACTTACGTTGGTAGGGTAATTGCGCCTATTCTAGGTGGATACATATTGTTTGTTACTGTGGACAATTTTCACATTCTCTATTTGGCTGTTTCAGTCGCAGGTGTAACAGCTTTGATTTTAGGTTTACTGTTCTTAGTTGAAAGAAAACAAACTGTGGTCTTTCGGCAAGCAAGTGCCAAAGAGACTGTTGGAAGAATGTTCCAAGGATGGAAAATCGTCGTTAAAAACCGTGGAGTCTTAGCAATCAGTTTTGTCCAAGCCTGTCTCTACTATGTTTATGGTTCAGTGGAATTCTATCTGGCAGGTTATTTACCCGAGGTTGCTCACTTGGATAAGTTCCTGACAGGCATTATTATCACGAGCATAATAGGAGTTGCAATCTTTGCAAGACCATGTATGGGTAGGCTGTCAGACAGAATTGGAAGGAGAACTCCGATAGTTCTGGGTTGCATCGTCTCTGGTCTTCCCCTGTTGATTGTTCCTCTCGTCATTGATTTTTGGATTCTTCTATTGCTTCTCATGGTTTACGGGTTTGGCTTTGCTACAGTAACTGCGTCGGCACCGGCATTAATCAGCGAGCTTGTACCAAAAGATACTGTTGGCACGTCTATGGGCTTTTTCGACACGATAATGGATGTGGGGCAAACCATTGGACCTATAACTAGCGGCTCGATACTTGCTACGAGCCTATATTATACTGGTCTCTTCTTTTCGCTTACGTTCATATTGCAACTTTCTTGCTCAGTTTTCTTGTTGTTCGGCATGGGCAAAGCAAGCTTGAATAACGCTGCTAGAATAGACCATAATATCCATTAAAATCGCTTTTTACGTCTGATTGTTGGACATTTTCCGAAAAGGATGGAGAATTGCGTCTTAACTCCGATATTTTAAACCGATGTTTGAACCTATCCCGCGCTACCATGAATCCTAGTCAGGGCTGGGTATGTCATAGGTTATTAGCGGGTCTTGGAGGGCAAGGATGTGGAATATGGCTCTGTTGAGCCTTGCTTCAAGTCCTTTGAAAACTGAGATTCTTCCACTTTCTTTTGCCGTTCGCTACACGGCATACAATCTTAAAAACAGGGGAAAAAAGGGAGTTTGCGGGAGATATCGCCACTTCTCATTGATAATATCCTTTTCCACGAAACGTATCTCACATGGTAAACGGGTACCATTAACAAGGAAGCTCTATAAGACAAATGATATACCAGTGTGAAACCAATTAAATCAAGCAATATCTAGGAGAGGCTAGATGTGTCAAACCGTTACATATCCAAGACCTCCAAATCAAAACAACTCCATGAGAGAGCAAAAAGGGTCCTTCCTTCAGGTGTTTCTTACTTTCTACGCTATTTCGACCCGTATCCCTTTTACACCGCAAGAGCCAGGGGCAGCAAAATCGTGGATGTGGATGGGAACGAGTACATTGACTTCTGGTTGGGTCACTACGCCCTCATTTTAGGACATAGCCCACCCGAAGTTATAAAAGCGGTCAAGCAGCAGATTGAGAACGGAACCCATTATGGAACATGCCACGAACTCGAAATCGCCTTAGCCGAGCAAATTGTAAAGATGGTTCCCAGCGCGAAAATGGTTCGCTTCACCAACTCGGGCACAGAAGCCACCATGTACGCCATCCGATTGGCACGCACCTACACAAAACGAGAAACGATCGTCAAGTTAGAAGGCGGATGGCACGGAGGATACGACGCTCTCCACATCGCAGTTAACCCTCCATTGGATGTTCCAGAATCCAGTGGAATAACGGAGGGAGCCCAAAAAGACACAATCGTGATCCCATTCAATGACATAGAGGAAGCAAGGAACAAGCTGAAAAACGAGAATATCGCCGCCATCATCGTTGAACCAGTCCTTGGAGCTGGAGGCGGCATCCCAGCCGACAAAGAGTTTCTTAAGGGACTAACAGAATTCTGCCTTGAAAAAGACGCTCTCCTCATGTTCGATGAGATAATAACAGGCTTTCGGCTGGCGCCAGGAGGAGCCCAGCAACACTATAGAATTCTGCCCGACATCACAATTTTGGGTAAGATTATGGGAGGCGGCTTCACAATTGGTGCTATTGGTAGTCGTCGAGAAGTCATGGAGCACATGGACCCACTCTTGTATGAGCGCCCCAAGTTTTCTTTTCACGGAGGAACCTTCTGCGGAAATCCAGTTAGTTTAACAGCAGGGTTAACCACACTAAAATTACTCGAAGACGGACACATTTCGAATCGACTTAACAGGTTGGGAGACAAAGTCAGAAACCAGCTTCGTGATATCTTTGAGAAAAGAAACATGGATGTCCATATTACCGGAGTTAGCTCAATTTTCCAGACACACTTTACTCGTGAAGAGGTAAAGGACATTCAAAGTGCTTTTCGAGCGGACAGAGCAAAACTAACCGAGTATCACATGTATCTCATCAATAGTGGAGTCTTCTTCCTTCCCAAAAAGATAGGAGTCCTCTGCAGAGCACACACCAACGAGGACATCAACAAATTTCTCTTAGAAACTGAAAACTACGTGAAAAGGGCTAAGTAAACCTTTGATGCACCTGCCAAAATAAAAAGCCCAAGTTGAGTCTAAGCCTAAGCGAGTTGGCGCAGCACAATCAACCGTTTAACCAAACGTTGAGCTCACTCGTTTGATGCCATCGCCCGAGATAAACCCGACAGATGGTCTCGCAGTCGATCGGACTTTGCCAGCCCGTTTAAGCCTGCTCCCCAACTTGGGCTATACAAGTCTTAGCCATCGGTTTTCATAAAAGATTTGTCGAAAAAATTTTGGCACAATTTGTTATTCGAATTTTGAAACTTGCCATTTTCTAGGAAATTTAGCAATGTTGTTCTGTTTTTGACTCACAGTTTATGTTGAGTATTTAAGTGAGATTTGTTCTAGAATTGTTGTCTATTTTTTGAGGGAGGATGTACCTTTTCTTATATACCATTTAATATCAATGCTTAAGAGTTTAAACAATCCATTGCTGAGTTGAACCGATTCCAAAGTGAAGAAGACGGTGGGGAACGCTAGGGAAACACTATGGTTGACAGAAACAAATTTGAAGAAGACTTGAGTTTTCTGCTTTCAAAACTGGAGAAACGTGTAAGTGAAGAGGGTAAAGAGAAGCTCTACAACTTAAAGAATAAGTTGCTTCACCTTCATGAAGCCAATGTGGTGAAGATAAATCACTCGGTTATGGAATTAGTGTGTGCCAAACACTTGCTTTTGAAGGGATATGAGGTGGATGTTGAACATGTGTTAGATGAGGCGTTGACGTGTGATTTGTATGGGGTTAAGGGTCATGGAACCCTAGTTGTTGAGGTAGAGACTGGTTTTGTGCCTCCAGAACATGCCATAGACCCTGCGACTTATTCTTCAGCAAGAATCGCTAGCAAGATAACTCGATACAGTTCGTATTCCAACAAGTTTGCCTTGGGTATACCTCCATACTACATTCTACAGATTCCAACGGTCTTCACTGTGCCACCTAGAGAAAGAACGGCAGAGGATTTAGAAGCCGTAAGAAACCTTTGCGACCCATACTACAAGAATCCCCCAGTTACCGTCGAGGAGATAAAAAACGCAAGGCTACACGTTGTTTATCTGATTGATGTGGATGACATAGTTGTTGAAGAGATAGACCCAGAGACCTATGTGCGCACCCACTGAACCCAGACAATATGTCGCCTATTTCTGTAGCGTTAGATAAACAGGTCATTTTCTTTTGGTCTTATCAGTTCAGTTGCTTTTGCCTTCTCTGATTTGGGATATGGATACCCTCTTATGATTGCCACTGGAACTCCTTCACTGGCTTGTCCAATGACCAATTCTGCGGCTGAAGACAGCTCGTCTGCTATGGCGGTCCTTTTGACTCTCAAAACGTACCCGAACAGGTCGGTTTCCCCTCTTCGATCTCGGATGGAGTTGATGCCAGCAACTCCGATGGCAACATTAATCTCACCATCTCTTAACGGTCGCCCGTGTGTGTCAGAAATTATGACGGCTACATCTTTTCCAGTCACTTTCTTTATCTTCTTCCGGATTGCCCGTGCCGAACGATCGGGATACCTTGGCAAAAGCGCAACGTTCCGTTCTCCGGGAATGTTTGATCGGTCAACCCCGGCGTTGGCACAAATGAACCCGTGCCTAGTTTCTGTAATGAGTTTTCCGTCACCCATACGAATGATGTTCTTGGATTCCCGAAGAACGGTTTCAACAACTGCTGGGTCCTTGTCAAACTTTTCTGCGAAGGCTTTTGCAAAATCCGAGGGGGTCACTGTGTCAAGGTCTACGACGTTTCCTTCCGAGCGTGAAACAATGACATGAGTAATGACTATGATGTCGTCATTTTCGATTGGGGTTCCTTGTTTTTCTGTTGCGACACAGATGAGTTTGGCGAGATCGTCCTTCATTTTTATGATAGGCAACCCTCTCACGCCAATTATCTGAATGGTGGGAGTTTCTGATGAATGGTGTGAATCTGTTTTCGTACATATCCCTTCCTTTTTCTGAACAGCTTCATTCCGTCCATGTGGGTAACATACTCGTATCCAGCTTCTAAGGGTGCTCTTGCTCCTTTTACGGTTTTTGTGATTTTGATTGTGTATTCGCTACTGTCTCCATTCTGAAAGAATTCTTGTTATATGTTGATGTAGATCATGGTGTTGTTGATGTTTTTGTGTCTTAGAATTTGTTGCACATGAATGAATCCTTTAGATAAGGTAAAAACGGGGGCTTCCGCCACCATTACCTTTCGAAACTGTTCTATAGTATGCAGTGTATGTTCCAGGTGAGCTAATAGTTATTGTTGTGTTTGTTTCGCCTGTGGACCATCACATGAATCCACACCACCAATGAGGTATGATTGCAGTGTCCTCTAGAACGAGACTCTCTGGAACGGTAAAGTTGGGAGTGGTGCCGCCTAAACATATAAAAGTGTATGGAGTTGTTAAGCCTGTCGGGTTTCCATTCATCGTTATGCTTACGTTAATAGATATGTCCCCCTGTTCTGAGGGACAAAAGGCTTCTAAAAAGGCTTCTATAGTGACATTGTAAGCGAAAACAGGGATTAACAAATGATTTTTGTTCATTGTTATGGTTATTGGATTAGTTCCTCCCATATTGACGCGGTCAAGCTCCCAATAATAGAGAAAGTGGCCAGATCCAGGAAAAGCAGTAACTGTTACCACGGTTCCTGAGAGATACTGACGTGTTCCAGGGGATGGGGAAGTTGTCCCGCCCAGCGAACTTGCAATCACCAAGGCATAGTAATAGGATCCTGTACGCATAGCGTCGTGTCTGAACATTGGCCACTCCAGAGCATAGGGTGTAACTTGAGAACCGGTATCTTCCAGAACATAGAAAGTCCTGTTCCAGTCATAGAAAGCTATTTCAAGTTTGCCATCTCCATCAATGTCTGCGACGCTAGGGGATGTTGTAATTGAAGCCGTTACGAATCTATCAATCAGAGAACCGTTGATTGCGTCAAACAAATATAGGGCACCGTCACCATAAGTGCCCTGATACAACTCACCTGCACCGATGTAGACGCCGAAGCGTACTCCTCGCTTTGCAACGGCTGGTGATGAGTATATAGGACTGCTGACATTGTACGACCATCGAACAGTTCCATCAGGTTTTAAGGCATAAACTTTGCAGTCCATGGATCCTACAAAAATCGTGGAACCAAAGACAGCCGGAGAGGAGTAAATGGGCTCATTTGTTGGAAAAGTCCATTGAAGAGAGCCTGCAGCTCCATCGAGGCAATAGAGACTGCCATTTAGAGAGCCTACGACCACTTCTAAAGCCGCGTCATCATCAAGTTGGGCAATAGCGGCAGAAGAGTACACGGCTCCTCCAGTTGCGTAACTCCACTCAAGAGTTCCGTTCTTCCCGTTCAAAGCGTAGAGGTTACCATCTCCTGACCCGATGACTACTTCAATCTCTCCGTCAGTGTCAATGTCTTCCAAAGCCGGTGAGGACAATACCTGGCCGTACGTGTCGAATTTCCAGAGGACATCCCAATCTATACCTTCGGTTCCGCCGTAAATCCACCCATCTGTTGCAGTAATACCATCGTTCACACCATCCGAATTGTCTCCATCCAAAGCCCAAACATTGTGAAATGGGTTATTCCCTATGAAGACTTCAAGGCCGCTTACAGACGTGTTTACATCAGCCACTGCCGGTGAGGAAGGCCACGTATAGTATGGACTAGAGCTTGGAGGAGATGGAAATGTCCATGTAAAATTGCCATAGCGATCCATGGCTTCCACATTATATCCGCTTGTTGTTCCGCCTACAATATCTAGATAACTATCTCCATCAATGTCCCCAATAACTGGAGAACTCCTTGATTCTTCGGACTCCGTGTACTTAACCCATATCAGACCACCAGACGAGTTGAAGAGGCGCCAAATTCCAGCAGATTCATCGCTCCCGACGGCTACTTCAAGCCCTTGAATATCCTCACGAACATCGCCAATGGCGGCAGATGAACCGAAATACAAGTGATGATCAAAATCCTGCAGGGAATAAGTCCAGTCAACAACCAGAACGCCTTCATGGGATGCAAATCTTGTTGCACTAACAGAAAACAAAATAAAAATCACCACCACCACTGAGAACACGAGAAGTGGTACCTTTCTCATAAGCGATGTATTATTCGTAAGAAATATTTAACATTTTATACCTCTTGAAAATAAAGGCGCCCAAAACCAACAGCCACTTTTGAAATAACATAAAAACTCAGTTGGTCTCTCCGAATAGGCGCATTCGAACTTCTATCGGGTAGTAAAACAGAAAGCTCAAAATCAGAGTTCTTTTGAAATAATAAATTTTGACGCATCTTGGGGAACTCAGGGGCAAACCTTATGTTAGTTGGAAGCACCTTGATAAAATCCCCCATGAGGTCGAGGTCGAAGCCAAACCCGGGCAGAAGCTAAACTAGTCCATTGCGTGCGCACTTGAGTTCAAAGTCTTTTAGTCAAGACTTGACTTCCCTGGCGTTTTGCTTCCGCTTTCTGAAGATCTTTCTTCCTTGGATTTCTGTGACATATTCAAACCCTACCTCAATCCATTGTGAATTCATCGTTCGTTGTTTTAAACACTGCTCTTCCCCATGATTTGTCGTTTAAGAGTTTCAACATTTGGATATTGGATAGTTATTCTACATTCACAAACCTTACTTGACGCAGAGTATAATACGAAATTTGGATGTAAAGGCACTCCATAGGTATGATTGGGCGTAGGGATAAATGGCTTACAAAGATTTCCTGCAGATAAAGGTAGATGAGATTGCCCATAACGAAATCCTAGCATTTTTGATGGTAATCTTAGGTATGGTCACTCTAGTGGGAGGTCTGCTAGTAACCATTGTTGTAGTGGAAGCCCCTAGATGGTTCCTTATCTTTCCATATCAACCACTGTCCCAGCCTTGCAATGTTCTAGGACTGATTCTAACACTCACAGGCTTTATTCTTTTATCTGCTGGGTTTGTGCTAGTCATTTATTATGATAGAAAAAGGTCATGGGCCACAAAACAGCTGGAAGAATTTTCACACACAGACAAAAGCGAAACTGTCTGGGACCAAATTAGACAAATCTTGGAAAAATATGCAGATAAAAAATAATGGGCAACATTTTAAAGTTGTTTATCTATATTGGATGTTAAAAAACAGAAGGGGGCAATGCACTAATTCAGCATAGATTCTGCTCTCTTCAAGTCTTCTGGCGTGTTAACATTAAACAGGGTCATCAATTTCGGGTCTATTTGCTGGAGAACCAAAGTTGAAATGTAGCGCACTCCCCTCAAATTGGCGATCATGGAACGCAAATCCAATTTCTTCTCCTTGTAGGCTTTTTCTGAAGCGTTCAAAGCAGATCTTGTATGATAAACAGCGTGAAGGGGCTCAATGTACCGATTAGGCCACCTAGGAATAACAGCGCTTTTTTTAACACACAAGTCAAACAGAAGAGATGCAAACTCTTTTGAAACAAACGGTGCGTCACAGGGAAGCAACAAAGAGTATTCACCAGACGCGTTTTCGAATCCGGTTAATGCTCCAACAATCGGGCTTCCCACTTTATGCTTGTCTATAACCACTTTGGTTTCAGAACCTACAAGGGGTGTGAAGGCGTCTCTTTGGCTTTCCGAACTAACAACAACCAGACTCTCGTTAACAATCTTCGACACCCTATCTAATACATGAAGAATAAGGGGCTTACTAGCCAACACAACAAGACCTTTGTTCTGTCCAAATCGCTTGGAAAATCCGCCGGCAAGAACAATCACAGATGTCTTCATGAAACTGCGCCTTTTTTAACTCCCTCAGAAGGTTATTCGTCCGGCATGCGTGTAAGCGTTCATACGATTACCTCTAGCAAAACCGACAAGAGTGATTCCAGTGCGTTTCGCCACTTCGATGCCAGAGTTGATCGTAGCAGCCATGGAAATAACAATTGAGATTTGCATTCGAGCTGTCTTCAACACGATGTCGCCAGTGAGTCGCCCACTAAGAGCCAAAAAGCAGTTTCTGAAGTTTACACTTCTTAGTGCACATTCTCCAATAACCTTGTCCACTGCGTTGTGGCGTCCAACATCCTCTGCCAAGGCTTTTAGCTCGCCTTCTCTTGAATAGATTGCGGCTATGTGAACCCCTCCAGTTTTTCTGAAAACCTCTGCGAGCTTGTTAAGTTGTTTAACCGATTCCAAGAGGATTTTTGCCTCCACTTTGAAGCCTTTGGGGATTTCTGGAAGGTTAAGTCTGTCCATGAGCTTGGTGATGGGCCAGTAGTCTGTGGAACCGCAAGCTGAAACGATTAGTCTCGCGAAGGGTTGGGCCATTGCAATCTGCGTTTCAACTTTCAGATTGGGTTTCAGCCTCACTAAGCACTTGCCATCACCCTCCAAATGCACTTCTCCTATTTCATCAGTTGATTTCAGTAAGCCTTCTGAAAGGAGGTGTCCAACCGCTAGTTCTTTCAGTTGATTCGGAGTGCAAAGAATTGTTACGTAGTGTATTTGGTTGAGGAAAATGTGAAGGGGAGTTTCCTCCGCCACAAAGTCCCTCTTACGCTCTGACATTTTAGTTAGTAAATCAATTCTTGACACTGAAACTTCTTGCATGTTGTGAATCTTCCTAGGTTTTTATTTCGGAAAGAACATACTTCACGATCTCGTCTGCGATGTTTATCTTTGTAACCGATTGCAGTCCTCTCCATCCGGGTTGGCTGTTCAATTCAACGATCACAGGTCCGTTGGGTCCTTCTAATATGTCAACTCCTGCAATCCTGCAGCCGATCACTCTGGCTGTTTTTACTGCGAGGCTCTCAAGTTCATTATTTATTTTTGTGGATATCGGCTTTGCACCTATGCTGACGTTTGTTTTCCAAGAGTTAGCCACACGACGCATAGAAGCCACGACTTGATCTCCCACAACAAAAGCTCGTAGGTCAGAAACTCCGTGAGGAACGAACTCTTGAAGATAGAGTACGCCGTGATAAAAGGAAACTGCTCCAAAGATTCTTGTGGCGATTTCTGGGTCTGAAACTCTGGTTGAGCCGATTCCTCGGGAGCCAAACAAGGGTTTGATCACTACGTCTCCTCCCAACTCTTGGAAGCATTTCAAGGCTTCTTCTGGGCTTTCGGTTACGGCGGTGCGTGGAACAGGTATGCCCTGTTCTTCAAGAAGGCAGAGGGCATAGTATTTGTCAACTGAACGTTCTATTGACAACGGCGGGTTTATAATCAACATGCCAAAACGTTCAAGCCTATGAAGAAGGTTCATCCTAAAGATTATTTCCTCGAGAGAGCCACGTCCAATGGGGCGCGTAATGAGAGCTCTCAAGTCTTCGAGAAGGTTGATTCTTCCAACTGACACTTGAGGCTTGTACTTGACTCTTGCGAGAAGCTGGGTGAAACTAAAGCATGTGGGAGTTATGTTTCGATTTCTCATCGACTCTCGCAACTGAGAGGAGCACCAGCCGTTCTCGTTTCTCGTCATGATCCCGATCTTCAACCGTATCCCTCTTGTCTTTTTCACGTGGTTTGGGTTATTATAATTGCTTTCTGTCAAAGGTAATGCGCGCGATTAAAGAGAGATATATCTATCTCTTTTGCTGAAATATGTTGAGGATTTAAATGGTTGCGCGAAATAGAAATGTAGGAAATGGTTTCTTAGAGGCTTTGTTAACCGTCCCAGTGATATATGGTCAAATGGTTTCGAAAGACTCGAAGTATGTCGCATACACTTGGAAAAACGTTCATCCTAATCTTGATGTGTTTGTTGTCTCCACCGATGGAAGAGCACCGCCTGTTGCTCTAACGGAAACGCCAGAAACAACTTTTGTCGTAAACTTCGCTCCTGATTCTCAGTCCGTGATCGTGGGAGAAGACAAGGATAGGAATGAAAGGGTGAGATTATTCGAGGTCAAAATAGACAAGCCCAAACAGATGATACCTTTAACGGAAGAAGATCCCATGTTCTTCTTACGGGGAGGGTCATTGCACCCAAACAGAAAGTGGCTCGTTTATGGCGCCAATTATGATGCAGAAAAGAAACAGGAAATAGAGTCAACATGGGTATATAGACACGATCTAGAGACGGAAGAGAGAGTGGTCCTAGCAAAACCAAAAAACCCAGCATGGGTTTATCCCCAACTCAACAACCAAGGAACCTATGTGCTCTACAATCGGAAAGACATTCATCCCAAGGGTGATCAGTTTTGGTTAGTAGACATCAGAGGAGAAGAGGATCGAGAAATACTTAATTTTGGACCAAAAGCGAAGGTTCAAGCCGTATGGTTGCCTGATGGGCGAAGGGTTGGTTTCATCACTGAGACCAAAAATGGAAAAGCGCAGAAGTATTATTCATTAGGGATCTACGACATTCAGAAAGAGGAAATCAGTTGGTTAATTGATGATCCTCACCGTAACATTGAGCGAATACAAAGTCCTATCAATGGGCATCATCTGATAGTTTTGGAGTACCAAAAAGCAAGGGTGCAACCCTCGATAATTGATCTAACCAGTATGGAAGAGAAATTCCTACCTAAAATTAAGGGGTCACTCATGCCCATAGGACCGATGACAAATGAAGAATGGGTAGGTCTATATTACTCGTCTACTCAACCACATGAAATCGTTAGATTCGACATCAACAATGTTGAAGACGAAAGATTTCGACCACTTACTCATGTTTGGGAAAGAACTACCATAAAACTGAAAGATCTTATCGCCGCAGAAGACTTTGAGTGGAACGCCAAAGACGGTTTGAAAATCCATGGATGGCTCTATCGTTCAAAGACAGCAAGCAAGAAAGCAATCGTCTACATTCATGGTGGACCTACGATCCACGCCGAAGACGCCATTAATCCTCAGACTCAATGTCTTGTCTCGCGAGGTTTTAACGTGTTCGCTCCAAACTATCGCGGATCAACAGGTTACGGAGTAGAATTTGAAGATTTAATTAGAGTTAACGGGTGGGGAAGCGACGAACAAGAGGATATATGGGCTGGGGTCAAAGCACTGATAGAGCGAGGAATAGCTAAGAAAGGTAAAATAGGTGTCACAGGAACTAGTTATGGTGGTTACTCCAGCTGGTACGCCATCACCAAGGCACCTGAGTTGTTCACCGCAGCCGTTCCTATTTGTGGAATGACCGACTTGGTCGTTGACTATGAAACAACCCGTCCAGATCTACGTCCTTATTCGGAAGAAATGCTTGGAGGAAGCCCTAAAGAGGTGCCTAAACGATACTATGAACGATCACCCATAAACTATGTTCAACAGATTAAGGGCAGGCTCATGATCGTACAGGGAGCCCGAGATCCCAACGTCACATCTAAGAATATGGAAGTGATGAGGAGGAAGCTGGATGAAAACGAAATCAAGTACGACCTGCTAGTTTTCGAAGATGAAGGGCATGGAATATTTAAAACAAAAAATCAAAAGGTTCTCTTCAGAAAAATCGCAGACTTCTTCACTGAAGTACTAGAATAGTGAACTAGAAATCTAGAAGTTACGGATATGCTTTAGAAGATGCCTCGTGTTTTCTATCTTTTGAGACAGATCCAAGTGCAGATATGCCCCACAATTATTATAATACGGCTCCCCTTTCCGAGAAAACAACGTTAAGACTTTACCAGAGTGGTTTACCTTAAAACCTCTTTCACTTGGTTCGTGCCCTCTGATGAGCAGTTTGACATTGAGCAGTCTTAGTAGGTAGTCTGTAATGTCTTCGCCGAAAAGTTTTCCGGCTCCCCTAGGCGACGGATAGGTTCCTTTTGCGCCTTCTATGGGGTCGCTCCAAAGAATTTCCTCGAGATGGGTTTCACGTGGATGCTTTTTGTGAGCGAGTGCCAAGTCCTCTCTTGTGGTTGCTTGACTTGGTACACCGCCATGGAGTATAACTAACTTTCCTTCCATTAATACCACGTTGTATAGGTGGTTGAAGAGTTCACGGATTTTTCTATAAACCTTCGGCCCGTCTTCACCAAACTTTCTGTCTAGATGACTTGGCAGGTCATGCGGATAAGCAAGCAAGTCGTCGGGTCCCTCGTGATTCCCCCTCATCAGCACAACACTCTCGGGAAACTGCTCTTTCAGCCACAAGACAACGTAGTAAACTTCCGGAGAATAGACACCTCGATCACCGTAATCACCAAGAAAAACTGCAAAGACATTTTCGCCTCTTCGAATCTTGTCAAGAAACCTGCTTTCTTTCAAAATATGCATGAGGCTATCCAAGTCCCCATGAATGTCTCCAACGACGATAACTTCGCCTTCCGGTGGCATGTTAACAAGTTTTCCAGTGATTCGCAAGTTTTTGACATGTTTGGGTTCGTTGGTTAATTGTTGAATAACAGTTTCAGTTAGTTCTAGAAATTCGTTGGCATCTATCTTTCTAGCCTTACCAATTAGGTCAGAAGTGTCTCTTATTACAACTCTCATCTTTGTCACGCACTATTGAATGAAGACGAGAATAAAAGATTAAGAAGCAAACTTATAAAAGAGTAGAGCGGAATGGCTTAAATCTATGTCAAAAAAAGCCCTCTGAGAAGGAGACAAAAATTGAAAATTCAAAAAGTAAGTTTTGAAGAATCTCTGGAAAAAGGAGTGGTTCTTCCTGGAAAGTGTGTTGGTTGTGCCGCCTGTGTTGTTGTCTGCCCCCTTAATTGTTTGGATTATGTGGAGCAAAAACCGAAGATAGCAAAGGAATGCAAAGCGTGTGGCATTTGCCCCCAAGTTTGTCCTCAGTACGATTTGTCTTGGCACGCACTCGAAGAGTTCGTGTTTGGAAGGAGGAGCAAACCAGAAGAAGATTTTGGCATCTATCAGCGTCTCGTGATCGCCCAAGCCACAGACAAAAAAATCCTTCGGGTCTGCCAAGATGGTGGGATAGTAAGCGCTCTTCTCAGCTTTGCTCTAAAGAATGGAACGATTGACGGAGCAGCAATCTCAGGGATTAGCAAAGAAAAAACGTTATACCCAGTTCCCAGATTGGCTACAACCCCAAAAGAGGTTTTAGAATGCGCTGGAACAAGATACTTCTACTCGCCAAACTTGCTCGCCCTTCAAGAGGGAGTGAAGCAAAATAAGAAGAGTGTAGCCTTTGTTGGCACTCCGTGCCAGACGCTGGCGATTCGCAGAATCCAAATGTTTCCACTGAAGAAATACTCGGAAAAACTGGGTTTTGTGATTGGTTTGATGTGCACTGAAAGTTTTACCTACCATGGATTGATGGAAAAACACATTCAAGGAGTTATGGGCATCAACCCACAAGACATAAAGAAAACTAACATCAAAGGCAAAGTCTTGATTACCATGAAAAACGGTGAAGAAAAAGAAATCTCGTTACCTGAGGCAAAACAATACACTCGCACGAGCTGCGTTCTGTGTAGTGACTTCTCCGCCGAACTCGCAGACATTTCCGTTGGTGGACTTGGACTTGCCGATTGGACTTTTACGGTCCTCCGGACAAAGAAAGGCGAAGAACTCTTTGATGAAGCAGAGAAGGCACGTGTGATAAAAACAAGGCCCGTTGAGAAAGAAGAAAAGGCTCTTGATTTGTTAAATCGTCTCTCAATGAAAAAAAGGAAAAGACGCTAACGACATCCGACAATTATTCTAAAATTATGTTAATCGCTTTACCCGTTAATTCCCGAACGCTTTCTTCTAACTCTTTCTTTAGAGCTTCAATTTTTTCTTGAGTTTTTCTGTGTTCCTCATGCAGAAGGGCCCATCTGGAATCCACGAGATTTTCCCTTTTTTTTAGCTCTTCTAAGTCTTTTTTAATTTGCTCTGATTCTTTCTCAAATGTAGATATGGTTTTAGAGGTTAAGAGGGTTTGTCTTCGCAAGAGCGCTGTCCTACAGTCTTGGTGAAGAGAATCCAACGCATCCCCCTGAAGGATATCTTTGATCTGCTCTTGAGCCTTCCTCAGACGACTGCTTTTCAGCTTCATCCTTCTCTGGTTTATCGTGTCTTCTAATCCTTCGAGAATTCTCCTTAGAAGCGGAAACTTTTCTTCTTCAGTCACAAAAGCCATGAATGGACTCTTCAAATACTCATCCAACTTACTCGCTTCATTCGGAGGCAGGGAGTGTTCAGAACTTCCAATGAGACTTTGAAGTTTTATAAACGGCTTCTGAAGATGGCGTAAATTGTACTTCACCTGTTTTTTCAGTTCCTCGATCTCTTCGTTCACCCGGGAAAGTTCACTAACCTCACTTTGATGTTGAATTTGGGATATCTTCTCTTGCTTCTCGTCTATCTCTTTCTCCAGCGCTTTTCTTTTTAGTTCCATCTGTTCTTTTTGCTTTTCCAATTCGTCTAACTCGTTAAGCATCCCAATAATTCTAGTAATCATGGAAAGCGCCTCTTCTACATCCTTTATCTTCACGTATTTATTTGAAGTAAAACTACGTACTTCACCGAGTGAATCCATGGCTCTTTTCAATGCAAAGTCAAATCGTCGGCGGTCAAATATGAAGTAGGGCTCTATGTAACGAAACCATTTCCCTCTTTCCTGGACGATCGCTGAAATCGTCTTTCCCAAATTTCCATGAAACGCTTGAAGGTTTTCATAAGAGATTTCATCTGGAATCTCGGTGTCGTCAAGTATTTCTAATGTGGTCTGGGAGAGTTTGGAGACCACTCTTGCTCGACGATAGGTTTTTGGATTACTTTTCAACATTTCTTTTTCGCCGTTTTCTAACATTTTTTCACTGATTTCTCTAATTCCATCCAGCCTGCCTTTGACATCGTTAACCAGTTTTGTTGCTTCATTTTTGATGGGCTGAGTGACGGAGAAGGTTTCTTGCTTCAACCACTCTTCTAGCTCTTCGAGTCGTATCTTGACAGGCTCGGGCATGCCCTCACTTCACTCTTAGTTTATAAGTTGTTGTTGGAACCATTAAAATCTTTTTAAGCTCTGGCTCACGCATTTCCGAGTAGCTACTCTTAAATAATTAGCCTACATGATTGGTTCCGAGACGCAAGAGGACAAACGTAAATGAACTCCAAAACTATTGCTGTGGTTGCTGTATTTACTGCGCTTACGGTTGCGCTTGTTTTGTCGCCCGCCAAGGTTCCAGCACCTTATGCCCCGTTCCTCAAGTATCAGGTATGGGAGATACCGATAGTCATCGCATTCTTACTTTATGGCACACTGGTGGGAGTTTCAATAACAATAATAAATACCAGCGTGTTGCTGGTTTTTTATCCAGGAGACCTTCCTACTGGTCCTCTTTACAACTTTGCAGCTGTGTTGAGTATGCTTCTCGGCGTTTATGTCGTGCACAGGTTACCAGTTGAGAGTTCTAGTAAGCGATGGGAAGCGATACTGGCCGCTTCTTCCACTGCTCTTGGAACCGTTCTAAGAGTTGGAATCATGTCCGTTGTTAATTGGGTCTTCCTTCAATATCCTTATCCCGTTGGTTTCAACATGCCCGTAGAAGCGTTAACAGCAATGCTCCCAATCATAGGGTTCTTTAACGCAACTGTCACACTGTACACCATTCCCACCGGTTACTTTGTGGCAAGAGCTATAAGTTACGGCACAAGAACCCTCGGATGGAGTCGAAGCTGAAAACGAATTAACATAAACTCTTTTGTCTTACAACTGTGAATAGACATGGTAATCGAGGGAACACGTTGTTCAAATTTAAGACTGAACAGAAAATCTTTGAGATTGGAAAGGTCAAACTGGGCGGACAGCCTGGGGAACTACCCACGGTATTGATGGGAAACGTTTTCTACAAGGGAATGCCCGAAGTAACAAACCACAAAAAAGGCGAATTCAACCAAAAAAAGGTGCAGAAGTGGATTACAAGTGCAGAAGAACTTTCCGAAAAAACAGGAGTTCCCCATTTCATAGACGTTATGGCGATGTATCCAGAAGCCATGAAAAAATACATCGCATTCATCACAGAACACAGCAACAATGCTATACTAATCGATGGAGGAAATACGGAAACTCGCATTGCGGGTCTAGAGTTTGTCAAAGAGTTGGGGTTACAGGAAAGAATTATTTTTAACGCGATTTTTCCTGGAATACCCGAAAATGAGATAGATGCGATTCATGAGTCAGGCGTATCTGCAGCTATTCTTCTGGCACAGAATGAGATGGACTATTCACCAGAGGGGAGAGTCGCCATTTTGAAAGGTTTTGATAGGCAAATCGGCTTACTGAAAATTGCGGAGAAGGCTAACATCAAGAAAATCCTAGTGGACACTATTGTTTTTGATGTTCCAAGCATCGCCTACGCTTCTGAAGCCATCAAACTCGTCAAGAGTGAACTAGGATACCCTGCTGGTTGTTCTCCTGCCAACGCTACGTACGACTGGAGAACGTCTCAAGACACCTTGATTAAAGAGGGCTTTGCAGCCTCCAACGCTTCCGCACATGCCTTTGCGCAATTTAATGGAGCCGATTTTCTTGTGTACGGACCCATAAAGCAGGCAAAAAATCTGATTCCGGCGTGTGCAATAGTGGACGCAATAATTGCGTATTATGCCATGAGGCAGTTAGGCATAAAGCCACTTGTCGCAACTCATCCAATCTACAAGATCTTCTAGGTCAAGAGCTCGGTAGCCTTCCACTTTTGTAAAAATATTTTGATGATTGCGTAATCGGGTTTTTGTTCAGTTCTTGTCTACCTAAATGGTACGCTTGTTCTAAAAAGTGGACTTATAAGGCTAGTTGAAAGAACATCTATGTGGGTGTGCCTTTCCATTGCTGACTGAAGATGAAAGGAGGATGGAATTCGAGCTTCGTGGCAAAGCTTGGAGAGTCTACTGGCTTCTTTTGAAAAACGGTTGCCCAATGAGCGTCAGGGAGGTTCAAAGGGCTTTACATTTTAGCAGCCCAAGCGTGGCGCAACACCATCTCGACAGGTTGTGTGAGTTAGGCTTGGTTCAGAAGCAGAGTGCGGGAGGCAGCTACGTACTGACTAGCGAGGTTAAAATCGGAGTGCTCAGGCATTTCATCAAGCTGGGAAGACTATTGTTTCCGAGATACTTCTTCTATGCGATTTTTTCTACAACATTCTATGTAATTTACTTAGCTGTGCTTATGGAAAGCCTTTCTCGGGAAAACCTCTTCATCGCCTTTTTTGGAGCAATAATCTCTGCAATATTTTGGTATGAAACTGCTCGCATCTGGCTCTCAAAGCCGTTCTAATTTCTAGACAGGATGTACTAGAAATTAGGATAATATAGCAGGATGCAGTTTTACTGTTGCAGGTGTTTAGGATGCAAAGAGAGATCAGAAAGAAAGCAGCAGTCTACAGCATTCTAGCAGTTCTACTGGCTACTATACTTGGTGCTGTTTGCCTCAATTTCGGAATCCGCCCATTATTGCCTCCGATCAGCGTGAGCGCATTAAGCACTTTCTCTTCTTATGAGGAACTGGAGAACTATCTGAATGTGGCTCAGAAGACTCCGTATTATTACTTGGAGATTTCAGAATCGCCGAGAATACCCTTGCCATCCGGTGTGATTCCCTCGTCCCAATACGTGGCAGATGTTCTGGGGGGAGTGGATGTGTTTTCCGCTGTGCCCAAGGGTGGGCCTGAATACTCGGTGAGTAGCCCAGAATACTCAGGGACTAACGTTCAGGTTGCAGGAGTAGATGAGGCAGACCTAGTGAAAACCGATGGAGAATACCTATACGTAGTCTCAGGAAACAACGTCACAATCTTGAAGGCGTATCCAGCCGAAGACGCGGAGATTCTTTCTCAGATAAGCCTTAACGGAACGCTTCGAGGAGTCTTCATAAATGGAAATAGATTGGCTGTTTTTGGGGAATCGTATTTCTATCAGCCTGTTGAGGCTTATGTTACAGAGATAATTATTAGACTGAATGAAACAACAATATCGCCAGCCCCACAAATGCTTGTATCTCCTTACCCATTTTATTCAACTAGTAGCGAGACATTTGTCAAAGTCTACGATGTGTCCAATAGAACTAATCCCATCTTGATAAGAGATGTTACGACTAACGGAACCTACTTCAGTTCACGGATGATAGGTGACTACGTGTATGCGGTAACAAGTCAGCCAACACTCTGGCGTGACTCTGGCGTGATTCTGCCCATGATCATATCTCTGAACGAGACAAAGATAATACAACCAACTGAAATCTATTATTCCAACGTATCCGACAACTCTTATGAATTCACAACCATAGTCGCCTTTAACCTGAAACTGAACGAGACCGAACCCGAGCATAAAACGTTCTTGTTAGGGTCCGCGAGTTGTGTCTATGTCTCTTTGAATAATATTTACATAACAATGCAAAAACAAGAGTTCTTCGAAACCAGCTGGACCGAAACAACTCCAGTCTATAGAGTTCACATACAAGACGGGGAAATCGAGTGCGAAGCAAAGGGCGAGGTTCCGGGAAGAGTGCTCAACCAGTTTTCCATGGACGAGTATGGCGAATATTTCAGGATAGCAACCACAATAGGCCAAACTTGGAGTCCCGACAACCCATCACGGAATAACTTGTACGTTCTCAACATGAGCCTAGGCATCATTGGAAAACTGGAGGGTCTTGCTCTCACAGAAGAAATTTATTCGGCGAGGTTCATGGGCGATAAATTCTATCTTGTAACGTTTAGGCAGAAGGACCCCTTCTTCGTGATAGACCTCAGCAACCCCTTTGAACCTAAGGTTTTGGGTTATCTGATAATCACTGGGTTCTCAGACTACCTTCATCCCTACGATGAAAACTACATAATAGGTGTGGGCAAAGAAGGCAGTAATGTGAAACTGTCGCTTTTCGATGTCACAAACGTTACCGCACCGGCAGAAAAGGCCAAATTCATCGTTGAAGCGGAGTGGTCGGATTCAACAGTCTTGAGAGAGGAGGGGGGTCACAAGGCGTTTCTATTCGACAAGTCAAAACAACTGCTGGTCATTCCAGTTTCAATGAACTGGGCCATAGTGAAAGACGAGTATTATACTAAAGGCTTCTGGCAAGGCGCTTACGTTTTCAACATAACTTTGAGCGACGGGTTTGTGCTTAGAGGCAATGTGACTCATCAAGAAAACGGTGTGAGCGAGTGGGAGAGTGGTGGCTATTGGGTGAATAGAGCGCTTTACATAGATGATGTACTTTACACGATATCGAACAAGAAAGTCAAGATGAATGATCTAGAGACTCTTGAAGAGATCAACGAAGTAGAACTGCCATAACCTAACCCCCTCTTTTTATTTAGCATGCTATTTAGTAGATGGGATACTTCTGCTTCAATCATCTATCAGTGGGTTGCATAATATTACGCGTTCGCCAACAGTTGCTTAACTTTTTTCACACAGTCCCAAGCGTCTTTTGCGTAAGCATCAATTCCATATTCTCGGCGTGTTTGCTCGGAAACCGCTTGGCCTCCAATCACAGTTTTAATTGTGCCAATTAATTTTCTTCGTTTTAGGAGTTCGACCAAATCTTTAAGAAAGGGAATGGTTTCTTCCACCGAGATGGAGATGCCGATTATTTGTGCCTTTTCTTTTATGGCGGTGTCTACAAACACTTTTGGGGAGACGTCTACTCCAACATCCACAACTTGCAGACCCGCAGCTCGAAGAGTTGCTACCACGATGTCTTTTCCTAAACCTTGAATGTTTCCCTTAAGTGACCCAATTACGACTTTTCCAGCGACTTCAGCGGATTCAACTTTCAGGTAAGGCTCAAGGATTTTGAAAGCCTCTCGCATTGCGGAAGCAGAAGAGGCAATGTCCACAATGAAATACTCTTTCCTCTCATATTTTTCGTCAACCGTTCTCATGGCTTCTCTCATTTTTTCTAAGGCATTGTTTGCGGAAAAACTTCTCTGAACTATTTTCTCTGCGATTTCTCGAGCCTTCTGAATGTTGCCCAAAACAACTGCATCATGTAATTCATTTAAGATTTCTTTACTTCTCTGCATGGCATTTTCCTACTTAGTCGTAAGTGCTTAGTTGCTGAGTCCTATGGACTGCTTAAACACTTTTACATTGGTTTGCCCTGCTTTGAATATGCTACCAGTTTTGGCGTTGTTCACTGTTAGAACAGCTGGAGCAAATAGATTGGGATCGATCTTGTAAAAGTCATAGCCTGCATTCTTGAATATTTCATAAAATGGTTGCCCATAACTCTTTGAGGCGAGAGAAGGTGCCTTTTCCACGATTTCTTTCAGTGTTTCATCGTCGTCGTAGTGAACAACGTAATATGCCATTCCTGCATAAAGTATGGCGTCATTAGTTCTCCCCATGGCTTGGGCAAATTTTGGATGCAAGGAGGTGATCGGAGCGTATCCCCACGCATACATTATGAGTTTGGGGTCAAGACCTAGTTTCATAAGTTTGTGCACTCCAGTTTCCACGACTCTTCCTGACACCTGAGTTGACCCGGCTATCGACGTTGTGGGCACCAAAATAATGGATAAGTTATTTGGCGTTACTTTGCTTTGCTCAGCGACATAGGTGATTGCTGCTTCAGGTGGCTCCTTCGTAGTCTCAAGGACCACTACTGCGACATCTGTCTCATCTCGATAGCCAATTTTGTCGTAGATTTCTCGAGGCTTTAGAGCCAGCGCACGGGCGGGTCCAGAACCGATGGCACTGTAGTCTCCAACCTTGATTTGCCAACCAGCAAACTGTGACCCCAACGTAGCGATAGCGGGATGATCTGTGTGTACGAAAATTGAGGGAAATTCAAGATCATCAAACCGTGCGTGAGAGATTTGTGCCTTGCCGTATCCACCCAAACATACTTCTGTGATCAGTTTTCCGGCAAGAAAACCGCCTTTGGCTTCTATTCCAGCGTCTATTAAGGTTGCGCCTAATCTTGTATCCTTAACAATTATGCCATACTTGTCGGCTTCGTTGCATAGTTTCTTCACTAGTTTGTGTGCTTTTTGGTTTACACTCAGTTGTAGCTGAGACACCATTGGTTCTCCTTGATTATAAATATTCCTCGAACGAGCCCAGATGTGGATTTTTGGTTTTTGAAACGAACAATCTTCCGTCGCCATTTTCTGCGAGGTCGCCTATGAATCTGTAGAAGGGGCCGTCGATTTTTTCTCCATTTACCTTTGCACTCGGACTTATAGTGTCGATGGTAAACGTGGGAAGAATCGAAGGAATGTAACCTGAAATTATTATTTTTCCTTTTAACATCTCGGCTCCAGCACGTCCCTCTGAGTCTCCTTTTACATAAATTGTTCCATCTCTCATGTGAATCCCAGCAAACTGTCCAACGCTTCCATCAATTTTTATGAGTCCATTCCTCATGTAACACCCGACTTCATTCCCTGCGTTTCCGTGTATGATTATCGTTCCGCCACTCATCCCGTGGGTGCTTCCTCGATAAGGTGCCCCGATGTAGTCGCCTGCGTTTCCTTTGATTTCGATTGTTCCGTTTCTCATCATAGACCCCGTCCATGAATCAGCATTTCCAGTCACAATGATTACGCCACCTCTCATCTCTTCGCCTAAGTGCATGCCACAGTCGCCATCAATGATTATTTCACCAGCAGACATCTTCGTGCCAATTCTTCTGACTCTGCTAACGTCTTCACAAATTTTGACGGTGACTTTTTCTGGAGGACTGCTAGTTTCGTGGTCTATTTTGAAAAGGTCGGCTAGAGTTCTTTTTCGGTTTCCTTCCCAAACTTGCAGTTTCGCTATTTCCTTGATTGATTTCTCTGCGAATAAGTCTGGGTTTATGCACTCAGCTACCACAGGAACTTTAAACGAATATTTTGGATGAAAAGTGACTAGCAACTTCTAAACCTTCGATTTAACAGCAATCGGGCATGAAGCGGTCAGATAACTTTCTGGAATGGGATAATTTTCGTATTCAACTGTCCAGTACTCTCGGAACTTCCGCTTCATATCCGCTGTGATGTCTGCGGGTGAGGACAGTTGTGGGTTTACCCAGAAAGTCTTTCCATCAACAGACTTTACCACCTCACCATCCTTAACAACGATCTCTCCACTCTTAATAGTGTACGCGGCTTTTTGGAAAGCCCTTCTCACACGCTTATATTTCTTAGATGCATCGACCAACTCTGGATTCACACCGTAAATCGCTACGTCGGCGTCAGCCCCCAGTCCGAGATGTCCCTTCTGCTTTAAACCTAAAGCCTTCGCCTGGCCAGCCCGTGTAATAATGGCTGTTTCATAGAAGCTGTACTCACGCTCTATGCTAGAGAGTAGACTGTTTCTTCTCGCCTTTCTGTTGATCTTCTTCAGCATTTTTTCTCTCGCGACTCGGCTCATCAACCAAGAGATGACTTTCGGATAGGAGGTGAATGGTCCTCCGTTTGGATGATCCGTAGTTAAGTAGATTCTCCATGGATCTTTGACTAACAGGGCGAGTTCGAGTCCGATTGACCATTGGATTGCGTGCACGTAACTCTTACGCCTGTACCTAAACGGCACGATTCCAGAACTGGTCTCTGTCTCCACGTCGTGGTTCATCCATTTGTTTCCGCTGAGTTGATAGAGTCGATATTGGAAGGGCCCATCAGCTGTCATAGTAGTCGTATCCGTGAAGATCACCTGCCCCATATCGAGGGTTACATGGCTGTGATTATTAACGTACTTCGCAATCTCTTCAGCTCCCGATTCTAACGTTTTCCAGTCAGACCCCTTAAAGGCGCAAAACTGACAATGCGTGATGTGAATAACTGGTTTCCTTTCGTTAGCAAGGTTCTCAACACACTTCATCGTGTCCAAGGCTGTTTGATAGTTGCCTGGTTTTCCAAGGTTGTTGGTGTGCACGTGAATGGTGTGGGGCATGTTGAGGAGCTTGTTCACTTTGCACAGTCCACGCACGATTTCCTCCGGTGTGATGTTGAAATACGGAACCATATCATAGAGGTCTCTCACGTTGTTGCCGAAACCCCATGCTTCTAAACCTCCGGGGTTTACTATTTTTATGGCGTATCCCTTTGTGGCGTTCATCATCCAAGCAACATGAGACGCACACTCTTCTATCATGCCGTCTCGTAAGTATTCTAAGACGAACCACCAGTCCCCCAGCAGAGGATACGTGGCTTTGTCAACCATTGGGGTGTCTTCGAGTTCTTCGTGGGTGTGGCGGGCTTCAAGAGGGGGCATCGCTGGGTTCATTAGGGTTGTGTAGCCCATTCTTGAGTAACGGTAGCCGGTGGTGAAAGTTGACGGGATGGAGTAGCCTACGCCAGACCTAGTTAAAGCAGTTTTCGCTTCTATATCCTTAACGTGGTCTTCGGGTCTTAGAAGGCGCCCAGAGTTCACTTCGGCGCCAGCGATGTGGCAGTGGATGTCAACTCCGCCGGGCATTACTATCATGCCAGAAGCGTCGATTACCTTCGCTTTCTTCTCAGTAACCTTTTCAACTATTCTGCTGTTGCTGGTGAAGATGTCCATTTTTTCCCCGTCTATTTCGTTAAGGGGGTCGTAGACGAACCCGTTCTTGATGATGAGTTCTGTCAATTGTGACTCCTCCTTAATCTGCGGACTTCATGAAGAATTCTCTTAAGTATTTCTTCGTCGGGAAGGCATGTCTTTGGGGGTTCTACAACCTTTTTTAAGGGTAAGGGAACGTGATCCATGCGGTAGGCGGTTCCTTCAACCTCGATTCCCACGAAGGCGGAGGGAATCACAACGTCAGCCATCACAGAAGTTGGTGTAGGTTGAGGATCGATCACAACGAGTGGGTTCTTAACCAAGTTTTGGGCGGCTGCGTTTGGAAAGTGTGCGACTGGGTCCGATGCCACCACAAGCCCTGCATCGCTTTCTCCTCGGCTGAGTATGTCGGTGACTGATGTTTCGCCTGGATTATATCTTGGGTAGCTGTGAGAAAAGTCAACGGCGTATGGATAACCAGTTTGCCAGGTGAAGACGACGTTGGCTCCTGTCACGTTGAAGTGACCGCGCATGGGCATGATGAGGAATTTTGTGCGCTGATTCAAGTCCCGAACTAAAGAGAGGGCGGCGTCAATGTTTCTATGTTTGCCTTGACTCATGGTTAAGCCTAAGCCGAAGAACAAGATTCCTAACTTACAGCCTATCATGACGTCGGCGATTTCTTCAAGAATCTCTACTGGGATTCCTGCGACTTCGTCGACATCTAATTCTTCGTCTCGGATGAGCAATCGAAGAGCCTGTAAAACCTCATAGTCTTTGTTAGGTTTGACTTGAAGGAAGTAGTCCGCTATATCGGCAGAGCGAGTTTTACGGACGTCTGCAACAATCATTTTTCTCCTATTCTGAAATAGGGTGGAGGGAAGGCGTAATTCAGCTTCTGGAGGACTTGGCATCTGACGCCTTAAAATTAGATTTACCGCTCTTCCGAGTCGTTTTCTGGCTAAAGTGCCAGTTAGTCGAGATAGGTAGCCTTTCCAAGCGCTTTTTTGGAACCTGCCCTCTGAAAATGTTGTGTATCGGTCTATGTGTCGTGGGTGAGTGCTCCATGGGTTGCTTCCCCAGTAGAAGATGAGGTCTGCACGATGGCGCAACTGCCCAAGTGTGCAAGAGGAGATGCCGATGTCTTGAATGCTGAGGATAGAGGGACCGTGACAAACGGTAGATGTGTTGTCGATAACTCCGCCCACTTCTTCGGCGAGTTCTAGTCCAACCCGAGTCGCCTCGCAACTGGTGTTGCTCCAACCGTAAAGAATGGGATACTGTGCGTTTGCTAGAATCTCAGCGCTCTTCTGAATCGCCTTCTCTAGTGAGACTTCGACCAACTCTCCGTTTTTTCGGATGAGCGGTTTTGTTTGGCGGTGAAGAGCGTAGTTTAGGAACTTGGCTTCACCTATGGCGCAGGCGTTTTTCACTTTAATAATGGCGTTGTTTTTCACTGTTATTTCGATGTCGTCGCAGAATGAACCGCAGACTGGACATGTTACATTATAGAACACTGGCATTCTGCTATCGCCTCCTAAAGCTTTTTCTCAGCAACTCTTGCAGACTCAACACTCTTTCAGTTGGGGCGGGCTCAATCTCAGCCGTTTCTCCTTTCAAAGATGGCATCCCGGTTCCGTGAGTTTTAGGGTTAGCAAGGACGCTCGCCCATGGACCATACGGAATAAAAACCACTCCCCTGTGAGGAGCCCTCTTTGACTTCACAACCTTCATTGTTACTGAACCAAACTCGGTGGTGACTTTCACGTTGTCGTTTTCTCTCACTTTAAGAAGTTTTATGTCTTCTGGGTCCATCTCGCAAATAGACACGCTCTTCTGGTATTCTTCGGAGAGTTTGCCGTACTCTTTTCCTTTGCCTTGATCTATGGTTCGACCGGTTAACAGAGAAACCTTCAGCTTAGGCATTTTCCATACCTCAACTTGAAAGTGGACTTGATGGACAAGGTTCACTTTTGAAAGGCTTACTTACGTGTAGCAACCTATTAACATTATTGATGTTGGTTCTGTTAACTCTTAGGCTTAGGGTTAAGAAAACAAGGGTGTGGAGCTTTTCTCTTGACTTACATGACAGCGTTCCATACGTTTCACAAGTGTGTAGCCGCTTTAGGTTCAAATATCTCCGGTGTTTATTTCTCTCAAGAATATGTTGGAAAAGTCTTAGGATAATCTTATGGTAGCATGGATTTTATGATTTAGCCCATACCCAAACTCTTATCCTAAGATGCGTATAATAGAAGCATCGAGAAAGATATGAAGTTGAATCATAAGTTAAGATTCGGCGCAGGGGTATTACCAAACGCATCTTGGAAAGAGATAGTCAAGCGTTTCAAATACATTGAAGAACTGGGCTTCGATATCGAATGGACTGGAGATCATTTTGTAGATTGGTCAAGGCCAAATGATCCATGGTTTGAGTTGTGGACCCTCCTGGCTGCAATAGCTGTGGAGACAACCCGCATAAGACTGGGATCGTATGTAACTCAAATCCCTTTTCGGAATCCTGCTCTCCTTGCTCGTCAAGCTCTGGCAGTTGACCACATCTCAAATGGCCGACTAGAGCTAGGTCTAGGTACAGGAAATCTCATAGACCCTGCATACGAGATTATGGGTATCCCAAATTGGAGCAATAAGGAGAGAGTGGCACGCTTCAAAGAATACGCTGAGATCGTCGACCAACTGCTATCGAACGAAGTCACTAACTACAAGGGACGCTACTATGAAATCAGAGAAGCCGTGATGAAACCTCGTCCTATCCAGAAACCGCGTCCTCCCATCACTATTGCCGCAATCGGGGCAATCATGTTGAAGCATGCAGCTCGATATGCTGATACGTGGAACTCATTTAGCATAGGTAACACTTTCGAGGAGCAACTGGAAGAGACACGTAAACGCACCCAGCTTGTTGATAAATACTGTTCAGATATCGGGAGGGACCCTTCCTCATTACGTCGTTCTTACTTGATGTATGATGTGGGAGCTCGAACGAAGGGAGGGTTGATTAACTACTATGATTCAGAGAAAGTCTTCGTTGATATGGTGCGAAAACTCATCGATGTGGGGATTACTGAGTTCCTACTTTACTATCCTTTCCGTGAGGAGCAGCTACCCATTTTCGAGAAGATAGCGAGAGAGGTCATCCCAGAACTAAAAGAAAAATACAATAGATAACTAGCTCTTATCAGCTACTTCTCCTAAGATATAACAGCGAATGTTCAAGGAAATCTGCAAATCTCAAGGTGAAAAAGTATGAATTCATCTTTAAGCAATGGTAGCCTAGGATAGGTTCAAATATCGGTTTAAAATATCGGAGTTAAAACACAATCCTCTGTCTTTTCTGGAAAATTCTCTCAAAATGAGCCTAAAAAAGATTTTGAATCGGTATTTAGGGAATATGGAGAATGTTCTATCCGATTTTTGTTGGTTGTTGCTCTCTCTTCTTTATTTCATTGTAGAGGTATTCATATTCAGCATACATTTGTGGACCCCTTTCCTTTCTAAAGCCTTCTACCAGAGGCTTCATTTTTTCCCATGTATAGATGGGTGCAGTGGGGAAGAGCCTTGCAACAAGGTTAATGTCTATAAGTTTCATGTATAGAAGAATACCAACGCCGTTAAAGAATACGCTAACTGTGGCCCATGCTAAGGCTTCTGGTTTTTCAGGGAACCCTGTAGGAGCATACTTTTTCTTGTAGTCGTTGTAGTCCTCAAATTTCATCATCATGAATTTAGTATATGCTTCCCAAAATTCCTTGCTGCTATAAGTTGAGTATAGTCTCATGACGAGGTCTGTTTGTCTCATCTTGGTTTGGTTTCGAAGCTGAAAGCTGTAGTAAATAACTCCAGCTACTACGCTTGCGGCTGCAACCACTATCGAAACTGTTGATACGTCAACCATTATTATCACCTAAAATAGAGATTAAATGAAATGAGTATTAAAAAGTAACAGATGCAGAGTTACATGACAGAGTTCCGCACGTTCCATGAGTGTGTAGCAGGTTCTATGAGGCGGATAAACAGTCCCGAGGAGTTGACAGAACCTTGAGGCTAGACTTGGAAGTGGGGAACTATCTTCTCGCTGATGAGATCAATGGCTTCTCTCACATTGGAACCTATAGGTGAACCCACCACGAACTGCGAGATACCAGATTTGAGAAGCAAAGCAATTCGTTCAATGCACATTTCAGGCGTGCCACAAATGGAAAACGCCTCAATCATTCCTGGAGTGACAGCACCAAAGGCTTTTCCCCAGTCGTTAGCTTTTAGGGCTTCTCGGATTTCGTCGGCTTTTTTGAGGTCTATTCCGTGTCTCTCTAACAGTATGCTTGGGCTGCCAGCCACAATGAAAGAAACAACAGGAACAGCGGCTTTCGTTGCCTTTTTCAAGTCTTCATGAACCGAGAATGAAGTGTATGCGGCGACATCAACCTCGTCAAGTTTCTTGTGGGCTTGGCGGATTCCCTCTTTTACACAATTCACGGCGTACTCAACGTCTTTAGGATGGCATGCGTTGATTAGGACGCCGTCGCCGATTTTTCCAGCCAACTCTAGCATTTTGGGACCTTGAGCCCCAACATAAACTGGTATCCTTCCTCTTGGCTTGAACAGGAAACTTGCGCCCGCTATCTTGAACACTTCGCCCTTGTAAGCAACGCTTTCTCCACTGGTTATTTTTCTAAATATGTCAATGGCTTCCTGAATTGCGGTGAGCGGCTTTGCCATTTCGACTCCAACACTCTCCAGAGTTGTTTTGTCTCCTGCACCAATGCCCAAAACCACTCGTCCCGGAGCCAACTCGTTTAAGGTTGCAGTGGCTTGTGCAGTGAAGACAGGATTGACAAGGTATGGGTTTGTCACTCCTGGACCAAAGGTTATTTTGTTGGTGTAGATGGCTGCGGCTGTGAGCGTGACGTACACGTTGCGGTTGTTGAAGTGATCCGTTATCCAGAGGTTGCTGAATCCACCCTTCTCAGCCTGTATGGCGTAGTAGATAATCTTCCAGTATGGTTCACGGGGCACAAACTCAATTCCAAACTTGACCATTCTCAAACCTCCCCTCCAAAACATTATTGCCTCTTGATTTGTCTAGTAATGTTCGCCATTTGTAGTTCATCTAGGGCGCTGAAGGTTTTTTCGGGTTCAAGCAACAAAGCGGATTCAAGCAAAACCGCCATTCCAGACTCACTTTTGAGCAAGTCGTGCTGCCAATGATACAGCATGGCGTTTGCAAGTTGGTTAGGCATCTTTTCATCGTTTTTGGATGTTAAAATGAAGTCGACGAGTTTCTCAGAGAAAATTTCCCGTTTTTCAACAGGAATCTTTGTGACGAGTTTGCGATAATCCAAGACCATCACGTCTCTTTTAAAGAACAGTAATTGGTAACGTTTCTCCTTTAAAAGTTATCATCAAGGAGATCCATTAGCAGAATCGCATTAAACGATTTCAGGCAGTTTTAGATGAAGAACATGATAACATCATAGAGGCGTTCCTTAACTCTAAGAGTCAAGACAGATAGCGCGAGAACTAAACCGCTCAAGTGCAACAATCCACAGCCAAATACATGAACATGATAAGGCTATAGAGTGCTTAGGCTGCTACATGAGATGCAGAAGGATGAAGGATCCACATGATATAGAAAAGTGATGGAAGCTTAAGGCATCTTTCTTACCATGAGTAGCCATCTAATACTAGAACCACAGCCATCCCTTCTACTAGCAGATAGATATCGCCAATCACCTGCATATCACCATGCCCAACGAATTTGCCATCCAAATCTGGTGGGTTAGTTGTTCCAATGTAGAGTTGCAACTTTCCAGTCATTGTTCCCGTTATGATTTCGTCAGAGTAGAAATCTATTTCATACTTTGCTGATACAGTTCCTTTGCCAGTTTCCATGTCAAATGTCTCCATAACATCTAGAGTAATTGTTCCTACTTCTGAACCTAGACCATCTTTGACAACACCTTCCTCAACAAGATGCCATATGACTCGTCTGTCGTCTGCAAAATGTTCCCATTCAACATTGAAAGCTGTCGCATACACTTTTAGGTAAAAGTCATTCGTTGTTTTAGAAGCATTCACCATCGTCATTGGAGATGCGAGAAACAGAGTAGCAAGCACAAATAAGAACAAAGCCATTCCTCTTTTAGCTGACATTACAACAATCACCTCCTTTCACCATCCATAAAATAAGTAATTAGAGTTGAATTTAAAGACGTAAGGAAAAATCCTCTATAACACTCACCAAGTAGAAAAATAAGAATTGGTTTTTTAATGGACTGATAACATACCCTTTAGATGATGTAATCTTTAGAAGACACCATGAGGATACAACAGAAAAAAGTGAAGGTTAAGGTCCATAGGCCCCCTTATTCGCTTTCAGCCTCAAGTTCATTGTCTTCCTCTCTAGTCAACAGATACAACAACGGTGCTTGCAAAGAGATCCATAAAAGTCTTCGACTCTAAAGGCTACTACCCCTCCCTCTCTAGAGGTAGCCACACACGCACACACAAACCCAGAAACAGACCCATACTATTAATAAATCGTAAACTCAATTACTCTAAATCCTAAACAGGTGATCAATTTGAACATAGTGAAGATAGGAGTCTTTAAGTGTGGCAACATCGGAACAGCACCATTACTCGAACTACTGTTCGATGAACTAGCGGAACGAGAAGACATCAGAGTGCGAGTGGTGACAACGGGCTCAAAAATGAACGTCGAAGACGTAGAAGAGGCTCTGCCAAAACTCTTGGAGTTTAATCCAGACCTAGTGGTTTCGATTTCGCCAAATGCGGCGATTCCTGGACCCGCAAAAGCCAGAGAAATCCTGTCAAGTAAAGGCTTGCCAACTATCGTTATTTCGGATGCTCCAGCAAAAAAGATTGCGAGTGAAATCGAAAAGCAAAACCTCGGCTACATAATAGTTATGGGTGATCCCCTCATAGGAGCCCGCAGAGAGTTCTTAGACCCATTAGAGATGTCCATTTTCAATTCAAACGTCATCAAAATACTCGCAGCCACGGGTATCTTCAGAACAATACATCAAGAGGTCGACAAGGTAATAGTCGCCCTCAAAGAAGGATTAACCGTCACTCTACCAAGACTAATACTTGACACCGAGTGCATCCGAGACAACTCTGACTTCAAAAATCCATACGCAAAAGCCAAAGCAATGGCAGCCTACGAACTAGCAAAGAGAGTTGCCGAGATAGATCAGAAAGCCTGTTTCATGGAAAAAGAGAGAGAGAAATATGTTCCGCTTGTCGCTTGTGCCCACGAAATAATCCAGAAAGCCGCAGAACTAGCTGAAGAGGCAAGGGAAATCGAAAAATACACAGACTCGCTGACTAGAAAGCCTCATGCAAAAGATGGAAGACTTCTAACAAAAACTGGTCTGATACTTTCGCCGACTTTTGACGAGGAAACTTACCGAAAATGGACTGGAAAGCAATGAATTTGTTTTGGTAAGACTGGGCAGCAACCCTTTGAGGAAACACAAACATTAATAGAACAAGGCTTTGAATACGTAACCTGCGTGAACCATGGTCAAATGACCTATAAACTGTTCCATAAGAAGAAACCTTGGAGGCTTAGTCGAATATGGCAGAAAAATCAGACACATTCACTTATGAAGGCTGTTTAATTGACGACACATTCGCCGAAATGTTCTCGATGTGGGCTGGAAGAATCCTAATAACCGCTGACAATGAAAAGTGGGCGCTAACCGCAGCCAGAACGGCAACAGGCTTAGCCACATCAATCATCATGTCTCCCGCAGAAGCTGGAATCGAAAGCACTGTTCCACCAGAAAAATCGCCAGACAACAGAAACGGCGTTTTGATTCAAATCTACCATCACACAAGAAGAGAATTGAAATCCCAAATGATCTTAAGAATTGGGCAATGTATCATGACTTGCCCCACAACAGCGGCTTTTGATGCACTACCGGACGCGAAGAGAAGACTGAAAGTGGGAAGAAGCCTTCGTCTGTTCGGCGACGGCTTCCAAAAACGAGACACACTTGCAGGGCGAAAGGTTTGGCGCATCCCAGTTATGGAGGGTGAATTCGTGGTAGAAGACAGATTCGGCGCTGCCAAAGCAATTGCGGGCGGAAACTTCTTGATCTTCGCTGAGAATCCCAAATCTGGGCTTCAGGCAGCAGAAAACGCAGTAGAAGCCATTAACGAGAAAAGTGAAGGAGTCATATTGCCCTTTCCAGGAGGCATCTGTAGAGCTGGCTCAAAGTCAGGCTCACTAAAATACAAGCTTAATGCCTCTACGTTTCATGTGTTTTGCCCAAAACTGAAAAAAATCGTTCCAGACTCACAAGTTCCGGACAACGTGAACAGCATATACGAAATTGTGATAAACGGCTTAAACTCTGATTTCGTAAAAAAAGCAATGGCAGAAGGGATAAGGGCAGCGGTAAAAATTCCTGGAATTGTAAAGATTTCTGCTGGAAACTACGGCGGCAAGCTGGGTCCATACAAGGCTCACCTGAAAGAAGTATTAGAACTAAAATAGTGATGTCAAGTGCGACCAATGCGACTAATCATAGCCATAACCGGAGCCAGCGGAGTCGTGTATGGAAAACGCTTGCTAGAAGTCTTACACAAAAAGAAAAATGAAACCTACCTAATCATAAGCAAAGCAGCTGAAAAGATTATTCAACATGAATTGGAAGCAAGCAAAAAAGATATTGAGAAACTCGCCAGTCATGTTTACTCAGTCAACGATTTGACAGCGCCAATCGCAAGTGGATCATTCAAGACAGACGCCATGATCATAATACCATGTAGTATGAAAACGTTAGCGGGAATAGCCCACGGATACACCGAGAACCTTATTCTTAGAGTCGCAGATGTGATGCTGAAAGAGAAAAGAAAACTAATTCTCGTTCCAAGAGAAACCCCATTAAACGTCATTCATCTCTGCAATATGCTGGAACTTGCAAAACAAGGGGTTACTATTATTCCTGCGATGCCTGCGTACTACCATAAGCCCAAAAATGTTGGGGATGTCATCGATTATGTGGTGGGAAAAGTCTTAGATCAGTTAGGAATAGAGCATACGCTTTTCAAGAGATGGTTAGGCTCAGGTATAGTTTAAAAACGGTAACAGGAGTAAACCAGAATACTGCAGATTGCTTTTAGGGGACGAGATTTCGATCATATGGTTCAGGTTTATTATGTTTTCAGGACCTTCAAAACCTGTTCATAATATCTAGGACATCGGGTTAACGTAATTTGATGAAACGTTGTTTTTGGGGCAACCACCTGCTCCAGATTTCCCTCTACATAAACCACTTCATCTCTTATGGCTTGCATCCTGAACTCCTCGACGTAGGAGAGAATCCTTCTGATAGATTTCACATTCATTCCTTCTAAAATCTTGATGAGCTCAATTTGATAGATTGATGGCATGAACGCCGCATCCTGATCTTGAGTCACGCGGGCGATTGCCTTGATCCAGTTCTTTCTCATGATTCGTATATCTGAGTTGTATTCGTTCCGAATCTCATTCCAATCTTTCACAGGCTCAAACTCTATCTTAATAACTCTTCCGCTTTCTTCATCAGAAAAAAATCCGTAAATCATCTTTCTTCGCTGATGCCAGAGATACTCTTTTGGGCTGAGGTTCACAAATCTCCAGAGTTTCTCTTTCAGAATGTCTGTGTCTTTCTTGAACTCGTTTTGCAGAGGATGATCTCGTCTATAGAACTCGCCCAAAATCTCGCGAAGCCTTTTTAATTCTTTTCTTCCGTAAATGATGAAGTCGAGGTCAGAGAATTTGGGATGATAGAAGCCATGGAGAACAGATCCGAAAATCCCGAAATCCCTTTCTGATAACGTCGACTCCTCCACAATAAATTTGAGCAATCTTTGTAATGCCTTTAGAAGATAATCTTCAGCCTTATTCTCTATGAACTGTCTAAGCACTTCGTCTGGTTTTCGTATTTCCACAATGCAGTCGTGCTGTACTCCTACAAGGCGTAATTGCATCGGCTCATATAATATGGTATGACATGGATACTTTTTCTGAATGAATCTCAATCCTTCATCAGCGTAGAACTTATAATAGATTTGTTGTCCATTCGCTCGGAAGGCTTTTGGATTTGTAGATTTGAAAATTGTTGCTGGTGCGTACTCAGGGTCACAGACATAACCGCTAGGCGGGTGGGAATTTCCATAAACTCGAAAGATCAATCCCTCTTTCGTGACTATGGTGTCTCGATCTCTCAACTTGGTATGGGCCAAATGTATTCATCCTCATACGTTCCAGTACCAACCACAACTTGATAATGGATCGTTCCTGTTTCAATGTTTTTCACCTTCTCCAGCGTTCCTGAAACCTTGATCATTTCGCCTTTTCGAGCCACATTCCGGTAGCATCCTATCATAGAAAAGACTTGCGTTGGGCTTTCTTTCTCTGCCATTTGTAATCGAGGACCAAGCGGTTGATAATCAGTGATTTTATAAATCGCTGGTCTAAAGATGGCTTCACAGTCATCGGTTACAAGGCATTGGAAGGTAACAGGTCTGACTGGATGATATTGATACTTGCTGTAGGAGTGATCAATTTCCTTGCTTTTGCGCACCGCACTCAACATAAATAATGTGTTCTTATATCGCCCTCTAAACTTCCTGAACCGATCGAGTTTTGTGGAAAAAACATAACTTAATGTTCCTTCGTCGTTGAGTTTGCTGACAGCATTCTCGACATCTCTGAAGTTTTCGGCTCCGTAGACCACCAAATCAATATCCGATCCAGTTTTGTGCATGTTTAGTGCTATAGACCCTCGAATCCCAAACTCTTCCATTGAGACATTGGATTCTTCTGAAAGCAGTGTAGCTAGTTCCACCGCTAATTTCTGTAACTGATCCTTTTCTTTTTGTTGCAGAAGTTCTTGCAGACAATCCCTTGGCACATATACCTTCTTTATAAATTGGGTGGGCGAACTGACTATTTCTTTTCCGTAAAAAGGACATAAGTAAAGGTAATGTGGAAAGTGACTTCGAAAGGTTTTTAATATTTCTTGATAGTTTTTTGCGGTATAGAGATTTTCAGGTCGAACGAGCTCTATACCTTGAACGACCCATTTTCTTTTGAGAAATCGGATTGAGAAAAGCGTTTTCAATTGAGATGGGACATACTTAAGAAAAGAGAAAGCCACGCCATCAGGATGCTCATAGCCGAATACGCAAAAGATGAAGTTCTCCTTTGTCACAAATGTGTCGCCGTCCATGGGTGTCCATCTTTCCATCAAAACACCTCTCAAATAATACTGTCACGCGTACATGTTAGGTTTATGATATATTTTTGCTCGCGTAAAACTTAAAAAGTAAATGTAGTTATTTACATTGGGTTGTTGAAAATGAAACTCTCATCTAGACAAGTAGCCATGATAGCCATTTTTGCAGCCCTCTACGCAGTGGTCTCAAGACTTCCGGGAATCCCCATCATTGGAGGAGGCAGCAAAATAGAACCTATCGTAATTCTAGACCCTATTGTGGGAATTTTGCTGGGGCCTTGGATTGGCGGATTAACCTCTCTCTTGGGAAACTTTGTCGCTTGGATAATTCCATCAACCAGTTTTTATGGTTTGTTGAATCTTCCAACCGGACCCATTGCAGCCATAGTGAGTGGAAGCCTAGCAAGAAATACAAAGAACTCCAACTGGAAGTTTGCGGCAATAGTATACGCTGTGCTTATGGGACTTTGGTATCTAACCCCTCCTGGAAGAGAAGTGCTCTATTACCCGTTTCTACACTGGACAGCATTCGCTCTCATATTAATCTTCAGAGAAAAAGCCCACAGTTTTCTGAACGCTGATGTAAATCTTAAAAAGGTTTTGGGTTTAATCATATGCAGCTTTGGCGGTATAATGGCAAATAGCATGACGGGAAATCTCATATTCGTCGGCTCGGTTGGCTGGTTTGTCTCCCTCAAAGCCATAAAGGATACTTTGACAAAACTTGGATTTTTCTGGTTAAAATCGGGGTTGCCGGGGATTCCAGAAGATCCACTTTCAGCAATTTTCGCCGCTGTCCTACCAATAACAGTTGCTGAAAGATTACTGTTTGCAGTTTTCACAGTTTACCTAGCATATGGACTTATAATTGCTTTAAGGAAAAGCGGCATAATAAGCCTGGGATGAACATGAAGGATAAAGCATCCCGTATACTTTACTTTCTGCTTTTCTATTTGGGTTGGATTGGGATACTTTGGACGGTCTATGCTTTCTGCATAAACGCCTACAACGGAACTATGATCATCTTTACGGAAACCCCGTCGTATTTTACATTGCTCTGTGTTTCATTAATGAGTATAGCCACCGCTTTCATACTTGAACAAAGAGGCTGAACCAAACAATGACTGTTAAAATTTGACATTTCCATATAGACTTTTAGAGCTCGATTATATGAGTGAAAAGTTGTATCCATACGTGATATTCTTGCCCGCAAAGAAAAAACAGAACATCTTGAGAGCCATTTTTAGGTCTAAAGTTCCTATTAACATCCTCGAATGCTTCATAGATAAGGGAATTTCTCAAAAAATCTACCAAAAAAACCTAATCGATACCTTTAGTTATTCCAATAAAACCGTGATAGAGCGTCTCAAAGATTTAACCAATCTCGGAATTTTAAGGGAAGGAATGGAAAAGACGGAAAGTGCTGGTCGAACAGTTTGGGTTAAGCATTATGTTTTAACAGATTTAGGTAAGTGGTTTGCCCTTCTCCTCGCTAAGGAAGATGCCTTGTCCCGAGAAGAGAAGGTTGAGATAGTTCAGAGCGCGCTTAGATTATATATAAAATGGTTAAGGGAACTTTCGGAAAAACTCAATGCTAAGAAGGAAATTCTAGAGGAAATCTTCAGAGAAGGGATGAAGTAACACCCTTTTCAATATCCTTAAACAGACTTGCTAATATCAAAAGACATCAAGGCTCATTCTTTCACTGAAAGGAGCTGAAATTTACTATTAAAGGCCTTTTTTTGGGGTTTGAAGAGTTCGTTGAAAGAGAAAGGAGAGATTTTCCAAGTTTCGATTTGTGGAAAACCAGTCTCTTCAAACCTTTCCAATAGGCTACACAACTCTCTTTAAAGGGCTTTGAAAGCCTCAAACCATCGATTATACATCTCCAACATCTGAGGTGAGACACTGGGTTTCCTTTCTTCAAGTATTTGTTTGAAGTCGTCTTTTGACACAGGTCTCGGCTTAGCCAATTTGTTGTTTGCTTGACCTGATTCGAAGAAGTCTCCAATAACTCTGAGATATGCTGACTGGCAAACGTCTCGTATATCACTTCCAGAAAAACCCTCGGACAGTCGAGCTAATTCATAAGGATCTACGTCAGGCGCCAAATTTAAGTTATTCATATATAACTTGAACATTCCTAAACGAGTGTGATGATCAGGTAATGGAACCAAAATTCTTTTTTGGAATCTTCTTATGAATGGCCAATCTAGATCCCAAGGTTTGTTGGTGGCTCCGATCACATAGGCGTGAACGTTTTTACCTTTGTCTATTATGCCGTCCATCTCTTTGAGAAATTGGTTGCGCACTCTAGCTTCACCGCCAACTTCACTCGAGTGCATCCCGATCAGAGAATCTAACTCATCTATGAAAACTATTGCCGGACGCCCCTCATTTGCCGATTTTCTCGCTGAATTGAAAAGTCTTGCAACGTTCTGTTCGGCTTCTCCAAGCCACTTAGACATGATGGAAGCCGCGTCCACTGAAACGAATGTTGCATCTATTTCGGTTGCAACTGCAGCGGCTAAGAGAGTTTTTCCGCATCCTGGCGGACCAAATAAAAGTATTCCTCGAGGCCACCCTAAAGGGAAAAGATCGGGTCTCTGAACAGGGTAAACTATGGCTTCCTTAACCGCTTTTTTACCTGGCTCTAGACCTATAACTTCGTCCCATTTCACGCTAGGTTTCTCTTTCAAAACGAGTTCATCATAGCTTGCTTTTTCAGCAGAAACTGAACCTCCTGCGGCCGTTGATGGGGTTTCTTCTATTTGAGACGGGATCGGACCAGCACCTTGCAGGAGTCTTACTCTTTGTTGATATGCCATCGCTCGCTGAATGTAGACTCTGTTCAATCCATAGTCGGGATATAGTTGAACCAGTGTCAGGAGGGTTTCTATCGCTTTCTGATACATTGCTATGGCCATTCCTCTGGCCCCTTGTTTGTCTAATCGAACGGCTTCTAAGGCATGGTTTGTTGCTGCTCTTTCCAGTTCATGGGATGCGCTCACGGTGGGTCACTCTCTGATTTGTATTTTGCCTTGAGCACCCAACTTTTCCAGTATTTCCTCGACTTCTTCAGGTGAAACGTTCAGATCAAGTGCACACTGAGCAACATCGAATTGACCATTACATTTCTTAATGTAATCTAAGATCATGTCTTCTAAGCAAGAGGATTTTTGTAGCGTGAAAGAGACACGTTGCAATTCTAGGTAAGTTTGAGGCTCTTCGTGTCCGCTTGTTTCTGAAGAGCAACTGGCGGCGAGGGCAACTATTTGTTTTATGTTCTTTGTGGGAGTTTTTTGAGGAACAGACACAAAAAGTGGTGGTTCTGGAAGGCTCTCTATTATTTTATTCTCGAGGACTTCGGAGACCTCTTTCAATATTTCTTCGGCACCTGGAGTCTTAACATTGAGTGGAACTATCGGTTGCTGGGAGCCTATTGTAGATACGGCTAATGTTTCGGTGAGACTGTCGTTTACCGTTTCTAGCTCATACGCCATTTCCGGCATGACTCTGTTGATGCACTTTGCTACGCTTTGGAGGGCATTTAGGGCTGGTCTTAGTTCTATGACAATATTGCTTAGTTCTTTGATTGTTTCGAGTCTCAGTATTATGCGCTCTATCGTAATCTCGGTTTTAGAGAACGTGTCAATTAGTTTTCTAACTTCAACTAGCTCAGTAGCAAAAATCGTGGCTCGTTCTCTGTTTTGGTTTTTGATCGCCGTAACACATGATTCAAACAGGATTTTGTCTCGTTCCCGTAATCTAACGATTATTTGCTCTAACTTTAACCGTTGGACTCTCAGTTTTTGTATGGCTTGAAAGATTGTATCTCCAACTGGTGGAGGGGAGCGAAAGAGATTCTTGATCAAGATCCGCTCGCCATGGGCTTTAGGAACTCGTTTTACCTGCGCCCTTTACGTGAACTACCACTGGTGGTTCGGGAAGTGACGAGGTTGGGGGAGTTTCTTTCTGTAATTCCACCTGCTTTTCGGTGGTTACTGATTTCTCACCCAGGAGCATGTTGGACAAATTGCTTCTCATGGCTTCAAGATCGCTTTTTTCAGTGTTGACTTGCTTCAATCCTTCGAGTATCATACCCATAGATTTTTGATAGGAACTGTCATCGATTCTGCCGATTTCGTGTTCAATCTCCAAGTTTATCAGAGATGAGTTGAGGTTCTTGATTTGTGTGTCACGTGTCTGGATCTCTCTGTCTATTTCCTGTAAAGTTGCCTTGGCATCTGTCTTTAACTGATTCAATGCTCCTTCAAAATTCCTACGAAGAATTTCAATCAGGTCGGAAGGGACTTTTTTCTTACCGCTGAGTTCGTTTAGTGCTTGATCTTTTCGCCAGATCAATGGTATCTCGTCGCACAACGATTTCACTTTCAACTTTAGTGGCAATAGAAGAACGATACCGTCGTTGTATAACTTGAAGTGGTCGCTCGAGTAGGTTAGAAATTCTCCGTCTCCGTGTTTAACCAAGACACCGTCTATGCGACCGTTCGGACTTACTAGAAAAGAAGCTATCTCGCCGACTTGGCGTCCGTACTCGTCCCTTAATGGTTTGCCGATAAAGAGAAGGGGATTGGAAGAAGGTTTTGACATAAAGTCACCTTCTGTGAAATTTTGGTATGGTTGTGAAAGGCTATGTCTCGGTTGCTGCCGCTTCACCTATGCTAGGTAAGCCCGCAGGTAACTCTGGGAACTTGTCTTTGATCTTCTGTTCCGCAACTGTGGCTGCTTCGTTCAAGATTTTCTGTGCGTCTTCATTTGCACTTTCGAAGTTGATCGTTAGTCCTGTGCTTTGTCCGGCGTCGATGATTATTCCACTGAGCAGGTTGCCGATCTGTCCGAGTTCTCTCTCAGCTTCAGGGAAAACGGTAGACATTCCGTTTCTGACACTGCGTAGCACGCTTACCGCTGGAGCGAGTGTGGCAACAACGTCACCAAGTTCAGAAACTGTCTTTAACCTGAGAACTATCTGCTCTAAAGCGAGTCGTGCGTGCATTATCATTTTTTCCATCTTTCGTATTTCGGCTAGTTCGTTGGCAAACACACTGGCTCTCGGCATGTCGTGCTTCGAGTATGCCTCTACGATTCTTGCGAAGATCGACTTGTCGCGTTCCGAAAAACGGTCGCTGGCTTTGTCTAATCGTTGGATTTGTAGTTCTATTCCTCTGACCGCGAAGTCGAGGCGTGGTTTCAATGGTCCTGGAGGGCGAACAGCTTCTTTTACTCTTGCTGTGAGAGGCGTGTTGTCTCTTACTTCCCATTTTTTAGCGAATTTTTCTGACAAATATATTCCTCCGAAGGGAGAGGTGCTTGGAGCCTATTATTACATTTTTAATATGCTGTGAACATTAGCGTATATATCTGGCTCTATATCCCGTTTTTGTCTGTGTTTTGGACTTTAAATTTGATATGCTAAGAGAGGAACAGCGGAACTGGGTTAATAGACATAATTGTGTAAGTTAGACTAAAAAAGCACAAGATTAGAAATCATAGGAAGCGAATTAATTAGAAGGAAACCGCAATGAGTGAAAGAATAAAAATACTCGGAGTATTTGCCATATTGGGCTTCCTAGCTGGAATTCTGGCGAACTTTGCCTACCACACGGTTGTGCCTGCCCTCTTAGCGTTATTTCCACAGATACTTCAAGCCGAATGGATACTGTCAGGGTTTGCTGGCGCTCTGCTAACTATACTAGTGCTGGTGCTTTGGGCTTATCTTGGTAGGCCTTCTCACAAAGAAGCATAAAACACCCGCAATTCCAGCGCACTCCTCTTTCTTTTGGTAGGTATACCTCTTTTTGGTTTCAGTGTTTTAGAAAGGATTAAGAGATTCTGATAGATAGACTACGTGAAGCGGTCTTAGAAATGACAGAAACGCTTGCCGGCTCAAATATTTTCAGTTTACTGGCTAAGCCAGTCTCAGAAGCATTAACCAAAACGGGAATTTCTGAACCCACTGTTCCACAAGTTGAGGCTATCCCGTCCATTCTTAGTGGAGAGAACGTTCTCTTGGTCGCACCGACTGGAAGTGGGAAAACAGAGGCTGTTCTTCTTCCTATATTCTCGAATTTTGTTCAACAACCTGACAAAAGAGGGATTAAGATTCTGTATATTACACCGCTTCGTGCACTCAATCGCGACTTGATAAAGCGACTGTCGTTTTGGGCACAGAGTTTAGGCATTTCGATTGAGGTTCGCCACGGGGACACAGAACTCAAAATCCGTCGAAGGCAAGCGATTCGTCCACCCCACATGTTGGTAACCACGCCAGAAACGTTGCAGGCTATCTTGCCCGGGGCTCGTATGCAACAACATCTCAGTCACGTTCGTTGTGTGATAATTGATGAAGTGCACGAGCTTGCAGAGGATAAACGTGGTGTCCAACTCACGGTCGCCTTGGAGCGATTGTTGGAAGTCGTCAAGCGCGAGTTTCAAAGAGTGAGCTTGTCTGCCACTATTGGTGACCCTGAAAAAGTGGCGAGGTTCATCGCTGGAACACATCGAGCTATGAAAACGATTGTGGTGCCCTTACCAAAGGGCTATCAATATACTGTGGAGTATCCCGTGCCACAAGATCAGGATTATGACTTCGCTCAAAAACTGCGGACAACTCCCGAGGCAGCGGCAAGAATAAGACGAATGGCAGACTTGGTGAATCAGCACACCTCCACCCTAATCTTTGTGAACAGCAGAACCAACGCTGAAATGTTGGGTCACAAGTTCAACCAACTCACATCAAACATTGCAGTCCATCATGGGTCTTTGTCAAGGGAGGAGAGAAGCCTTGTTGAGGATGAGTTCAAAACAAAAGTCTTGAAGGCAATCGTGTGCACGAGCACTCTGGAATTGGGAATCGACATTGGGCATGTTGACCTCGTTATTCAGTATCTTTCGCCTCGACAGGTGGGTAGCCTAATTCAGCGAGTGGGAAGAAGTGGTCATAGGTTAGACTTGGTTTCAAAGGGAATTATTGTCACGGCGTTTCCAGACGACATATTAGAAGGCATAGTTGCCATACAACAAGCATACAAGAACCGTTTAGAGCCTCTTCGCATACATGAAAACGCCTTAGACGTCCTAGCCCATCAGGTTGCAGGAATCATATTAGATAAAAAGCAAGTAACAGTCGGAGAAATTCTTGGGATTCTGCGTCGAGCATACCCCTATCGCGACATCTCTGAGACCAAACTCTTAGATGTTGTAAACTATTTACGTAGGTTAGGGGAAGTCTGGATAGAAGGAGATTTCTTGAAGAAAGCACGAAAAACAAGGGCTTACTATTACGAGAACCTCTCTATGATTCCAGATGAGAGGCGATATCCCATCATAGACATTCTCTCAGACCGCACCATCGGCACTCTCGGCGACGAGTTCATGGCACTCAGAGCCCGAATAGGACTCAACTTCATATGCAGAGGCAAAGTCTGGCGAATTGTCCAGATAGAAGACGAAACTGGAACAGTTTATGTTGTTCCTTCAGAAGACCCGTTGGCGGCGATACCCGGTTGGGACGGAGAAATTCTTCCAGTGCCACTCACACTGGCTCAGGAGGTTGGCAAACTCAGAGACGAAATATCTAAGGAGCTAGACACAGAGAAGCAACTTGATGTTGTGGTTGAGAGGCTGTCGAAAAAGTTTTCGTCGGATAAACTAACCCTCTTAAAACCCATCGAAGAGATTTATGAGCACTTAAAGCAGGGGGCACCCCTACCCACTGACAACCACATCGTAGTTGAGGCATTTGACAAATACATTGTTATTCATGCGTGCTTTGGTGAGGTTGTAAATCGAACTTTAGGATGTATTTTTGATCCTATTCTGTCTGATCATGAACTCATAGTGGGCTGGTGGAATGACGGTTACCGCATTCTAATAGAAGCCCCCAAGAAAGTGGAACTGCGCGATCTCGATAAACTACCTTCTCTACTCTTCAACTTGACAGAGATGGAGATAGATGAAACGTTTGAGGAGTATCTTAAGGCTCGTTTTCCGTTCTCCTACAAAATGAAGTTTGTTGCTGAAAGGTTTGGGGCACTTCCTCGTGGAAGAACAATGGGACCTGAGGCACTCGATCGACTACCCAGGCGATTCAAGAATACTCCTATTTACGAGGAAACGATTCGAGAGGCCATGACGGAGAAGGTTGACGTTGCCTCTGTGAAAAAGATCATGCAGGATGTCAGAAGTGACAAAATTAGAGTCACTACTTTGCTTCGTTTGGAAAGCCCTACTCCTCTGGCTTATCACATACTTGCGAAATATTCTGATGTTCCAGAGTTGATGGCGCCGGAACGAGTCCTGTTAAGCAACATTGAACGAATGAAGAGAGCAATTTTGACGAGGAAAACCACACTTTTCTGCTTATCTTGCGGTGAATGGATAGCTGAAAGGCGCATACGTGAATTACCCTTAAATCCAACATGTGAGATGTGTGGAGCAGGGTTGTTGGCGTCTCTTGGATTCTACATAGACTCGAGTAAGCTTCGGGATGTTTTCAAACGAAGACTGGGTGGAAAAGAATTATCTGCGGAAGAACTGGAGCAGCTGGCACACGCTCGCCGCACAGCAGACCTCGTGTTGAGCTATGGCAAAAAGGCGTTGATTGCTCTTCAAGTGAAGGGCGTAGGACCCGAAACAGCCTTCAGAATACTAGGGAAAATGCACCCAAAAGAAGAAGACTTCTACATGGATTTGTTACGGGCGAAGATTCAGTATTTAAGGACCAAACCTTACTGGCCAAGTGAAAAAGAGAAATCTACGTACACGTAAAGTGAGTAGACATTGAAAGAAGCTTACTAATTCATTTTGAATAATAGTTCTATCTAACCAACCCAAATGGTTAGGTTAAAAGCCAACCAAGGCAGGCTAACTGCATTAAAATTTAATCCAACCAACCAAACGGTTAGGTTAAAAATCCTACCAACCGCTAACGGGTTACTGGCTAACCAACTTGGTTTGCGGGCGCGGAGATGTCTTCACTAGGCTGGTAGTCCAAGCTGAACGACGACCCCACAGGAGCACCACGAAGCCTACCAACAAAAGAACCCTTTCTACTTCAAGCCCAGCTTCTCGCCCCGCTCCAAAACCCCAATAACCTCAGCCAACCGCCTCCTACGAGTCTCCTCCTTCTTCGCACTCAAGACCCAACCAACCATATTCTTCCTGTAAGACGGAGCCAACTCCTTAAAATTCTCCAACGCCTTCTTATTTGCAGCCAACGCCTCCTCAAAAAAAGTGGGAACGTCCAACTCCTTCTCCCTAACTCTGCGCTTAAACCACTCTCCACTCTCCTTCGCCTCCATAACCCTCGCCAACCCCGCCTCCGCCATCCTCCCCTCACGAATCAACCGCTCCACCCGCTTCTTATTCGCCTCAGACCAAACGCTGCCACTCTTGCGAGGAGTAAACTTCCGCAAATACCGCTCATCATCCACCCGTTTCACAATGCTGTCAACCCACCCAAAACATAACGCTTCATCAAGCGCATCATCATAAGAAACACACGGTTTACCTGTGTGCTGCTTGTAGAAAAGTAGCCAAATTTCGCTTTTGGTAGAATGGTTCTTCTCCAGCCAAGCGCGCCACTCTTCTCTACCAGCTACACACAACTCCTCAGCCAAGCTCAAACACCAGCCAACAACCCAAAACACAACAAAACCAACATTTAAGCACTGCGCGCACATAAAAAAGAGGGAGTATACGCGCACCATCAGCCGTTGGTTGATTGGATAATAATTTAATAGTTGCAAGTTCTGAGGGTAAAGCGATTGTCATGATCTGGCTGAAAGTGTCTGGCATTAGCGGCGTCATCGCACCCATTATCGCCTTCACGTCAATACTGGTTGCGATCGCATACTCTCCAAGTTTCAGCTGGACAGAGAATGCGCTGAGTGATCTGGGAGTCCAAGAAGGAGTCACCGCAGTTTTATTCAATGCTGGTCTCATAATCAGCGGGGTTCTCGCCGTCCTTCTTGCGACTGGTTTGTTCACGTTTCAAAAAGGAAATCTGTTAGGTAGAATTGGTGCCTTTGTTTTGGTTCTCGACGCCTTCGCGTTGACTGCTATAGGTGTTTTCCCAGAAAACGTTAAACCCACACACTTTTACGCTTCAGTGGCTTTCTTCGTCTTCTTTCCAATATCGACGCTTTTCCTTGGCGCTGCCTTTTTGCGAACGTCCAACACGAAACTGGGATTCTTCACACTCATAGTTGCTGTGGTTGCGGCGGTTGTCTGGGCTATTCCATTCGGCAGGGGTGTTGCCATTCCAGAGACTGTTTCTGGGCTTTCAGCATCAACGTGGGCTATAGTTTCGGGCTTCAAAATGCTGCAATTGCGATGTGATAGAAAGGGCGTACAGTTGCAATCTTTTAAGAACTCAGTTCTCATTTATAAGAAGCGTAGACTCAGCGAGGAAGAGTAAAGTTTGAGTAGAAATAACTCTCCAAAAATCTTCACAACTTTTTCAATGGTGGCTCGGTGCCCCGAGACCCTTGCATTGGGTGTTTGTGTGGCGACTGCGGTTCCTGCTGTAGGCAGTGTTGTTCCTCACGTGGAGTCTGGTGTCGGAGCCATAGCAACACAAGCCTACACCAATGTTCTTTACGGAATTAGGGGGTTGAAGTTGCTGAAGATGGGTTTTTCTCCCCAGACTGCCCTAGAAGCCATGTTGAAGGAAGATTCGGAAAGAGAACAGAGACAAGTGATAATCATAGACAAAGACGGCAGAACTGCAGTCTTCACCGGTAAAGAAACTGTTGATTGGAAGGGGCATTTGGTTGGAGCGAACTATGTGGTTGCTGGAAACATGCTTGTTGGAGATAAGGTTATCAAGGCTATGGCTCAAACATTTGAAAAGTCCAAGGGAGAGTTGTCTGAGCGACTGATGAAAGCTTTAGAGGCTGGTCAGAGGGCTGGAGGAGACAAGAGAGGGAAAAAATCCGCAGCATTACTAGTGAAGAATCACCGGGAAATGGGGACTCGTCCCTTCCTTGACCTAAGGGTTGATGAACACCCAGAGCCAGTCAAAGAGTTGAGGAGAGTCTATGAAGCATACAAAGAATGGGCTTCCCGTAGTAATAAGTGAAGCATACTAATCGCATGCGTCTGGGCTAGGTTTCGCATATGACCCCGATAGGGTTCAGCAAAAAGTTTGATTTTCCAACAGAAGTCATTAAAGAAGGAAGCATCAGTGTTGTCGTTCCTCGGCTTGAGGTCTATGCGAAGGGGCTTTGGGAGTACATTCCTTCTAAGGCGCCAGTCTTCTACAACCCTCTCATGGAACTAAACCGAGACATAGCAGTCTTAGCCCTACAAGCCTATCAGAAGATACAGGGAAAAAGACTGTTGGTTTGTGAGCCTTTGACTGGTTGTGGAATTCGAGGTCTAAGATTTGCTGTGGAGGTAAGAGGGGTTCAGAAAGTGGTTTTGAGTGACATCAACCTAGAGGCAGCAAAACTTGCTCAGTTCAATGTTGAATTTAACAAACTCACTAAGCGCGTGGTCGTTCTGAATGAAGACGCAAATCTTCTCTTGAGTCGTTACGCAGCACCTCGTAGAAGATTTCACTTTATTGATGTGGACCCTTTTGGTTCGCCAGTTCCGTATTTGGATGCGGCTCTCAGAGCCCTCTCTGGTGGCGGTTTGCTTGCTTTGACCGCCACTGATGTGGCTCCCTTGTGCGGGGTACACCCCAATGCTTGTATACGAAAATATGGGGGGAGACCCTTAAGAACCGAGTATTGTCACGAACTCGCCGTTCGTCTTTTGATGGGATGCTTGGTGATGACCGCCGCAAAGCACGAGATTGGAGTTGAGGTGATGTTTAGTCACAGCACTGACCATTATATTCGTGTATATGTTACAGCACATTATGGGGCAAGGCGAGCAGACCAGAGCATCCAGAAGATGGGGTATGTTCTCCACTGTTTCTCATGTTTTCACAGGGAGATCTCAGAAGGGTTTGTTCCACACTTAAGGGGGGAATGCCCTGAGTGTGGCTCTGTGTTGAAGGTGGCGGGTCCTCTTTGGATAGGTGAACTTTCGGACCATGGGTTCTGTTCACTGATGGAGAAGGAGACGACCCGAAGACAACTGAAGAACAGAGGAAGAATTTCGAAGTTGTTGTTTCTGATTAAGAATGAGAGTGAGGCATCTCCCACCTATTATGTGGTCGACAAAGTCTGTGACAAACTGGGTCTACCGGTTCCATCAACAATGAGAGTGGCGAGAAGGCTAGGGGAGAGAGGTTTTGAGACCACCTTAACGCATTTCAACAGTCGAGGCATCAGAACAGATGCCACGGCAAATGTTGTGAAAGAAACCATAGTGGAACTTGCGAATTAACTGTTGGTTTCCAAATCTTTGGTTAGGTTTAGGGCTTCAGAAACTGTGTGGTGTTGAGGAAGAGAAGTTAGACTGTATCATTTATGACGGAATTTTTCTGGTAGTATGTTTGGTTCATCTTTGAGTCACGGGGGCTCACGTGTTGTTTTTGTTTCTTGTGCATTATTTGAAACAGGCGTTGTTTGGAAAGAAAGTTTTGTTTTGTGTTCTTTCTTGTTGTTTTCAGTTTTTGTTTAGTTGGGAAAAATTTATTTGACGATGTACTAGAATTAGGTATTGTTCGGACAAATATGTCGGGGGACTGAGAGGGAAGGAAGGGGAGATTGTTAGGTAATATTTTGGGTTATGAGGGGGGTGGTTTGGGATGGTTCGTTCTTATCGGAGTGACTGGAAGATTGTTATGGAGATTTTGAGGAGTGGTTTGGATAGAGGAGCCAAGAAGACGCATATCATGTATCGGGCTAACTTGAATTTTGTTAGTTTTAACAAGTATTTTCCGGCTTTATTAGAAAGGGGTTTGATTGTTGAGCTTGATGATCCGGATGGTGGGGTTTTGTACATGACGAGTGAGAAGGGCAGGGTTCTGCTTAAATTGTTGAATGGTGTGAGGGATACTCTTCCTAAGATGGCGCCTCCTCCTTAGTTGGTGATGACTTGCTTATTTTGCTTATGGCTATTTCTTTGAGTTTTTGGTTGATTCTCACGCCTATTTCTAGGTCGTCTTCTGTGAAGTTGCTGATGACCGTGTTTTGGATGGTTATGGTGCCTTCGGGTGGGAGAATGATTGTTCCTATTGCTACTTTTTCTTTTTCTTCGTTGAATTCTAGGTTGGGGGGAAGGGTTCGTATCAAAGAGCGCAGTTTCACTTGTTGAGTTTCTTTTAAATGTATTACAACTTTGAAATTTGCGAGAGTTTCAACTAACCTGGTGACTTCATTTATTGAGGCATTTAGTTTTTGGGTTAGTTCGTTGAGGCTGTGCCATTCTCCGTTGTCGATTAGGTCTAGGAGGGTTTGTGCTTTCATTATGTGGTCAATCTGGAAGTGTTTGTTGTTTGGTTATTAAAGGGTTGGGAAGGAATGGTATGGGGTTTTGTTCTGGTAAAGTTGTATGGTGAAGTTGTAGGGTAAAGTCGTTCTCAAGTCTTATGAAATGCTCCTTTGAAGAGAAGTGGTTGGTTGATGCATAGCGCTATGCGATGTGTGTGAGCTATGGCGATGAAGACCAAGCGTGCTGTTGACCTTTGGGGCACGTTAAAATAAGCTAGGGTTCGGGGGACTAGACTTGGGAGCCCCCGTTAAAGGGTGAGGAGCCCGATGATAGCCCTGAAAGAGAAAAGGAGAGTGATAGAGAAAATGGATACTAAGAAGGTTATGGCGACGTTTGCAGTGTTGATGTTTGCCTTGAGCGTAGCAGGCTTTGTTTACGCCCACTGGACCGACAAGGTTCAGATCGAAGGCACCGTGGATATGGGTAGTCTCACCTTTGGATTTACAAAGATAGTTCGCGAGTGGGATCGTGAGGATGTTCCCCCAGGAGATAAAGATGTGGGGGATTGTGTTTGTACGTTGAGTGTAGAAGAAACGGATCCCCACACCACTAAGACTGTGTTCAAGTTGCTGACGTTCACGATTACCAACGGCTATCCACAATACTGGGGTATAAACAAGTTCACGCTTGACAATGCAGGAAACATACCAATCAAGATACAAAGCGTGACGATAATTCTTCCACCAGGTTTCACGAAGGTAGAAAGTACGGTGTATCCGGGAGCTATGTGGGAGATTTATGACCCTGCTGGCAATCTAGTGTACAACATTTGGCTTTACAAGCAGCCGCTAGACTGGGGTTACACACCGCCTGATTGGGGATGGTGTCCTCCATGGGAGTTCCCTGGACCATTTGAAGACCCACACGGTGTAAGGGCGCTTAAAGGGAACCAGATAGAGCCTTGCAACGAACTACTGACAGAAATCTGCGTTGACATCAAACAACCAGCAGAAGAGTGCCACGACTACACGTTCAAAATCGAGATTGAAGCCATACAGTGGAACAAGTACACTCCATAAGAGACTCTCTTAGACTTTGAGGCGAACGAAAATGCAAAACAGAAAGATAACGGCAATAGCACTTCTAATATCCATAACGCTGAGCATGTTCGGATTTGTCTACGCCCACTGGACCGACAAGGTTCAGATCGAAGGCACCGTGGATATGGGTAGTCTAACATTAGTGTTTGATCCTGACGAATTCCTAGATTACATAGATATTGAGGAAGTCACGGGCGATAAAGACGTAGGATGGGCTGAAATCTACTATGATCCAGCGAGTTACGTTGAAGATGTTCATACGGGTAAAGATGGTTACGATGTCTTGGTTTTCAAGATTCACAATGCCTATCCGCAGTATGAGGTTCACTTTACGACCGTTACAGTGCACAACATCGGAACCATCCCAATCCACATAACAGGCATAAACATATGGGACCCCACAGGGGTGCTCAATTGGCAATGGGTAGTCCCGCCACCAACAAGCCCTTGCTACGGCTTCTTCTGGAAGGACTTCAACGGCAATGGCGTATATGATCCAGGCGAAGAGATAATGAACGTACTCATCAAAAACTTCGTATGCGAGCAACTTGACCCATGTGAGTCGAAAAAGGGTGAGGTAGACATCGACTTCAAGCAACCTGCCGAAGAGTGCCACACCTATCAATTTAAGATCGAAATCGTAGGCATACAGTGGAACAAAGCCTAGGAGTAACACAAGACTGCACAAAACAAAATTCCCTTTATTTCCCCCCTTTTAGTCCCGCAATAAGATAATTAGTTGAAAAGTATGAACCGTAACACGTACATAATCTTCGTCTTGTTCCTAACCGTTTACACAATTCTAACCCTATATCGCCCAGGAGGACTAACAGCCTACGCTCTACCCTCCCTATGCTGGGCAACCCTTGCCCTAACAACACTATACCTAGCGGGCGGCTTAGAAAAAATCCGCACCTGGACAAACAACAGATTAACCCTAATGGCACTACTTGCAGCAGGCTTCCAAATATTCATCCTTCTAGACGCAGGCTTGATAAACAAATTCGGAAAAAGCCCAATGTCTTTCACACCAACTGGAATAACAATAAACCTCATACTGGTTTCGTCAACCCTGCTAGGTATGGAACTATCCAGAGCATATCTAACAAAAAACCTAACCAAAAAACACCCAACACTAACACTCGCAGCCGTAACACTCCTATACACTTTCACAAACGTATCCATACTCGCACTACTAAACTTCCAAGACCCCCTAACCTACAGCGAATTCATAGGAACAGGCTTCCTACCAACCCTAACAGAAAACCTACTAGCCACATACCTAGCCCTCTTATCAGGACCAGCAGCATCCCTAGCCTACCGCACCCCCCTCCAAGCCTTCAAATGGTTCTCCCCAATCCTACCAGACCTCCCATGGGGCTACCAATCCCTAATAGGCGTAATGACTCCAACAATAGGCTTCATAGCCATAAACATGGCAACAACACCAACCGACCAAAGAAAAGCAGGAATCACAACACAGAGAAGACCCTTACCAAGACTAAGAAAAGGGCAATCCTCTATGAAAGGCTGGCTAGCCATATCCGTCTTCATGGTTCTCGCAGTCTGGGCGTCAACAGGATTATTTGGCTTCTACCCAACAATAATAGCAAGCGGAAGCATGAGACCAACAATGGACGTCGGAGACTTAGCCATGGTCATACCAGTTGACCCCTCCAAAATCCAAGTAGGAGACGTAATCCAATACTGGCAAAACGGAGAAATGACCCTACACCGAGTAGTCGACATCCAACAAACAGAAGGCGCAACACTCTTCATCACCAAAGGCGACGACAACCCCACACCAGACTCAGACCCCGTAATCCCAGCCCAAATCAGAGGAAAACTCATCTTCACTATACCAAAATTAGGCTGGATATCGATCTATGTCAAAACAGCCATCGCTAACATCTGGACACTCCTCTCAACTAACACCATACTAGCATACATGACACTAACCACAATCATATCTGCGACTTCACTCTTCACATTTCACAAATACAAAACCCGACCACACTACTACTGGAGAAGAAAAAGACGCTGATAAAAATGAAAGAAAAAATCCTGACAATCCTCACACTCATCTTCATAGCAATGAGCATAACCGGATTCACATACGCCCAATGGAACGACGTCATCGTAATCAAAAACACAATGACATTCGGCTACTGGGGCGACCTCAACATGGGATTCGTACAACCACTAACATGCACAGAATACCACACAGACCCCCTAACCGGCGAATTGAAGCCGGGCGAATACCAAGGCAAAGACGTAGGAAACTGTGAATGCCAGTACACAGACCTCGTAACAGACGACGACACTGGAAAACAAGGGTACACGACACTGATCATCACCATCAACAACGCCTACCCAAGCTACGAAGTCCACGTCAACTACACACTCGAGAACATCGGAACCAAACCACTCCACATCAATGAAACCATCGTATCAGACCCGAACGGAATCCTCACATGGAACTCTACGCTAAGCGCCCTTGTAGCTGCAGATAACAACCCAATCATGTACATAACTACCATGCCATCCCTCGTATGCACCACTCTCCAAGATGCTACGTTTCAACCCGAAAACAAAGCAGAGTTTGAAATGGTCATTCACATAACCCAGAACGCAGAGGAATGCCACACATACACATTCCAAGTCCAAATAATGTATAAGGAGGCCTAAACATGACAACAACCAAGATATCCGCACTCTTCATGGCGTTGGCGATCACCTTATCCATCGCAGGCTTCACCTATGCCCACTGGACAGAGACCATACGCATAAACGGCACGGTAAAAATGGCCCACATCCTCATCGACATCAAATCCGAAAAAGTCCTCATGTCTAAATACGTCCAAAAATATTCAAGTGTGGATTATACAGTGTCACCTGACAACCACACCCTCACAATCTACAGCAAAAACCTCAGACCTTGCTGGTACATCTGGATCGGACTAGTACTCCAAAACCAAGGAACCTTGCCAGGCCGCATAAAGCCTCCCGAATACAGCTTTGACCCTCCAGACAGCTGGGGAACTTACTTTGAAACCATAGAATACTTTTACGGTCCCTACTCCGAGAACACAGGCTTCGGAACCCTCGAAGTATGGGGCAAGGTGAAGATAGACGAAGACCTTCTATCAAACGGCACAGTAACCTTCACAACCCCATCCACCCCAACACCCTTCATCCTTGACCCAACCGAGAAAGCCGTCATATGGGTATGGATACACGTCCGTCCAGACATACCCGACGAAGCGTGGGGCGAAACCATCACACTCTACTTAAACATCATCGACGACCTAGCCATCTAAAACTAACCCTTTTATTCCGCATCTTCTAGAACAGAAATCACGAAACATATATGAGACTAACCACCACAAACCATAAACAAAACCCACAGAGCCGCCAACCATGAGCAAAAAAACCGTAATCACCGTCTTACTAGTCCTCTTCGTAGCCCTAACCGCAGCCTCCATACTAACCACATACTACACTCTGAACCTACCAAACGAAGAAACAACAACCACAACCCTCTGCACCTACCACCACACCGGCACATACGATTACGTAGCCCAACTCAAACCCAACATCATCTACAACAAAACAACCCTAGCACCAGGCGAAGGCACACTCTACACAGCCATCACAGACCACATAAACATAACCTTCACCTACACCCTCACAAGCAACCCAACCCCCACCACCACAACAACCCAACACCAAACCACCATCGAAATAGAATCCACAGGAAAATGGACAAAAACCCTTAACCCCACACAAAAACAAGAAATATTCCAACTCACCGAAACCCTCAACTTCACCCTCCAAATAGACAAAACCAAAATCCAACCACTAGTCGACCTCATCGACAGCGAAATCGGAATCCGCACAGCAACCTACAGCATCAACATAAACCCAACCATTCACACCACAGCAGAAACCTCCGCAGGCACTATCGACGAAACCTTCACCCCAACCCTCTTAATCGCCTTCAAAACAGACCCCAACACAGGCAACTATATAGACATAACAGGACTACACCAAACAAAACCAGGCCAAATCCAAGACACCCAAACAAACTACCTGCCTTGGGTAAAGAGCCTTCAAAACCTATCCTACCTGTTCCTCGCCACCACAATCTCAGCCACCGCCCTCACCACCGTCGCTTACATAAAACTAAAACCAACCTTCCCACCAAAACCCCCAAAACCCCTACAAAAAATCGTCGAACCCTACAAAGACATAATCGCCCAAACAACAGAATCCCCACCAAAAACCCCTCAAACAAAAACCATAAACCTAACAACCCTCGAAGACCTCGCAAAAATCGCAGAAACACTTATAAAACCAATTCTCCGCACCCAAAAAGGCAACGAGCACACCTTCTACATCATAGACAACAACACAACATACAAATACACAACAACCACCACAACAGAAACCTAACGCCATCAATCACAAATCCAAATTCTCCCCAACCCGAACCCCGCAAATATCACACAAAACCCTTTCCCCCTCTATACTAGACCTAGACAGACAGACACGCACACAATTTCAACTCCTATCAAAACACAGAAGAACAAAAAAGAACAAAACTACAATGAAACAAGGGAAACTCAAAATGAAGTTGAAAGGTGATCCCATCAAACTATTCTGGCAAAGCGCAAATTGTTGGAGCAAACTATCTCTACTTAGGCTTCTTGGCAAAATCAAAACAGACGTGGCTCAGAAATATCTGGAGGAAATGCGTCTTCTTCAAAACGAAGATGGCGGGTTCGCAAGACAAAAGGGTGAAGCGTCTACTGTCAGCGTCACAGCAGAAGCCATAATAAATCTCATCTATTCCAGTGAAAAACCAACCTCACCTATTGTAAAAAGGGCAATAACATTCTTGTGGAGCCTTCAAAAGAAAAATGGAAGCTGGCGAGAAAACCCTAAATTGGCAAAGAACAAAGTTCCTTTCTGGTCAAGCACCGAGAAAGGCGTTCCAATACTGACCGCAGACGCGGTTTTGGCTCTGGCAGAAACTGGCTACAAGAACAACAAACAACTCCTGAAGGCGGTTGATTGGTTAAGAAGCATGCAGTCCAAAGATGGAATGTGGATTTACTTAGAAGACGCAGGACCAAGCGATGTAGACCCTGACTCAACCCACAAAGCCCTCGAAGCACTAATGAAAGTAAACAAGGCAACCAATTCTCCGTACATAGTAAAAGGATGCAAAGCACTGGAGAAGTTTATCCTCACCGAGGCGGCTGAGTGGATGAAAAAATGGTCTGTGTGGTCATGGATAGCGCCACTTGACGGTCTTGTCGCCGCTGGATACGACGCCAATAATGAAGTCGTGAAATACGCTTTAAGTAAGATTCTGGAACAGCAACAAGAAAGTGGCGGATGGCCAGACGGATATGAAGTTCGAGTTGTTCCGACCCTAATTACGTTAGGGCTAATCTCAAAAGGAGAAACTTGGCGAAAGATCAGTGAAATTCTGAGAAGTAAGGCTACTTAAACCAAAATTTTAGTTGCTCTTCATCGGTCTTTTAAAATCAACATTTCAACTGGGTGCATACAGTTTTTAAGCACGAACTGCATCTTATAAAAGACTTCACAATCAACAAAACAAAGACTAATCCTTTACGGGAAAACAAATGGAAATTGAAGGATTGGACGCATTCAAGAAGCTTGATTTTAGATTGTGTATGCAGTGTGGCGAGTGCACTGGCTCCTGTCCAGTGTCCACAAAATCCAAACTCAACCCCAGAAGACTCATGCTCGAGACCGCTTACACAGTCGCCCCTATCAAATATGTGACCATGTATCCACCAGTAAACATTTACGAAAAAAGTGAAGTCTGGGACTGCACAACCTGCCGCACATGTTCACATCTCTGCCCCAGAGACGTAAAACCAATGGACGTCCTAATCGGTGTACGAAGCCTCCTCCTCGAGGAAGGACGTATCCCTACAACATTAGGAGCCGCTCTCGAAGGAGTTTACAAGTATGGAAATCCGTGGGGACTTAGTCGAGGCAAGAGGTCTGATTGGGCAAAGGACTTGAAAGTAAAATACGTTTCCAAAGGTGAGAAGGTTGGATTACTCTATTATGTTGGGTGTGAAGCCTCCTATGATTCTCGTGCACAGGAAGTCGCCAGGGCTTTAGCAAAAAGCCTCAACACTTTAGGAATAGACTTTTGGATTCTTGGAAATGAGGAGAACTGCTGCGGAAACGAAGTCTATTCACTCGGGGAGAGAGGACTTTTCGAGGACTTGGTAGAGAAAAACATGGGTCTCTTTGAACAGTACGGTGTCAACAGAATCATCACAACTTCTCCCCATTGCTTTCATGCCTTTAAGAACAGATACGGAAAAAACCTCGACGCCCAACACTACACAGTCTTCTTCGCAGACCTAATCGACAAAGGAAAAGTCAAATATTCCGGAAAACTTGAAAAAACGATAACCTATCACGACCCGTGCTTTTTGGGCAGACACAACAACATCTATGACGAACCCAGAAAAATCATCGAGAGCATCCCAGGCGTGAAGTTTTCAGAACTAAGAAGAGCGAGAGTGAGAAGTGTTTGTTGTGAGGGTGGAGGAGGAAGAATGTGGCACGACATCCCGGGCAAACGCCTCGCCGAAACCCGTGTTGAGGAAGCACTAGATGTTGGAGCAGAGACATTGGCCGTTGCATGTCCCTTCTGCTTGTTAACATTCGATGACGCAATCAAAACAACAGGCAATGAGGACAAAATTAAAGTGATGGACATTATGGAACTAGTCGCTAAAGCACTCTGACTCTTAAATCAGAAGCACAGATTAAGGTCTTTTTCGGTACCTGATGAAAAAATAATTCTGACTCTCCCCCCTCTATAGAGAGGCTCTCACACACACAACAAATCTTAACACACTCACCACGGGTGGATTTAAAAGAGTTAAATATCAAAAACACCATTTTTGTCAAATCTACTGATTTCAAATCACAAAGAGACAAGGAAGCGAAACAGAATGAACATAATCGTATGCGTCAAACACGTCCCAGAGACAGCCGAAGCAGAAGTCACAATAGACGAAACTGGAAAAAGAATAAAGACACAAGACCTTGTCTTCGACATCAACGAGTGGGATGACTATGCCCTCGAAGAAGCCGTCCTAATAAAAGAGAAACTCGGGGACTCAATCACCGCAATAACAATGGGACCAGAAAACGCGGACGAAACACTCAGGAAATGCCTCGCAAGAGGAGCAGACAAGGCAATAAGGCTCACAGACAAAGCCTTTGAAGGTTCAGACGCCTTCGCCACCGCGAAAATCCTACGAAAAGCCATTCAAAACTTACCTTTTGACCTCATCCTAACCGGTGCTCAAGCCGGAGACGACGGCTTCGCACAAGTCGGTGCCATACTGGCAGAGTTGCTCAGAATCCCCCACGCCACCATGGTGAAAAAAATTGACGTCAAAGAAGGAATAGTGAGGGTTAACCGCGAGCTCGAAGGAGGCTTAGAGCAGGTGATGGAGATAAAACTGCCAGCGGTGCTGGCTATCCAGACAGGAATAAACGAACCAAGATATGTGTCAATAATGGGTGTGAGGAAAGCCAGAGAAAAAGAACTGAAGGTCCTGAGTTTGGCAGACTTGGGCTTAGAAAAAGAGGAAGTCGGAGAATTGGGATCATGGACAACTGTGGAGAAAATGTTTTTGCCTCCAGTGGAGAAAGAGGCAGAAATTTTGACTGGCGGACCCGATGAGGTAGCAACAAAGATCGTTGAAACTCTGAAAGCTAGGGGGCTAATATAGATGAAGGAACTCTTTGTCTTAGCCGAACACAGACAAGGTGAACTCAGAGACGTAACGTTTGAGATGTTGACCAAAGGCAGGGAAATAAGCCAAAAGATAAACGCAAATTTAACAGCAGTTCTTTTGGGTCACAACGTTAAAGAATTCGCGAAAAGACTTGCAGAACATGCGAAAAAAGTTCTAATCGTGAATGACCCAAGGTTGGAGAACTTCAACGCAGAAGTCTATCAAAAGGTTCTGTCCCGTCTGATCTCTGATCGCAAACCTCTTCTAACCTTGATAGGGCACACCGCTTTTGGAGTGGACTTGGCTCCAAGCTTGGCAACTCAGTTAAATTTGCCGTTAGCCACAGACTGCATAGACTTAGACTTTGAAGCGGAAAGGTTGGTTGTGATTCGTCAAGTTTATAGCGGAAAAGTGAACGTTAAGGCGGTGCTTCGCAAGTCTGAGAAGTATATTGTGACGCTTCGTCCAGCGACCTTTGAAGCCCAAGAGGTCCCAGCTGTGGGTGGAGAGACAGTTGAGGTGACGTCTCCACTTTCTGAAGACATAACCTATAAAAGATTCATTGAATACGTTCAGCCTCCTGCTGGAGAAGTGGACATAACCGCAGCCGACATAATAGTGGCTGTAGGGCGTGGAATAAAAGAATCTGATAACATGCCGATGATTGAAAAACTAGCGAAGACACTAGGAGGCGTTCTGGCTTGTTCACGACCAGTCGTGGATAAGGGTTGGCTTCCGAGTGATCGACAAGTGGGGACTTCTGGAAAAACCGTGAAGCCTAAGCTTTATGTTGCTGTGGGCATAAGCGGTGCCTTCCAACATGTGTCTGGAATGAAAAACTCTGACCTCGTCATTGCCATAAACAAGGATGCCAAAGCACCGATTTTTCGCGTTGCTGATTATGGGGTTGTGGAAGACTTGTTTAAAGTCGTTCCCACATTAACAGATAGACTATCGAAGGAAAAGTCGGGTTAATAGGAGGGAGTGAAAAATGAATTTCGAATTAACCGAAGAGCAGATGGACATCAAGAAAGCCGTTAGAGAGTTCTGTGAGAAAGAATTCACGCCTGAGTTGGGATTGGAGTTTGATAAGAAAGAGGCGCATCCCACGGAGCTTTACAGAAAAGCTGCTAAGCTGGGCTTCACTAGCTTAAGATTTCCAGAGGAGTATGGCGGACAGGGATACGGCGTCCTCGAGGAGTGCTTGGTGACCGAAGAGATGTGCAGAGCCGATCCTGGACTTGGTGTGGCTGTGATGTCTGGAACCTTCGCCAGTGACATAATAATGGAACACGGAACGCTTGAGCAGAAGAAGAAATACATTTCGCCATTGTGCAGGGGCGAGTTTATTTCTGCTGGAGCGTTCACTGAGCCTGCTCATGGAAGCGACATTGCCCGAATGGATACTACTGCGGTGAAGAGTGGCGGTGAGTGGGTGATTAATGGTTCGAAAACCTTCATTACCAACGCTCCTGTCGCGAACTTTTTCCTCGTGCTTTGTCAGACAGACCCAAAGGCTGAGCCTTCTTACAGGGGCGAGAGCATAATCATAGTGGACAGGAATACGCTTGGAGTGGATATCAATCAACTTAAGGATAAGATGGGGATTAGACCAGCGATTACAGGTGAGGTGTCGTTTGGTGATGTTAAGGTGCCTGAAGCGAATCTTGTTGGGGAGTTGAACAAGGGTTTCTATCAGGTTATGGGTTTCTTTGATGTGAGTAGAGCGCCTGTTGCGGCTCAGGCTGTTGGTATGGCTCAGGGAGCTTTTGAACGGGCTTTTAACTATGCAAAGCAGAGGGAGCAGTTTGGAAGCCCGATTATACAGTTTCAGGCTATTTCGTTTAGGTTGGCTGAAATGGCTATGAAGATCGAAGCGGCGAGACTGCTCATGTATAAGGCTGCTTGGCTGATTGACCAGGGGAAGACGGATGCGATGGTTACTTCTATGGCGAAAGCTTTTGCTAGCAGGGTGGCTGTGGAGGTTACGGATTGGGCGATTCAGGTTCACGGGGGCTATGGTTACATGGGAGATTACCACGTTGAACGGTTTCATCGGTGTGCTAAGATTACTGAGATTTATGAGGGGACTAGTGAGATTCAGATGTTGACGATCATGAGGTATCTGCTAAAGAGGGTATGAGCTGAGAAAGTCTTTGTGTGCGTGTGTGAGAACCTCTATATAGAGGGAGGAGAAGAAAAAAATTTGTTTCTTCTTCATCATCATCGAGAGGCAGCTGCATTACAATGCCTCTATCAAAAACTCCGATATATCTCTCACAACAATCTTATTTTCCACATCTAAAACTTTCACAGCGTCCTCCAGAGTTGTCACACAAAACGGACAGGCGGTGGCTATAATCTCAACCCCCAATTCAAGAGCCTCCCTAACCCTGCTCACACTTGGTCGACTCTCAGGAGTCGCCTCCTCAGTCCAAACCCGTCCCGCCCCTCCACCACAACAAAAGCTGTTTTCCCTTGACCTTTTCATCTCCACGAGTTCCAAACCAGGTATAGACCTCAGTATCTTCCTCGGCTCATCATAAACTCCGCTTCGCTTGCCTAAGAAGCAAGGGTCATGATAAGCAACCTTCTTCTTAACCGCCCTAGCTGGTTTCAGTTTTCCTTTCTCAACAGCCTCCGCGAGAAACTGCGTATAGTGTTGAACATCGATTTTGACATCCGCATACGGCTTCTCATTCTTAAAGGCGTAATAACAATGAGGCGACAAAGTCACAACGGTGTCAAAACCGTACTTCTTAAACAATGAAACATTATGCTCCGCAAGTTCTTCAAACAACCCTTTCTCGCCAAGCCTCAATAAATGGTCTCCACAGCACCATTCCTCATTTCCTAAAGTCGCAAAGTCAACGCCCACCCTTCTGAGAATCTGCGCCATTGACCTCGCTATCTCCTGATTTCTGGCGTCGTACGCTGGTGAACAACACATGAAAAAGAGGACACTCGCTTTGCCAACCACTGGAAGTTCCTTGACTTCTAGCCCTTTACTCCACTCCGTCCTCTTCGACGGCGCCATACGCAAAGGATTATGATACTTGAACGCACTGTTGAGAACATCCTTAGCGGTTCTGGGCACAAGCATCCCGTCTTCAACAATGAGACTGCGCTCCTCATCCAACGCTCGTGCACAGTCGATTTCTTTTGGGCAACTCAACGTGCAGGAATCGCATGATGTGCACAGCCATATGGTTTCGGACGCACTCTTTAGTCGCTCATTCGCCCCGTCATCCCTTGTGTCCACAAGAAACCTGTAGTTGGTGGTTAGACCCGAAGGACCAAGAAACCGCATATCTATCGAAGCTGGACAAGAGGCGTTGCACAAGGAACACTTTGTGCAAATCGATTTGTCCCAATACCTCTTGAACTCGCTTGGTGGTTGAACAAACTCGGTAGGCTTCTTGACCTCTTCATCACTCTTTATCAAGAGAGGCTTAATCTTCACAAACTTCTCGAAAAAAGGATCAAAATCAACAACCAAATCCTTCACGACTGATAGGTTGGAGAGAGGCTCAACTTCTAAGGTGTCAACTCCGAGCTGAAGCACCTGCGTATAACACGCCAAGACAGATTTTCCATTAACCATGACTCCACAACTTCCACACTGTCCCATTCTACATTGGTGCCTAAACGCAAGCGTCTCATCGAGGTTGTCTTTGATGTAGAGTAGCGAGTCGAGTATGGTCGTTCCTGGGAGGACAGGCACCTTATACGTCGACAGATACCGTTTGTTGCTTTTGGGGTCGAAACGCTTTATCTTAAACTCAACAACCTTCTTCTCATTACTCAACAAGACTTCCTCCTAGTAGACTCTCTTAGCAGGAGGCCACTTGGTTATCGTAACCGGAACGTAACTAAGCCTCGGTCCATCCCTCGTAAAGTGCGCTAAAGTGTGTTTCAACCAGTTCTCATCGTCCCGTTTCGAGTAATCAATCCTAGAATGAGCTCCTCTGGATTCTGTCCTGGCGAGGGCGCTGACTATCGTGACCTCGGCCAAGTCGAGGGTGAAGTCGAGTTGCAAGGCTTCTACGAGTCCAGTGTTAAAGGATTTGTCTTTGTCTTCAACCCTCACATTCTTAAATCTCTTCTTGAGTTCCCTTATCTCTTTCAAGGCACTCTCTAGTCTATCGCCTCTTCTGAATACCCAGACCTTCTCATTCATAACGCGCCTCATTCTATCTCTTAAAACCGAAACTCTCTCGTCGCCTTTACCACCCAAAACCTCATCAAAGACTCTTCTCTCCTCAGCCAAAATTCTGTCGCGTGGAAACTCTCGAAAATCCTTTGACAAGGCGTGTTTGGCAGCTTCTTCACCAGCAACAGAGCCGAAAACTAGGCAATCGGCTGTGGAATTCGTGCCAAGCCTGTTTGCTCCATGTACACTCAGACACGAGCATTCACCAGAGGCGTAAAGTCCCGACGCCGGCGTCTCTGTCTTTATGTTGGCGTGAATCCCTCCCATGGAGTAGTGTGCCGCTGGCTTGATGGGTATGGGTTCCTTAACTGGGTCCACTCCACCGAGTTTGATTGCGACATCACGTATGAGGGGCAGTCTCTCGTTTATCTTATCCTCACCTAAATGTCGGAGGTCCAAGGCTATGTAAGGACCATAAGGACCCTCTAATCCACGTCCTTCCTGAATCTCTGTGGTCTCTGCTCGGGACACTATGTCTCGAGGAGCCAACTCCATCTTTTCAGGAGCGTAGCGTTTCATAAAACGCTCGCCTTCAGCGTTGAATAAGTATCCACCTTCACCACGGGCGCCCTCTGTTATCAGCACTCCCGAAGGAAGAAGACCTGTGGGGTGAAACTGGACAAACTCCATATCCTTTAGAGGGACCCCAGCTCGATAAGCTGTTGCCATTCCATCACCGGTTGATCCGTGTGAGAATGTTGTGAACTCGAATATGCGCTCGCAGCCTCCAGACGCCATCACAATTGCCTTCGCGCATAATGCATGCATCTTGCCTGTCTTCAACTCTATGGCTGTCAGACCCTTGGCAATGTTATCCTCAAGGATGAGGGACGTAACGAACCATTCGTCGTAAAACTTTATGTTCTCCTGCATTATGGCTCTTCCATAGAGGGTGTGCATTTCCACAAGCCCCGTCATGTCGGCTGAGAAACAGGCTCTCGGGAAACTGTGTCCGCCGAAGGAGCGTTGATCCATTTTTCCGTCTGGGGTTCTGCTCCAAGGGCATCCCCAGTGCTCTAACGTGATGAGCTCTTTAGGGGCTTGTCTCACAAAAAACTCCACTACATCTTGATCTGCTAGGAAATCTGCGCCTTTAACTGTGTCCAGAGCGTGGAGGTCATATGAATCGCCCTCTCTCATTACGCCAGCGGTTCCGCCTTGTGCACAAACAGAATGTGACCGTACTGGGTAGACTTTCGAGATGACAGCCACATCGATTTTGTTGCTAACTTCAGCGGCGGAGATGGCTGCTCTGAGACCAGCTATGCCGGCTCCAACGATAACTATGTCATGAGTTAGTGTTTCCATTGTTACGCCTCGTCATCCTTGCTATTTTCAATGGAGTTGAAGTCTGCCTATACGCCTAGCTTTTGATAAATCTTCCCTTTGTTCATCTCCACTTTTTTCTGCACATCTTCGAAGAGGTTGTTTCCATGGGCGTCTATTGCTACTGTTAACGGTCCAAAGTCTTCAACTTCCAAAATCCACAGAGCCTCTGGCATGCCCAAATCAAACCATTCCACACTTTTCACGTTTTTCACCGTCTTAGCCGCCAAGACTGCTGCTCCTCCGGTGAAGGCTCCGTAGACTGCGCCGTACTGCTTCATGGCGTCTGTGGTTTTTTTGCCCATTCCGCCTTTGCCAATCACGACTCTAACCTTGAAGTTCTTGATGAACTCGTCCTCGAACAAGTCCATGCGCGTGCTGGTTGTGGGACCCGCGGCTACGACTATCCACTTGTCGTCTTCTTTTTTTACGATTGGTCCGCAGTGAAAGACCACTAAACCAGTCATGTCGATGGGTGGCTTTTCACCCTCTTTGTGCAGTTCTAGTGCTCGGCGGTGTGCTTGATCCCTCGCTGTGAAGATGATGCCACTGATGTAGATGACATCGTTCACTTTCAGTTTCCTAACATCTGCCTCGGAGATCGGAGTCTTCAACTTGTACGTAGCCATTTATTTCACCCCTTTGTGAGTCAAGTACTCAACACGCCCGTCTGAGTGAATCCTTGCTGTGGCTCTTCTTGCAGCCCAGCACTGAAACGCCACAGCGACGGGATAGGAAGCGGGATGTCTAAACGCGTAGTCCACGTTCACGCCCAAAACCGTGAATCTGCCGCCCAAACCCATTGGACCGATACCGGTCATGTTGGTTGCTTCGAGGAGTTCCTTTTCCAACCTAGCTAACTCAGGATTGGCGTTGGGTTTGTTGAGTGGTCTTAGGAGTGCTGCCTTAGCCAACTTCATGGCGATGTCTGCTCCTCCGCCAGCGGCTACCCCTAAAATGTTGGGCGGACAGGGCTGGGCACCAGCCTTTACAATCGCATCCACGACAAATTTCTTCAAACCCCTTATGCCTTCGCCAGGCGGGATCATACCTAAGGCGCAGACGTTTTCGGAGCCCCCACCCTTGGGCATGACAGTGATTTCAATGGCACTGCCTGGGACGATTTCCCAGTTAACGAATGGGATGTAATTACCTGTGTTGTCGCCGGAATTTTTCTGTGTGAATGGGTCGACGGCGTTTGGGCGTAGGGGCACTTCTTTGGTAGCCCTTACTGTAGCCTTTCTCAATGCGGGCTCGATTTTGTCTAAACCTTTCACTTCTGCGCCAGCTTTAACATAAAAAATAATTACACCCGTGTCTTGGCATACGGGGGTGCTGGTTTTCTCTGCTAACTCAATGTTTTTCAGTATGGCTTCTAGTTGAGTCTTTCCCGCCTCGCTTTCTTCTTTCTGGTAAGCCTGTTTGAGTGCGTCTTTCACATCCTTGGGCAACTCAACTACTGCTAACTGTAAAAGTCTGAAAGCAACGTCTTCAACAACGTTTTCAATTTTCAATTAGATTCCTCCTGCTGTAAGAACCATAGAGGTTAAAGCAAGTTTCACTTATAGCTTTTGCACTACTCAAAGAATGGGATTAGTTTCACTTTAGAGTCTCACGGAATTTTTTATTTGTTCGTGCGTCTAATTTATATAAGAACTGGCTTCAAGTTACCTTAATCCTCAACTCAGTGCTGAGTGAGTAATAAATGTCCAAAGAAAACTCTACCGAAAAAAAGAAGTATCAGCACATTGAAGACATTCCAGGGATCGGTCCCGCAACCGCCCAAAAGTTAAGTGAACTCGGGTTCCACACCGTCGAGTCTCTTGCCACTGCTACAGCGCGCGAACTGGAACTCGCCGGTATCGGTGAGAAAAAGGCGTTGGAGGTTATTCATGAAGCACGGTCATGCATCGACGTCTCTTTCATCAGGGCGGACGAACTCTTGAAAATGCGTCAAAACGTTCTACGCCTAACCACTGGAAGCAAGGCTTTAGACGAACTTCTTGGAGGAGGACTTGAAACCCAAACCATCACTGAATTTTATGGAGAGTATGGAAGTGGAAAGAGTCAGATGTGCCATCAATTATGCGTTAATGTGCAACTCACCCCAGAGAGAGGAGGACTGGACGGTGGAGCCTTATACATCGACACGGAAAACACTTTTAGAACCGAACGCATCGTCCAGATGGCAAAAAATCTGGAGATAAACCCTGAAGAAGTCGTCAAAAAAATCATCTTCGCAGAAGCATACACCTCAGATCATCAAGCCTTTCTCGTCGATAACGCAGATGAAGTTATCAAAGATAACAACATTCGTCTGATTATTGTAGACTCTTTGGTCTCTCACTTTAGAAGCGAGTATCTAGGCAGGGAGATGCTGGCTGAAAGACAACAAAAACTCAACAAACACATGCATAAACTGATTCGTTTGGCACGAGCTTTCAACGCCGTGGCAATCGTGACCAATCAGGTGATGGCTAAACCAGACGTATTCTTCGGCGAGGCGGTGCATCCTGTAGGGGGTCACATAGTTGCGCACACCAGCCACACACGTGTGTTTCTCAGAAAGACTGCGCCCGGACCCGTGAGAATCGCACGCTTAGTTTCAAGTCCCTACTTGCCCGAAGGAGAGAGAATCTTTAAAATCACCGAGAACGGAATAGAAGACGTCACAGAAGAGGACAAACCGAGACGGAGATAAATTGCCCCTTTCATCCCCCTTTGTGATCAGATTCTTTCAACTTGTCAGAGAAAGGCAGTTTGCCGAGGCAGAACGAATATTAGAGAGGCTTAAACTGAAGGGGCAGAAGAACGAAAGAGAGAGAGGCTACCTTCAAGCGCTTAACGGCATATTTCTGGCTTCTAAGTCAAACGACGATCAGTACCTCTTTCTTTCCAACGTAAACTTAAAAGACAAGAGTGAGTTAGAGAAACACCGCCGTGAGTTTCTGAAACACACCCGAGACAGCCGTCACACAGACTATGATCACGGCTTCTTTTCGGCTTGGGCTGAATACATGCGCATCTTGTTGAAATTAGCAGAAAGTGAAAAACCTTCTGTTCAAAGCGAAACAAAGCAAGAAGTGGTAACTGAAGCAAACGAAGTTGCTGCAAAGGAAACGAAAAAAACTATACAGGCTACGCTTGGTTGAATCAGACAATTCCAAGAATCCAGAGTGTAAGGGTATAAAAAAGACCCCACGAGACAATCCAGCTCATAAAGTAGGCTCCTATACCCATAGTAAACACTTTAGACGGCTTTTCTACCTGTGTCGCAAACCGCCTCTTAAGAACGTAATACGTGAAAACGTAAAAAAGAATACCGAGTGACAAGCCACTGAGGAAGTCGTCTAACCTCAAGAGAGTGCATATTACGGCTGCAAGAATGCCTAAACCGACTCTGATCCAGTAAAGGACGTTTGATGGCTCCATTGGTTTTTACTCCTGTTCTGCTTGTTTCTTTGCACACGGTTGTAGTTGTATATTAAAGTTTTCAGCATCTTCTCTTTTAGAGTTACACCTATTTAGTTTTTCTAATATTTTCCTAATGTACCCGTTTTTCGCACATACGAGTCAGTTAGATAGAATATCAGAATGCCGAAAAGTATCCAAGCCACATCTAAAACAAGCAGATGCAAGAATATGTTTCCCAAAATTTCAGGAGTGTAATTCTCTATGAGGAAACTACGCATTCCAACTAGGGCAGGGACTGTTGGAAACACTATGCTTGCTTGCTGGGCGATGGTTGGGAGCACAGTTAATGGATAAGCCACAGGAGAGAGAATCATCAAAACGCTGTGAAAGCCCTCTGAAATAATCCAACCCTCTTTGAAGATCAAGGCTAAGGACGAGATGAAGATTCCGAACCCACCCAGGGCAAACATCATGAGGGCAAAGATGGCTAAGGCTGGCAGTATCCCCTCAATTCTGAGAACCAAACCAAAAACTGCGTAAATGACGCCGACTTCGAAGAGGGTGCCGAGGCTTTGATGCACAACACTGTGTAAAGCCATCCCAAGGACGAGGCTCAACCGACTTGTGGGAGTGACGTATATGGATTCTAGCGTTCCGTACCACTGCTCCTTTCGTATGCTGAACCCCATAGCCCAAACAGCTGTTCCGATAAATCCCATGATTATGTATCCCGTAAAAGTAAAAGTGACGATATCCCCAGTTCCTACCAATCGCATAAGACTCTCACTAAATCTACTTCCTCCCAACAAAACTAGTCCATAGACAAGTATGGGTAGCAAAAAGATAAGCGGTTCAACGCACTGTCTGGTAAAGTTGATGGGATAAGCAAGTTCTATCTTCCACTCTTTGATGTTACACTCCCAAATCGCCCTTAACTCAGCCTTCAGGTTGGCTAATGAAAGCCCCGATGGACACGAAATCTGTTTAAGCCTACGAGTCTCTTCTTCAATCTTTTTCATATTTCAGGCTCCTAAAATTGACTAATCGACCCAGATTTCTTGGTTCTCTTCTCCATCCAGTTAAAAAGGTAAAACCCAAGAAAGATAGCTAAGACGTCTATTACGAAAAGTAAGAAGATTTGTTCATAGATGGCGGGAAAATTCTGTTTTAGAAGAACTAGGCTTCGCACGGCAATTAGCGCATATGTTAGAGGAAGAAACCTACCTATTATTTGTGCCCAGAAAGGTAGAGCTTGAACAGGATAACGGACAGGAGAAAAAAGATAGAAAACATACTCCAACGTATGCGCCAGGTCGTGGGCTTGCTTGAATTGAAGAGAGAGCGCAGCAAGCATCAATGCAATGCCATACAATCCCAATATCATAAGAATCAAAATCAGTATTATCGGCATTATCACTCCCAATGTTAATTCTATCCCAAAGAAAACAATGCACACGATCAGTTGAATTACCGCATAAACAGTGCTACTGATGCTCTCGCTCACGGCTTTTCCAATGAGAATGAAGGCTTTATTGCATGGCGAAGAAAGTAAGTAATCTAAGGTTCCTTGATAGGCTTCTCTCCTTATGCTTTCTCCTACGCCATAGAGGGAGGTGAGAACGTAACCGTTCAGAATGGCACCAAGAATGATAAAGGGAATATATTCCGGAGTGCCTGCAATCTCTGCGAAACTCGCACTTTGGAGACCTCCAACAATCGCCTGCCCCTGAAATATGAAAGTAAGAAACCAAAAGAACGGAAATATCGTCCAGAAAACGAAAATCACTGGGTATGCCATCAAAAACTTCAAGTTTTTAACGACTTCGCTCCAAACCACAAAGAAATTCGCTCTTAAAGGGGATTCATCCAAAGATGCCTTTATCATTTTATGTGGCGCCTCCTTCAGCGAGTTTTGCTCCAGTTATTTTAATGAAAGCATCTTCTAACGTGGGCATGCTGATGTTCACGCTGGTGATTTGAGCGTTTTTCTTTCGAAGCGCATCCACAACCGTGCCAACGTGTTTTTCTGCGTTTCCCCCAATGAGTTTTATCCTTGAAGGCATTCCCTTTGCTTCGTCTCCTCGAATTAAGGTTATTATTTCGACGTCTGGGCAAAGCGGTCTAAGGTAGTTTTCAGTGTCGTGTGGGGGATTGTGGCAGGTTACTTCAATTAACTCATTTTCTTTCACCATTGCCTTTAGTCTTTCTGGAGTGTCTATAGCCGCAATTTTTCCATCGTTTATTATGGCTACTCTATCGCATAATTCGTCGGCTTCTTTCATATAGTGAGTAGCCAAAAGTATGGTTCTTCCTTCCTTTTTGCAAAGCTCTCGAATCTGATTCCTGATTTGACGCGAAAATGTGGGGTCTAAGCCGAGTGTTGGCTCGTCTAATAGTAGTATGGGCGGGTCGTGCAGGAGTGCTCGGGCGACGGCGATTTTCTGTCTCATTCCAGTGCTGTAGTCTTCTAATCTTTCGTCAGCTCGATCAGATAGATTCATCAACGCTAAAAGTTCGTCTACTCTGTCTTTTGCCTCTCTTCGGGGCATCTTATACAAAGAGGCGAAATACATTAAGTTGTCTCGGGCTGTGAGTTTCCAATATAACGTGCGTTCTCCCCCAACCACTAAACCTAAGCTAGCCCTCACAAGCGATGTCTGTTTCCGAATGTCAAACCCGTTTACTATTGCGGTGCCTTCGTCTGGAATCAATATCGTGGAGAGACACTTGACCAAGGTTGTTTTTCCAGCACCATTTGGACCGAGGAGTCCAAAGAGTTCTCCGGAGCGAATTTCTGAGTTCACATGATCCAACGCTACAGTGACATCTTTGCTGCTTTCAGATGTTTCTTTTTCAGCCTTCTTCTTCAAGAACCCGAAGATGCCCTTGTGCTTCCTTTTCTTAAATACTTTAGTGAGATTTATTGTCTGAATACTGTATACATCGTTGTCTCTGTTGTAGACCAATAGTTGATCCTCAATTTGCCTCAGAAAAACGTGTGTTTCCACTTATTAACCTTTCACCACTCAGAAAACAGTCTTAATAAACAGAACTGCACGAAAACACAATATCACTGAAACCACCCTATCCCAGCCTAACAACCCCTCTAGACCCAGGTATACCCGTCTCTGTCTCTCACTCTAACTAATCACATCCTAACAAAATCGCAAAACAAGACTTAAAGGGTTCACCTTGACACCAATGTTAGTGAAACAAGTTGAAGGAAGAAATCACAAGTTTCGACATTGCAGTGCTAGTTTCTGAACTAAACGAGATGATTAAAGGCGCTTACATAGACAACATTTACCAGACCGACCGCGGTACTCTTGTCTTCAAGCTTCGGCAACCAAGCAAACCGGCTCTTCACCTGCTTATAGAATCTGGAAGGCGTTTCCACTTAACCTCTTACACCTACGAAAAACCACAAAGACCTCCAACCTTCTGTATGGCTCTCAGGAAATACCTTAGAAATGGCAAAATCACGGAAATCTTGCAACACGAATTTGAACGATTAATTACCATAAAGGTGAGCACAAGGGAGGGAGACTTTCAACTAATGTGCGAACTCTTCGGAGAAGGAAACATAATCCTCGTAGGTCCAGAGAACAAGATTTTGCATGCCCTGACTTATCGAAAAATGCGGGACCGAAACATTCTACGTGGCGAAATCCTTCAGTATCCTCCGCCCATTGGAAAAAACCCTTTCAAAGTAAGCCGTCAAGACTTTGATGAGATAAAAAAACTGAAGCAGTTAGAAATCGTGAGGGCACTAGTCAAGTTTTTGAGCATTGGCGGTCTTTATGCTGAAGAAACACTTCACCGTGCACAAATTGACAAAAACACTTCGTGCGGATCCCTCACAAAACAGCAACTAGACGAAATTTTCAGCCAACTCCAAGGGATTCTCTCTCAGATAAAAAGTGGCGACGCTAAACCACACGTCATCATAGACGAAAAGGGTGAATGGATTGATGCAACCTCTATCCTATTGAACAAATACGTTGGTTTTCAACAAAACTATTATAAAACCATGAACGAGACTTTTGACGAATACTATGCCAAAATGACCACAAAAGAGAGAGAGGAAAGAACCTCTAAAGAAGTTGAGCAAGAATTAGCAAAACTGAAGAGGGTTCTTCAAAACCAGCAAGAAGCCACAGAAGAGTTGAAGCAACACATCGAGAAAAACAGAAAGATAGGCGACACAATATACCTACGTTTTGGTGAACTACAATCTCTTCTTCAAAAAATCATGGAGCAAAGAAAAATCGGGAAATCGTGGGAAGAGATACAGTCTCGAACTGAAAAGGAACTTGAACATATCCCAGATATATTTTTCCACTCTTTACATCCAAATCGCCTGATTATTAACGTCTCAATCGGAGAACTGGTCATTCCCCTGAATCTACGACGCTCAATACAAGACAACGCGGCAAACTACTATGCGATGGCAAAGAAGGCTGAGAAGAAACTAGAGGGCGCAGAAAAAGCTTTGAAAGAAACCCAAATCAAGATGGAAGAATTGAAGCGACAACTGATTAAGCAAGTCGAAGAAACTCAAAAGCCCATGGCTAAAAGAAGAAAAGAGTTGTGGTATGAAAAATTTCGATGGTTCTACTCATCTGAAGGCTTTTTAGTGATTGGGGGCAGAGACGCAACGACAAATGAAATTCTTATAAAAAGGCATGTGGAACCCTACGACATGGTTTTTCACGCAGACATCTTTGGTGCACCTTTTGTTTTAATCAAAACGGAAGGAAAGAAACCAACGGACCAAACGATGAGAGAAGCAGCGCAACTTGCTGCCTCTTACTCCAGTGCCTGGAGAGAAATGCTGGGAACAGTTGACGTTTACTGGGTGTCTCCAAAACAACTGAGCAAAAGCCCACCACCAGGTCAATATCTTAAGAAAGGTTCCTTCGTGATTCAGGGATTGAAGAACCACATTCGCCATGTTCCATTACAAACAGCCATTGGAATCAAAGTAGAAAATGAGCATCCGAAGGTTATTGGAGGTCCCCCAGAAGCCATCATGAAACAAACAACCATCCACGTGAAAATAATTCCAGGAAATCAAACAAGTAGCGAACTCGCTAAGGAAATAAGATATTTACTGGCGAAGCAGGTTCCTCAAGATATGCAAAGAAGGATTTTTGAGATTCCTTTGGAGGAAATACAAAGATTCATACCTTTGGGTAAAGGAACCATAAAGTCTTCTGACAATAAGTCATAGCGATTAGATTTTGTGTACAATGTAAATGACAAAAGAAAACTGCGCCTTAGAGAAGGTGAAAAACCCTCAACTAGCGGGTGTTTTTTTAGGTTTTAATACTTTTAGTTTGTCCGCATTTTTCTTTTCCATGATGATCATGGTTCCAACGTAACCGCAATTGTTGCACATGTCTCTAAAGAGACCACATCTTTGCTCAAACTTAAAGGTATCACATAGTGAAATGTCCTGACTATTACATCTGGGACAGACTTTGACATCCATTTAAGTCACACATACTCCTGAGTTAGTCTTGTATCTTTATATTATTCAATGTTTTTGATGGGAGGTTGCTCCCAGAGACGATATTCGGGATTGTTAGAACGTTAACGTGTTTCCTTCGTTTTCTCTTAGGGATAACAGACTCTATAGGTGTTGGGTGGAACTAGTGTGAAGTTTATGAGGGGAGGCTTTCACGCACATGCACTGGGTGTAGCCTCGAGTTTGATATATGGTTATATGGTTAAGTAGAAGCCAAATGTGTGGTGGAGGGTGTTCTAGGATTTCTTTGTTTGCGTCTATTATCTGTTGAGGCAAACTTTAGGATATGGAGGTTTCTCTGAAAAAAAAAGAGGGGGATTTTTGGAGGTTTTATGGGTCTGTTTTTCCGAAGTTTTTGGCTACCGCGTATACGTCTTTCATGTCGATTGTTCCGTCCGCGTTAATGTCTGCGTTTGGGGTGTGGGGGCATGAGCCGCACGGTGTCGTGTGCCAGTACTGGCAGTATCTGGGGTCGTTGGGATTTGTGATGTGTTTTGCGCCGAAGCCTTTTGCCACGGGGTAGACGTCTCTCATGTCAACTTTGCCGTCGGGATAGCCTGCTGGGCCTGTTAGGTCTCCTACCATAGAAACTATTATCCAGCCGTCTACGTACCTGTTGTCTGCTAGGTCTGCTTCGCCTGGAACTGGCCAAGCGTAGGCGCTTTTTGTGTAGTTGCCCTTGGTTACTCCTGTAGTGTTCCACAGGAAGGTAATGGTTGTGGAGTTTCCGCTTGAAAGGGTGACACTTTTTGTTCCGATGGTGATTTCGTCTCCAATTATCGTCGTATCCTTATCAGCGTATGCGGTGACGTTGAAGGTTTCTGTGGAATATCCTTGGTTTTCGACGGTTACTTTGAATGGGTCAATGTATCCTTGGCAAACCACTGTCTTAAGGTTTGTTGCGTTCGTGACAGCTACATCATGCTTGACGGTGAGCCACATGTCCGTGCTTAAAGACTCCACGTGGAACACCTCCATGTAGCCGGTTTCTTTGTCTACCATTTGAATGTAATCGCAATAACCGAGGTAGTTGTCTCCGTTCGTGTCAAACCAGTCGAATAGATACCATTGCCTGCAGTAGTCTGGGTTAACCTCGTGCCATTGAGTGCCTAATGGTCCAGGCCATGTTTCCATTGTCCAGTGGTACTTCTTGAATTGTTGGAGGGAGCCCTCAAACTTTATGATGTGCCACTCGATCGGTGGCTCTGTAGATGTTATGTTCATGGCTACTGTCAGTTTGTCCACGTGGTACTCAACCTCCGTACCCGGTATGGGTTCTCCAAATTTGTCTTTGAGCGCCAGCACGATCTGGTCGGAAGGACTTAGGAAGGGGAGGTTCGCCCAGTCCGTTAGCGTCCAAAGACGGCCTTGGACTGGCAGAATCTCATGCCACATCGTATCGAATGGGTAATATATGCAATGCCAGGCCTGAAACTCCTCAAGTGTGCCCATGAACTCCAAGTAGTACTGTACTGGTGGATAGGCTTCTAGCTCTGTCAATTTGAGGGTGACGGTCACTAGTTCCACGTGGAACACCACTGGGGGTCCTGGGAATGGATCATTTGGCGTCATGGTAATGTTGTCGCAATAATTGAGTCTACCATCTCCGTTATCCTTCCAGTCGGTGAGATGCCAACAACGTGGCGGCTCTGGCTGCCCATAGTCGTTCTTAATCTCATTCCACTTGGTGCAGATGGGATTCTTTGGGTCGAAGGTCCAATAACCACATTCATAGTCTAACCAATACCGTATATGGGTCGTCAGGTCCACTACCTCAATGTCGATTGTCACGTCATCCACTTCAAATATTGTCCCATCCATCATGACCAAGTCGTCGGGACTTAGGACTCTGTCAGGGTCCCAGCTCATCAGGTGGTAGAGATTGGATTTCTCTGGATGGAGCTCGTGCCATTGAGTGCCCGTTGGATCTCCGAGGTCTACGACTTCTCTTGGGTACAACTCTACGTCCAGAATCTCTGGTGGAGGCCTCTTGACCTCTTGTGTGCCATCTGAAAGGTAGTTGTTGCCTGGAAAGTCATCAATTGGGATGACGGCTTTTGCGCTGATTGTGTAGACTCCTGGTGGCACGCCTGTTGTGTCCCAATTGAAGGTTAGGGTTTTGGTTTCTCCTATGTTTAGGCTGGTTGTTTGTTTTGGTGCGGCTAGATTTCCGTCGTAGTAGGCGTAGACGTCGACGGTTGGTTCGTTGAAGTCGCCTAGGTTTGTAATGGTCACGGAGATGGGGTCGATGTGTCCTCGGTACACAACTGGATATCTAGAGGAGACAGCAGTTACGGCTACGTCGTGTACTTTGAGGGTGAGCCACATGTCTGTGCTTAGAGACTCTACGTGGAACACCTCTTCCAAACCAGTGTGTTTGTCGATCATCAAGATGAGATCGCAGTAACCGAGGTAGCCGTCTCCATTATCCAACCAGTCCATGATATGCCATTGCCTGCAGTACTCGGGGTTGACCTCGTGCCACTGAGTAGATATGGGGTATCTCCAGTGGTACATCTTGAACTCCTTGAGGGATTCCTCGAACTTCACGATGTGCGTGATTTCCCGCATGTCTGTTAAGTTCATGGCGACCGTCAGTTTGTCAACATGGTACTCAGCCTCCGTACCTGGTATCGGTTCTCCGAATTCGTCTTTGAGCGCCAACACGATCTGGTCAGAGGGACTGAGACCGTAGAAGTTTTCCCAGCTGCTCAGATGCCACCATCTGCTGTAGTATGGGTAGATCTCGTGCCAGTAAGTACACACTGGATGGGATAGATCAAACATATCGTAGCTTATCTCAGACTCTAGGTACACGGGACCGCTAGGTGGCGGCTGCACCACAGGTGGTGATGGCTTGGGAGTTAGCTTCAAGGAGATTGACACGAATTTCACTTGATAGTATTCGATGGGTCCTGGGGTTGGGTACAAGGGCGTCATGTCAATTATGTCGCCAGGATCGAGGACACTATTCTCATTGTCATACCAGCTGGTTAGGTGCAGACAGCGAACGGGGCCCATCTCTGGGTCGATCTGGTTCCACTTAGTGCAGATAGGATTCTTGGGGTCAAACGTCCAATAACCACACTTGTACTCCACGAAAATCGGGATTACTGGTGGTGGAACATCAACTCGCGAGAGTGTCATGTCAACCGTCACTTCGTCCACTTGGAACCAATACTTGACATCGAGGTACATTATCTTAGGTCCAGGCGCTGGATCCGGAGGAATGACCTCTTGAACGTGGAACCAAACCACGTCTCCAGTCGCGGTGTTGGTCATGTCGATTTGGTCGCAGGGGCTGAGATAGCCGTCACCGTTGTCTTCCCAACTAGTGAACTTCCACCATTGGCAGTAGGTTGGATAGGTCTCATGCCACTCACTTCCCCATGGAAACAATGGATCAACGAACGCTGTCTCCACATAAATCTTCACAGGCGGATCAATGAGGTACATGTCGATTTGGTCTTCTGGGCTGAGGACATAGCCGGGTTCCCAGCTCATCAGGTGGTAGTAGTTGCTCTTGACGGGGTGGAGCTCATGCCATTGGGTACTCGTTGGATCTCCGAGGTCCACGACTTTTCTTGGGTACAACTCTACGTCCAGAGTCAAAGCCTTCTGTACGACGTGACCATTGACTTCTACACAAGGAATCTCATACATATTAGAGTCCAATAGGAAAGTGTCGGGACCACTAAACACTAAGTCGCATGCTCCAGAACCATCACAATGGAACTTGATGTAGAATACTGTCCCACTTCCACTCACACCAGGGGGCATCATTCGTGAGTCGCCAGCAAGAATCCAGCCAGCAGTATTGTTAATCACTGGTAGTGGACGAAACGTCGGAGGTGGAAGGAAAGGCCCAAAGTCATAGCCTATACACTCAAGTAGGTCGGGGTTCCAGCTCAATTTGAACTGCCATGCGTAGAGGTCAGTAACGTCCTTGACGATTACGGCTACAGTGAAGTTCTGACATACATAGGCGGTTACTGGCGTCGGATCTATGTAAATCGTCGCTATCGGCGAAGCAGACACTGGACTAAAGTTCAAAGGAAAATTAGCGAAGACAAAAGACATCATCAAAGAAAGACACAGCATAATCACAGCTATTCTATTCATCTTCATTAGAATTCTCCTCTCTCTTTTTTATCTTTCAGCATACACTATTGTGTGGTTTAGTTAAAAAAGATTATGGAACATTTTTCTGTGTCTTGCAAAAAAGGGCGAAAGCCATTGACAATTGTAAAGGCTAACTTGTAGTTTTACCTCGAAACGCAACTGTGAAAGGTTCTCAATAAGAATATCATGTGATTTTTCCCGAGTTTGTGGCTGGGCTAAGTCTTTGTTTGTTATGGCTCTTATTCCTGAGGTGCCGAAGAGTTTTCGTTGCATACCTTTCCGCTAGTTAGTTTGAGGGTTCATGTTATTTTTAGTTTACCTCGAGATGATAACGCTGGGAAAATTTTTGTTCCTTCTTCTTCACCTTCTTCTCTCTGTGTTGATAACCTTTGTGAGAAATTTGGTCATCATTATGGCAAGATCTTACACTTCACACATCTCCTAGAAGGGTTGCCCTCACCTCTACAACATTTGATACAGTTGATGACAGTTGATGTCACCGTGCAACTGCCCCGGTTTTTGAACAAGATTTAATAGGGCTTTTCCTTTATTCTCGTTGGAGGAGTTGCAATGGCAGAGATAGGCATAAGAGAACGAATACTAGTCAAGGACGTAATGAGCAGCCCAGTCACAACCATCGACGAAAACGAAACCGCAGCCAAGGCGGCCCAACTGATGGACAAACACAATGTAGGCTGCATCGTTGTGACCAGTAAACAAGGAAAACCCCTAGGCATCATAACCGAAAGAGACCTAGTCGTAAGAGTTCTAGCCAGAAACAACCAGCCCAGTAAACTTGTTGCAAAAGAAGTAATGACTTCCCCCTTAATTACTGTAGATCCAGGTGAAACCCTGAGTGAAGCTGCCAGAAGAATGAGTCGACTGAACATCAGAAGATTAGGGGTTATGTATAAAGGAAATCTGGTTGGACTGATATCCAGTAAGGACATTCTAGCGATTACGCCCGAGCTTTTAGAAATCATTCAGGAGAAAGCCCGCATTGAAGGAGGAAAAGCTATAGAGACGATTCCAGAAGCTCCTTTGGCTGGTTACTGTGATCGATGTGGACACTGGTCTGATAGCCTCGAAGAGGTTGAGGGGAACTTCCTTTGTGAAGACTGCAAAGAGGAACTAAAAAGTGAGTTTTAGAGGTCAATTGTTTGCTTGTTAAAGACTTAACAGACAGAAAACATCCTTTCCTCTATGCAGATGACTTGGCGACAAAGGCTCGAGCAGCTATGCGTGACAGAGGACTGAGGATTGTTCCTATCGTGAATGAGCATAAACGTCTTTTGGGTATGATTTCTCGCACCGACATCATGACCATAACTTCCTCAGTCTCACCGATTCAAGTTAAGGGAATCATGTCGTCCCCAAAATTTGTGGCAACTATGGACATGGATGCCTATGCCACTCTCAAAGAAATGATTCGCTTAGACGAATGGTACATTCCAGTCACCGCTTCTTCCCACGATTCCACATACATGGGAATACTTGGATTAGAAGCCTTCATTCGCTCATCTCTGGAAAAAAATCTCACAAACCTTTCTAAACCTCTTTCTGAGGTAATGTCAAATCAACTCCTTACATGCTCCTCAGAAGACGAGGTGGATAATGTCTGGCGTTTAATGCAAGAACGGTCCTTCGCTGGGTTGCCAGTAGTGAAAAAAGGGAAACTCATTGGAATGGTTACACAAAAAGACTTGTTAGACACTGGAGCGGTTTTTCCAGGCTTCGAAGCCAAAAAAGGTCGATTTAGGGCTCCGCCAAAAATATCATCCATAATGAAAACTTCAGTTGCATCTCTCAAACCGACCGCGACCATTAAGGAAGGGACTGAGCTTATGCTCAAGAGGAACATAGGTCGCATACCTATCGTAGATGATAATGGCAAGCTTATTGGCATAGTTGACCGAGAAGATATCGCAAGGGCGCTCCTGTAACAAATGGAGGGTTAAGTTTGGTTGCAAAGCGAAGTGGAAGACCACGGGAAACTTTTCGTCGTATCTTAAGGGAAGGTGGACCTCTAGAATTGAAGACTCACCCCTCTAAGAGACGTGAAGGGGAAATAATGACCGTTGCGAAGAGCCCAGTGGTCACGATGGCACCCACCACACCAGTATACGATGCTATCCAAATTATGGTGAAAGAAGGCTTTCGTCGTATGCCCGTGGTAGACCCTGGCACTAAAAAACTGCTTGGTATAGTAACCGCAACCGATATTATCAACTATCTCGGTGGTGGCGAAAAATTCCAGATAATTCAAAAAAAGTATGCTGGTAACTTCTTTAAGGCAATCAACGAGCCAATAAAATCCCTCACAACTTCCAGAGTGATTTCGATTTCTACAACTGCAAAAATCAGTGAAGCCATAGACTTGATGAAAAAGCATAAAGTTGGTGGCTTGCCTATTGTTGATGAATCTGGTCGTGTGTGGGCTATTGTAACAGAAAGGGACATACTCACACTCTTCAGTGGAAAAATCAGAGGAGCAAAAGTCGCGGACCTCATGTCTACAAAGGTTATGACGGCAAAGCCGGAAACATCAATAATAGAAGCCGAGAAGACAATGATTAAGCACGGCTTCAGACGGCTACCCATCATCTCAAACAATGAATTCGTAGGTATGGCTACTGTTAGAAGTATACTACGCTTTTTCGGTTCAGGACAGGTTTTCAAACACTTACAATCAGGAACAATCAACCAAGTTTTACAAACATCGGTTCTTGAGGTAACGATGAAAGACGTTGCAACGGTTGAGCCAGACGCTGACATTGGGGAGGCTGCAAAAACAATGCAAGAGAAGAATGTTGGTTCACTGCCGGTGGTCGTCAACAAAAAACTAGTTGGGATAATAACTGAAAGAGACTTTTTCAAACTAGTTGCTGAATGATCTTTCACTTTTCCACAACGCTTGATTGTGGGTGAACTTGAGGATTAGCTTTGTTAGTTGATTTGGTTCTTTGTAACGCTAAAATTTACACCACCAAGGGTTTGTTTACAGCAGGTCTTGCCATCGATGAAGGAAAAATCTTCAAAATAGCCAAAGAGACAAACCTTCCAAAGTCTTCAACAGAACTGAACCTCAGAGGAAACATAATCTTCCCAGGCATGATTGATTCTCATGTGCACCTTCGAGACCAGCAACTGGCACAAAAGGAAGACTTTTCGAGTGGGACAGCAGCAGGGGCAGCCGGTGGTGTCACAGCGGTTATGGACATGCCAAATAACAATCCTGTAACTATGGATTCGAAATCTTTGAGAGAAAGAATGAAGTTGGCGAAAACACATGTGCTTGTCAACGTTGCCTTTTACTCGGCTTTTCCTGAGAATCTGAAAGAGATGGCTTTAATAGTTGAAGAAGGAGCGGTGGCTTTCAAGCTTTACTTGTCAGAGAAAGTAGGAGGTCTGAACATTAACGATGATGGGTCTTTAATGCGCGCTTTCAAAAAGGCTGGGGAAATGAATGTTCCCGTTGCAGTGCACGCAGAAGACGGAGAGATGCTTGAAAGAAGCAGAGAAGAGATGGAAAGAATTGGAAAAGACGATGTAGAGGCTTACATTAGAGTTCACTCTCCCAACGCCGAAGAAAAGGCAATAAATCGTGTCACGTGTCTTGCTAGAAAAACTGGCGCCCTTATTCATTTCTGCCATCTTAGCTCATTCGCTGGATTGCAAGCTTTTTCGGTTGCAAAGAAGGCTGGTCTTTCTGTCACATGCGAGGTTACGCCTCACCATCTCCTCTTGTCCTCCAAAAATCTTAAAAAATATAAAACCCTTGCCCTCACTGATCCTCCATTGAGAAGAAAAAAGGATATTGCCGCTCTTTGGGGCGCCATCAAACTTGGCTTAATCGACACCATAGCCTCTGATCATGCTCCTCACACAATCAACGAAAAGAAAACCGAGTCCGTTTTTGATGCAAAACCTGGCATACCCGGGTTAGAAACCACACTTCCTCTGCTGTTAACCCAGGTGAATAAAGAACGCCTAACGTTACAGGAGCTGGTCAGATTAACTTCAGAAAAGCCAGCGATGATATTTCACCTAAGTGACAGAGGAAGACTAAAGAAAAACTACTGGGCTGACCTGGTGGTTGTTGACATCAAGAAAGAACATAAAGTGGATTCGTCAAAGTTTTTTTCGAAGGCTAAGTATTCTCCCTTTGATGGATGGAGAGTTAAGGGCAAGCCGCTGAAAACTTTTGTTAACGGAGTTTTAGTGTATGACGAGGGAGAGATCGTCGCCAAGCCTGGAACTGGTCGAATCATAAGGTGCATGGATTGAAGTTCATTACTGATGGCATGTTAGGTAAACTGACCCGATGGCTTCGCATGCTCGGTCATGATGTGGAGTATTCTAAGTCTCTCGACGACAAGGAGTTGATTGAAAGAGTGAAAACGGAGAATCGAATTCTTCTTACCCGCGATCTTAAGCTTTACCAGCGAGCTGCAACACGTGGAGCTAATGCTTTTTTGGTGGAGGGTGACACGGAGGCTGGAAAGCTTGCTCTGTTGTCAAAGCGATTTAACTTTAGACTTGAAATCGACGTGACCGTTTCGCGCTGCCCAAGATGTAACACTCCGATTAAACCAGTTTCTAAGGAGGAAGTTATTGACAGGATTCCGAAGGGAACTGCATTGTATTATGATGAGTTTTGGATGTGCCCGAGTTGTGAACAAATATATTGGCGTGGAGCTCACTGGAAACGAATAGAAGAAACTTTGAAGGAGGCTAAGGAGGCGCTTTCAGAGTGACTTTCAGCTTTTAGGAAACCACTACTGGACGGGTTTGATGTTTACAGGAAAGTAAACGATTTTTGCTTTACTCTCGTGTAGCGTTACGGCGAGGTAGTCTCCATCCCGTAGACCGAGGGTTTTCCTGATACTTCGTGGAATGGTGACCTTTCCTCCGTTTAGTATCTTCACCAATTCGATTTGGTTGTTGTTCTTCATTGAATCATCTTCCCTGAGTTGTTTCTTGGTGATTTTGTTACTAACTGCTTATTAGTTTTTTGTTATAAAGTTCTAGTATCTTTTTATATATTTTTTAATAAAGTTTTTTAGTGACAAAATACATAGATTTTGTTGGGAGGGAGCTCGTACATTGCAGAGAGAAGGGGGAAACGTGAAGGTAGTTAGAGGTGAGGAGTGGATTTTTGGATCAGAAATGACCAGATCGATTCTTTTCAAGGCGGAGTTGAGAAATCTTTGGACTGAAAAGTTGAGGGACCTCTTAGATTACTTGATTTTGCGACTTTTGAGAGACAAGCCTATGCATGGTTATGGACTTTTGTGTGCCATTAGAGACCGCTATGGTTATTATCCTGCTCCATCAAACATCTATCCCATTCTTTCCGTTTTTGAGAAGAAAAACTACGTTGAGAGCAGACTAGAGGTCTGTAATGGGAAACCGAGAAGAGTGTACACCATCACTTCGGAAGGAGAGGCTATCTTAGATTTTGAAGAGGAATTGCTGAGTCACATAATAAGTTTGGCTAACGTCAAGACCTGAAAGAACATACAACAAAGCTCGCACTGACGTTTATGTAAGTACTATGCCTATTCTCCAAGTGTCAAGGGACGCCCTGAAATTTTTTTTGTTTTTTTACCGATTCGTGATCTGGAGCGTGTTTTTGGCTGTGTGATTTTGGAACAGGCGTTGCTTTGGGTTCTGTTGGGGTTGATAACTATGATAGAAGTTGATAGAAATTTTGAAAAGTCTATGTTGTTGTTTTCATCTTTTTAGATGAGTATTTCTATTGTTTTTGGGTTTGTTTCTGATGGCACTAGTTGTGTAGTCGGCTTCGTCTAGGCGGTAGAAGTCGTATACTTTCTTTGGCAGTTCTATGAGGTATTCGTTTCCGACTTAGACGTCTTCTTCTGACAGAGATTTTCTTTCTAATTCGCTTATCGGCTTAGCGAGAAGTATGTGCGATGAGTCGACTGCATAAGAATCATTTCAAAAGGTGGAATAGGAATTAGTAATCTGATAGGTAGTTTAACAATAATAGGTGTTATTATTGGTTGGATTTTGTATGGTAGATAGACAGTGTGTGGGTTTTGGTTGGTTGGATAGAAATTCTATGCACACACACAAATCCATATCTTGCTACTCAAGTAGTGGAAAAGAACTGAGCCACTGGCGTGGCATGCATGCACATTACTACGCAAACTCTCATTTTTTCCTGTTTCCATGCCATACGTTTGGCAGGGATGCTTTGTGCTCGTCATAGCGGATTAGCCAACTCCACAACCTTGCCTTCTATCTGTGTGAATGTTTTCTCAGCGTATTCTTATGCGAGAAGTACGGATCGTCGATGTTCCATAAATAGTTTTATAAATACTAAAGTTATAACCAGATGGAGAGAGGAATTGTTTTGACCAGAATTGAGAAGTCGATTGTGATAGAGGCTCCTGTGGAAAAGGTCTTTGACTTTGCGACTGACCTCGACAACTTCGTAAAGACTCAGCCTCCCGAGATGGAGACGACGGTTCTGAGTCGGGATAAAGGCCCAGATAGAGTAGGGTTCAAAGCAAAGGTGAGAGCTAAGGCTGGAGGCAAGGTGTGGGAAACCGAAGACGAAACCACAGAGCTGGTGAAGAACAAAAGGCGTGTCATGCGTCAGAAGAGCGGAACCTTGAAAAAGATGGAGACCACGGACCTCTTCGAACCCACGGAAAAGGGGACTAGGTGGACATTGGTATTGGAATATGAACTACCATACTCCCTGCTTGGCAAGGTCGTGGACAAGTTGAAGGTTCGCAAGGACATTGAGAAGTCCATGGACTACTCTATGAAAAAGACAAAGGAACTCATAGAGAAGGGATAAAAAGCACACCTTTCCTTCTTTTTATTCTATGAGGTTTATGAAACGCGACAAGGCATCTTAATTTAAACAATCTCTACTGAACTACTCAAAAATACTGGTAGCTGGAACTCAAGAAAACCGAGAATTTAAACGTAACTTGCACAATTCAGTGCGGGGGGGTGCATAGAATTTCTATCCAACCAACCAAACCCAGTTGGCGCGCGTTCTAAAAAGGGAAACAAGATTCCTAACGCGCGCACAACCTCTCTTCATGCCTTCACACTAATGATCCTATTTTTAGGAGAGCGTAAGGCATTCTTAAGGTAGAACAGGAAAAGCCCCAGACCAGAAAGCTTTTTTAGTCCTGAGTTTTATTGAAGCAACCAAGAAGGGTTGTTTATGGACCTCAAGTTTAAGGAGGATTTTATTGTTCTTTGGAAGAGATTTTTTGGTGGAGCGGAACTTCCTATCGTCTTCTATTACACGAATGAAGAAGGACATGCGGAACTCGTGAAGCCCGGTACATTTCGCGGGTGCATCTTCGCAGCGCTTTCACTTGTAAGGAAGGGGAGAGCTTTATGTTTTGATGCAGAGTCAATTGGCTGTCCTGGCGGACAAGAGTATCTGGGTCTTAGAGTGCCCGTGCACGACACTGAATACTTAGAACTATATTCGCACTTCGTCTCCAGTGGAATTCCTGGAAAAGAAGAAGGTGAGCGTTACCTGAAGACGCCTGAGATGTTTGCCGAGGCGATCAAGCTCATGCCGTCGTTCAAGGCTCCAGCAAGGTTCATAGTGTTCAAGAGGTGGGACTCATTGAATGAATCAGATGAACCTGACGTCGTAATCTTTTTCGCGTGCCCCGACGTCCTTTCAGGCCTCTATGGGTTGGCGAATTTTGATGAAACAGAACTCAACGTTGTTTTCACCCCCAGGGGTTCAGGGTGTATCTCAATTGTGCTGTATCCCTTTCTTGAGAAAGACTCTGTCCGTCCAAGAGCTGTCATAGGATTGTTTGACCCTTCAGCGCGCCCCTATATTCCAGAGAACACACTTTCGTTTTCTGTACCCATGCGCAAGTTCGAGCGTATGGTTCGCAACATGGAAGAAAGCTTCCTGACCACAAATTCCTGGAAGGCATTACAGAAAAGAATTCAAAGGGCACCATAATAGATGTGCGTCATAAGCACCTATCACGACATCAAAATGCGCGCTAGCATGGGAAGCTGAAGAAGACCTTGACTTTCTGTAAGATAGAGACGATATCCGACACGTCTCTTGAGCCTCTTTGCACTAGCGTGCGCTATTGATCGAAAATAGAATATTGGCGCGTGGATTTAGTGCAATCCTTTTTCCATCTGAGCTTCGATGGAGCCGACAAGTCTTTTTGAGAACCATCCTTTTGCTGCCTGCTTGGCGAGTGACAGCCTGTCAAAGGACATCTTGTGAAGTCGAATTTTGTCGCCGCTGAACTCGTACAAGCATGGTATCGGTATGGAAACTTTCACGCCTCCTACGATTCCTTCGACAGTATGCTCTGCAGCTACCTTGCTTCCCAGGGCCATCACGCCGAACTCTGTCTCGGTCGTGGTCAGATTCTGCCACGTTTCAAAAGTCCATGTCCACCAATGTCTTATCGCATCCTTCCCTTGAAACTTGCCGGACGGTGACAGCAGCGTCGCGTCTTCTTCGTAGAATGACATCAGACTTTCAATGTCCCCCTTACTTAAGGCCTCGTTGAGCTTACGGACCACGTTCGCGATCTCCTCTGAAGGCATTTTGGAAGCAGTTTTCTTCTCGGTCATCTCGTCACCGACCAGTATCTCTTCACGTACTAGTGTGATATGACACCAAAGATAAAACTTTGGCAATGAGAAGCATAATAGAGTCATTTTGCATTGCGCCTGGTTATGCCCTTATATTCTCTCGCTATAACCATAGTAGAAGTAACCAGCAAATTCTTCACTTTCCTTACCTTCTCTCCAACAAATCTCTCCAACGCTTGCATATCAGGAACAGAAATCCTTACAATTACGTCATATTCGCCATAAACTATGCTTATAAGTGAGACCTCGTCAAACTCGGCAATTTTCTGACTGGACTCCCTCTCTGTGCCTGAACTAACTTTGAAAAGAACATAAGCATCAATTGCCACAAAAATACCTCCAATAAAATGACTAATAATAACATTACGTAGAAGGCTTCACTTTCACCTTCATTTCTTCCAGTTTGCCTGCCTTCGTTAATGCTTTAGTAACCTTTTCGTCGTCGTCACCCTTCTTCACATCCACCTTAAACTCAGTAGGCTCAACATGATTGACATTCACCCGCCCACGCTTCACACCACCAACCTTAAACGAACCTGTAACACGCAGTTGGCACGTCAACCGAATCTAACAACCCTTCCTCTCTCTACCAAGACAGACAAAAACATAAATAACAATGGCTATAGCAGGAACATGGAAGATGCAGACTTCAAAGGCAACATCAAAAATCTGAGTCACGAAACGCTGAACACAAAACACAGCAACAGCCAACACCACCACAACAAACGTGGCTAAACGCCAAGTCCTAAGTTCATCAATATACCTCACCAACAACCCCTCCCTAGACCCAGGTATACCCGTCTCTGTCTCTCACTCCTTCTTGGCAAGATCCAACCGACCTCTCACCAAATCTACTCTATAGAAAAAAAGGGGAGAAAAATTAGTCTTGAAGAAGCCACTTCAAAGGGATATCTTGAAAGGTTCCGTCAGGCAATGTTCTGCGGATCGTGATCGGAAGGATCCCAACCTCGAGTTCTTGCAGGGCAATGTCAATGGGATTGGAGAGACTCTTTGAGGGCGCAACAAGAATGGGAGCGCCCATGGCTATTTGAAGAGCTCTTGACCCCACTATCCTGGCCTTCTCAAAACGCGTAAGTTTTTGCGGGCCGATTGAAACTTCCTTTTTTTCGCCTAGCGTTTCTTTAGAACTCTCCAGCACCATAAGGCTCCATTCCGGGACCTCCTGGAGGACCCTTCGGTGGTGTCGGCGGAGCTTTCATCTTGCCAGAGGCTATTACGTCGTCGATCTTTAGAATCATAGACGCCGCCTCTGAAGCAGATTTTATGATCTGTTTCTTGACCGCCAGTGGTTCGAAGACGCCAACTTTTCTCATGTCTCTCACTTTACCATCGTGAACTTCGATTCCAGCCCAAACTTCACCCTTTTCATGGTGAGCCCGAAGTTCTGATATTATGTCGATTGGGTCGAGACCTGCGTTTTCGGCTAGAGTGATGGGCACTGCTTCTAATGCTTCTGCGAAGCTCATGACCGCGAGTTGTTCCCTTCCAGGAAGCGTTTCTGCGTATTCTCGGAGTTGTCTGGCAACCTCTAGTTCAGGTGCCCCACCACCAGCCATGATTTTCGGTTCTTCCACCACATCCCTTGCCACACAAAGGGCGTCATGGATAGATCGTTCTGCTTCGTCAACAATTCTTTCGGTTCCACCACGTATAAGAATGGCAACTGAACGTGGGTCTTTACATCCCTCGATGAACGTCATCTTGTCGTCGCCGATTTTTCGTTCTTCGACCAATTCGGCGTAGCCCAAGTCGCCCTTGCTCAGACCATCTAAATTCGTAATGATTTTTCCTCCTGTCGCCTTAGAAAGCTTTTCCATGTCCGATTTTTTGATCCTGCGCGCCACAAGGATGTTCTTTCTCGCAAGATAGTGCTGGGCTAAGTCGTCGATGCCTTTTTGGCAGAGGACAACGTTGGCACCGCTTCTGGCGAGTTTCTCAACCATGTCTTTAATCATGTCTTCCTCTTGTTTGAGGAATGCGTCCATTTGTTCTGGGCTTTCAATGTTTATTTTTGCGTCAAACTCGGTTTTCTCAATCTCAAGGGCAACATCTAGCAAAGCAATTTTTGCTTTTTCCACGCGTTTTGGCATGCCGGGATGAGCCACTTCTTTGTCCACTACAATGCCATTAATGAGTTTCGTGTCTCTCAGAGACTCGCCAGGTTTTTTCTCCACCATTATGTCATCAACGTCTGCTTTATATTCCTCGCCTGCCTTTTGAGCAACATGAAGAATTGCAGAAGATGCGATGTCTGCTAGGTATTCTTTGTTTTCGGCCACCAATTTACTGGCCATAGAGGTTATAGCAACTTTTGTTAAGGGTTCCTTTTCGTTCTGCTTCACAGGGATGGCGAGTTTTTCCAGAGTCTCAAGAGCCTTCTCTGCCGCTTTTCGATACCCATCAATAATTACAGTTGGGTGGACGTTCTTTCCAATGAGGTCTTCAGCCTTGCTGAGGAGTTCACCGGCAATGATAACTGCTGTAGTGGTTCCGTCACCCACCTCAGAATCTTGTGTTTTGGCAACTTCAACCATCATCTTAGCGGCGGGATGCTGAATGTCCATTTCGTCTAAGACAGTGCGACCATCGCTCGTTATGGTTACGTCGCCGAAACTGTCTACAAGCATCTTATCCATGCCCTTTGGTCCAAGAGCACTCTTTACGGTCTCAGCCACTATGCGAGCTGCCATGATATTGGCGTGTTGGGCTTCTCTTCCACGAGACCGAGTCGCGCCTTCACGCAATATGAGAACTGGAGTTCCAGCTAGTTCAGAAGACAATCTCAACCACTCCTCCTACTTAATTCGGAACAGTAGAAACATCATTTGAATATAAATTTTTCTCGGTTTTTGATCTCTACTGCTGCAGGGAAACTGTCCAAACGTATTTTTGACATTTGTAACAGTACCATCTCTGATACTGCTGAATGAAGCTAAGCGGACCCTTACACGTTGGGCATGTTTGCTGAGTCTCTTGAAGCAACCGTTGCCGCCTCCTCCACCTCCTCCGCCACCCCCACCTTCTTAACCTACTTAGAAGTTTCTTCTAATAGAAAATGTAAATCAAACGCCACGCAGAAGATGTGGTTATCGAGTCACTACTTTCTTGAATTCTTCATATGCCTGCCTTGCTTCCTCTATAGACGCCTCATCTTCCAACGTAGTCACATCACCGATTGGTAGACCTGAAGCCAATGCCTTCAAAACTCTTCTCATAATTTTGCCGCTTCTCGTCTTTGGAAGTTTTGAAACGAAGTATACCTCTTCGGGCGTTGCGACAGGCCCTATGGTTTTTCTTAGATGATCTGTTAGATCCTTTTTGAGCGCGTCGCTTGGGTTGTGGCCTTGCCTTAAGATGCCGAAAACCACTATTGCCTCTCCTTTAATTTCGTGAGGCTTGCTGATTACTGCCGCCTCGGCTATCGCTGGATGAGAAACAATTGCGCTTTCCAATTCCATAGTGCCCAGTCTGTGTCCTGCAATCTTTAAGACTTCATCTGCCCTGCCTAAGAGCCAGAAGTATCCTTCCTCATCCCTCATGCAGTAATCGCCAGTGTAGTAGACATTTGGAAATCTAAACCAATAGGCTTCCTTGTACCGTTCAGGATCCCTGTACAAAGTCATCAGCATGCCGGGCCAAGGCTTCTTTATGACTAGATAGCCTCTAACGCTTGGGGATACTGGTTTACCCTTTTCGTCTACAACATCGGCATCTATGCCCGGCAATGGGAATGTTGCTGATCCGGGTTTCAGTGGAACCAATCCTATGCCAGGTGCAGCTGAGATCATTATCCCTCCTGTCTCTGTCTGCCACCACGTGTCCACTATTGGACAGCGTTCGCCGCCTATGTTTTGGAAGTACCACATCCAAGCCTCTGGATTTATTGGTTCTCCCACGCTTCCTAAGATTGTTAGACTGCTCAAGTCGTGTTTTTTGGGCCATTCCTCACCGTATCTCATAAACATTCTTATGGCTGTAGGTGACGTGTAGAAGATTGTCACTTTGTATTTCTCGATTATTTCCCACCACCTGTCGGGTTTTGGATAGTCTGGGGCTCCCTCGTGTACGACTATGGATGCTCCGTGCATCAGTGGTGCATAAACGATTGAACTGTGTCCGGTTACCCATCCTACGTCTGCGGTGCACCAGTAGACGCTTTCTTCTTGTATGTCAAAGACCCATTTGTACATTGAGTTTATGAACACCATGTATCCTCCTGTGCTGTGAACTATGCCTTTGGGTTTGCCCGTTGTCCCCGATGTATAGAGGATGTAGAGTGGGTGGGTGCTTTCGAATGGTTCTGGAGAAACGTCTACTGCACCTCTTGTGATTTCGTGATACCATAAGTCTCTTCCTTCCTTCATCTTGATCTCTTGGCCCGTTCTCTTTACAACTATCACCTTCTTCACGGAAGGCGTCTTTTCTAAGGCTTCGTCAACAATTTCCTTCAGTTGTATGATTTTTCCTCTTCTGAACCCGCCGTCGGCTGTTATGACCGCTTTTGCTTCTGTGTCGTTCACGCGGTCAGCCAGTGCCATTGAACTGAATCCAGAGAATATTACGGTGTGTATTGCACCTATCCTCGCTGTTGCTAGCATTGCGATGGGGAGTTCTGGTATCATGGGCAGGTAGATGGCTACACGGTCCCCGCTCTTGACACCTAGTTTTTGAAGCGCGAAAGCTAAGCGGTTGACTTCTCTGTAGAGTTGCGAGTAACTCAGGGTTCTTTCCTCGCCTCTTTCTCCTTCCCAGTATATAGCTACTTTGTTTCTTCTCCAAGTTTTCAGGTGTCTGTCAACGCAGAGTTGTGAGGCGTTTAGCATTCCGCCTGGGAACCATTTTGCGAATGGTGGGTCCCAGTCAAGCACTCTGTCATATGCTCGGAACCATTCGAGTTTTCTTGCTTCTTGGTCCCAAAACTCTTCTATGTCGTCAAGTGATTTTCTGTATATGTCCATGAACCTTTTTATCGGCCAGTATTTTAGTTCGACTGGAAGAGCCTCTTTCTGCACGTTCTTAACCTTCCAAGATTTGTGCGACCTAAAAGGTTGTTACTTATTTATGCTTTATGGAATTGATTTTGGATTGGAGAACAGTTTTTCCATGCATCTCGCTTAGCACTTCAGCTAGGGCTAGGTACACCATGCTTAATCCGCGAATGTTGCCTTCAGCCGGATTATGCGGGTGAATAGTTCCAAGGCCGTGAGCGTCATTGATGAGAACAAAGTCCGAAATGAAATGTCCACCAAAACTCTTAATTTTACTTGTATCTTGTAGACATAGATAAACGCTGATTTAGGCAGGATCCTTCTAATGCTAAGAATTATCGTGTGTGTCAAGCAAGCGATAGATGTAACCCAAATAAGAGCGGACCCAACTACTCGGCACCTTATCACCTTAGATGCTCCGAGAAAGATAAGCGACTTTGACAAAAACGCGTTAGAGGAAGCCATAAGATTAAAGGAGAAAACGGGGTCAGAAGTTATAGTGTTGACAGTTACCTCTGAAGACGCCAAAATGGTTCTTCGAGAAGCCCTTGCCATGGGAGCGGACAAGGCTTGTCTTGTAAGGGACTTGTCCTTTGAGAACTCTGACACCTTAGCGACTTCTTACGTACTCGCTGAAGCAATAAGGAAGTTAGGGGATTTTCATCTGATTCTCTGCGGTGAGGCATCAGTCGACAGCTATTCGGCACAAGTTGGACCACGGCTAGCTGAAAGACTAAACATACCACAAATAACCTATGCGAGGAAACTTGGTTTAGAAGGAGACACCATAACTGTTGAACGAACCCTAGAAGACCGTTACGAAACAGTAAAAGCAAAAACACCTGCTCTGGTAACTGTCACGGGCGAAATAAACGAGCCACGGATTCCATCCCTCATGGCCATCATGAAGGCTTCAAAAAAGGAAATAATCACATGGAACGCGGGAGACCTCAAAATACCTAAAGAAAAGGTTGGTGAAAATGGTTCGGCGATTCATGTCACGGAAGTTCTTGCGCCAAAGGTTGAACGGAAAAAAGTTTCGATTAAGGGTGAGTCTGTCGCAGAGGTTGCTGAAGAGTTGGCGAAGGCGCTGATTAAAGAGGGAGTCATTGGAAGATGAAGGAAATGAGTCAACATGGGGAAGTGTGGGTTTTCTCAGAAAGCAGAGACCTGATGCTTGAACTGCTTGGAAAAGGAGGCGAGTTAGCCCAGAAACTCCAAACGAAATTGGCTGCGGTTCTGCTTGGGCGTGGAGTAGAAAAAGGTGCTAAGGAGTTCATGGGTTATGGGGCTCACAAGGTTTACGTAGTTGATAATCCAATGCTCGAAAATTGGTCCTCAGAACCCTGCGTAAGTGCTTTGACTTATCTTGTTCGCCAGTATAGGCCTGAGATATTTTTGTTTGGCTCCACGAGGAGGGGCAAGGAGTTCGCTTCCAGACTTGCCACGAGACTAGAAACGGGGTGTGTTCCAGACTGCACCCATTTGAGCATAGACGGTAACGGAAGACTGTTGATGGGACGAGTGGTTTATGGCGGCAACGCTGTTGCCACTCAACTCTGTCGTGTCAATCCACAAATCGCAACTGTGCCTCCTCGTGTCTTCGAAAAACCAGCCTACAAAGGAAGGGAAGGAGAAGTCATTGAGGTGGAGACAAAACTTGAAGAACCAAGAACGGAGGTTGTGGAAGTTAAGGAAATTGAGGCACCGAAAGTCAAAATCGAAGAGGCGAAGGTGGTTGTTGCTGGTGGTCGTGGACTCGAAAAGAAGGAAGACTTCAAAATCCTTGAGGAACTGGCGGAGACACTAGGCGGACAAGTGGCATACACGAGACCCTTGTGTGAGGATAGAAAGTGGTTCACGGATTGGGTTGGGCTGTCGGGTCATAAGATCAAGCCAGCATTGTATATTGGGTGTGGCATCTCCGGTGTAATTCAGCATGTGGCTGGGATACGGGATTCCAAGATCATTGTGGCCATAAACAAGGATCCTGAGGCGCCGATATTCGAGATTGCAGACTACAAAATAGTTGGCGACCTATACGAAATAATACCAGCATTAACAACAGCGCTGAAGAAATTGTTGAAGACTAGTTAGTGGGCGCTAGAGACAGAGACGGGTATACCTAGGTCTAGAGGGGGGGCTGTTAGGCTGAGATAGAGTAAGTTTTGGTAATATTGTGTTTTTGTGTAGCTTCTGTTTATTAGGTTGACTTTTTTGAGTGGTGAATGGTGTTTGTGTGGTTGCGGATGCGGATGTGGGGTTTGTTGAGTCTCTGTTTCGTGTTGGCAAGCCTAGCACGGTTTTTAGGGATGTTGGATGGCTTCAGCCCTTGTCTCCTTCTCCTACTGGTGTGCCTGTTGGGCGTGAGGTGGAGTTGAGGGCTATAGCCGCGTGCCTAGCGGATGTTTTTAAGGGTGGTGTTGGAAGGAACGTTTTTGTTTATGGTAAGCCGGGGACTGGGAAGACTTTCTGTGTGAGGTACGTGCTTGATAGGGTTAGGGCTTTTGTTGAAGCGAAGGGTTTGGATGTTCTGGTTGTTTATGTGAATGCTGGGAAGACGAGGAGTCCTTATTTTACTTTGTTGGAGATTGTGCGGGCGGTTGGTGTTGATGTGCCGTCGAGTGGTTGGCAGTTTTCTAGGTTGAAGGAGGAGTTTGAGCGTGTGAGGGCGGATAGGCCGATTATTGTTGCGGTTGATGAGTTTGAGTCTTTGATTTTTAAGCAGCGTGAGCCGTTGGTTTATTATTTGAATCGGCAACCGAAGGTTAGCCTAATTCTGATTAGTAATAAGTTTGAGGACATTTCTGGTTTGCCAGAGAGGGCTAAAAGCACGTTGCAGCCCTTGATGATAGAGTTTGATGGTTATAGTCCTGAGGTTGCTAAGAAGATTTTAGTTGAGCGTATAGAGAGGGCTTTTCAGCTTGGTGCCGTTGAGGAGAAGCATATTGACTGGCTGGCTGAGGCTGCTTCTAAGGTCGTTGACATACGGATTTGCTTTAACATTCTGCTCACAGCTGGACTCTTGGCAGAGTGTGAGGGAAAAACAAAACTAGAACGTGAACACTTCTTGAACGCAACAAAAACAATACAACATATGATATAACAAATTAACAGATTTGCCTCCTTATAGGGGTCGTTATGTTGGTCGTTCGTGGAAGATGCCACATTGAAAAGACCATTTTATAAGAAGAAAATCCCTGGAAATTCGGAGCATTAGTGTCCTGATTTTAGTCTTTTTTTCAAACATGCGCACACACAATTGCACGCGCAATCCTTATGTGATATGAATAGACATAATAACTGGAAAGGGAGAATGGGAGGTGAAAGGATGAAGAAACAAGTTATTGGAATGCTTAGCATTGGTGCTGTGGTATCTCTTGTTTTCTTGCCTGCCTTCGACATCCTGTGGTATGGAAATCCATTTCAAAGGATTTGGCAAGCCATCTACGAACTTCAAACTAGAGTGGATGAGTTGAATGCTACAGCAATTGAACTTCAAACTCAAGTGAACTCAATTGAGGAAAAACAGAACCAAGTAAGGTGGATAAGATTCTATGAACCAGACGAAACAATGATCGACCAATACGTCTGGAAAGACGTTGCAGTTTTTGTGTGGGCTCCTGGAAATGCCACGAATAATGCCATAATAGACGGTCGTTGCTATTTCCGATATCTTACGCCTACGCATGGTATGGCATTCAGAATCTTGGTAAATGGGTTTGACGTATGCTCTACCACTCCACCAGACCGGACAGAATATCAACAGACAGTTGCATATCTTTTTTATGGATTGCCAGAGCCTAACCAGAGCACATACACAATCACATTCCAATGCCGCAGTGTTGGTCCATCTTATGTGAAAGACATCAACGTACTCATAGAAGTCATGGATGGACTGCCAGTAACATTTCCCTAATGCGCGTGCATGCAAAGGCTATCAATCCCAATATAGCCTATTTTTTGTTTATTACTTACAGGAATTGGTAGTTGTTTTATTTGTGGTTCAGAAGTTATTTATACTGGTTATTTAGCTAACGTCTGCTTTACCAATCAAGATTAATAGTATACACAATATAGCGGCTATAAGAGGAGCCTAAAGACAAAAGATGCTTGACATATGCTTGTCTTCTTAACCGATGAACGATGGAAACACATCATTCTAAGACACCCAGAACTGGAAAACAAAATCGACAGAGCCCTAGAGGCTGTGTCACACCCTGACGAATCTATATAAGAATCACCTACTACACGAGTCTTAGAAGAAAACAAAGGAGGTATAGAAGATTCAGAAGACTGAAAGCCTCCTAGAAATAGACGTACGGAAAGTCTTGGAGATAACAGAAAGAAAATACGGCTTAAAATTGCCTAGAAAAGTGATCACACTAGACTACGGAGATGATGTAGGCGATCTGTACATAAGGTTTAAACACGCGAGACATACCGAGGGAGAACCAACCGATGACGGACGAGTGATAGTTCACTACGATGAAAATCAGGATGTTGCAGCAATAGAAATTCTAGATATTACAACTCTATAAGAGTCATTCACTTATCTTTCCTTCTCTGTGAGGAGAACAACATCCCCCTCAAGAGAAGCCTAGATACAACATCTCACCAAGAACAAGATAAAGGCTAATAAGTCGCTTTCACCCAACATCCTAGAGGTCGTGACATTGAGAGTTGGTGTAGTAATACACAAAGACGAAGACTGGTATGTCGCAATCGACCCAGTAACAGGCGTCGCCAGCCAAGGCAAAAGCGTTGACGAAGCCTTAAAGAATTTTCAGGAAGCCTTCGAGCTTTGGTTTGAGAACGCAGAACCATGGGAGAAGGAAAGAACTGTCAAAGGTGAGCCTGTGGCAACCATGCTTGTTGAACTAAAAACCTAGGTTTCCTCAATCAACTTAAGAAACTCATCTACAGTAAGCCCGGTTAGGACCTTAGCCACTTTAGCGCTTCTTTGGCGTTTCGGAACCTCATAACCTTTCCTTCGCCAATCTCTCTCAAGCTTTCAGCTATGTCAGCTTGGAGTTCTTTGCTGGGCATGACTTCAAGTGTTGCCCAGATTTCGTCTTCTGGAATGCCTTCCTTCATCGCCTTCATTACGAATCTAACCATCTCGTCAAAGGTCTTCTTTTCAATGAGCAAAGCTGCCTCAACCATTACAAACTCCACAACATCTATTTTGACCTTCCAGAATATATCAATTTCCAACCGAGACTTCTTCCAGTGTTAGGATGTGTACGTGTTTGTTTTAATATTCTGCTATCTATAACTTTTCCGCATTTAGATTTTTGTTTTGTAGCCAGCTGTTTGAAGACGCTTCTTTGATATCTTCGAAATCATATAGATTGAAACAAAGGAATGGCGTAAAATATATCTGTTCAAGGCTTGTAATAATCAAAAATGGCGCCTCCATGTCAACTGAAGCTTTATACTACCCATATACGACTATTCGTAGCCTTGATAGCCTAAAAGCAATGGTTCTCTATTTTGATTCTATACACATAATCCATCCAGATATAATTTCTATTGGAGACACTAAGTCCATTCTTCCTGAAGTATCTATTCTGGAGAAAGAGAAAATCATTAAGTATATTCCTCCTGCTGTGCTACTGCATGATTATGATGCCGTCATTACAAAAAGCATGATTAACGATTTGGTCGAACCTGATTTCATAAAGCTTTGCAGAAAAAAGGGTTTACCAAGTTTTCTTGAAATTTATGCAGAGAAGATACCTAGACTTTGGATTATGCAGTTCTCCGGAAGATATACAAATAGGCGTATGTTCATGCGAGAGTATTTTAGACCCGGGATTGTGAGACTTCCCTTTGAAGTTGGAGAAACACTTATGATTAACCACGCTCTTTCTGCTTGTGCCCAGTTCTCGTTAACACCAATTACAGATCATATAATTCATCATACTTTTCTAATGCACAAATTTAGGAAAATGCAAAGAGCCAGCTTAGTTAAAAAAATTCTGGCCGATTATGGGTTCATAAAAGACATTAGAATAGATTTGGCAAGCGTGGAAATCATCTCAGAAACTCTTCCAATGCTGTACAAAGCGAAGCTCGCTGATTTGTTGGAATTCCGTGATCAGAACAAGGATGCACTTGTAAAATTCAAAGTGGAAATGGGTAAGGTCATCACAGAGGTTGAAGGAAACTTCTGGGATGAGGATTTCCATAAGAAGGTAATAGATATTGTTGATAGTAGAGTAAAACCTGCCATCCAAGGAATAAAAGACTCTGTAGACTCGGTTAGAGATAGATTTCTCCGTATACTTAGAAGAGGTGCTGTGATATCCCCGTTACCGATTGTGGCGAACGTAGTGCCAGGTTGCAATCCTGCAATCGCACTAGCGGTTGCTGCAGGAATACTGGCTTTGGATGAATATGTAGAATCATCCATAAAAAAGGAAGCTATTCTTAAGAAGAATGGATTTGCTTATCTTTTCAAGGCACAAAAAAGATTTTCGCAATGAGATTTCTCCTTTCGTCAAATCATCATACCTTGCCATGCATGCTGAACCAGGGGATTTCAGAATTAACAATCATGCAAGAACGCTGCACGCATCTCAACGAAAGTTCTAGTAAAGGTTTTTACCTTTGATTTTTAAGGTAAGAGATTTTTAATCCTTTTCTTGAGTACAGACCTAAATAAAGACCTATTTATAGGGGGCTCTAGATATCCTCAGATAGATCGTCATAACCGAAAGAGAAACAAGCATATTCTTTATTACAAAAAGAAAAAGAGAGATGTGGCTATTTGTATGGTATGAATTCTTTGCCTAACAATTCCCTGCCAATGACTATGCGCTGAATATTCAAGGCGCCTTCTGCTCCAATGACGTAGGACATGATTCCACGCCAAGCCATATCTATTGGACATTCCTGCGAATAGCCGTAGGCCCCCATCCAAACCATAGCGTGCTCAGCAGCGTGCATCGCAAACGGCGGCACCTTCAGCTTTATCGCAGAAATATACTTGACAACTTCGAGCGGCGTAAACCTGTCGTGCTTGTAGCGCTCGTCTACCATCCAAGCAATGCGATAGACGAACGACCTCATGGCTTCAAGTTCAGCCCAGTCGTCAGCCAACTCAAACTGTATTCCTTCAAACTTGCCAATTGGTTGCCCGAACGCCTTGCGCTGTTTAATGTAGTCAATACCGATTTCCAGTACTCTCTGAGCCGCGCCAACACAAACCGCAGCAATCAGCAAACGTGCCAAGTCAAATCCTTCCATTGTCGGGTAAAATCCTTCGCCTTCCTTGCCCAATCGGTAGCTGTCAGGAATCTTGACATTCTTCATAGAAAACCCGCCAGTCGAGATGCCCATCCTGCCCACATCGTCGAAGCGCTTGGTAACCTCAACACCCGGCGCATTGATTGGCAAATAGAACCCTGTCAATCCCTTGTGCGGCGCTCCTGGCGGCGCAGGTGCGGTTCGAACGGTTATCCAGTAACCTCCGCCCATCCTCTGAACCTCTTCAGTGCCACTTATGTACATTTTTTCGCCGTTTATGACCCAGTCGTTGCCCACTTTCTTTCCCGTGCTCTTGAAGGCAGCCACGTCTGAGCCTCCTCCAGACTCGGTTGTGCCGATGCCGATGAAGGCTTTGCCTTTTGTTGCAGGTCTAATGACGGCGTTTCTAACCTCTTCTGATGCGTATCGGTCGACCACAAAGCCCCAGCTTGACTGCACCAGGAAAAACACGGGTACAGCGCAGCTTATGTCAGCGTAGCCCAATTCTTCAGCCGCTACGCATGCGGTTATCCAGTCGGCGCCCGCTCCACCATGCGCTTCGGGTGCGGTCATTATGAGCAGGCCTAAGTCAGCCATCTCTTTGATTAAGCCGTCGGGCATCTTCCCTGTCTTGTCCATCTTTCTAACCGCTTCTAAGTTGAGTTTCTTTGCACACCAATCGTGTACAGCCTTGCGAAACAGTTCTTGTTCCTCTGTGAAGCTAAAATCTACCATGTTTTACACCCTTTGTTTTGAAGGGTAGGAGTTAGTGGACATGTGAAATATAAGATTTGCCAGAAGAACCTAGCGCATTTTCTGTAACAATTCGTCCACGGGGCTTCGGTTCAGATGTAACCCTAACTTCTCTTCTTCCATTCCCATAGCAACTCCCAGCAACTGAGTATAATACAAGACTGGAAGATTCAACTTGGCTCCAACAGTGGCTCCAGCACTCTTCTGTCTCATGTCAAACATCATGTGACACGAAGGACAAGCGTTAACAAGTCCATCAACCCCGAGGCTTTGTACAGCCTTCAGTTTCAATCCAGCAAAGGTGAGAGCCGCATCAGGATGAGATAACAAGAGTAGGGCTCCACAACAGTCGAGTTTTTCAGGATACTCAACGGTCTTTGCTCCCAACCACTCAATCAACTCATCCAACTTCATTGGATTCTCCGGGTCGTCCACTCTCCCAAGTCTGCTGGGTCTTATTATGTGACAGCCATATTGGGAGACAAATTTCAAACCGCTCAGCGTTTTCTTTACGGAATTTTTTATGATCTCTTCCTTTATCAAGTCGTGAAGCAAATCGACCAGATGCCAGATTCGAAGAGAACCCTTCAATCGAAGACCTTCATCCATCAGTATAGCATCTATCTTCTGTCGCAACTCTGGGTTACTTTTTAAGAAATGGAGAGCTTCAGAAAATGACAAGTGACAACCGTTGCATAGAACCAGCAAATCGTTAAAGCCAGTCTTTTCTGCGATTGCCAAGTTTCTCGCTGCCAGATAAAGAGACGCAAAGGTGTTGACGCTTCTAAGCGGAACACCACAGCAAGAAACCTCGTTCAAGTCGACTAGTTCAACTCCGAGTCTGGGCAAGACCTCTCTAACAGACATCTCATAAGCGTACTGTGTGGTTGGAATCACGCAACCCCAGTAAACCGCCACCTTCAAGCCAAATACCTCTAGGAGCCTTCCAGAGCCTTCATAAAAGTGGACTTGAACTTTTCACTCGCCTCGCGGAACTTTGGCAACCCCAACTTGTCACGGTTAACCTTCTCCAACTTTCGCGTCACAGTTTCCATGGGCTTTTGAACGAAACCAGTTTCCAAAATCATGCTCAGAGACTGGAGAGGACTCTCCGGAACCTTGGCTTCTCTCTCAATCGCAAGATTCCTCAACGCAAAAATCAAATCCACTGGTGCGACTTCTTGTGGACATCTCTCTTTACATTTTAGACACATGGCGCAAGCCCAGATAATCCCAGAATTGATTACGTCCTCTACGAACCCGAGCTTAACCAGACCCACGATTTCGTGAGGCTTAATCTCAAGCATCTTCATGGCTGGGCAACCACTTGTGCACTTGATGCACTGATAACAGTTGTAGGGTTTATGTTCACCAATCTTATTCAGTGCTTGAAGACGAAGTTTTGAATCCGGCCTCTTGTTGGTCATCAAGTCAAGGACGCTTGAAACTTTTTCTGTCATAGTGCTGAACCTCGATGATTACTGTCGGCTGTTCCATATGTTCTAGAAAAGTCACAGAGACCCTCCTTAATTTAAAAACCTTCCCACACAACATGCAAGCATACTTCGTAATGGTTATCTATTTGTGTATATTTCTCTTAGATATTTAAAAAGGAAGAATCATGACTGAATTGACACTTTCCGAGTTGTTACTCATAACAGAAACTGTGATTTTTTCAGGTGCGCTTATTGCTTCAGCGGTCCAAAACTATCTTACTCGCCAAACGGTGAAAGAAATGGAGGAAACCAGAAAGTTTCAATTTATGCCTCGCGTAAAGGCGACACTTCACTTTGCTGGCCCTACTTATGTAGAATTAAAAACACAGAATGTTGGAAAAGGGCCTGCAATGGACATTAACGCTGTGATAAAGGTGGGAGAAGAACAGCGGTCTTGGAAACAAGAAATGATGGTCCCAGAGGAGACTGAGTTATTTTTCTTGCCCGAGGGAGACTTCAAAACGTTGACTGAGAAATTCGACTTTGTTGTAGTTAAAGGTTCATGCAAAGACATTTTTGGAGAACAACATAAAATAGATGAGAAAATCGACTTGAAAGAACGACTTAAAGATCTCCCTAAACTTAGTATGGTATGGGAAGAAGAACCGCTAAGAAAGATTGTAAGAACTTTGGATAGAATTGAGACAGCTTTGAGAGACATTAGCAAAAAATAGGACTTGCATGCAAAAAACAAAAATTCGTCCTAAGGGCAGGTGTGATTTTTGACACGGAATTTTGTTGTCTGTTTGTTACTATGGTCACTGATCTTCAACATCAACGAAGTTGATTTAGAGAATCATCAATTAGACCTTTCATGTGTTACAGAAGGTGGTTTCCATTTTAATAACTGGAAGCTAGGCATCGCAGTCGAGAGAAATGATACTGTCATTTTTAACTCGTTTTCGTTTGATGAAATCCGCATTCAACCGCAATCTCTTTTGACACTCACCATTAATGCTCACCAAGGGAAATTTGATATCAGTCCCTATGCTCAGGCGGATGTGTATATAACTACACCACATTTTCTCGCAGCTGATCATAAGTTTTTCATAGTGGGAACACATATTACACACTACTACGCACCAGCCATTAACGGAAAACTTGCATTTCCAATAAACTTGACAAATTCTGTAAACAATGCCGCAGAATGGTTTTATTCAATGGTAGACGACAAATCAAACATAACGGAACAGGATTTTATCGCCAGAGGGAGAATTGATCTTCAAGTTAAGGTAAATGGATCAATCGGCATTCTGGGTAGAACAAACTATTTGAAATTGGGGTTAACATCTATTGCGAACTTAGAGGCAATATCATTAGACGTTACAACGCCTGAGAATGCTGAACAAACAGAAGCGAGATTAGATGGTGAAGAAATGGGTAAGATTCTGCCGAATCGCAGAGAAAGGACTATAGCTGTCATACCTTTAGAACAACAAAGCCATGAGGTTTACGTTGAATGGAAGATGCCTCTACCCCCTTCACCAATCCCCATTTATGAAATTTGGCCCTATAGTGCGATAATATCTGGACTTATAGGTATTAGTCTGACAATTCTTATCAAAGACATTATCTGGGACAAAATTGTGAAACCCAGATGGGGGCAGTTAAAAAAAGCAATAAAATCACTCATGCATACTAAACAAAAAGCGCACTGAAGAGGGGTTTGCGAGAATATCTCAAGGCACACTACTATTGGTATTAATATAAGAGTCTGTGACAATCTTCAATTTTGTTATGCTTAGCTGCGTGACCCCAAATGAGTGAAAAACATTCGGCTTTGATAATAGGTGCAGGAATCGCTGGTCTTCAATCTTCCATTGACTTGGCGAAGATCGGAATTGATGTTTATTTGGTTGAAGAGAAACCACGCCTTGGAGGGCACACACCACTTCTTCACAAGGTATTTCCAACATTAGAAAACGCCACTGAATTGATGGAGCCTGTGATTCGAAGTGTCGTTGAAGACCCAAACATCAGAATTGCTCCTTATTCTGAGGTTAAAAGCGTTGATGGGTCCATGGGAGATTTTCACATTGACATAATGAGAAGGGCTCGGTATGTAAACGAAGAAAGGTGCACTCTTTGTGGTGAGTGCTCGAAGGTGTGTCCAGTCGATGTTCCAAGGGAATACGAGATGAGCCTGGGGTTCAGAAAAGCCATCTATCTGCCATCTCCCTTTCCATTTCCACAAAGATATCTCATTGACAAGGAAAACTGCCTATACTTCAAAGACGATTCCTGTAATGCTTGCAGAGACGCTTGCCCAGAAAACGCAGTGAACTATGAAGAGAAGGATAGAAAAGAAAAGCTTCAAACGGATGTAATTGTTGTTGCGACTGGGTTCAAACCTTACGATGCCAGAAAGATTGGTCAATACAAGTATGGTATTTATAGAAATGTGATCACTGGATTGGAATACGAGAGACTTTGCAGCTCCAACGGACCCACCGAAGGAAAAATTGTAAGAATCGACAACAAGAGAAAGCCGAAAAGCGTCGTTTATGTTTTATGCGTTGGGTCAAGAGATGAACAGCACCTCCAATATTGTTGCAAAATTGGATGCGTAAACGCCCTAAAACACGCATATCTCCTAAAGAATCAACACGGACGTGAAGTCGAAGCCTACATCTGCTACACCGATCTGCGAGCAGTGGGCAAACACGCCGAGAAGTTCTATAGGCAAGTGAGAGAATCCGAGGTCAATTTCATACACGGCAAACCCTCCGAAATCCGAGAACTCCCAGACAAGTCCCTCACTATCGACGTTTACGATCAGGCAACTTCAAAACTCCTCTCCATAACTGCAGACCTCGTCGTCTTGGAAACAGGACTAGAACCAAACACAGACCTCCAAAAACAACTCAGAGTTCCATTAAACGAAAACGGCTTCTTCAAAGTGGCACACCCCCAACTCGCAGCACACGAAACCCCGATTAAAGGAATCTTCTTGGCAGGGTCTGTGCAAGAACCAATGAACGTAAGCGAAACTGTAGCACATGCCAGCGCGGTGGCAATGAAATCGTTTATTTCTGCTCGGAAATGAGTACTAGTGTTTTGTTCTCGCTACTACGTAGACAATGATACATGAGATTAGAAAATATGAAACGAGATCAACTACAAAACCAAGAAGAATGATTTCGATATTCACAGGTCCTTCTGGAAAAATATGGGTTGTTATTTTGAGCCATTCTAACGGAAAGCCATGATACGCCACGTGAATCTCTGGTATTGAGGGCACTGACTTGGAATATACAAGCGACAAAGCCATCAGTAATGCAGTCAATATTGGGATTAATAGGAAATTCCTTTTGATTTTCATACTGAGTACATCCATCGTCCATTGATTTCTTGGTGAGTATTTAATGTTGTTTCTTGCTTGATACTCTAGATGAATATCTGTTTTTGACATATTACAACGCTGAACGAAAGTATTTGAAATCTCAGAACCGTTTTTTCTTTAGGTAAGACAGCTTGAACTCTCACGAACCCACAAGACGTGAAGTAGAAGTAGAGAACGTAACAAGGCTTTATGAATACTTTATCTGCTCCACCTGTGGGAAGGTTTTTCGAGAAGCAGTCAAAGTGAGAGACCTATCAACCACATTTGGAAACATCTACTATGCATGTCCTCGCTGTTTCACCGAAGTTGATGTTCAAGACACACCTCCCAAAAGTCCAGCGCCCGAGACACCGACTCCACTGACCCCACTAATTCTACCAACGCCCTCCCTCGGGTGTCCTCACTACGAAAACTTGAAAAAACGTCTCATACCAGACGAGTGCTTGGTGTGCCCCAAACTAATCGAATGCACCAAAAAGGGCTGAATAAACGTCTAGTTAACGTTTTTAAATCTTAAGTCGTATTCGGAAATTTTTAAATTACAGAGAAGCGTAAGTCGAGTCACACATCTTTTACTGAGGAAAAGGCGCATGAAGAAGGTTCGAGTCATCATAATGGGGGCGGCTGGAAGAGATTTTCACAACTTCAACGTTTACTTCCGAGACAACGATGAATACGAAGTTGTGACTTTCACAGCTACGCAAATTCCCGGCATAGAAAAAAGAAACTACCCAAAGGAGTTGGCGGGTTCCAACTATCCCAACGGCATACCGATTTATCCGGAAGAAAAATTGCCCGAACTCATCAAGAAACACAATGTGAGCCAAGTCGTCTTCGCTTACAGTGATGTCTCTCACGAATACGTTATGCACAAGGCTTCGACGGTGTTGGCTAGCGGCGCCGACTTCAGACTAATGGGTCCACTCAACACAATGCTAAAAGCCAAGGTTCCGGTGGTCTCGGTTTGTGCGGTTAGGACTGGCTCTGGAAAAAGCCAGACGTCACGAAGAGTCTGCAGCATACTGAAGAACATGGGCTTTAGAGTGGTTGTTGTGCGTCATCCCATGCCATACGGAGACCTGCGCAAACAGGTTTGTCAGAGATTCGCCTCCTACAAAGACTTGGAAAGGCATGAGTGCACTATTGAGGAAAGGGAGGAGTATGAACCCCACATCAACAACGGAATCGTAGTTTATGCTGGGGTTGATTACAAGAGGATTTTGAGGGAAGCAGAGAAGGAGGCGGACATGGTCGTTTGGGATGGAGGCAACAACGACTTACCCTTCTATAAGTCAGATTTGCACATCGTGGTCGCTGACCCCCACAGACCAAGCCACGAACTGACCTACCACCCTGGAGAGGCAAATCTGAGGATGGCAAACGTGGTGGTCATAAACAAAATGGACACAGCCGACCCCACAAACATTGAAACTGTCCGCAAAAACATAAAATCCGTGAATCCTAAAGCAACCATTATTGAGGCTGCTTCACCGATAACCGTAGACGATTCAGAGATCATAAAGGGTAAGCGGGTTTTGGTCGTTGAAGACGGACCAACCTTAACTCATGGAAACATGGCGTATGGAGCTGGAACCATTGCGGCGAAAAGACTGGGAGCAAGGGAGTTGTTGGACCCTCGTCCTTATGCGGTTGGTTCCATTAAGAACACCTTTAAAAAATACACCCATTTGGGAAATTTGCTTCCAGCCATGGGCTATGGTAAGGAGCAGATAAAAGAACTTGAAGAAACAATCAACGCCACGCCTTGTGATGTTGTGGTTATAGGAACCCCAGTTGACCTGCGAAAATTGCTAAACATCAATAAGCCTGCTGTGAGAGCCAGATACGAACTTCAAGAAGTGAGCAAACCCGACCTCGAAGACGTTCTGAAACAACACTTTTCAAGGGTTAGATGAAGGCATGTCCGAAGAAAGCGTCTCTCGAGTTCCAATAAGGTTTATAGTCGAAGGCTTTAAGGAAGAGGCAGAAGGCGAATTCATTCGTTATCTCGCCCCCCGAACCGTAGAAGCCATCATGAGGAAACTCCCGGTGGAAGGGAGAGCCGCCCTCTGGAAAGAAGAAGTATACTTTGAGACTCCAGTGAAAATGGGGGAAGAAAAAGCAAAACCCACGGTGGAGAAAGGTGCCATTGCCTTTTGGCCTATGGGAAGCGCCCTGTGCGTTTTCTATGGTGAATCTCAACCCTACGGTCCAGTCAATATTCTTGGTCGAGTCACAAAGAATTTAGAATTGTTTGCCAAAGTGAAGAGCGGAACCAAAATCAGGGTTGAGAAGATTTAGTTTATGGAAATGGCGTTTCGGTCCAGCGTTTTAGGCTCTCTTCACATTTCTTTTTTATGGCTTGGTTCTTGCTCTTGTTTTTCAGTGTTTCTAAGAATTGGATGCGTTTTCGGACGGCGTTTATTTCTGCTTTGTCGTAGTAGAGCCTGCCTTCGATGTAGTCTTTCATTTGTTGAGCCTTCTGGATTAGGAAGCCAGCGCCTTCAATCGGGTCCTCTAAGGCGTATTTGTTTGCCCAAATGGCAACTTCTGATTCTCGGAGTTGGCTGAACCCTTCGATTTCGATGATTTGTTTGATGTAGGTGCGGAGGAAATTGTGGTATTGGGCAGTCCTTATGAGGTCCAATGCTTCTTTTACTTTTTGTTTGAATTCTGGGCTTCCCTTGATTCTTAGGCGATGTTTGTGTCCCTTTTTTATCAGTTCTCGGGCTCTTTCAACCTCCTCTATGGTATAGACTCTCTTAGGAAATTCGACCATAAGTAAAGTCTACTCACCCTCTCTATCATATATTTTTGCGCGTGCTATGAAAACATAAAGAAAAAAGATGGTTATTGCGGTCGAGGGGGTGATGGTTGGAGTGTTTGCTCTCTTTTCTTCATCTCATTGTAGGTGTATTCAAACCAAGCAAATACATTTGGGTCGTTAAACTGTTCTCTAAGCCCTAATATTACAGGCTTCATCTTTTCCCAATATAATTTGATTGGAGCAAAACTAAAGAGGTCATAGGTGAGGCCAGCGTCTATAATCTTTTTGTAGAGAAGAATACCTATTCCTTCAAAGAACATGGCGACCATAGCCATTGCTTTGTGGGCGGGTTCGTCAGAAAACCATGGACCATACTTCTTTACATAGTCCTCGTAGTCCCCAAATTGCAGATTCATAATTTTTATCAATGCTTCTCGGAATTCGTTGCTACGATAATCTGAATATAGTCTCATGATGAGGTCTGTTTGCCTCATTCTATTCTGATGCCTAAGCTGCAGAATGTAATAGATGGCTGCTGCAAATACACCAGCAGAAGCAATCACTATCGAAAATGTTGAAATGTCAACCATTCTTGTCACCTAGAAGATTATAGTAGATGAATCATGTCTTAAAACTTAGTTATCCAGTTGCGCATTCAAAGGTTCTTCCACAAATCATAAAACTGAAAGCCAAAAGAAGTAGCTTCTTAGAGGTTATGGTAATGCCGAAAGTGAAGGTGCATGATATTCAGATATACTATGAGGTGAAGGGTGAAGGCTTTCCTTTGGTGATGATCAACGGTTTGGGTGGAAACTTGGACAGTTGGAAGAATTACCACCCTTTAGTTGAGGAACTCTCAAGGGAATTAAGGCTGGTTATGTTTGACAATCGGGGAGCTGGACGCACCGATATATCTGACAGAGAGTACGCTATAAAATTGTTTGCTGACGACACAGCAGGTTTAATGAATGCTCTGAGAATTTCTAAAGCCCACATTTTGGGAATTTCGATGGGTGGGATGATAGCTCAAGAACCGGTGCTCAATTATCCTGACAAGGTTGCGAAGCTGGTTCTCTGGTCCACGTGCAGTGGAGGCTCCAAAGATGTTCGGCAGTCTCCGGAGGTATCCAGAAGATTGTCTGCTGGAAGTGAATTATCTCAAGAGGAAAGAACCAGAATGCTTCTTACTCTTTGTCTCACCAACGATTTTGTCAAAAGAAACCCTGACTTCGTGGAGAACGTAGTTCAACAAACCCTTAAACACCCTATGTCAGAAGAAGCGTATGGGCGTCAAACAAATGCATTAAGAAAATTCAACACGTACGACAGATTGCAGCAGATTAGGGTGCCAACTCTTATATTGCATGGCAGAAAGGACGTTCTAATACCTCCAGAAAACAGCTCAATCTTGGCTGAAGCCATACCCAACGCTAAGCTTGTCTACTTCGAGAAGTCAGCCCACATGCTTGCAGAAGAAATGAGAGAAGTAATCAACCTTCTAATAGATTTCCTTGCCTAACCTTTGCAGTATCGCAGGAACTACTCCGCGCACTTACGAAAAGAACCGACTAACGAATCATTATTGTTCAATTGTTATGACTAAATCTCAGCCTTCATCAAGAATTCCTCTGCATTTTTAAGGGCTATCTTATAGAACACAAAGGTTATGACGAGGGCTATGACCACACTTATGGAAACCGCAACGTAGAGGTCTATTCTTGGTAGAGACACAAGGACAGAGAGGTTCATCATCGTAATCGCGTATGGAACGAGGGGAGAGAGTATCGCTAATGCTAAAACTAGGCATAAGAGCATGTAGACGAAGGCCGTTAGCGGCCTGACCATTTTTGGCCTTGGAATTTCGGTGAAGTCGGCTCCTGTAATTCCTGCTCCAAGAGAAACTGCACCTAAAGCGAAGATTAGCAACACGGATTCTATAAACAACGCCACAGCAATGTCTAGCGAAGGACGAGCGATTAGAATTCCAATAACACCACAAATCAGCGTTGCTACACATGAAAAGATTATTATCAAAGCGTACTTACACTTGACCAGGCTGCGGGCAGTGACGGGTGAAGAAAAGAAATGCCACACAGACTCGCCTTCCTCGCCGATTATCATGAGACCCATCATAACAGCCATCATGGCTCCTGGTATCAGAAGCATTAAAGCAAAAAGGAATCGAGAATCCTCCAGCGGGACAGGTCTACCATAAATTCCCAAATACTGCATCAACGGCATAAGTATGAAAACAAGGGGCATTACGAAAACGTACATGAGTTCCCGACGTCTCGTAAAAGCCTTCAAATCCTTCCTAATCACGGCAGCCTCCAAAGAGGAAAAACCAAGCCTCCCCAAAAAGCCAATTTTGGGAGCGTAAACTCGTCGAGAGACTGTGATCGCTGGCAGTTCATACAACCCAAATCTGGCGTTCAACCTAACAGCCACATAAAAGAGGATTAGAATAAACAGAAGAGAAGCCAGCGAAAAAATCACAGTTTGCGCAGGCAAGCCACTCACAAAGGCAGCCAAAACCATTCTCAACCATACGTAGGGAACAAACCAAACGACCTGTTGGGCGCCAGCAACAGCTTCGATGAGGGCAATAGAGCCAGTGCCAGATGTAAAAGCGAACCAGACTACGTAGAAGACAACCAAGAAGAGCATGGTACCCAAAAATCTTACCCAAACTGCTGCTTTGCCAGTAGACTTGTAGACGGCTCCGACAAGCCTCACTTGCAGAACTCTGAAAATCTCCGTGGTTGTGCTGGCTAGGAAGGCGCTGGCTAGCAAAGCAAAAACTGTAAGGGCGGCGAGAGGCACTTGCTCTAAATAAATTGAAACTATGGCTATAGCTGAACTTGACAAAATGAGGAAAGCCAAGGGGATACCGATTAGGTTAGCTAGGGTTGACGCAAGGGTGTGTTCTTCCCATGTGATGGGCAACCAGTAGGGAGGCTGAATAGAGGATTTTACTCCCATCCTTTGGATTTGACTCATCATAGTGAAGACTAGATTGAAAATGAGAATCAGAGTTGGGAAAGATAGAAAAAGATAACGACAGCCTTCATAGAACAAGGTCTTCACATTGGGGTCAGGAACTCCACTGTAGAAGAGTCCAGCAGCTAGTCCTATCAGCACTCCTAGAAGGCAGGCTCCTCCATACAACAAATACTGAAAAACTCTGCTCTCTCGATACCTTCTTAACCTTTGACCCCTAATCAACCTGCCAGCTTTTATGTCAACACTTATCAGTAGAAGAACGTTCTTCCAGTTCATTTCAGAAGCGCCTCAACCACTTCTCTTATGTCGTCTGTTCCTGTGAGTTTCAAGAAGATATCTTCTAGGTCTGACCCGGGTAGCCTCGCCTTCTGTCTCAGCTCCTCCATGTTGCCCAGAGCCAGCAGTCTTCCCTCGTACATGATGGCGATGCGGTCGCACATGGCTTGGGCGATTTCTAGAATGTGGGTTGACATTATCGTTGTTACTCCTTGTGAAGTTAGTTTTTGAAGAAGGTCCTTTACGATTCTAGCCGACCTAGGGTCTAGACCGCTTAGGGGCTCGTCTAAGAGCAGCAGTTTCGGCTTGTGCAGGAAGGCTGAGATAAGCGCAATTTTCTGCTTCATCCCCTCGGAGTAGCTGCTTATCATATCACCTTCCCTTCCCTCAAGTTCAAGAGCCTCCAAATACTCTTTGATTCTGGTCTGCTTCTCTGATAAGGCTACCCCGTAGATGTCACCGATGAAGTCGAGGTATTCCAACCCAGTCAAAAACTCGTATAGACGCGGAGACTCAGGGACATATCCTACCTGTTTCTTCACGGCAATGGGATCATTCGTCGCCTCTATGCCCAAGACGTTTACAGACCCAGAGTCTGGCTTAACCAAACCCAAGACTATCTTCAGGGTAGTCGTCTTACCTGAGCCGTTGGGACCTAATAGACCGAGGATTTCACCATGTTCTACATTTAGATCGATGTTGTCAACAGCCACGATGTCTTCGTAACGTTTGGATACACCTCTCAACTTTAGGGCTGACCCATTACTGGAAATCATAGGCTATCACTGTTCATAAGGAAGCTCGAAGAAAATATTTAAGCCTTATAAATTCATGTGTGTCTCAAACTGCGTTTAAAACTTAGTCTAGGGGTTTGTATATCTTGATGTTTCTGCTTCCTGAAACGTATTGTATGACGCCTCTCTGCTTCAATTCTTCAAGGACGTCTCTGGCTACGCTCAGACGCAGGTCGAATCGTGAAGCCACAACGTAAGGCGTGAGAACCTTCAATTTCTTGATTTCACCAACAGTTTTCTCACTTCTCAGGTCGGGAGGAACGACACCAGGAACCTTCTTCTCTACACCACCACTGCCAGACTTGCCTCCCTTTCCCGTGCCAGACTGTTTCTTTGCTTGTCTCTCCTGCATCTTTTCCGATTGCTTGAGAGTGAGTTTCTTTTTCCCACCCATGATTCTTCCTCTGAATCTTCTGAATGGAGTTGTGCCTTATAGGTTTTCCTTCTCACGGTTCTGTTAACTCTCAGGATTGCCCTAGTCTTTTACGATCTTTCTCAAGCTGTAGTAGTCGGTTCAGACGCTCCTCTATGGGAGGATGCTTGCTGCTAAAAGTTTAGGACGACACAACCAAGGAGAATAGAAAAGAAACTAATTAAGAGAGTATGATAAAAATGAAAGTTGCACGGTTAAGAGCCCCATGAAGAAAGCAGACATCGATGAAACAACACCTTCCAGAGCGCAATCTAAACCAGGGTGTTTGCCTATCGGCTCGCAAGGTAAAGTGGTTTGCCTCGTTTCAGGCGGGATTGACTCTCCAGTGGCTGCTTGGCTGGTTATGAAAAAGGGCTGTGTTCCTGTGTTTGTTTACTATGACAATTATCCCTTCGCAGATGAAACAACAGAGCAAAGAGCTCTAGACGCAATAAAGAGGTTAAGCAAATACGCCCAAGATGAACGAGTTAAACTCTACATAATTCCTCATGGCAACAACCTCGCTGATATTTTGAGAAACTGCCCCAGAAACTTAACGTGCATCCTCTGCCGGAGAATGATGTATCGAGTGGCGGAAAGGGTTGCGCGGATGGAAGGTGCAGATGCTATTGTGACAGGGGAAATAATTGGGGAACACGCCAGCCAAACCCTGAGAAACCTAAGAGTTGAAAACGAGGCTCTCTCTGAATTTAGCATAATGCGCCCGTTGATAGGCATGGACAAGCTTGAAGTGGAAAATTTAGCGAGGAAAATTGGAACTTTTGAGGCATCTACAGCACCGGCCTCTTGTTGCAGTGCCCCGCCGAAGAAACCCCGAACTCACGCCGATTTAGAAGAGATAAGGAAAGCAGAGAAAAAGCTGAATATAGAAAACATGATCGAAAGAGACCTAAAAGGTGTGGCCGTTCTTGAGGTTTAGGGCAACGACTTCCAAGCTATCCGCAAAACCTCATTTGCCACTGACATGGCTTCGTTTTCATCTCGAACCTTCTTGATTAAAATCCTTCCATCCTTGGATAACGTCACCTCAGCTCCTCTGCTTCTAAATACCATGATGTGCGGAGTATAAACAATAATTTCATGATTCTCTGCTGTTTCAAACAGTTTCTTCACAGCATCCATTCTAAAAAGCATCTTTTGCTTTACCTGAACCTCAAATGCCGCTTTATCAGAGCAAAGCCTTATGAAGAAAGGTATAGGGGTTTGCGGCTGGTTCGTCATATCTTCTCCAACTTATACATAGGGTTAAGGTTGCAGAATAGTCTTCCCGAAGTTCTATGCACAGAGCCTTTTTAAGATTATGTGCATGCTTTCTTTTGAAACACAGTGCCCAGTATTAGCTGGATTGTCTGAAAATTCATGGATGTTGAGAAAATGAATTAAAAAGTAATAGCCACGATGCAAAGAGTGCAGAAACTGCTAGTGTGATATAAACGATTTGCTTGCTATACTAAAAGCTAGGGGAAAATAAAGCATATATCACATTTCAATATGTGCAAGAATTCTTTGTGATATTCGCAAAATTCTCGTTTACTTCTGAGCTCCATACAAGTTCTACAAAAAGTTATTAATCCTTTGTCTAACTCTTTACAATAGATTTTCTCAGCAGTGGTCTCGATATATTTTTGTATTTCTGGAAAGAGCGCTAATAATTTTTCATCGCTACCTCGCATACCCGAAATACATAAACTCACAGTACTTTGTGAAATACCCAAAATTTGTGCTATCTCTGAGGGAGCAAGTCCAACAAGGCTTCGCCAACGTCTAGGATGCTGCACTCACAGCCTCCGCACATGTTCAGCCATTCTTCTAAAACTTTCACTGGCATTTTTTCACCCTGCAAATTTGCGAGTAGATTATAATAAATGTCCATGTTAGTCTTTTAATCTTTTTGATAAGCGCGCGCAATGAAGACCTAGCACATGGATGCATATGAGACTTCATGGGTTTTGGCACTTTCGTATCCCGCCACAACTGGTGTGCCTCTCTTCACTTCAAACTGAGAGGAGAACAGTGAAATTCGAGAACTCTCAACAATGTTTCTCTTCACTAATAAAACAATTCTGTGCTATTTGGTTTAAGCAACATAGCAAAAGCGTGTAGGGTTTTTGGATGATCTCTCTTTTGCGACGGTGTTCAAATCTGCTTAATCTGCTTACTTTGAAGTATCTATTTTTGGGTGAGAATGTTCAGAAAATGAGATAAAACTTTTATCTGTACCCCATAACATAGACATGTGGTTTAGTTCTTGTCTTGGTTAATGATAGCAATTGATGTGGTGTGTTCACTTGTTGCCGTTCTATTAGTGAGTTTTAGCCTTTATACGCTCAGAAAAATGCGGGCTAAAGGAGTCAGAAGGAGTCTTTGGGTTCCAATACTCATTTCAAGTATATTCTTTTTATTAGGAAATATTTCGAGCATTCTTGAAAACTTTGTCAACGCAACTGAGGAACTGGAAATCTTGCACCACTTAAGTTGGCTCGTCGGACTTAGTGTTATAACGTATGGCGTTTATGTTTATTTGCAGATGGTGAAGAAAGCAGCACAGTCATAGACCACCTAATTCAAGTATTCGGAATCGAATGCCTCCTTAACTATTAAATGTTATAACTCTTCAAGTGATAAATCTGAGGTATATACAATGGATGCATTCAGCTTGTTAGAGATATTGTTTTCCGTTTTGACCTTTCTTACGGCTGTTGTTACACTAGTTATGGCAATGCGTCTCTCCAAGTTCTTTAAAGGTGGCGCCTTCATGAAAATCTGGAAGACGTTATACACTGTGCCTTTTTTCATAGGGTTAGCTGAAGTCAGCTGGCTCTTAGAAGCCACTATGCTTGGAGCACTTGCTCATCTTGCCGCCTGCTTAGCGTTCCTATACAACTTATACCTCTTCTATCAGACATGGACAAAAATGGGCAGATGATTGCAGGAATAACTTTTCAGTGGCAGTCCCGACCGAAGCCCAATTAATCATCGAGTCAGGTAATTCAATAACCAACATCTAACTTTCCTACCCTTTTTTTATTTGGGTTTTCTGAAGAACGCTTCATAAAAAAACCAGCGTAGGTCATTTGATCTCAGCAGTCGTTATCCCGTCTTCCACGAGGTTCTTCAAGTTGCAATAGTCGGTTCAGACGCTCCTCGAGTGAAGGATGCTTGCTAAATATTCCGCCCCTCAGTGGACTTCTTAGGAAAAGGCCCATTGCAAGCCTAGAAAAGAATGATTCCTTTGGCTCAACGTTGCAGGCTTCACTAATCTTTATCAGGGCGGAAGCCAACGCCGAGGGTTTGTTAGTTAGAGTAACGCTACCCTCGTCTGCTAAGAACTCTCTTTCCCGATATATAGCTGGTTCAATTAAATAACTGAGGAAATTGAAGGGAGTGGCAAATTTCAGACTAGA